>ENA-OUQG01001876-OUQG01001876.1-human-gut-metagenome-genome-assembly--contig:-NODE-1876-length-10739-cov-4.528454_pt1 | contig 10739 bp, 5 predicted proteins | sample MGYA00237943_ERZ548823 | MGnify/ENA primary metagenome ERZ548823 (study PRJEB26490, sample SAMN05194731) | human gut metagenome | biome: terrestrial biome; feature: human-associated habitat; material... | reverse complement strand
TCTTCGTCGGCAGCGTCAGATGTGTATAAGAGACAGATGCAGGCCCTGTGGGACAATCTGGAAGAACTGGGCGAGGGTGACATTCTGGTACTTGCCGGCAGCATTCCTTCCAGCATGCCGCAGGATGTTTACCAGCAGATTCTGGCTCGGCTGGATGGCCGCGGCATCCGCTTTGTGGTGGATGCCACCCGTGATTTGCTGGTAAAGGTACTGCCCTACCACCCGTTTTTGATCAAACCCAACAACCATGAACTGGGTGAGATCTTTGGCAAAGAGCTCAATCGTGATGAAGAGATTACCCAGGCTGCCCGGAAATTGCAGCAGCGTGGTGCACGCAATGTTCTGGTAAGCATGGCGGGCGATGGTGCCCTGCTGCTGGATGAAACCGGTGCGGTGCACCGCATTGGCACCCCAAAAGGCAAAGTGGTAAACAGCGTTGGCGCTGGGGACAGCATGGTAGCCGGTTTTATTGCCGGTTACCTGCAAAGCGGGAGCTACTCTTACGCCCTGCGCCTTGGCACCGCCTGCGGCAGCGCAACGGCATTCAGCCTGGGCCTTGCCGAGCGCCGCGATATTGATGCCCTGCTGAAAACCATTGAATGATGCAGGCTGATCTGAAAAGTCGAAAATTCAGTCTATTTCTTTGTTACCACCCCAGTGAATGCAAAACATGTAGAAGGAGAAGGAAAGATGCGTATCACGGAACTATTCAACATCCAATCCATTGCGCTGGATTCTGCCGCAGCGGACCAGGCGCAGATCATTGACGAACTGGTGGAGCTGCAGGCCACCCACGGCAACCTGACCGACAAAGCCGCGTACAAAGCTGCCATTTATGCGCGTGAAGCGGAGGCTTCCACCTATGTGGATAACGGCATTACGGTGCCGCATGCACGCGCCGCCTGCGTGACCCGCCCCAGCCTGGCTGCCCTGCGCCTGAAGACCCCCGTGCAGTACAATGCTGACGATGACGGCAAGACGGATCTGCTGTTTATGATTGCCGCACCGGAAAACGGCAGTCTGCACATTGATATGCTGGCCCGCCTGATGCAGATGCTGATGAATGAGGATTTTGTTGAGACGCTGCGCAGGGCCAAGACCCCCGCCGAGTTCCTGCAAGCCATCGACGAGCGCGAGGATGCCCAGTTCGGGGAGGAAAGCTTTACGCAGCAGGAGATCCCTCAGACCGGCTACCGTATTTTGGCGGTAACGGCCTGCCCCAACGGCATTGCCCATACCTACATGGCAGCCGAGGCGCTGACCAAGACCGGTGAAAAGCTGGGCCTTGCCACTAAGGTGGAAACCAACGGCTCGGATGGTGCCAAAAATGTGCTGACCGCCGAGGAAATCGCCGCCTGTGACGGCATCATCATTGCGGCCGACAAAAACGTGCAGACCGCCCGCTTTGACGGCAAGCCGGTGCTGTTTGCCCGCGTAGATGACGGCATCCACAAGCCGGAGGAGCTTATCAAAAAGGTTGCCCACGGAGAGGTTGCGGTATTCCACGCCGACGCCGATGCCAAGGCGGCACAGGCCGCTGGTGCGGGGGACACCGTCGGCCACAGCCTGTACAAGCACCTGATGAACGGTGTTTCCCACATGCTGCCCTTCGTGGTGGGCGGCGGCATCATGATCGCGCTGGCCTTCCTGCTGGACGATTACACCATCGACCCCTCCAACTTTGGCATGAACACTCCCATCGCCGCCTTCTTCAAAACGGTGGGCAGCGCCGCCTTTGGCTACATGCTCCCCATTCTGGCAGGCTTCATCGCCATGTCCATCGCCGACCGTCCCGGCCTGGCCGTGGGCTTTGCGGGCGGCGTGCTGGCCATGAACGGCACCAACTTTGCAGGCCTTGCCAATGGTGAGACCACCGGCATCTCCGGCGGCTTCCTGGCCGCTCTGCTGGCCGGTTTCGTGGCCGGTTATGTGGTCGAGTTCCTGAAGAAGATCACCGAAAAGCTCCCCGCCAGCCTGAACGGCATCCGCCCCATGCTGATCTACCCGCTGGGCGGCATCCTTATCATCGGTGCCGTGATGTGCGGCATCAACCCGGTCATGGGCATGATCAACACCGCCATGACCAACTGGCTGAACGCCATGGGCGGTACCTCCAAGGTCCTGCTGGGCGCTATCGTGGCCGGCATGATGAGCATCGACATGGGCGGCCCCTTCAACAAGGCAGCGTATGTGTTCGGCACCGCAGCCCTTGCTTCCGGCAACTATGAGGTCATGGCCGCCGTCATGGTGGGCGGCATGGTGCCTCCCATTGCCATCGCCCTGTCCACCACCTTCTGCCCCAAGAAGTGGACCCCCGACGAGCGCCGCAACGGCATCGTGAACTACGTCATGGGCCTGTGCTTCGTCACCGAGGGTGCCATCCCCTACGCCGCCGCCGACCCGCTGCGCGTCCTGCCCAGCTGTGTGGCCGGTGCCGCGCTGGCCGGTGCCCTCTCCATGACCTTTGGCTGCGCCCTGCGCGCTCCCCACGGCGGCATCTTCGTGTTCCCCGTGGTCGATCATGCCCTGCTCTACTGCGTGGCTCTGGCCGCTGGCAGCGTGGTGGGTGCCGTGATCCTGAGCCTGCTCAAGAAGGACCGCACCGACGCAGCCTGATCTGCCATTCTCCTTCTTCCTTTACCATATAAAAAGGGCCCGTCTGCGCGCACCAAAATGCGGCAGACGGGCCCTTTTTTGCTTATCCCTTGATGATCCGGAGCAGGGTCTTGTCCAGCTGGATGGTGCGGTTCCAGGGGTTCAGGATGATGCCCTGGATCTCCGGCACCTGCAGTGCGGCATCCAGCAGCTTTTCAAACTCCACCAGAAAGGTGGACTGCACCGCTTCCGCACCCTTCATCTCCTCTTCAAAACTGGTAAAGGCATACCACCAGCTGGCCCCATCGGCCGTGCGGAGGGCCCGCAGCTGCATCTGCTCACTGGCCGGGTTCGGCTCCACCGCCACCACGACCTGTCCGTTTTCCCGCATCCGCCGCCGGATCACGGTCAGGGTATGCGCCAGCTGCTCCTGTGTAGGCTCCTGCTGTAACTGGCAGATCGCCTGTTCGATCTTTTCGTTGCCGTTCAGGCCCTCGTCCTTCTTCTGTGCCATAAGCTCTCCCATTCTTTTTGTTGTATTTTATGCTTGTATTATATCCGGACTTTACGAAAAATGGAAGCGCAGGCCAGAGATTCTTTCTTTTTTCGTCTGCTTTCGGGTGTTTTTTCAAAAATCAGTAGCCCCCGCCCTGAAAAAGTGTTACAATGTTTTCGTCTGGTATCATTTCAGAAACGACAGGACGCGCCGCTTTTCCGTGAGCCGTTTTGTTGGAATGGGAGAGATAATGTAATGAAACGAATCCTTCGTTCTGCCGTCAGTCTGCTGCTGTGCGCCGCCGTGGCGCTGGGCGGCACTGCCTGCGGCCGAAGCAAGCTGCCCACCACCATCACGATCTGGACCTACTACAATGGCGATCAGCTGGAATGCTTCAACCAGCTGGTGGAGCAGTTCAACTCCACCGTGGGCAAAGAGAAGAACATCCGGGTCGAAAGCTCCAGTCAGGGCAGCGTGAACGACCTGGAGACCAGCGTGCTGGCCGCCGCCGAGGGCAAGGTGGGTGCCGAGAAGCTGCCCAACATCGTCTCCTCCTACGCAGACACCGCCTTTACGCTGGATCAGATGGGCCTTGCCGTTGACCTGAGCCCCTACCTGACCGAAAAAGAGAAGTCCGCCTATATCGCCGGTTTTCTCGAGGAGGGCGACCTGATGAACAACGGGGAGCTCAAGGTCTTTCCCATAGCAAAATCCACTGAGCTGCTCTACCTGAACGTCACCGACTTTGTCCCCTTTGCCGAGGCCACGGGCGTGACCTATGCGGATCTTTCCACCGTGGAAGGGCTGAACGAGGCCGCACACAAATACTACGACTGGACCGATGCCCAGACGGCTGCGCCCAACGACGGCAAGGCCCTGTATGGCCGCGACGCGCTGACCAATTACCTGCTCTGCGGCGCACAGGAACTGGGTACGACCATCTTTGATGCCGAGAACGGCGTGATGACCCTGCACTTTGACAAGCCGACCCTCCGCAAGCTGTGGGATAACTACTATGTCCCCTACATCAAGGGCTGGTGCAGTGCCAGCGGCAAGTTCCGCAGCGACGATATCAAGATCGGCAGCCTGCTGGCCTATGTCGGTTCCTCCTCCAGCGCTTCCTTCTTCCCCACCCAGGTGCTGACCAGCGACACCGAGAGCCACGGCATCGAGATGGCCGCGCTGCCCTGCCCCAGCTTTGCAGGCTGTGAGCCGGTGGCCGTCCAGCAGGGGGCCGGCATGGTGGTCATCCCGGGCACCGAGGACGAGATCAGTGCCTGCGTTGCCTTCCTGAAATGGTTCACCCAGCCGGAAAACAACCTGCAGTTCTCGGTGCAGTCCGGCTATATGCCCGTGACCTATGCCGCCAACAGCATGTCCGCCCTTGAGAACAGCGGCCTGACGGTCTCCGAGAGTATCCACAAGGTGCTGAGCCTGTCCATTGATGCCATCGATCGCAGCAAGCTCTACACCACCCATGCCTTCCCGGATGCCCTGCGCGCCCGCAATACCCTGCAGTACGCGCTGGAGGACCGTGTCACTGCCGACCGTGCCACGGTGCTGGAGCGGCTGGCTGCCGGGCAGACCCCCGAGGAAGCCGAAGCCGAGTTCCTGACCGATGCCTATTTTGATGCCTGGTACGACCAGACTCTGGCCGCTCTCAGCGCCTTTGCGGGCTGAGATGCCCTTGGAACAACCACAAAAGGAGAGACTCTCAGATGCAGAACCGCAAGCCGCACAGCCAGAAGGCCCCTCAGACGGGCCATTCTATCTTCGGCACCATCCTTTTCTCCCTGCTGGCTGTGCTGGCGGTGGAGTTCCTGCTGCTGACCTTTGCCGTCCACGTCACCCGGCTTGGCCCCCAGCTGAACCAGAACGCCGAGGATATCCTTGCCATGCAGGTGGACAACCGCAGCCGGTATCTTCAGTCCATCTTCCACGATGCACAGGAGCTGACCAGCCTTTCCGATGCCATCAATGGCCTGACCCAGCAGCTTTTGGACGAGGGAGAGATCAGCCTGAGCACGCTGGACAGCAGCAGCGACGCGGCCTATCCCCTGCTGGAAGCCGCCGCGCCGGAGCTCATCAGCACCCTGCGCATCAAGTCGGTGACCGGCGTGTTCCTTATCCTGAACACCCATGATCTGGACAAGCGGAAGCAGGACAGCCTCATGCCCGCCATCTACCTGCGGGATCTCGACCCGGATGCCGCTCCCTCCCAGCGCAACGCCGACCTGACCTTTGTGCGGGCACCGGCCCAGCTGGTGCAGTCCCTCTCCATTGCCACGGACAACAGCTGGTCCCCCACCATCCGTTACCGGGCACTGGGAAACCGTGGCTTCCTTTATCCCCCTTTCCAGGCTGCCTATAAAGACGGAGCCAGCCTTGCCGCCTCCGATTATGGCCACTGGACCTCACAATCCTATCTGGTGCCCGGGGACACCCACGAGGCCATTGCCTACAGCCAGCCCCTGATCCTGCCGGACGGCACTGTTTACGGCGTGATCGGCGTGGAACTGCTGGCCGACTACCTGTGGGAGAACCTGCCCTGCTCTGAGCTGCAGAACAACGGCACCTATTTCCTTGCCGTGACCGATACGGAGGAGCTCTCTGCCTCTGAACTGCAGCTGCGTCCGGTGCTCCGTTCCCACTGCGACGGGCAGCCGGGTTCTGCGGACGAAAGCCTTACGCTGCGCCTCCACAGTGCCCATACCCACCGCTACCTCTTCAGCAATGCCCTCTACATTGCTTCGGTCTCCCCCTTGAACCTCTACAGCCGGAACGCCCCTTTCTCGGGCAAGCACTGGCTTCTCGTGGGCTCCGTTCCCGCGGTGCAGCTCTTTGCTTTCGCCCAGCGGCTGCAGCAGCTGTTCTCCTTCATCATGCTGATCACGCTGGCCGTTGGCTTTGTTTGCAGCTGGCTGATCAGCAGGCGGCTGGCCCGGCCCGTTGCCAAGCTCTCGGCTGAGGTAGCCGCTGCCGAAGCGGATTCCTCCGCCATCCCGCATCTGTCCACCACCGGCATCACGGAGCTGGATCAGTTTTCCTCCGCCTTCACCCAGCTGAGCAAAGACGTGCTGGACTCTTCCACCCGCTTTTTGCGCATTATGAAATTGGCCAGCGCGGAGCTGGGCGGCTATGAGCTGCGCGATGACAGCGTTTATGTGACTGATAACTTCTTCTCCATGCTGGGCCTTGCGCAGGAGCAGCCAGATCCGCTCACGCCAAAGGCTTTCCGCGCCCTGATGGGCACACTGGAGCAGCGGTGGTTCTACCGCCTGTCCCCGGCCAACAACAAGGTCTTTGCCATCCCCCAGCCCGACGGCAGCACCCACTACATCACCCTGCGCATCACCCATATCCTGGGCGAAAGCGCCTCCGAGGTGGGTCTTGCTGAGGATATGACCACCACGGTGCTGGAGCAGCAGCGCATTGAGCACGAGCGCGATTACGATACCCTGACCGGCCTGTACCGCCGCCGTGCCTTTGACCGCGCCTGTGAAGCGCTGTTCCAACAGCCCGAAAAGCTGGGCTGTGCCGCCCTGCTGATGATGGATCTGGACAACCTCAAGCAGATCAACGACACCTACGGCCACGACTGGGGCGACCAGTACATCCGCCAGACCGGCCAGTGCTTTGCGGCCAATACGCCCGCCAACACCATCTGCTCCCGCCTTTCGGGCGATGAATTCCTGATTTTCTTCTATGGCTACCAGGATCAGGCACAGCTCCGCGCCCAGCTGGAGCTGCTGAGTGCCGCCCTGCAGCGCAGCGTGTCCATCCTGCCCAACGGCAAGCAGCTGCACATCAGCATCTCGGGCGGCATTGCCTGGTACCCCACGGACGGCCACGACCTGCTCACCCTGAAAAAATATGCCGACTTTGCCATGTATCAGGTCAAGCATTCCCACAAGGGCCGCATGTGTGATTTTGATATCGGCAGCTACCATCAGGAGGCATACGCCGCCCAGGCCCAGCAGGACTTTGAGCTCCTGCTGCAGGAGGAGCTGGTGTCCTACCACTTCCAGCCCATCTACTCTGCCCGCAGCGGCCGGGTCGCAGCCTACGAGGCCCTCATGCGGGTGGATCTGCCTACCCTGCACTCCCCCGCTCAGGTCATGCAGCTGGCCCATGAGACAGGCCGCCTGTATGAGATCGAACGGATCACTGTGTTCCATTCCAGCGAGATCTTCCAGCGCCTGCAGGCACAGGGCCTGCTCCAGAGCGATGCCCTGCTCTTCATCAACTCCATCGCCAATGTCAACCTGACGGTTGAGGACGTGGAGGAATATGCTCAGCACTACCCCGAGCTGCTCAAGCGGCTGGTGGTGGAGATCACCGAACAGGAAGATCTGGACCGCGCATGTCTGGAACGGAAGCGGAACGTTCCGGGCTTCTCCGGCTCCTTTGCGCTGGATGACTACGGCAGCGGCTACAGCAACGAGCTGAACCTGCTGGAGCTCTCGCCCCGGTATATCAAGATCGACATTTCCATTGTGCGCGGGATCGACACCGACCGTGATAAGCAGCAGATTGTCTCCAACATTGTGGCTTACGCCCACGCCCGCAGTATGCAACTCATCGCCGAGGGCATTGAGACCGAGGCCCAGCTGCGCACCGTCATCGGTCTGGGCGTGGACCTGCTGCAGGGCTACTACCTCAGCCGCCCTGCCGCAGTACCCGCCCCCATTGCACCGGCAGCGCAGGCGGTGATCGACCAGCTCGAACACCAGCGGTTCAATCCCCTCGGTTTATGATCTTTCCGGCTCCCCTGTGGGGGAGCCTTTTGTGACCCCATTCAGAGAAAGGAGACACGATGAACCACGAATCCAGTTCCGCTCTCCCCGCCGCCATCCGGGTGCGGGGCGCGCGGGTGCACAACCTGAAGAACATCGACGTAGATGTGCCGCTCCACAAGATCGTCGGCATTGCGGGCGTGTCCGGCTCCGGCAAGTCCTCGCTGGCGCTGGGTGTCCTCTACGCCGAGGGCTCCCGCCGCTATCTGGAGGCCCTTTCCACCTATACCCGCCGCCGGATGACCCAGGCCGAAAAGGCGCAGGTGGACGAGATTCGCTATGTTCCCGCCGCACTGGCCCTCCACCAGCGGCCCGGCGTGCCCGGAATGCGTTCCACCTTTGGCACCATGACCGAGCTTTTGAACAGCCTGCGCCTGATGTTCTCCCGGCTGTCCCACTATCCCTGCCCCGCCTGCGGCTGCATGGTGCCGCCCAGCCTGAACATTGCGGCCGAGATCCCACTCTACTGCCCCCGGTGCGGCGCGCAGGTGCCGGTGCTGGGCGCGGAGCAGTTCGCCTTTAACAGCACCGGAGCCTGCCCAGACTGCGAGGGCACCGGCATCGTGCGGGTGGTGGACGAATCCACTCTGGTGCCGGACGAGAGCCTTTCCATCAACGAGGGCGCAGTGCTGCCCTGGCAGACCCTGATGTGGTCGCTGATGAAGGAGATCGCCGAAAAGATGGGTGTGCGCACCAACGTCCCATTCCGGGAGCTGACCCCGGAAGAGCGTGACATGGTGTTCCACGGCCCCGCCAAAAAAGTGCACCTGCTCTACCAGAACAGCAAGACCGGCGCGGCGGGTGAAATGGATTTCACCTACTTCAACGCCGTTTATACCGTGGAGAACGCTCTTGCCAAGGTGACGGATGAAAAGGGCATGAAGCGGGTGGAGCGGTTCCTGAAGCAGGGCCCCTGCCCCGCGTGCGGAGGCTCCCGCCTGAACGCCGCGGCCCGGGCTCCCCGGCTGCGGGGCATCGGGCTGGCCGATGCCTGCCGCATGACGCTGGACACGCTGGTGCAGTGGGTGGAGGGGGTGCCCGCCTCCCTGCCCGTGGAGATGCGCCCCATGGCTGAGAGCATCTGCGAGTCCTTTCAGGCCACCGCTGCCCGCCTGCTGGATCTGGGGCTGGGCTACCTCTCCCTTGACCGGGAGGCTACCACCCTTTCCACAGGGGAGCGCCAGCGGGTGCAGCTGGCCCGCTCGGTGCGCAACCGCACCACCGGCGTGCTCTATGTGCTGGACGAACCCTCCATCGGCCTGCACCCCTCCAACATCGAGGGCCTACGGGGCGTGATGCATGACCTGATCGCGGACGGCAACTCCATCGTGCTGGTAGATCACGACACTGAGATCCTGCGGGATGCCGACTGGCTCATTGAGATGGGCCCCGGTGCCGGTGAAAACGGCGGCACCATCCTGACACAGGGCACTGTGGAGCAGGTGACCCAAAGCCCGGCCTCCCGCATCGGACCCTTCCTTGCCGACCTGCACACCCTCTCAGCCCGCACCCGCACCCCGGAGGCGGAGCTCTTTGCGCTGGGCACCATCACCCTGCGCACCCGGGCCATCCACACCGTCAAGCCGCTGGAAGTCCGGCTGCCCAAGGGGCGGCTCATTGCGGTGACCGGCGTGTCCGGTTCCGGCAAGACCACGCTGGTGCTGGAAAGCCTGATCCCCGCGCTGGAGGCCGCCGCCAAGGGCGAAGCTCTGCCCGCCCATGTGGAAAGCATCGATGCACCGGGCATTGCGCAGGTCAAGCTCATTGACGCAACGCCCATCGGCATCAATGTGCGGTCCACGGTGGCCACCTATGCCAATGTCCATGATGAACTGCGCAAGATCTACGCCCGCTCTCCCCTTGCCAAGGAAAAGGGCTACAAGGCGGGCGATTTTTCCTACAACACGGGCCGCCTGCGCTGCCCCGGCTGCGACGGCACCGGCACCATCAGCCTGGACATCCAGTTCCTGCCGGATGTGGAGATCACCTGCCCGGACTGCGGCGGCTCCCGCTACCAGAAGGATGCCGCCGCCCTCTACCGCACCCGGAAGGACGGCACCCAGGCCGAGAGCCTGCCCCGCCTGATGGAGATGAGCGTGGACGAAGCCCTTGCTGCCTGTGCCGACCTCAAGCTGGTGGCCAGCCGGCTGCAGACCCTTTCCAGCCTGGGGCTGGGCTACCTGACTCTGGGCGAGGCCACGCCCAGCCTTTCGGGCGGGGAGGCCCAGCGGCTCAAGCTCGCCAGCGAGATGGGCAAAGGGCAGGCTGACACCGTGTTTGTATTCGACGAGCCCACCATCGGCCTGCACCCGCTGGATGTGCGCACTCTGCTGGGCGTGTTCCAGCGTCTCATTGACAGCGGGGCCACTGTGGTGGTCATTGAGCACGATTTGGATGTGATCCGCAACGCCGACTATCTCGTGGACCTTGGCCCCGGCGGCGGCGAGAGCGGCGGACGCATCGTGGCCTGCGGCACACCGGAGCAGGTGGCCGCCGATCCCGCCAGCATCACCGGAAAATATCTGCACCTGTAACCAAAAGAGGGACCCCGCCCAACGGCGAGGTCCCTCTGACATTTTATGATAAATTTTAGGTATCCTGCAGCTCCCCGCGGCTGGCGGCCTTGAGGTAAGCAAAGATGAAGCCGTCCAGATCACCATCCATCACGGCATCGACATTGCCGGTCTCGTAGTTGGTACGGTGATCCTTGACCATGGTGTAGGGCATGAACACATAGCTGCGGATCTGGTGGCCCCAGGCGATCTCATTCTGCACGCCCTTGATGTCGTCGATCTTGTCCATGTGCTGCTGCTTGGCGATCTGGTAGAGCTTAGCCTTCAGCATTTCCATAG
>ENA-OUQG01001872-OUQG01001872.1-human-gut-metagenome-genome-assembly--contig:-NODE-1872-length-10755-cov-5.662336_pt1 | contig 10755 bp, 8 predicted proteins | sample MGYA00237943_ERZ548823 | MGnify/ENA primary metagenome ERZ548823 (study PRJEB26490, sample SAMN05194731) | human gut metagenome | biome: terrestrial biome; feature: human-associated habitat; material... | reverse complement strand
TCGTGATGAGTGCAATATTTTTAAAAATAATCAAGTAATTAACTGTAAAATCGTACTCCGTTAACATTTTTAGTCCATATTTTTGCACCTGTCTAAATACAGGTTGTTAACGTAGATGTATCCTTTTTAGTGCTTACTCCTCTTTTTTTTGTGCATAATAATGGTTCAAATCTGACATGAAGAAATCTTTAATTAGATGTGATGTTGAGCTTCAGGAAGGGCCCTTTAAAGGACAGGATCTTAACACCTATCTTTATATGAATTTACCTTCTGTTTACCTTTTCAGAATGAGCTCTAACGTTATGCATGAAGACGGCATTTTAGAAGGCGATGTGGTCATTGTTGACAGAAGCCTGCTCATTGAAAACGGCGACTATGTAGTGATGAGTATCAACGGCACTTTTCTTTTAAGACAGTTTCTAGATGGCAGAGAACCAAGATTAGTCTGTGCTGATGATTCTATTCCTGATATTAACTTAACTCATGTTGATGAGTGTGAACTCTTTGGCGTGGTGTCATCTGTCATCAGAAAAACACGTATTAAAAAGAACGGCAAGTATGGTTCTAACGGCAGGCAGAATCCATATACTTTCCGCCGTAAAAACAAAGTCTATCCTAAAGATCCAAATGACAATGGCAGAAACTTTATGTAGAAAGCTATTTTTCTACAGGAATCATTAAAATTCTCTTTATATCATTAAAATTTTAGATTCTAAAAACGCAATTTTTACCCCTTACTTATTAGCTCTAATCTCTATTAGAACATACGTTTATCTATGAGACATTGTGGTAAAATCGAGTATGTAGTTCTCTATGAATTAATGTTACTTTAAAGTCTGCTTTAAGACTTAAATGTTATGTCTAAAGTTATCTTAGAGAATTTTTGTAAAGTAACGCAATGAAAAGTAACGCCATATTCTTTAAAGGTACTTGACAGGTACGGTACGATAGAGAATGTACAAAGTTTTTTTTAGTTATGTTTATTCCTAAAAGAGAAATAATCTTAAAACAGTAAACATAAAGCAATGTTTTTAGGAGCGATACTGTGGCAATGAAGCTAGCTATTTACGGTTATGATACTGATATTGGTAAACTTGTGATTGAAACCATTGAAGAACAGGATCTCTCTTTAGGCGAAGTTTTCCCATTATCACCATTGACAGGTGAATATGATGCCGTTCAGATTAAAGGCCAGAACTACTTTGTTCAGCCAGTTGAAGAGTTTGATTTTTCAAAAGCGGATGTAGCTTTATTTTTAACTACTCAGGATGAATCTCAGCACTGGATTAATGCAGCAAGAGAGAAAGGCTGTATCGTTATTGATGACAGCCATTTATTCAATGGTGATGATAAGACTGTAACCATCGTACCTGAAATCAATCCTTTTGATATTAAAAAGGCAATTGAAAACAGACTGGTTATTCCTGCTTTAGCGCCATCTGTACAGCTGTGCCTAGCTTTATCTGTTCTTCATGATGAGTATGGCATTGCAAGAGCTACTGTAACCTCAATGGAATCTGTTTCAGAATTTGGTCGGTTAGGTACTGAAACCCTAGCTCATGAGTCAACCTTATTATTAAACGGTATGGCAGCAGAACATCAGGGATTTCCAGCTCAATTAGCATTCAATCTGCACACTAGAATGGGACTGCTTGAGGATAATGGATATTCGGACCATGAAAATGCTATCAGTAATGAAGTATCAAGAATTTTAGGCCGTTTCGAGCGTGGTTTTGATATTACCTGCATTCAGGTTCCTGTATTCTACGGTCACACTATGGTAGTTAATGTTGATCTTGAGGATAAGGCTACATTAGAGGAGGTTAAACAGGCTTTTGATGCTTCAGAGTATGTAACTGTAGCCTCAGAGGATGATGTTTTATCTCCTGTAGCAGATATTATCAACGAGAGAACTGTAATGCTCACAAGATTAAAGCAGGACAAACCTGGTTCAAAATCTTACAGCTTTGTGATTATGATGGATAACACTAGAAGAGGTGAAGCTATTTCTTGTGTTGAAATTGCAAAATTGATTGCAAAATCTCTCTAATCTGTAAAATGTGCACACTTTATGCATAACTTTTCCAAAAATGGGATCTGACCTTATTTTGACAGATCTCATTTTGAGTAAAATAATGCATAAAAATAGGGGTTGTTAGTTATGCACGCTTACAAAAAAGCACTTTTATCTGTAGCTTTATCTTTTTTATTACCTTTTTCGGCAATGTCAGCTGATGAAGATGGTACTTTTACTATTACTATTCAAGGTCCTGAAGTTGAGGATACTGTTCCTCAAGTACAGCCTGTACAACCAGCTAGTAGAGCTCCTGTAAGACGTGCAGCTCCTAGACAAAACAGACAAGCTACTGTAAATGCAACTGCGACCAGAGCACCAGCGGCTACAGCAACAAGACAACCTCAGACTGAAAGCAATGCAACATCTGTTCAGCAGACCCCAGCTAAGACCTATAGCGTTGCATCAGGTGATACCATCTGGTCTGTAGCCCACCGCTACTTACCTCTGGATAGAAGTGTTAATGAATTCCAGATTGTAGCCTCAATTTACAGACATAATCGTGGCGCATTCGGTCGTGGTAACGTCAACAACCTTTTAAGAACTACTATTACTATTCCTCCTGTATCTGAAATTGCACGAGAAACAACCGATACAGGTTCAAGACTTTTAGCTCAGGGCAGTATGACTTTACCTCCTTTAGGTAATGCTCCTGCTACTGTAAATACTCAGGCAACCTTAAACAACACAGCAACTCCTGCTCCTGCAACACAAGCTTCAAAGCCAATGCAGTCACTGTCTGATAACGATATTCCTCAGTACACCGCCACTGAGACTAAGATTAAAAAGTTACAGGAAGAAGCGGTTAAAAAAGATTTATCCGTAGCAATGCCAGAGAATACCCGTGGCGCTGATCTTGATAAAAGTCAGGTTACAGAAGAGACCGTACCAAACGGTAATAATGAGGGCAGTGCAGACAATAACAAAAAGGCAGAAGCTGCTAAAGCAATGAGTGCTGATCTTGCAGCTGCTGCTGTAGATGCTCAATCTATCAGGATCATGCTCGATGGCAATAAGAAAGCTATTGATGAGAAAACTAAAGTCTTAGAGCAACAGTTAGCTGAAGCTATGGACAGAATGAAGAAAACATCTGCAGCTACTGCTAAAACAGCAGCAGACAGTGTTTCTACATTAGCTTCTCAGTATGACAATATTATTTCAGGTCTTCAGCAAGACATTATTGAGATTAAAGGTAATATTTCAAAGATCTCTCAAGATAATGACAGAATGAGAGAGATGTTACTTGCTAATGATGAGAAGATTGAGGATATGCAGCTACAGCTGTCTCAATTCTCAGTAAGTACACCTACCTCTGTAGTTGATCTTGATAAGCCTGTCATGATGATCTTATTCGGTGCTGGCTTATTAGCTTTAGTACTGATGATTGTCTTCTTAATTATCAAGTTAAAGTCTCGTGCTAGCGCTAAGATGACCGATGACTTTGATGTTGAGGATGATTACTCATCAGATGATACCTTATTATCAGATGAGAACGGTTCTATCGATCTTGAAGCTCCCGTATCTGGCGATGAAGAGCCTGATACTACGGATATTCCTCAAAGAGAACTGGACAAGAACAATAACTCTATAAATTCACCATCTGATTCAGCATCAGATGTTGAAGTTGCTTTAAATGAGAAAATGCAGGCTGACGCTGAAGAATCAGCTTCAAATGCTACAGAAATTCCTGATAACAGTGCAACAGCAGATAACACTGGTGCTGATGCAACTGAAAAAGATCCTGCTCAAGAGGCTTGGGATAATGCAGCAACAACTAACTCATCTGATGAGATAAAAGATGACAAGGATGTAATGGATGAGTGGTCTAAAGCTCTAGATGAGCAGACTGGTTCTGAAAAGAATGTTGATCTTGATAAAGATGAGAATAAAGATACTTCACAAGATGATATGGCATCAGCTTGGGAAGCTGCTTTAAACGAACAGGAAAACTCTGAAAAGAAAGATGATGATAAAGCTAAGTCTGATGATGAGGCTATGGCTGATGCCTGGAGCGCAGCTTTAAATGAGCAAAAAGAAGCTGAAGAAAAAACTGAAGACAAAGCTAATGGTTCTAAATCTGAAGAAGAAGCTATGGCTGACGCCTGGAGCGCTGCTTTAAATGAGCAAAAAGAAGCTGAAGAAAAGAGTAAAGATAAAGCTAATGCTTCTAAATCTGAAGAAGAGACTATGGCTGATGCCTGGAGCGCTGCTTTAAATGAGCAAAAAGAAGCTGAAGAAAAGACTGAAGATAAAGCCAATGCTCCTAAATCTGAAGAAGATCCTGTAGCAGATGCAACAGCACAAGAGTCTGTAACCGAGAAAACATCTTCAAAGGAAAATAGGGAGGCTGAAGATACCACCCCAAAGTCTGAAGAAGAAGCGATCACAGAGGCCATGAATAAGGCTTATGAAAATGCTGATATTGCAAAAGAAAGTGAAACTTCAGATGTAGCAACAGATGTAACAGACAATGCAGACATTGATTCAATTGTAGATAATGCTGATAAAGAGACTGTGGCAGAACAGGAAAATACTGCAGAGAGTACACCTTCAGATGAGACTGAATCAAAAGAAGAATCACCAGCAACAAACGACATCCTTGCAGATGATGTAAAAGTTGAAGATGTCAGTGAAGATGAACTGTTAAATCACCTAAAAGATAACTCAGATAAGATTTTAGAAGAAAATCACGTAGATCCTGAGACTTTAGATATTAAAGCTGAGTCTTCACAAGCTGAAATATCTGATAACGTTGATGCTGATGCATTAGATGTTGCAGATCCTCTTGATGCTTCAAATAAGACAGAAGATGATGCAGAGCCTTCAAAGGAAGAGCCAGTTTCATCAGAAGATCCTCAAGAGCAACTCTCAGGTGAAGAAAAAGCATTCTTAGAGTCAATGTCTGATAATAAGAATTCTGACAATACTGAAGATGAAAAAGCTGAAACTGATGCAGAATTTGAAAACAATGCCCCTAAAGAAGACAATATTCCTGAAGCTGATGCTGAAGAGATCTCTGATGATGAAGTCCCTAAAAACAATTCTGTAGGAAAGAATGTTGATGAGGTCTTAAATGATGATCTTAATTTAGAAGATCTCCTAATTGGCAATGACAATGTTGTTGATGCTCCAGAAGAGGCAGAGTCTCCTGAAGAAATAGCAGATGGTGTGGAAACATTTGATGCTATTCCTGAAGATGAAGAGAAGCAAAAATCAGAACACACTATCGATGAAGAAGCAGAGCCTGATACAGATGCTGTAGAACCTGAAAATGCAGAGACTGTAGATGCTGAACCTGTTGACACTGATGAGGCTGATAACCTCGATAATGAAGCTGTAGAGCCTGAATTTGAAGTGCCAGATCAGGATGATTCTTTTGATGAAATTCCTGTAGAAGAAGCTACGGTTACATCAGCAGACGAAGATACTGCTGACACCACAGATGTTGCTAAGAGCGAAAATGATGACGCTAATGATATTGGTGATATTCAGGATAAGTCAGAGCAGGCTATCTTTAATCCAGATCCACATGATGACAACAGCAAAGATGAAAATGGCGTTGTATCCTGGGCAGTTCCTGATGACGACTTCGATATTGTAGGTAAAGGCAAAGATCCTAGTGCTACAACAGCTTCTGATACTGTTGAAGACACTCCTCAAAATGAGGACAATCTATCAGATAATTTAGAAGAGACTATAGAGCAAGCTGATGTAGCAACTGATGCAAATGAAGGTGCTCTTGAGAGTAAAGAGAATGATTCTCCTGCTGAAAATATCGAATCTTCAGAGTCTCAAGCAGAAGAAGCAAAAGCTTTAGATGATCTGGAGCAAAGATTGAGTGCATCAAAAGCTCAATATGACTCAGGTGCTGATGAGGATATTATGAACATGCTAAGTGGCGGTGTTCATGACGATTTACCTCATGATAACGAAAAAGCCTTCACAGATGATGAGATTGCTTCTATGATGAGTTCAGCAAATGCAGTTGATCCTAAGAGTATCCCTGAGGACGATTTAGCATTGAATGAACCAGTTGAAGATAAATCATCAGATCCTGATGATACTGAAGATCATTCTTTAGAGAATGTAGCAGATACCATCGGTCCTATTTCTTCACAGAGTGACGATGTAGCAGATGACAACAATTTAGATAATGCTGAAAATACAGATGACTATGAAGGTTTAAATGCAAAACAGCATCAGTACTATGTTGATGAATTAAACTTGGCTAGACTGTATTTTGAGACTGGCGATACAGAAGAAGCTTTAAAGATCATTGATGATGTGAAGGAACACGGAAGCTCAGATCTTAAAGAGGAAGCTTCAAAGATTATAGAAACATATGGCAACTAAAGAACAGTTAATTGGTCTTGATGACAGTAAATTAGTAAATATTAAAGATGATCCTAGATGCATGAGTGTGCTCATGTGTGACAGGGATGCAGCAAAGGCATTACCAGATTTATTCTCAGATGCCTTTGATAAAGGTTTTGAACTGCGTATAGCTTCTGCCTACAGAAGTTTTTATAAGCAGTTTAAAATCTTTGATGACAAGTTCAAAGGAAAAAGACCTGTCTTAGATGCAAATGAAAATCCTATGGATATCAGCTCATTAAGTGATGAGCAGAAGGTTTTAGAAATCATAAGATTTTCAGCAATTCCTGGTTTTTCCCGTCACCATTTTGGTACTGATTTAGATATCTATGCTGTAAACCTCTTACCTGAGGGTAAACAGTTAGAACTTACCGCAAGAGAATATCAAAAGGGTAATTACTTCTACAAATTAGGGCAGTATCTTTCTCAAAACCTCAATAAATTCGGTTTTAAACGTCCTTTTAACGGAAAAGGCACTATTGCCTTTGAACCTTGGCATATTTCTTTTTCAAAAAAAGCTGATGAGTGCATAGATGCTTTCCCTGTTGATTTTGCACTTGAGTATCTGAGCTCTTTTAATGAACCATGGGTAAAGTATGCTGTGTCTTATGCTAAAGAACACTATAAGGAGCTTTTAGCTAAATGAGTGAGATTTTAAATACTCTTATCATAGGTTCAGGTCCAGCCGGCTATACTGCTGCCATCTATGCCTGTAGAGCCCAATTAGAGCCGGTTTTAGTCTGTGGCTCTGAGGTCGGTGGACAGCTTACAACCACACCTGAAATTGAAAACTGGCCATCACGTTTTGATGCTCCTGACGGTTTTTCTCTCATGCAGGATATGTCAAAGCATGCGGAAAAACTCGGCACAAAGTTTATTTATGATGAAGTTGTAAAAACTGACTTTTCAAAAAATGTAAAAGAAGTTTATCTCTCATCAGGTACTGTTTTAAAAGCAAAAACAGTGATCATTGCAACCGGCGCTAAAGCAAGATATTTAGGGTTAGAGTCTGAGACTAAATATAAGGGCAAGGGCGTATCTGCCTGTGCAACCTGTGATGGCTTTTTCTTTAGAGGTAAAGAAGTTGCTGTTGTAGGTGGAGGATCAGCTGCTTTCATTGAAGCTTTGTATTTAGCAAACCTGTGCTCAAAAGTTTATTTAATTCACAGAAGAGCAGAGTTTAGAGCAGAGAAAGTTCTAGTCGACAGATTAAGAAAACTCGAGATTGAAGGTAAGGTTGAGTTTGTCTTAAATGCCAACATCAAAGAGATCTTAGGCGATGGTAATCTTGTAAATGGTGTCAGGGTGGAGAGTAATGGACAGAATAGAGATATTGCTCTTTCAGGAGTCTTCATGGCAATAGGTCATGAACCTTCAACAAAGCCTTTTGCAGGTCAGATTGAACTTTATGATGACGGTACTGTAAAAACTGGTTTTACCTCAGAGACCTCAACCTCAGTTGCTGGTGTCTTTGCTGCAGGTGACTGTGCCGACAGAGTTTATCGTCAGGCCATTACCTCAGCAGGACAAGGTTGCAAGGCTGCTTTAGATGCAGAAAAATATCTGCAGAGTAAACTATGATCCAAGATTTATTCCCACATCAGTTTTATAACGAGTTCTCTTTAAAAAGAGACGCTCAAGATAATGATGAAGTCTTCGTCTTTGACGGTAATAATGTATTAGTATCTGGTGATGGAGAGAACTCTCCATTATCTTTACCCAAAGCATCATCATTCAATCAGAACGAACTTACCTATCTTTTTAAGATTGATGATAGAGCTTATTTTCTATATACAGGTGAGAATTGCCCATATCTTGATGGTTTTTCTTATATGACCAAAAGAGTCTTACGCTCAGACAATCCTCGTACTGTATGCTTTGCAGGCTTTACTGCTTATCAGTTATTCCAATGGTACAGGTCTAATAAGTTCTGCGGCTTCTGTGGCTGTAGAACAGAGCACTCTAAAACAGAGCGAGCTTTAGTATGTCCTCATTGTGGTAACACGATCTATCCTAAGATTGCTCCTGCGGTAATTGTTGCTGTAACTGATGGCGATAACATCGTAGTTACTCAATATAAAGATAGACCATACAGAGGTGTAGCTTTGATTGCAGGTTTTTGTGAAATAGGAGAAACTCCAGAGCAGACTTGTGCTCGTGAGGTTGCAGAGGAAGTCGGCCTTAAGATTAAAAACCTGAGGTACTATGGCTCTCAACCATGGGGAATTGATAGCAATCTGCTTCTAGGCTATGTAGCTGAAGTTGACGGTTCACGTACGATTGTGCGTGATGAGAATGAATTAGCTCAAGCTTTATGGAAAAAACGCGAGGAGCTTGAAATTGCTGATCCCGTAATTTCTCTTACTAAGACCATGATTAAAGCCTTTAAAGAGCATGTCTTCTAATCAATTTTAGTTTGTCTGTAAAGAAAATTAGGCTCTAAAAGCCTAACTTCATATCTTATCTGAACAGATCGTTTAAAGTCTTAACATAAACCTCATGAAGCTTGTCTAATGAATCTAATTCAACGGATTCATTTACTTTATGAATTAAGTTTGATACAGGTCCAAATTCAACTACTTTAGTGCCTAATGGAGCTACAAAGCGACCATCTGAGGTGCCACCTGCTGTAGATAACAAAGCTTTTTTTCCTGTAACTTCAACTATTGATTTTTCAAGAGAATCTAAAAGTTCACCGCCTTTAGTAATAAATGGTTCACCGTTTAGAACATATCTAATCTCACAGTTAAGCTCTAACTCTCTTATGATTTTTTCTACCTCAATTGAGATCTTGTCTTTTGATAAGGCATCATTAAATCTCCAGTTGCACATAATATAGCAACTGCCAGGTACTACGTTTTCAGCACCGGTACCGCACTTAATGTTGGTTACCTGAAAAGAGCTTGGAGGAAAGAACTTTGAACCTTCATCCCACTTTTTAGAGAATAATCGTGAGATTAAAACTCCAGCATGATGAGCTGCATTATCGCATCTGTCAGGATAGGCTACATGCCCCTGAATTCCGTTTACAGTGATATGAGCGGTAAGCGAACCGCGTCTGCCGTTTTTAATGGTGTCGCCAAAAGTATTAGAGCAAGATGGCTCGCCTACAAGGCAGTAATCAGGAATGAGGTTCTTCTTTTTTAGGTACTCAACTACAAAAGGAGTACCACCTTTAGCATCTCCTTCTTCGTTAGAGGTCAAAAGAATACCTACAGTGCCTTTGTGATGAGGATTGTGTTCTACAAAGCTTACTAGAGCTTCGGTCATAGCAGCATCAGATCCTTTCATGTCCTGTGATCCTCTGCCATGTAAAACACCTTTATCATCTATTAAGGCTTCAAATGGAGGCACTGCCCAGGCACTTTCATCACCAGGACTTACGACATCTGTGTGACCTAAAAATAAAAAGAAAGGGGAACCTTCACCATGGAGAGCTAAAAGATTTTCAGTGCCACTGTCTTTTAAAGTTAAGCACTTGAAGTTAACATTCTCAAGTCTTGCTCTTACTAAATCCTGACAACCAAGATCGTTTGGAGTAATTGAAGGCTTTTGAATTAAAGAGACCGCCAAAGAGGCGGTCTTAGATAATAGTTTAGTCATCTTCAGTTGGATACTGTAAGAAAAGTTTACGTTCTAGTCTTAAGAATTTATAAGCAGTAGCACTCTTCTCTTCAACGTTGAGTGCATCAAACCTGCCATAACGTACATCTGTAAGCAGAGCAATGTCGTCATCAGTCAGAGTTTTTGAAGCCTCTAAATACTGACCTAAGAACTGATTTGCTAAAAGTTCATCCCAAGGATATACAGTAGAGATTGAACGTAAGGTAAACATTGATAACATATCTACACTTACAATACATTTTTTCTCTAAGGTCTTTAAGAAATCTTTATAGTTCAGAGAATTGCCTGCAAAATCATAAAAATCTGTAGTAGGACCAATAGCTCCATTCTCATAGCTGATTGAAGCTTTTCCGTCTTCATGAACTCTTAAGAATTCAGGTTTTACTTCACTGTCTTTAGTGTAGTCGCAGATTAGCTTGCGCATCTTATCTGAGCATAAGATTAAAGGCTTTTTGCTCATTAAAGAGAGTATTTCTACAACGTTTGCCATGCCGTTCTTCTCTTCAGAATCTTCAACCTTGACGCAAAGTGTAGCAAATACCTCTTTTACAGGAGGTCTAATAACTTTATGAGCATCTGGTGGGCATTCTGGGTGGTAACGTTCTGGCATTGACATATAGCAAAACTCCTTTTAATTAAATTCAATGTCAAAAGTTTAACATTATTTGCTGGTTTTCGCTATT
>ENA-OUQG01001871-OUQG01001871.1-human-gut-metagenome-genome-assembly--contig:-NODE-1871-length-10758-cov-2.682239_pt1 | contig 10758 bp, 10 predicted proteins | sample MGYA00237943_ERZ548823 | MGnify/ENA primary metagenome ERZ548823 (study PRJEB26490, sample SAMN05194731) | human gut metagenome | biome: terrestrial biome; feature: human-associated habitat; material... | reverse complement strand
CCACAGGATATTATTTTTGGAAAAGGCAGTTTAAAAAGACTTCCGGAGCTTCTTGAGAAAAGTGGTTCCAAGAAGATGCTTCTGATCTCCGGACCGGTTTTGAAGAAGATCGGAATGGTCGAGAAAGTCGAAGAGATTGTGAAGGCTTCCGGTATCGAAGTGGAAGTATTTACTGATGTAGAAGCAAATCCATCTGTTGCAACGGTAGATAAAGCAACAGAAGCATACAAAAAAGCAGGAGCAACCAGTATTGTAGCTTTCGGTGGCGGAAGTCCGATGGATGTGGCAAAGGCAGTCGGTGTTCTTGCAAAATACGGCGGAGAGATCGGAGATTATGAAGGTGCACACAAGGTACCGGGACCGATCGTTCCGATCATTGCGATCCCGACAACTGCAGGTACAGGAAGTGAAGTGACGGCATTTTCTGTTATTACCGATGAAGCAAGAAATTATAAGCTGACTGTGTTCAGCTATGAGCTGATCCCAAGCTATGCACTTCTGGATCCGGAGCTTGTTATGACTTCTCCGGCATCGGTAGCCGCAGCATGTGGCGTAGATGCACTGATCCATGCATGGGAGGCTTACACTTCAAGAGATGCATCTCCATTTTCTGATGCAATGGCAGAAAAGGCAATGGAACTGATCGGTGCAAATCTGCGCAGATTCGTAGCAAACCGTCAGGACGAAGAGGCGGCGGCAGCCATGCTCTCCGGAAGCATGTTCGCAGGTATCGCATTTGCATGGGCAAGACTTGGAAATATCCATGCTATGAGCCATCCGGTAAGCGCCTATTTCCATGTGGCACACGGTGTGGCAAATGCGATTCTTCTTCCAACGATTGTGGAATATAATGCACTTGCAGATCATGGACGTTATGAGAAGATCTACAATTATATCAGCAAAGAAAAAGACCCGGTGATCGATTTTGTTCCGGAAATGCTGGTAGATGAAGCGAGAGATCTGCTTCGTGATCTTGGTATTCCGCAGCATCTTGCCGATGTTGGTGTAACGGAAGATAAGATTGAACTGATGGCTGCTGATGCCATGAAGAGCGGAAATATCATGGCAAATCCGAGACAGTCTACGATCAGGGATATCGTTGAACTTTATAAAAAAGCAATGTAGATCATTCAGGGGATATGAGTCAGCAGAAGCTGGTTGATATCCCCTTTTTTGATCTGAGTATAGAAAACAGGAAGAGATTGGTGTTCTGTATAGATTTTTTTAATGCAAGAGTACTGGAGGAAAGAAAGCATAAATGTGAGTACATAGGTAAAGAATCTCCCGCATATAGTAAAAAGAGAATGGGAAAAGAGGAATATCCGTATGTGGTACCGACTGCTTTATGGAACAATCAGTTTTTTATGCTTTACATGGCTTCTGTTTACCTGGGGAGTGATCGATAACGGAAAGATCAAACTGATAAGAATGAATGATGAAACGGTAGAAGCATCCTATGAGGCAGGTGGAACAAACGAGCAGTATCAGGAAAAGCCCAAGATCGCCCTCACATTTGATGATGGCCCACATCCTTCCAGTACGCCAGTGCTCCTTGACGGGCTTGCCGGGCGGAATGTGAAGGTTACTTTTTTTGTGATCGGGGAAAATGTAGTAAAATATCCGAAAGTTGTGAGCAGAGAGGCTGAAGAAGGGCATATTATTGGAAATCATACTTACAGTCATGTAGATCTCACAAAAATGTCTCAGGAAATGACAGAGTGCGAACTCGGAAAGACCAATACCGCGATTGAAGAAATTACCGGAAAAAAGACGGAATATATGCGACCGCCCTATGGAGCCTGGAAAAAGGAGATGGAAGAGAATACCGGCATGATTGCGGTGCTATGGAATGTGGATCCGCTTGACTGGAATACGGATAACGAGACAGAAATTGTCAATAAAGTAGTGACGGAAACGGAGGAAAATGATATTATTTTATTACATGACTGTTATCTGTCTTCAGTAAAGGCGGCACTTCGCATTATCGATATCATGCAGGCGAAGGGATATGAATTTGTGACAGTCGATGAATTGCTGCTGGATTAAAGGAGAGGTTTTGATGGATTTATTTGATTATATGCGGGAGACGACAAAGGAGAAAGAATCGCCCCTTGCCTCCAGACTGCGTCCGACGACTCTGGATGAAGTGGTTGGACAGCAGCACATTATCGGAAAGGACAAGCTTTTATACCGTGCGATCAAGGCGGATAAACTGAGTTCTGTTATTTTTTACGGACCTCCGGGAACCGGAAAGACTACGCTTGCAAAGGTGATCGCCAATACTACAAGTGCAGAATTTACCCAGATCAATGCTACGGTTGCCGGGAAGAAGGATATGGAAGAAGTGGTGAATAAGGCGAAAGAACTGAAAGGGATGTACCAGAAAAGGACAATCCTTTTCATCGATGAGATTCACCGGTTTAATAAAGGACAGCAGGATTATCTGCTCCCGTTTGTGGAGGACGGCACGATCATTCTGATCGGTGCGACGACAGAAAATCCTTACTTTGAGGTGAACGGTGCGCTTCTTTCCAGATCCAGTGTATTTGAACTTTGTCCGCTTTCACAGGAAGAAGTAGAGACCCTGATTCTGAGAGCGGTGCAGGATGAAAAAAAAGGAATGGGAAGCTATCATGCGGTGATCGAGGAGGATGCCCTGCATTTCCTGGCAGACCTTGCCGGTGGAGATGCCAGATCTGCGCTTAATGCGGTGGAACTGGGTATCCTTACCACACCAAGAAGTGAGGATGGAATGATCCATATCACGCTGGATGTTGCATCCGAATGTATACAGAAGCGGGTTGTGCGATATGATAAGACAGGAGATAATCATTATGATACCATATCCGCATTTATTAAAAGTATGCGCGGTTCTGATCCGGATGCAGCCGTATATTATCTGGCAAAGATGCTGTATGCCGGAGAAGACATTAAGTTTATTGCCCGCAGGATTATGATCTGTGCATCGGAAGATGTTGGAAATGCGGATCCGATGGCACTGAATGTTGCAGTCAGTGCAGCACAGGCAGTGGAGCGAATCGGAATGCCGGAGGCACAGATCATTTTATCACAGGCAGTTCTTTATGTGGCAACAGCGCCGAAGAGTAATTCAGCATGTAATGCTGTCTTTGCTGCGATGGACAATGTGAAAAAATATAAAACGACTGTTCCGGTGCATTTGCAGGATGCACATTATAAAGGTTCTGCAAAGCTGGGGCATGGAATTGGTTACAAATACGCGCATGATTATCCGAATCATTATGTAAAACAGCAGTATCTGCCGGATGAGATCAAAGATGCCGTATTCTATGAAGCGAGCGATAACGGCTACGAACAAACGATCAAAGCGCATATGGAGCGGATTAAGGATGAAGCGTAACCTATTCGCACAGGAAATCACTGCATTCACGCAGAAGGGATTGATTTGACACAGACACTCTGCTACCATATCTGTAAGCAGAAAGGAGTGAAGAATATGGGAGCAGTTCAGGACAGCTATATAACTGTTGCATGGCTGGTTCTTCTGGTAGTACTTCTGGTGATCGAGATCATAACGGTGGGACTTACGACGATCTGGGGAGCAGGAGGTGCGCTGGCGGCACTGATCCTGAATATTCTGGATGTACCGTTTGCCGGGCAGGTGGTTGCATTTTTTATTGTGACAATTTTACTGCTTGTATTTACCAGACCATTTGCAATGCGTTTTATTAACACCCGCCGTCTGAAGACGAACTATGAAGGAATCATCGGAAAGACGATCCGGATCAGCCAGAAAGTAGATAACATAGGGCAGACTGGTATGGCGGTGGTAAATGGTACAGAGTGGACGGTAAGATCCGAACAGGATAACGTGATCCTGGAACCCGGAACACTGGCGAAGGTGGTTAATATATCCGGAGTAAAGTTAATTGTAAAAAAATATGAGGAGGACTAAAAGATGACGGGACTTATTATTTTAGTAATTATTATTGTAATCGCATTACTGTTTCTGACTTCCTGCATTAAAATCGTGCCACAGGCAAAGGCACTGGTTATCGAACGTCTTGGAGCATATCAGGCAACATGGAGTGTAGGACTTCATTTTAAACTGCCGATCATTGAACGTGTGGCAAGAAGAGTAGACTTAAAAGAGCAGGTAGTTGATTTTGCACCGCAGCCGGTTATCACAAAGGATAATGTAACCATGCGGATCGATACCGTTGTATTCTACCAGATTACAGATCCGAAGATGTTCTGCTACGGAGTAGCGAACCCGATTATGGCAATCGAGAATCTGACGGCGACCACCCTTCGTAACATCATTGGTGATCTGGAACTTGACCAGACACTGACATCAAGAGAGACGATCAATACGAAGATGCGAGCATCTCTTGATGTGGCAACGGATCCATGGGGAATCAAAGTCAATCGTGTGGAACTGAAAAATATCATTCCACCGGCAGCGATCCAGGATGCAATGGAGAAACAGATGAAAGCAGAACGTGAAAGACGTGAAGCTATTCTCCGTGCAGAAGGAGAAAAGAAATCTACTGTTCTTGTTGCAGACCAGGCAGTGCTTACGATCAAGAGTCTGGAGGCATTTGAAAAGGCTGCAGACGGCAAGGCAACGAAAATCATCATTCCGTCAGAACTGCAGTCACTTGCGGGGCTTGTAAAGAGCGCTAAAGAAGTGATCAAGGAAGATTAGATTAAAAAAAGAGAGAGGAAAGGTGACAATAGATGACGGATGTATTGATCCTGGAAGATGAACTGACTTCGCTGCAGGCATTGTCAGAGATTCTTACCACATATTCAGATGATATCCGTGTCCACAAGGCATCTTCCCTGAAAGAAGCAAAAGACCTGCTGGATCAGGAAATCCGGTATGGTCTTTTCCTTTTGGATGTAAATCTAAGCGGCGAGGACCGGGAGGATATCGGTGGAATTTTGTTCGCAAGAGAGATACGGGAGAGGTTTGAATATACTTTTACCCCGATCGTGATGGTGACTGCCATTGGCAATATGGAAATGCAGGCTTACCGGGAGCTGCACTGTTACCAGTACATTATGAAGCCATTTCGCAGGGAGCAGGTGGAAGAGGTTGTTCAGAAGGTGCTGGAAAAAGAGAGCAGGGAGAAACCACCGGTGATCGTTGTGAAAAAAGACGGGATCAATTATCAGCTGAAATGCGAGGATATCCGTTATCTGGAAGCGATACCGAGAGGAACAAGACTGCATCTTGTGACGGAGAACTGGGATGTCCCTTATGTGACTCTCAGACAGATGCTGCTTAAGATGCCAAAAGGGATGTTTGCGCAGTGCCATCGGATGTATGCGGTCAATAAAAATGAAGTTGAATATTACGATACCGTCAACCGGATCATCCGGATCAAAAATTGTCCGGATACGGTAGAAATCGGTGTGACTTACAAATCGGTGATCGGAGGACTGTTAAATGACTGATTGGGTACGCAAATTTCTATATCGTATTTTCTGCGTAATGGCACTTATGGTATCAGTCTATCTGATCGTGGATTTCCTGATCAGCGGTACCTTTGATTACAGGGTGTTTATCATGTTTGTTCTGATGGTGATTGTTGTGATCTGGGGAATTGTGGACTGGAGAAGTAATTATGTACTGATACGCCAGAAGGAAAATGAACTGCGGCTTTATCAGAACTATCTGATTCCGCTGGAAGAACTGGTCAAAGAAATCCGTGCCAAACAGCATGAATTTGACAATCATCTGAATGCAATCCTGAATATGCATCTGACCATCGACAATTATGAAGAACTGGTAGCAAAGCAGTCTGAATATATTACGGAAATTGCCAGAGAAGATGACAGCAGGAAGTATCTCCCCCTTCTGAAGATCAGCGATAAAATCCTGGCAGGATTTATCTACAGTAAAATTGTCCGTGCGCCGGAATATGTCCGGACCGATATCCGCGTGTGGAACAAAGAAATCGTTTCCGGCATTTCTGAACACCACCTGATCGAGATTGTTGGAACCCTGATCGACAATGCATACGAAGCCTGTACCGAAGAAAAAAATCAGGTACTGATCGAAATTGATTCCCAGAATGATAAGCTTATCTTCACGATAAAGAATCAGGTCGAAAATATAGGACTTGGCGAGATCAGTCATTTCTTTGAAAAAGGATTTTCTACGAAAGAAGATGGAAAAAAGCATGGACTGGGACTTTATAATGCAAAGATGCTTGTGAATCGTTACCACGGAGAAATTACGGTGGAAATAGAAGAAAGGAAATACATCAGTTTTGTGGTGGTTATTTAGGCAGATCGGAATATGGGACGGTCTGCTTTTTTTGTAGGTTGTGGTCGGACGTGGACAGAAAACAAATAGAGCAGATTCCTTTGTGCTGACCATTCCGATGAGCCACTTAAGGCGAAAATTGTGTCAGCAAGGGCTTCCACAATTTTTGTGTCTCATCTCCATAGCACAAACATGGAATCCTTATCCATTTGTTTTCTGTCCGCGCCCGGGATTCAGCTCTTTGGGAGCAGGCATGAGGCTTGCAAGCTTTCAAGAACGTAGCTGAGATCTGCCCAAAGAACAACGTAGAGTTTTCATGTCGTGAGATTCAAGTGTATCATTGCCCAATCACAGCCTTAATTTGCGAACCGTATCATTCACATCCATCACAATAACTGAGACATCAGCCACGCATAGACGACTTGATTTTTTTTCTGCCAGTTGAGTGCGATTGCCGCCGCTTCTTTTTCAGTCGGTACAGAAAGGGTCAGATCGATCAGGGGTTCGTGATTTTCAAAGACCTGACAGCGCACGGAATATTCCTCTCCTGCATTTTTCATATAATCCGCCTTTACGGAAACTTCATTTTTCAGATCATACTGTTTTGTCTGTAAAAAGTGGTCAATATCGTCCTGGATTGGCTTTGAGATTTTATCCCGGAAAAGATGAATCGTCCCTGTCCCATCTTCCGTCAGATGGAAAAGAGTGCGGTTGTGAGTGGATTCTTTCAGGATGAGACCACCGTCCGCAAGTTCAGAAAGAGCCTGCTGGAGTTTGAAATAATCGGTATATCCTTTGTCCAGGACAAATTCAGAAATCTGGGAGTTGGTCAGAGGAAAATCAACTTTGTCCAGCATGTATAGAATGATGAGTTTATAAAGTGTAAATGCTTCTGCCATAGGGCTGCCTCCTTAAAATGTAGTATATTCTTTTCCCTGCCAGAGATTCTGCTCTTTTAAATAGCGCTGCATCTGATTGAGTACTAACCGTTTATTGCCGGTCCAGAGCGGTGCGATAAGAAGAGATTTTGGTCCGTCACCGGTCAGACGGTGAATGACAATATCCGGACGGAGCGAAGCGATACATTTTCCGAGCAGATGAAAATAAGAGTTCATATCTGGAATATAAAAAGGTTCCTGCCTGTAAAAATCTGCCAGATCGGTATGCTTCAGAACGTGGAGAAGCTGCAGCTTGATTCCGTCAATCGGAAGAGCGTTCAGATAATGGATGGTTGCGAGCATATCTGCTTCAGATTCTCCCGGAAGAAATAAAATTACGTGGGTGATGATCTGTACCCCAATCGCGTGAAGGGAATGGACCGCCTGCTCAAAGACGGAAAGTGGATAACCACGGCGCATCCAGTTGGCAGTGCGTTCGTGGATCGTCTGAAGTCCAAGCTCTACCCAGACCGGTTTAATGGCATTTAGTTCGGCAAGCAGTGTAAGGATTTCAGGTGAAAGGCAATCCGGACGCGTTGCGATAGATAAAATGCGTACTTCTGGATCAGAAATCGCTTCGGTAAAGATCCGGCGCAGATGACAGGCTGGTGCATAGGTATTGGTATATGCCTGAAAATAGGCGATATAGCTGTGTCCGTTGTATTTGGGGCGGACAAGGCCTTTTCCATAGGCAAGCTGATCGGCAACAGAAAGAGAAGAAGAAGCGGCAAAATCGCCGGATCCGCCTTCGCTACAGAAGATACAACCGCGTGTGCCGCAGGTTCCGTCCCGGTTCGGACAGGAACAGCCTCCGTTTAAAGAAATCTTGTACAGTTTTTCACCGAAATTCTGTTTCAGATAGTAGTCCAGTGCATAGTAGCGCCGTTCTCCCCAGCGCTGAGGAGTTCCTTTTTTGTAAGTAAGCCCGCAGGATATTTCCTGCGGGCGATTGCTATCATAGGTTCTTGTATTCATAAGATTAAATCAGAGCTTTGACAGCTTCACTTACGACCTGTGATACGCGAGGGTCAAAAGCTTCCGGAAGAATATTGTCCTCGTTCAGCTCTTCATCCGGAACAAGTCCAGCGATTGCTTTTGCTGTGGCAAGCTTCATCTCTTCGGTGATCTGTGGTGCACGTCCCTCTAATGCACCTTTAAAGATACCAGGGAAAGCGACAACGTTGTTGACTTGGTTTGGGAAGTCAGAACGTCCGGTTCCGACAACTTTTGCGCCTGCAGCTTTTGCAAGAGCCGGCATGATCTCCGGTACCGGGTTTGCCATTGCGAAAAGGATCGCATCCTTATTCATAGAAGCAACCATTTCCTGGGAAACAATGTTCGGGGCAGATACACCGACGAAAATATCAGCACCCTTGAGTGCATCAGCAAGTGTACCGGTCTCATGGTCGAGATTGGTCACTTTGGTCATCTCTTTCTGCATCCAGTTCAGATTCGGTGAATCAGCTGAGATGATTCCATTGATATCACACATGGTGATCTTCGGGAAACCGTAGGTGAGAAGAAGCTTTGTGATTGCAACTCCGGCACTTCCAGCACCATTTACAACAATTTTACAGTCTTCTTTTTTCTTGCCGGTCACACGCAGACCATTGATGATACCGGCCAAAACAACGATGGCGGTTCCGTGCTGGTCATCATGAAATACCGGGATATCAAGCATTTCTTTCAGACGTTCCTCGATTTCGAAACAACGCGGAGCGGAGATGTCTTCCAGATTGATACCGCCGAATCCGGGAGCTATATTTTTCACAGCCTGAATGATCTCTTCGGTGTCCTGAGTGTCCAGACAGATCGGTACAGCGTTAACATTTCCAAATTCTTTGAATAATACACATTTTCCTTCCATGACCGGCATAGCGGCATAAGGACCGATATTTCCAAGACCGAGAACGGCACTTCCGTCGGAAACAACGGCAACCGTGTTGGCTTTCCATGTATAAGTGTAGGCAGCAGTTTTATCTTCCGCAATTACTTTGCAAGGTTCTGCAACACCCGGGGTGTATGCAATCGCGAGATCTTCGCGGGTTTTTACTTTTGATTTTGCAACGGTTTCGAGTTTTCCATTCCATTCTTTGTGGCATAAAAGCGCCTTTTCTTTATTATCCATAGTAATTTTCTCCTTTACAGTCTCGTTCTTATCCACCATACCATTCTTGCGCATGAAAAAAAAGACTTCCTATTTTATCGGAAATGGTGTATAATAACGGCATTAGATAATATTTGAAATGATTCATAGTCGTTTCTGACTGATATCCCATGCAAATAAGTGAAATTTATGAAGTGATTTACCATACGGAATAAGTTTATATTTTTTAAGAAGGAGCAGATGGAATGAGGGAAAAATATGAGAGCCTTTCTTTGGTTGTGTTAAAAGACCTGGCAAAGGCACGCGGGCTCAAAGGAATCTCAACAATGAAAAAAGGAGAGCTGATTGATCGGATGCTGCAGGAAGATGAGCGGGAGAAAGAGACAGCACCGAAGGCAAAGACGGTATATACCGCGCGGACAGCTTCCGGACAGGAAGGAAGAAAACATACGCCAAAACAGCGAAGGGAAGAGCATCCGTCCCATACGGAGGAACACAACAGCCCGGAGCATGGAGAGAACGTGCATGCATCGCAGGAGCAGACCTATAAGGTGCAGGAGGATAATGACAGTGCCGCGATCAAAGAAGATATCGTCAGCCTCGACAGTGGAAATACAGCGAGCGGTATTCTGGAGGTTATGGCAGACGGATTCGGTTTTATCCGCTGTGAAAACTATCTGCCGGGGGAACATGACGTTTATGTGGCGCCGTCCCAGATCCGCAGATTTAATCTAAAGACAGGGGATATTGTCTGTGGAAATACCAAAGTGAAATCCGAGCGGGAGAAATTTTCCGCCCTGCTGTATGTGACTTCGGTAAACGGATATCATCCTTCGGAAGCACAGAAGCGGACAAACTTTGAGGATCTGACCCCGATTTTTCCGAATGTGCGTCTGCGCATGGAACGTCCCGGAGGTTCGGTTGCAATGCGCGTGATGGATATTGTTTCCCCGATTGGAAAAGGGCAGCGTGGTATGATTGTATCCCCACCGAAAGCAGGTAAGACAACGCTTTTAAAGGAAGTTGCCAAGTCGGTAAAGGAAAATAACCCGGAGATGCATCTGATCATTCTGCTGATTGACGAGCGGCCGGAGGAAGTAACCGATATTAAAGAGGCGATTGAGGGCGAAAATGTAGAGGTCATTTATTCTACTTTCGATGAGACCGCAGAACACCATAAGCGGGTATCGGAAATGGTAATCGAGCGTGCAAAACGTCTGGTGGAACATAAAAAGGATGTGATGATTCTCCTCGACAGTATCACACGTCTGGCACGTGCCTACAACCTGACCTGTACGCCGAGCGGCCGGACACTTTCCGGTGGTCTTGATCCGGCGGCACTGCACATGCCGAAACGATTTTTTGGTGCAGCCCGGAATATGAGAGAAGGCGGAAGCCTGACCATTCTTGCCACGGCACTGGTCGATACCGGAAGCAAGATGGATGATGTAGTATTT
>ENA-OUQG01001863-OUQG01001863.1-human-gut-metagenome-genome-assembly--contig:-NODE-1863-length-10779-cov-2.898545_pt1 | contig 10779 bp, 5 predicted proteins | sample MGYA00237943_ERZ548823 | MGnify/ENA primary metagenome ERZ548823 (study PRJEB26490, sample SAMN05194731) | human gut metagenome | biome: terrestrial biome; feature: human-associated habitat; material... | reverse complement strand
GCCGCAATGCCGGAGACCACCGGAACAGAGACGCAGGATCCCGCCGCGACGGTTCCTGTGGAAGAGATACCGCAGGAAGTGGTCTATCACACGGTGGATGACAGTTATTTTGATGATGCGGTATTTATCGGCGACTCCCGTACCGTGGGGCTGTACGATTACGCGGGGCTTTCCAACACCACCTTTTATGCCTCTACGGGACTTACGGTTTACAAGGTCTTTTCGGCGCCCATTGTTTCCGTGCCCGGACAGAAGAATAAGATCACCGTGGAAGAGGCGCTAAGCGAGCATCAGTTCAGGAAAATTTATTTTATGATCGGTATTAACGAAATGGGCACCGGCACGGTGGACACCTTTATGGAAAAATATAAGGATGTGGTGGCGCATCTGCAGGAGCTGCAGCCGGATGCCATTATCTATCTGCAGGCTATCATGCGGGTGAGCACAGAGCGTTCCAATAAGGGCGACTATATCAACAATCCCGGCATAGATGCAAGAAATGCGGAAATTGCCAAATTAGCGGACAATAAAAAGATATTTTATCTGGATGTAAATCCCCTTGTCTGTGATGATACGGGCGGACTGATAAAGGAAGATACCTTTGACGGCGTACACTTAAAAGCAGCCTATATTGATATCTGGAAGCAATTTTTGATGGACCACGCCATAGAATTTTACTAAGACACCAGAGTAATAAGCCGGGAATTCAGGCTGTGCTTGCACAAGCCTGGATTTTCGGCTTCATTACCCGCCCCGGAATGAGCATAAAAGGGGAGCGTAAGCGCCCCGATATGCGAATTGCGTGCAGGATTGCGGGAGGGCAAAGCCCGGAGCAATCCGTACGGTGTCGTTACACTCCCCCCAATCTTATCATAAGGAAGGTAAATATATGCGGATAGCGGATATGCATTGCGATACCATATCGGAGTTACTCAGGCAGAGAAGAGAACAGGCATCTGCCGCAGAAGACATCACAGAAGCACCGGCAGGCGGACAGTCCGAGGGGGCAGCTACGGCAGATACGCAGCCGGGTCTTAGGCAGAACACCTGTCATGTGGACCTTAGGAAGATGCAGAAGAGCGGCTATGTGCTGCAGAATTTTGCCCTGTTTGTGAACCTGGGAAAAGTGAAGGATGCCTGGCAGGAAGTACAAAAGCTGCGGGCACTCTACGAAGAAGAACTTCAGAAAAATCAGGATATTATCGTACCGGTGTATTCCTATGCGGATATAGAGAAAAATCTGGCGGATGGAAAAATGTCCGCTATGCTTACCGTGGAGGAAGGCGGCGTATGCGGCGGACGGACGGAGCGCCTGCGGGAGCTTTATAAGCAAGGTGTACGCATGATGACGCTTTCGTGGAATTACAAAAATGAACTGGGGCACCCCAATCTGTATGCCGAACTCAGAAACAGCATCCGGGCGGAGGAGCCGCACTTAACCCCGGAAGAACAGGATTATGCCCTGCAGAAATACTTAAATACGCCCGACACGGAGCATGGTCTGACGAAAAAGGGCAGGGAATTTGTGGAGTGCATGGAGGAAATGGGAATGATTGTGGATGTTTCCCATATGTCGGATGCGGGATTTTTCGATGTACTGCAGATGACAAAGAAGCCCTTTGTGGCAAGTCACAGCAATGCGAGAGCACTCTGTCCCTGCACCAGAAATCTGACGGATGATATGATACGGGCGTTGGCGGCAAAAGGCGGTGTGGCGGGCTTAAATTTCTGCGCGGACTTTCTTTCGCCCTGCAGAGCCGGTGTGAAAAATCCGGGAACCATTGCCGATATTGTGCGGCATGCTTCCCATATGGTTAAAATCGGCGGGGAAGATTTCGTGGGACTGGGCAGTGATTTTGACGGCATTGATACCCATGCAGAACTGCCGGGAGCAGACTGCATGGACAGATTGTTTGCCGCCTTAAAAAAGAACGGATTTACCGAAAGACAGATTGATAAAATTTTCTGCAAAAACGTGATGCGACTGTACCGGGAGGTACTGTAAAAGATACCGGTATTCGGCAAGCATTTTGTAAAGTCTGCTTGTTACTTGGCAGGCATTTTGTAAAGGCTGCTGCCGTTAATCGGCAAGCGCTTTGTAAAAGAATCTGATATTTTCAAAGGCATAGGTCGGTTTATAAGAGGATGAGGCCACTTCTTCGGGAGTGGCTTCTCCCGTATATACCACACAGGTGTCCACACCGGCATTGATACCGCATAAAATATCCGTGTAAAGACGGTCGCCCACCACAATGGTTTCCTCCTTGGAAAAGCCGTAGGTTTTCTGACAGAGCTCCACCATTTCGGGAGCGGGCTTTCCTAAATAGACCGGTTTCTTTCCGGTGGAAGAGGTGAGCATGTTGCAGATGGAACCGCAGTCGGGAATAAAGCCGAAGTCAATGGGGCAGCATAAATCAGGGTTTGTGGCGTAAAACGGCACGTTCCGAGTGGTCAGTACCTCGCAGGTTTTGATGAGTTTTTCATAGGTGAGCTCGCTGTCGTAGGCGACCAGTATGCAGGCAATGTCCGGCTCCGCCTGTTCCGTAACAAGGAGTCCTTTGCTTCGAAGCTCCTTAATATAGGAAGCGGTTCCCAGCACATAGATTTTTTTGCCGCTAAAATGCTCCTGCATAAAAAGGGTGGTAACGTAGCCTGCCGTGGCAAACTGTTTTTCCTCCGTGGCAAGCCCAAAGCATTCTGCAAATTTTTTTACATAGTCATCATTGCTTTTGGTGGAGTTGTTGGTGATAAAACAGGCGGCGCCGCCGATGGACTTAATGTAGGAAATCAGTTCGGCACTGCCGTCAAATAAGGTGTTTCCCACCGCAATGGTGCCGTCTATATCAAATAAAAACAATTTCTTTTTTTTCAGATTGTTCATGTCGCACATAAGGATTCTCCTTGCCGTTTGTTTTTCTTAGTATGTCAGGAATGCCCTTATTATATAGCACGGAGAAAGGAGATGTAAATAGCTTGCCCCCGTTTTCCCCGCATGGTAAAATAAAGAGAAAAGTGAAAATAAGAAATTAAGGAAAGAAACAGTAGAAAAGAGGAAGCAATATGAAACTGATTTCATGGAATGTAAACGGACTTCGTGCCTGTGTGGATAAAGGATTTATGGATTTTTTTAAGGAAGCGGATGCGGATGTTTTCTGTATTCAGGAGTCCAAGCTCCAGGCGGGACAGATTGACCTGCCGCTTGAGGGGTATCACCAGTACTGGAATTATGCGGAAAAGAAGGGCTATTCCGGTACGGCGCTTTTTACAAAGCAGAAGCCTCTGAGCGTTACCTACGGCATAGGCATCCCGGAGCATGACAAAGAGGGACGTGTGATTACGGCGGAATTTGCGGATTTTTATGTGGTGACGGTTTACACGCCCAACTCCCAGAGGGAGCTTACGAGGCTATCCTACCGTATGGAATGGGAAGCGGCATTTTTAGCCTATATTAACGGGCTGAACGAAAAGAAGCCGGTTATTTTCTGCGGCGACTTAAACGTTGCCCACAAGGAAATCGATTTGAAAAATCCCAGGACAAACCGCCACAATGCCGGTTTTACGGACGAGGAGAGGAGCTGCTTTGACAAGGTGCTTGAGAGCGGCTACATCGACACCTTCCGCTATTTTTACCCGGATGCGGAGGGTATCTATTCCTGGTGGTCCTATATGTTCAAGTCCAGAGAGAAGAACGCAGGCTGGCGTATTGACTATTTTGTGGTGTCCAAAGCTCTGGAGGACAGGCTGAAAGGTGCATCCATTCACACGACGGTCATGGGCTCCGACCATTGCCCCGTGGAATTAGATATCCGATAAAGGAGTGGAATGGGAATATGCCGGAAAAGAACCGATTGCCGAGAGAATTTTTTATGACGGATGCCCTTGTTTTGGCGCAGGCACTGCTTGGAAAAATCATGGTGCACCGGACTCCTTACGGAACCGTAAGGGGCATCATTACCGAAACGGAAGCCTATATGGGCGTGGAGGACAAAGGCTCCCACACCTACATGGGACGCCGGACGGAACGCACGGAGCCCATGTTTCACATAGGCGGAACATCCTATGTGTATTTCATATATGGCATGTATAACTGCTGTCTCTTATACACATCTGACGCTGCCGCGGGGGAAGCGGAAATTCCGCAGGCGGCTCTCATCCGTGCGATGGAACCGGCGGACGAAGCATCCCGGAAAATCATGGAAAAACTCCGGGCACAGAAGCTGTCACGCAGAAAAAAAGCTCCGGAGCATGCAGGCGCGCAGAGTGCAGGCATTCCGGACAAGAGTGCAAAAGAACAGCCTGCGCCGGATAAGGGCGCGCAGCTTCCGGCTTCCGTACGGAAGCATCTGGCAGACGGACCGGGCAAGCTTTGTATCGCCATGGACATTACGAAGAAGGACAACGATGTGGACATGGCGGAAAGCGAAGATTTTTTCCTGACAGAGGGCATAGAAGTAGAGGAAGCACAGATTGAAAAGGGCAGGCGGATTGGCATTGATTATGCGGAAGAAGCCGCCGATTACCTGTGGCGGTTTACCCTGAAAAAATAGGATTTGGGAAGGATGACGGCATGAGCTTACGTTTTGTACTTGGTAGTTCCGGCTCGGGAAAGAGCATGCGGATTTACAGTGAAATCTTAAAAAGAGCAAAAAAAGAACCGGAACGGAACTTCTTAATTGTGGTGCCGGACCAGTTTACCATGCAGACCCAGAAGGAACTGATTGTGCACCCCGACAACGAAAGCCGGGGTATTTTAAATATCGATGTATTAAGCTTTGGCAGACTCTCCCACAGGGTGTTTGAGGAGGTGGGCAGAAAGAATCTGCCGGTGCTGGACGACACGGGAAAGAGCCTGATTTTGCGGAAGGTGGCGGGGCAGTGCCGGGGCGAGCTTTCCTATCTCGGCACCTATTTACAGAAGCAGGGCTACATCCACGAAATCAAAAGCGCCATATCCGAATTCATGCAGTACGGCGTATCGGTAAAGGATGTTTCCCGGCTGATGGAGTATGCGAAGAAAAAGGGCGCCCTGTACTATAAGCTGAAAGATCTGCAGGTGCTGTACGACGGTTTTATGCAGTTTATCCGGGATAAATTCATCACCACGGAGGAAACACTGGATGTGCTGTGCGAAGCCATTCACAAGTCCAGAATCGTGAAGGACAGTGTGGTGGTGTTCGACGGTTTTACCGGCTTTACCCCCATCCAGTATAAGGTCATCCGGGAGCTGTTACTTTGTACGGAAGAAGTCTGGCTCACCATGACGCTGGATGTGCGGGAAGACCCTTTTACCCCGGACGGGGAGCAGAAGCTGTTTCATCTGAGCAAAAAGACCATAGCGGATGTCTGCCGTATTGCCAAGGACGCGGGCATTCCCCGGGGCGAAGATTTGTATATGGGAAAGGACGGCGGCTATCCCCGGTTTCGGGAAAATGCGCCCCTTGCGCATCTGGAAAAATCCCTGTTCCGGTATCCCACCGAAAAATACGAGGGGGACCTTGCGGGGGAGGAAATCGTATTGTCTGCCGCCTCCACTATCCGGGAAGAAGTGCGGCAGATGTCCATTCTCATTGAAAAACTCATCCGGGAAAAAGGGTATGCGTACCGGGATATTGCGGTGGTAGCCGGCGATCTGGCGGGTTATGCGGAGCAGATAAAAACACAGTTTACGCTGCTTAACATTCCCTGTTTTATCGACCGGACCAGGGGCATTGTCCTAAACCCTCTGACCGAATACATAAAGAGTGCGCTGGAAATTCTCATCTATGATTTTTCCTATGAAAGTGTATTCCGGTATCTTCGGAGCGGACTGGCGGATTTTACCCGGGAAGAAGTGGACAAATTAGAGAATTACTGTATCCGGACAGGTATCCGTGGAAAACGTGCGTGGACGAGGCAGTTTACCCATAAAACCGCAAAAATGAAGGAAAATGTGGACCTTTTATGGGAAATGGACACTCTCCGGGAAAGACTGGTGGAAGAGCTTTCGCCCCTTCTTATGCTGCATTCCGACAAAACGGAAGACTATGTGAAGGCATTGTACGACTTTCTTGTAAAGAACAAAGCGGCGGAAAAAACGGCTGCTTACGAAGAGAAATTTGCCCGGCAGAAGGATGCGGTCCGGGAGCGGGAGTATGCGCAGGTTTACCGGCTTACCATGCAGCTTTTGGAGCAGATGATGGAGCTTTTGGAGGGCGAGAGCATGACCCTGCCCGAATTCAGGGAAATTTTAGAGGCAGGCTTCGGGGAAATTGAAGTGGGCAGCATTCCCCAGAACGTGGACAGGGTGCTGGTCGGCGACATGGAACGAACCCGCTTAAAAGAGGTAAAGGTGTTGTTTTTCGTAGGCATCAACGACGGAAATATTCCGGGCAATAACGGCAGCGGCGGCATTATTTCCGATATTGACCGGGAATTTTTACGGGAGTCGGAAATCGAACTGGCGCCCACGCCCAGGCAGCAGATGTATATCCAGCGGCTTTATCTGTACTTAAATATGACAAAGCCGTCCGAAAGGCTGTATCTTTCCTATTGTAAATTAAACGGGGAAGGAAAGACCCTGCGCCCGTCCTATCTGGTGGATGTGGTGAAGGATTTGTTCCCCGCACTGAAGGTGAAGCTGCCGGAACTGGCGCCTGTGTATGAGCAGATTTATTCCCCGAGAGAAGGGCTTCCTTATCTGGCGCAGTCCCTGCGGGACTATGCGGAGAGGGGCGACCTTACGGTGGAGGACGGTATTTTTGCCGAAGGAGAAGGCGGGGGACAAAAGAGTCTGGCAGAACAGACGGATACCCTTTTCGAGGCTTACCGGCAGAATGCGGACTATGCGTCGGTGGTGAAAAAGCTTATGGACGCCGCCTTTTACCATTACCGGGAGGACGGGCTTTCCCGTGCGGTGGCAAAGGCTTTGTACGGCAGTATCCTGATGAACAGCGTCAGCCGGGTGGAAACCTATGCGGCATGTGCATACAGGCATTTCCTGCAATATGGATTGAAGCTGCAGGAGAGGCAGGAATTCGGCTTTGAAGCAGTGGATATGGGAAATGTGTTCCACAGTGTGCTGGAGGGATTTTCCCATGCGCTGGAGGGCAGCAACTATACCTGGTTTGACTTCCCGAAGGAATTTGCGGAAAAAACCGTAAAAGAGGTCATGAGCCTGTGCGCGGCGGAGTACGGCGACACCATTCTGTATGCTACGGCGCGCAATGCCTATGCCGTGGAGCGTATGGAACGTATTCTTCTGCGGACGGTGGACACGCTGCAGTATCAGCTGCGGAAAGGCTCTTTTAAGCCGGAGAGTTATGAAATGTCTTTCTCGGCGGTATCGGATCTGGACAGCGTGAACATTTCCCTTTCCGAAGAGGAAAAAATGAAGCTGCTCGGCAGGATTGACCGTGTGGACACCGTGGAGTCGGAAGGAAAAATCTTTGTTAAAATCGTGGATTACAAATCCGGCAACAAAAAGTTTGACATTGCGGCGCTTTACTACGGTCTGCAGCTTCAGCTTGTGCTGTATATGAATGCCGCCGTGGAGCAGGAAAAAAAGAAGCACCCCGGAAAAGAGGTGGTACCCGCCGCCATGCTTTACTACCATGTGGCGGACGACTGTCTGGAAACGGAGACGGAGCTCACGGAAGAGGAAATCAACCGGAAAATCCGGGAAAATCTCAGGGCAAACGGCGTCATCAATAGGGACGAGGCGGTTATTGACAGACTCATTGACGAAAAAAGCGGAAAGTCCGATGTCATTCCGGTGGAATTTAAGAAAGACGGAACGCTGTCTTCCCGCTCGGATGTGATGGATGAGGCGGAAATGGAAGAGATTTCCCGGTTTGTAACCGGCAAAGTCAAAAAGCTGGGCAGGGAAATCTTAGAAGGAAAGGTGTCCTGCAACCCTTACAAAAAGGACAAGGAAAGCGCCTGTACCTACTGCCCCTACAAGGGCGTGTGCGGCTTTGATACCGGCATGGACGGCTATTCCTACCGGGTGCTGCCGGACATGGACAAGGATACCGCCATGGAGCATATCCGGAAGGAACTGGACGAGGAGCAGGAATAAGCTGTGCTAAGTTACGCAGCAGTGTAATATGTTGTATACGGTGCAATATGCCGCATGTAACATAATGTGCCATATACGACATAATATGCCGTATGGCATATGGAAATGATACAGAAAAAAGGCAGGGAGAAAGAATGGCAGTAAAATTTACACCGGAACAGCAGCAGGCAATCGATTTGCATGACTGCAACATATTGGTGTCGGCAGCAGCCGGAAGCGGCAAGACGGCGGTACTTTCGGAGCGTATTGTGAAAATGGTATGCCGGGAAGAAAATCCGGTGGATATCGACAGACTGCTGGTGGTGACCTTTACCAAGGCGGCGGCGGCCGAGATGCGGGAGCGTATCAGCCAGGCAATCTTAAAGAGGCTCAATGAGGACGGCGGAAACGAGCATCTGCAGAGGCAGGCGGCGATTATTCATAACGCCCAGATTACCACGATTGACAGCTTCTGTCTGTTTGTGCTGCGCAACAATTTTGAGGACATCGGTCTGGATCCTGCCTTCCGGATTGCGGATGAAGGGGAAGTGGAGCTGCTGTCCCAGGACGTGATGAAAGAAATGCTGGAAGAGCATTTTGCCGCTGGGGAAGAACGGTTTTTCCATACCATCGAATATTTTTGCCCGAACGGCAGGGAAAGTGTGCTGGAGTCGCACATTCTGCAGCTCTGCAGGTATGCGTTAAGCTATCCGTTCCCCGAAAAATGGCTTCGGGAACGGAAAAAAGATTATGTATACGAAACGGTGGAGGATATTGCCGCATCGGATGCCGGGGTGTTTCTGTTCGGACATTTACAGAAGCTGCTTGCCGGTGTCGCAGAGGAACTGAAACGGGCGGAGAGCATCTGTGAGGAACCGGACGGCCCCTACATGTACGGCGAGGTGCTGGAACAGGAGAGGGAGGCAATCGAAAAGATAGCCCGTGCCGAAAACTTAGTGCGTCTTTCCGAACTGCTTCCGGCTTTCATGCCGGGAAAATTTCCGGGAAAAAAAGACGACTCCGTTTCCGCGGAAAAAAGAGAGCAGGTAAAGAACCTGCATGACAAGATAAAAAACATGGTCAAAAAAATGCAGACATCCTATTTTAACCTGCCCTTCGAAACCGTATTCCGTCAGGCAAAAACGGCAGCGGAGGCGGTGGAGTCGCTGGTGGACTTAAGCCTGGAATTTATGGAGAGGCTGAAAGCCAAAAAGACGGACAAAAAGCTGCTGGATTTCTCGGATATGGAGCATTATGCCCTGCAGATACTGGTGGAAGAGGACGAAGAGGGCAATATGGTGCCCACCAAAACGGCGCTGGAGTACCGGGACTATTTTGAAGAGGTGCTGATTGACGAATACCAGGACTCCAATTTAGTGCAGGAATATCTCCTAAAGGCGGTGGCAAGAGAGGAAGACGGCAAAAAGAACCGCTTTATGGTAGGCGACGTGAAGCAGAGCATTTACAAATTCCGACTGGCAAGACCGGAGCTTTTCTTAGAGAAATACGTCACCTATTCCCTGACGGACGGAGAAAACCGGAAAATTGATTTGCACAAAAACTTCCGCAGCCGGAACGAAGTCATTGATACGGTAAACGATGTTTTTTCTAAAATCATGCAAAAAGAGCTGGGCGGCATTGTATACGATGAGGAAGCGGCACTTTATGCCGGAGCCGTATATCCGGAAAATCCCGGCTGTGAGAGCGAGCTGCTCCTGATAGAAAAGCCGGAAAAAGAAGCGGAACTGGATGCCAGACAGACGGAAGCGCTTCTCATTGCAGCTAAAATCAAAGAGCTGCTTGCCGGTTTTCGGGTAACGGATAAAGAAACCGGAGCGCTGCGGCCTGTCCGTTACAAGGATATTGTCGTTCTGCTCCGTACCAACAGTGGCTGGGACGAACCCTTCAAGGACACGTTGGCATCCCAGGGCATTCCTGCCTATATTGAAGGAAAAACGGGCTATTTTGCATCCAAAGAAATTCAGGATGTGCTGTTATTCTTAAAGGTATTGGACAACCCGCTGCAGGATATTCCCCTGTACGGCGTAATGAAATCCGTGTTTGGAGGCTTTACGGAGGAAGAGGTGGCGGTTCTTCGCAGCGTGGAGGAAAAGGACGAGCCACTGTACGAAAATTTACGGCGTCATGCGGAAGAAAAATATGCAGGATTTCTTGCAAAAATCGACAGATACCGGGAATATGCGACCTATATGACCATTTTAGAGCTTTTGCAGACCCTTTTTGAGGAGCACGATTACCTCGCCTATGTATCGGCGCTGCCCGCCGGGGAGAAGCGGCTTGCCAATGCGGAAATGCTGCTTACTAAAGCGGCGGCTTATGAAAAGAACAGCTATTACGGCCTGTTCCACTTTATCCGTTATGTGGAACAGCTGGAGAAATACGACGTGGACTACGGAGAAGCGGTCACGTTGGATGAAAATGCGGACGTAGTACGGATTATGAGTATTCATAAGAGCAAAGGACTGGAATTCCCGGTGGTAATTGCAGCAGGCATGGGAAAGAAGATGAATATGCAGGATATCATGGGAAATATGGTCATTCATCCGGAACTGGGAGTGGGTATGCTATCCGTTGATCTGGAAAAGAGAACAGCAAGTTCTACTCTGCTAAGGAATATGATTCGTTCCAGTATCGGACTGGAGAATCTGGGGGAAGAACTGCGTGTGCTGTATGTGGCACTTACCCGTGCGAAAGAAAAACTGATACTGACCGGAACATTGAAA
>ENA-OUQG01001859-OUQG01001859.1-human-gut-metagenome-genome-assembly--contig:-NODE-1859-length-10796-cov-2.958663_pt1 | contig 10796 bp, 9 predicted proteins | sample MGYA00237943_ERZ548823 | MGnify/ENA primary metagenome ERZ548823 (study PRJEB26490, sample SAMN05194731) | human gut metagenome | biome: terrestrial biome; feature: human-associated habitat; material... | reverse complement strand
CGGCTCTTTGCCTTACATCCTGCTTGTGTTTGCGAAATATCCGTCATTTTCTTTGCTTTCAGAAACACCTTGACAGGCTGCTTTGCTGTTTGGCGTCGTCCCTGAACCGATACCGCAGCAGCTGTATGCCATAAGGATCTGGCGGAAAAGAGGAAACCGAATGAAGATCGTGGTTGTGGGCTTGGGTAAAGTGGGCCGCGCGTTGACCCAGCAGCTCAGCGCAGATAAGCACGACATTGTTGTAATTGACCGCAACCCGACCGTTGTGGATGATATCTGCAATATCTGCGATGTGCGCGGCGTGACCGGCAACGGCGGCTGCTATGACGTGCAGAAGGAGGCGTTTGAGGACGGCGCAGACCTGCTGATCGCCACAACGTCCAGTGATGAGATCAACATCCTGGCCTGCCTCGTCGCCAAAAAGCTGGGCACGCAGCACACGATTGCGCGTATCCGCAACCCGGAGTATGAGAATCAGCTGCGCTTTATGCGCGATGACCTTGGTCTGTCGATGTTCGTTAACCCGGAAAAAGCCACGGCGCGTGAGATCGCCCGCGTGCTGCGTTTCCCCAGCGCCATCAAGCGCGAGCAGTTCTGCCGCCAGCGGTTTGAGCTGATCGAGTACCGCCTGGCCGACGACAACCCGCTGGTGGGCTTGCAGCTGTCGGATCTGTACCGCAACATCCGGGTCAAAATTCTGATCTGCGCCGTCGCCCGCGGCAGCGAGACGATCATCCCCACGGGTATGTTTACGCTGCGGGCCGGGGACAAGATCTACCTGACGGCCTCGGCCCGGGATCTGGAATCCTTCTTCCGCAAGCTGAACCTGTTCAAGGCCAAGGCCAGCAACGTCATGATCGTCGGTGCAAGCCGGATGACCTACTATCTGGTCAAGGAGCTGCAGGACATCCAGAAGCGGGTGACCGTCATCGACAGCGATGCGGCCCGCTGCCAGGAGATGAGCGAGAAGTTCCCCGGCGTGCTGGTCATCCACGGCGACGGTGCGGATGCCGAGCTGCTGAGTGAGGAGCGCATCACCGATATGGACGCCTTTGTGGCGCTGACCGGCCTGGACGAAACAAACATCATTCTGGCGATGTACGCCTCCCAGATAAACTCCTGCAAGGTCGTGGCCAAGATCAACCGCGAGTCCTTCGCCGAGCTGGCCGCTGCCAAGGGGATGGTGGACAGCGTCGTCTCCACGGCGTCGGTCACGTCGGAGTCCATTGCCATGTACGTCCGCGCCATGCAGAACAGCTTTGAGTCGGAGAATATCAAGACGCTGCACCGTCTGGTGGGCGGGCGCGTGGAGGCGCTGGAATTCAACGTTGCGCCGGGTTTGCCGTTCATCGGCGTACCGCTGAAGGATCTGACCCTGCGCAAGGGGCTGCTGGTGGCGGGCATCGTGCGCCGCAATGGCCAGACGGTCATCCCGTCCGGCAACGATGCCCTGCAGGAGGGCGACGATGTCGTCATCGTCACCACCGACACAACGCTGCACTCGCTGCGCGACATTGTAAAGTGAGGGCGCGCCCATGAACTATAAAATGGTAGGGTTTGTGCTGGGGCGCATCTTCCTGATCGAAGCAGCCCTCATGCTCTTTCCCATGGGCTGCGCCGCCATCTACGGCGAGTGGAGCGTTGCGCTTTCCTTCCTGTGGCCGGCGCTGATCGTGCTGGCGCTGGGCCTGATAACCAGCCTGCGCACCCCCCAAAACACGAAAATCTACGCCCGCGACGGCCTGGCCATCGTGGCGCTTGTCTGGGTGCTGATGTCGGTTTTCGGCGCATTGCCGTTTGTCATCTCCGGCGAGATACCGTCCTTTGTCGATGCTTTTTTTGAGACGGTCTCGGGCTTTACGACGACAGGCTCGACAATTCTGACCGACGTCGAGGCGCTGAGCCACGGCACGCTGTTCTGGCGCAGCTTTTCCCACTGGATCGGCGGCATGGGCGTGCTGGTCTTTGCCATGGCCGTGCTGCCCATGACCGATGGCCGTGCCATGCACCTGATGCGCGCCGAGGTCCCCGGCCCGACCTGCGGAAAAATTTCCAGCAAGCTGAGCGACAGCGCGAAGATTTTGTACGCGATCTACTTCGTGATGACCGTCATCGAGACGATTCTGCTCTGCGCGGGCGGTATGCCGCTGTTTGACGCGCTCATTCATGCGTTCGGCACGGCGGGCACGGGCGGCTTCAGCAACAAGGCGCTGAGCGTCGGCGCGTACAACAGCCCGTATTTTGAGATCGTCATCGGCGTGTTCATGCTGCTGTTCGGCATTAACTTTAACCTGTATTATTTCCTGCTGCTGCGTCATTTCCGTGAGGCGTTCGCCTCCGAGGAGATGCACGTCTACTTAGGCATCGTCGCGTTCTCGACGCTGACGATCACGGCGAACATCGCGAGTATGTACGACAGTGTCGGCACGGCGCTGCGCACGGCGTTCTTCCAGGTGTCGTCCATCGTCACGACCACCGGCTACGCCACGGCGGACTTCAACCTCTGGCCGACCTACTCCCGCATCGTGATCGTGATCCTGACGTTTGTGGGCGCATGCGCGGGCTCGACGGCGGGCGGCTTGAAAGTATCGCGCGTCATCATCCTTTTCAAGGCGGCACGGCAGGACCTGAACAAGATGCTGCACAGCCATGCCGTGACGACGGTCCGCTTTGAGGGCAAGCCGCTGGACGAAAAGACGCTGCGCGGTGTGCACAACTATTTCAACATTTATATGCTGCTGCTGACGCTGTCGGTGCTGCTGCTCTCGCTGGACGGGTTCGATCTGGTGACGACGTTTACATCCGTCGCGACCTGCCTGAACAACGTCGGTCCCGGCCTTGAGATGGTCGGCCCGATGGGCAGCTTTGCGGATTTCTCCGCTCCGGCCAAGCTGCTGCTGGCCTTTGACATGCTGGCGGGCCGTCTGGAGCTCTACCCGATGCTGGCCCTTTTTGCCCCGCGCCTCTGGCGCAAGCGCATCAATGCGATGCACGAGGCAAGAGCGAAGTAAGGGGCGGGGGTTCTTTCTTTACAAAGAAAGAACCAAAGAAATTCCAAACCAATACAATCATAGAACCGGGCAGCTGCCATCTTTACGGCAGCTTCCCGGTTTTGGTTTATGTATGGACGTTTCGGGGGTAGGGTGTAGGGCGGCCAGCCCTCTGGCCGCCGCAAGGGGCGTACTGCCTTGCGGTGCCAATCTGTTTTTAAAGGGAGCTATAGGCGGGAAAAAATGTGAGTACCCCCACAAACTGGAAGTTACCTATTTCAAAACAAAGAGAGAATTTTCATAGTTCTTTACATAATACCGTATATTTTTACACCCTTTTTGAATAATAGTGTGTCCCTCTGCTTCTAATTTTTCTTTCTGTGCTTCAATACCATTTGGATACTTAGCATTCAGTTCTCCGTTCGCTTTTAAAGTTCTCCAATAAGGCGTTTCATCTTCGGAACGCTGATAACTCGCCCATGCCACAATAGAAACAAAAACTCCTGCTGTGATCGGTTCTGTAAAATCTGCACCATTCAACTCCGCAAAGTATTCTCGTATTTTCCCAACAGTAATCACTTTACCATAAGGAATTTTTTTCATTACCTTATCATAGTCGATTGGCGGGGCAAAATACATTTTACTTCCACCATATTTTTCAATGCTTTTCTGGTCTGTAATAATTTGAATTTTAGGCATATCCTTTTTATCATGCAACATAGCATTAAAATCTTTTTTATCTTCGTTTGCCATTTCTACCACCTCCTACTTTAAGAATAGTCTGTTTGTCATTCCTATGCAATGAGACTGTTTAGAAAATTTGACAAACACCGATTTACCTTATTATACCACACCCCGCCGCTGCGTGTCTATTTCCCGCCGTGCCCGCATACCCTGTACCAGACCAAAACAGAGGAGGGGCTTGCCATGCGGCGGGATGCAGACAGAGAGGAACGAAACGCAAGATTGCTGGCGGGCGTGGTGCTGGCGGCTATGCTGGTGCTGCTGTCCGGCATCATCCATCTGCTGTACCACCGGGAGTACGCCGAGACCGACACCCCCAACGACTGCTTTGCGGTGTCGGCGGCGACGGGGGAGACGGCGCTGCCCAAAATCGTCTGCCTGACCTTTGACGACGGCCCCAGCAAAAACACCCGGCCAATTCTGGAAATTCTCGATAAGGAGCAGGTCCCGGCCACCTTCTTTGTCTGCGCGCAGGACGCCAACGAAAAATATCTGCCCCTTGTGGCGGACATTGCGGCGGCGGGGCATCAGATCGCGCTGCACAGCGCGACGCATCAATACTCCAAAATTTATGCGAGCACCGACGCATTCTGGCAGGACATCAGAACGCTGCGCCAGGCGTTGGAGCCGTATGTGGATGTGGCGGCCATCGACTGGCTGCGTTTCCCCGGCGGCAGCACAAACACAGTCAGCCACCGCTACGGCGGAAACGGCATCATGAAGGCCCTGAAGGCCCAGGCCGAGGACAAGGGCTACCACTGGATCGACTGGAACGTCTGCGCCGAGGACGCCACCGCCAGCCACCCGGATGCCGCGCAGATTTTACGCAACATTCGCCGTGATGCCGATGGTCAGGACACCTGCGTCGTCCTGCTGCATGATACAAAAGCAACAGGTCAGACCGTCAAGGCCCTGCCCGATATGATCGCCTATTTCCGGGAGCAGGGCTACACCTTTTGTACGGTTGCACAGATGGATGCCTTGCAATGTGAAACAAAATAGGGTATAATGTACAAGAATCAAAAAGCAGTGGGAGGCGGAACGATGCGCAAAACGGAAAGCCAGAAGATAGCCCTCTGCGGTATGCTGGGGGCGCTTTCGGTGGTGTTTTTGCTGCTGGGCAGCGCACTGCAGATTGGCACCTATGCCGCGCCGATGCTGGCGGCGTTCCTGTTCATCCCGGTGCTGGAGGATTACGGCACGCGCTACGCGCTGACCCTCTACGTCTGCGTGGCAATTCTGGCCGTGCTCTTTGTGCCGGAGACCGAACTGGCGCTGTTTTACGTGCTGGTCATGGGGTATTACCCCGTGCTGCGCACAGCCCTGCAACGCGTGAAAAACACGCTGCTGCGTTGGATCGCCAAGTTCGCGGTGTTCAATGCGGGCACCGCACTGTTGTATCTTGTGCTGTTTGCGCTGCTGGGACCCGCCGTTCTGAACGAGCTGCTTGAGGACGGCGTCGGCATGGCAGCCTTGCTTTTGGCCATGGGAAACCTGTCCTTTTGGCTGTGTGACCGTGCGCTGCTTAACCTGACCCGCTACTACCATGTTGCCCTGCAGCCCAAACTGAAAAAGAAGTTCTTTTGAAAAAAAGGAGTTATAGCTATGTGGTACGATGAAGCCGTTGTCTATCAAATTTACCCGCTGGGTCTGTGCGGTGCCCCGCTGCAAAACGAGGAGCCGGACGGCGCGGACAACCACCGTCTGCTGCGTCTGCTGGATTGGGTGGCGCACATCAAAAAGCTGGGCGCGACCTGCGTTTTGTTCAACCCCTTGATGGAAAGCGACGCCCACGGCTACGACACCCGCGACTATAACCAAGTGGATCGCCGCCTGGGCAGCAAGCAGGATCTGCAGCAGGTGTGCAGCGCACTGCATGCCGCGGGCATCCGCGTACTGTTTGACGGTGTGTTCAACCATGTGGGGCGCGGCTTCTGGGCGTTTAAGGACGTGCAGCAGCGCCGCTGGGACAGCCCCTATAAGGACTGGTTCCACATCAGCTTTGACGGCAACACCAACTATAACGACGGCTTCTGGTACGAATCGTGGGAGGGCTGCAACGAGCTGGTCAAGCTCAACCTGCAAAACCCGCAGGTAAAGCAGCACCTGTTTGACGCTGTGCGCGGCTGGGTGCGCGATTACGACATCGACGGTCTGCGCCTGGACGTGGCATACTGCCTTGACCTCGGCTTTTTGGGTGAGCTGCGCGGTCTGGCCAACGACATCAAGCCCGATTTTGTGCTGGTGGGCGAAACCCTGCACGGTGATTACAACCGCTGGGTCAATGACCACGCCTGCCATAGCGTGACCAATTACGAGTGCTATAAAGGGCTGTATTCCAGCTTTAACACCGGCAATATGCACGAGATCAGCTACAGCCTGAACCGCCAGTTCGGCTCCGAGCAGTGGTGCCTGTACACGGGCAAGCACCTGCTGAGCTTTGTGGATAACCACGATGTAACGCGCATTGCGACGATTTTGACGGACAAGGGCTGCCTGCGCCCCATCTACGGTCTGCTGTTCGGTATGCCCGGTGTGCCGTCGGTCTACTACGGCAGTGAATGGGGCATGGAGGGCGACAAGCGCAACGGCGACCCGACGCTGCGCCCGGCGGTGGAGAAGCCCGAGGAAAACGACCTGACCGCCTGGATCGCGGCGCTGGCCCACGCCCACACGGGCAGCAAGGCGCTGTGTTGGGGCAGCTACCGCAATGTGCTGGTCCAGCCCAAGCAGCTGATTTTTGAGCGCTATGCCGACGGTGAGCGGGTGCTGGTGGCCATCAACGCGGACGGCAATCCGTTTGACGCCCACTTTGACGCCGGCTGCGGCCGCGCGGTGGACCTCATCACAGGCACCGACCACGATTTCGGCGGCGGCAGCACGCTGGAGCCGCACAGCTGCCACTTCTGGAAATGTGAGCGATAATACGATATAAAAAGGCACCTGCCCACACGGGCAGGTGCCTTTTTGTGCTATACTGTATGTTGTAGGGGGCGGCGTCCTCGACGCCCCGCAGGGCAGTATGTAGGGCGGCCTGCCCTCAGGCCGCCGCAGCGGGGTGAGGGTGCCCCGCCCTACAATGTATGGGTTAAAGGGGCAGCCCCTGTAAACCCTGCGGGCCGGGCATGCCCGGCCCCTACGGGGCGGCCCATGTATGGGTTAAGGTTTTAAAGTTTCTTTGCCTACTTTCTTTTCAAAGAAAGTAGGTCACAGGTTCGTATACCCCATCAGCTTTTCATCCACGACGGCGGCGGTGTCGCGGCCCTCGCGCAGCGCCCAGACGACAAGGCTCTGGCCGCGGCGCATATCGCCGCAGGCGAACACCTTCGGGTCGGCAGTGGCGTACTTCACATCGGCCACGGTGCCGCGCTTCGTGCGCTCGACGCCGAACGCATCGGCCACATAGGGCTCGCAGCCCGTAAAGCCTGCCGCAATCAGCACAAGGTCGCAGTCCACGGTGAACTCCTCGCCGGTGGGCACCATCTGGCGGCGTCCGTCCACGACCTCGCTTTTCAGCTTGGAGATCAGCGCGCCGCAGACCTGCCCGGCCTCGTTCTTGTAGAACTCCTTGACCGTGGTCTGGTAGACGCGGGGGTCAAAGCCGAATTTGGCAATGGCCTCCTGCTGGCCGTAGTCGGTTTTCAGCACGCGGGGCCACTCGGGCCAGTCGTTGCCGGGGGCGCGGGCCGCGGGCGGGCAGGGCATCATTTCCAGCTGCATGACGCTCTCGCAGCCCTGGCGGATGGCCGTGCCGACGCAGTCGTTTCCGGTGTCGCCGCCGCCGATGACCAGCACGCGCTTGCCCGCGGCGGAAACCGCCTTGCCGTCCGCAAAGTTGGAATCCAGCAGACTGCGGGTCACGCTGGTCAGGTAATCCACCGCAAAGAAGATGCCCTGCGCGTCGCGGCCCGGGGCCTGGATGTCGCGGGCCTGCTTCGCGCCGCAGCACAGCACCACGGCGTCATAGCGGGCCTTCAGCTCCTCGGCGCTGACCGTATTGCCGACGTCGGCGTTAAAAACAAACTCAATGCCCTCGTCCTGCAAAATTTTCACGCGGCGGTCAATGACCCACTTTTCCAGCTTCATGTTGGGGATGCCGTACATCAGCAGGCCGCCCGCGCGGTCCTCGCGCTCATAGATGGTCACGCGATGGCCGCGCTTGTTGAGCAGGTCGGCCACGGACAGGCCCGCGGGACCCGCGCCGATGACCGCCACGGTCTTGCCCGTGCGGGCCGGGGGCGGCACGGCATGAATGGCACCGCTCTCGTAACCGTATTCCACGATAGCACGCTCGTTTTCCTTGACCGTGACCGGGTCACCCGTGACGTTGCCGCAGGTGCAGGCCGCCTCGCACAGGGCGGGGCAGACCCGGCTCGTGAACTCCGGGTATCGGTTCGTGGCGATCAGCCGGTGCACGGCCAGATCCCACTTGCCCTGATAGACCAGGTCGTTCCACTCGGGGATCAGGTTGTTCAGCGGGCAGCCGCTGAACATGCCGCCCAGCTGAACGCCGCTCTGGCAGAAGGGGACGCCGCAGTCCATGCAGCGTGCGCCCTGGGCCTGCTGCTCGTCGGTGTGCAGCGGGACGTGAAACTCGTTAAAATTCCGGATGCGCTCCTCGGGCGGCAGCTCTAAACTGGTCTGCCGCGTAATTTCCATAAATCCTGTCGGTTTGCCCATGGTACTCTGCCTCCCTTACTTTGCGCTTTTCATGGCGTAGAACGCCTCGATCTGGGCCTGCTCGCTGTCCTCGCCCTTTTCCTCCATCTGGGCGATCAGGCGCAGCATCTTGTCGTAGTCGTGGGGCAGGACCTTCTTGAACTTGGGCAGATACTCGCCGAAGTTGTCAAGGATTTCCTTGCCGCGCGGCGACCCGGTCAACTCCACATGCTCACGGATCAGGTCTTTCAACAGCGATACATCGTACTTGTGCTCCACAGGCTCCAGACTGACCATGTCCTTGTTGACGCGCTGGTAGAAGTCCCAGTCCTCGTCCAGCACGTAGGCGATGCCGCCGCTCATGCCGGCTGCAAAGTTCTTGCCGGTCTTGCCAAGCACGACCACCGTGCCGCCGGTCATGTACTCGCAGCCATGGTCGCCTACGCCCTCCACAACGGCAGTTGCGCCGGAGTTGCGCACGCAGAAGCGCTCACCGGCCACGCCGTTGATGAACGCCGTGCCGCCCGTAGCACCGTACAGTGCCACGTTGCCGATGACGATGTTCTCGCTGCGGTCAAAGGCGGCGTCCTTCGGCGGGTAGACGACGAGCTTGCCGCCGGACAGACCCTTGCCGATGTAGTCATTCGCGTCGCCGACCAGCTCGAGCGTCAGGCCCTTGGGGATGAACGCGCCGAAGCTCTGGCCGCCGTAGCCGTGGCAGACGACGGCGTGAATCAGCCGGTCGTCCGCGCCGCCCTCCCGGAGCAGCTCGACGCACTTCTTGCAGTGCTCGGTCGGCCAGCGCTCAAAGTCGATATCGTGCAGCAGGCCGCACATGGCCCAAAAATCGGCTTCCTCGCCGTAGCCCAGGTCGTTGGCAAACCAGCGCATTACCGCCTCCACAGTCAGTGCGTGCTGGATGTGAAAGGGCTCCTGATTGTACTGCCGCAGCAGGGCCAGGGCCGCTTCGCGGGAGATCATTTTCTCCATTTTTCATCGTCCTTTCGGTAGGGGATCACGGCAGCCTTCCGGCCGCTTTGCCACAGTGTAGCACAAAAGCGTTTTCCCCGCAAGTCCCGCTTTCGCCGGATGGGAGCCCGCGCAGATTTAGCGGGCATTTCTGCCGTCCAAAGCGCCGCCGGGCTTTACGGCGGGCCCCGCTGAACGATGGGAAAGAGACCGCTGCGGGGGCAGGGATATAGGCGTTGCCGGCGTAGGAAAGAACGGGATGAGGGGTTCACGGCGGCCGATAATTTGCGCGGCGGAATGGCGCGTTGAGCTTTTGGATGCCGCAAAGTGAGGATGCCTTCGTCAAATACTTGACAATCTCCCTCGATGGGTGTAGTATCGGTGAGTATTGCGAGGAAAAACGAGGGAAAAGAGGAACATTGTCCCATGAGATCACGATACGAAACAGCCCGGCGCATCCTTGTCTTTTGGACGCTTTTTATCGGCATCGGCGCCGTGGGCGGCGCTGCCATGATACTCTTGGACCCCTCCGGAAAAACCATGGGGATGGATGGCATGCTGCCCTACTTCCAGGTACTGCCCTTTGCGGAGGTAGTATTCCAGGATCTGGCCTTTTCCGGCATCGCCCTGTTCATCGTCAATGGTCTCACCAACCTGGCCGCCGCCGGCCTGCTGCTGGCCCGGAAAAAGGCGGGGGTGACACTGGGCGGGATTTTCGGCGTCACCCTCATGCTGTGGATCTGCATTCAGTTCTACATATTCCCGCCTAATTTCATGTCCACCATCTACTTCATTTTCGGCTTTTGCCAGGCGGCCGCCGGCTATGCCGCCTGGGTGTTCCGCCGGCAGGAAAGCTTTACGGTGAACATGGCCGATTACCCCCACATCGGCAGTGATCCCACCCGGCTGGTGGTCTATTTTTCCCGCATGGGCTACGGCAAAAAGCTGGCCTGTGAGGAGGCGGAGCGCACCGGCGCCGCCCTCTATGAGGTCCGCTCCTCCGAACGGACCGAGGGCACGCTGGGTTTCTGGTGGTGCGGCCGCTACGGTATGCACCGCTGGGCCATGCCCATCCGGCCCGTGGAAAGTGACCTTTCGGCCTGCCGTCATGTCACCATCGTTTCGCCCATTTGGGTCTTTGCCCTGGCGGCCCCCATGCGCAGCTTCTGCCAGGCAGCCGCCGGGAAGATCCGGGAGGTGGATTACATCCTGGTGCACCACACCGGCGGACGGTACCAAAATACCGCCGAAGAGATGGACGCGCTGCTGGGGCTTCGCCACACCGGGCTGCGCAGTTACCGGTGCCGCATGGGCTCCTTCCAAGAGATCAAGAAATAATCCGCGGTTTGTCAGGCAGATAATGCTGCCCCCTAAAAGCCGTAAAAATAATCCGCCGGGGAGCCGAAAAGCACCCCGGCGGTGTTTTTGCCAAAG
>ENA-OUQG01001858-OUQG01001858.1-human-gut-metagenome-genome-assembly--contig:-NODE-1858-length-10797-cov-4.595885_pt1 | contig 10797 bp, 7 predicted proteins | sample MGYA00237943_ERZ548823 | MGnify/ENA primary metagenome ERZ548823 (study PRJEB26490, sample SAMN05194731) | human gut metagenome | biome: terrestrial biome; feature: human-associated habitat; material... | reverse complement strand
GTTTTCGATATACTGGTCGCGGGTAGGCAGGCCGATCTTGATATCGTCATGGACGTTCACAGATTCCACAACGTCGCCGTTGAAGCCGTAAGCGTGGATCTGATCCATGACTTCCTTGATCTCGTTCTCTTCCCAAATCTCACCGGGCATTTTGTGGTGCAGAGCCCAAACAATGCTGGTAACGCCGGGGATCTGCTTGATGTCGCTGAGGGTGATGGGGTCGTTGTCCTCACCATACCAGCGCCAACCCATTTGCATAGGCATAAGTGTGTTCCTCCTTGATTGTTGTTTATCTGGGGCAATCTTGGATTCCGAGTCAATACGGGGTTTCCCCGGAATGCCTTTTGGTTACGCCTTCATTAAGCGTTGACAGCGTCGTGCAGGGTCTTGCGGACAGCGCCGGGGCCTGCGATCTCAGCCTTGAAGTAAGCCTTGACCTTGTCGGCCAGAACGGTCTTGGTCAGGTCAGAGCCAAAGATGGAAGCATTGCTCAGGATGCTGTCCAGCTGGTCGGTGCAGCTGTCGGGAGCACCGAACTTGATGGTAGCCAGCTTAGCCTGCAGGTCATCCTTCAGGGGGTCTGCAGAAACTTCAAATGCGTTGCCGTTGTCATCAACAGCCAGCAGGTAACGCAGCCAGCCAGCAATGGCCAGCGGGATGGACACCAGGGTGTTCAGGTCGCGGCCTTCAGCAACATAGCTCTTGATGGTCTCGCCAAAGCGGATGCCGACCTTCTGGGAAGTATCGGTAGCGATACGCTGCGGGGCGTCCGGCATGAACGGGTTGGGCAGGCGCTGCTCAACAACTTCATCGATGAATGCCTTGGGCTCCAGGATGCCGGGGTTGACCACAACGGGCAGGCCTTCAACATAGCCCAGGCGCTTGATAAGGGCAACGATATCGGCATCCTTCATCTCGTCGCAGATCAGGGTGTAGCCCAGCATGCAGCCGTAAACGCTCATGGCGGTGTGCAGCGGGTTCAGGCAGGTGGTGACCTTCATGCGCTCGGTCTTGTTGACGGTGTCGCGGTCGGTCATATAGACGCCGGCCTTTTCCAGCGGGGGACGGCCATTGGGGAACTTGTCCTCAACAACCAGGTACTGCGGGCGCTCTGCGTTGACAAAGGCAGCAATGAAAGTGTTCTTGCTGGTAACGATGGGCTCCATATCCTCGATGTTATCCTTGACCAGCTGCTCTTCCACGATCTTGTGGGGGCGCGGGGTGATCTTGTCGATCATGGACCAGGGGAATGCGATCTTGCTCTCGTCTTCCAGGTAAGCGATGAAGTCCTGGCCGACATAGCCCTTTTCAGCCCATGCCTTGGCAACGGTCATCACGCTGGACTGCAGCTTTTCGCCGTTGTGGGAGCAGTTGTCCATGCTGACAACAGCCAGCGGGGCGGCACCAGCCTGGAAACGCTCGAACAGCAGGGCAGCGACCATGCTCATGGCGTGGCGTGCGTGTGCCGGACCTTCGTCGATATCAGCCTGCACAACGGGCATCAGGCTGCCATCGGGACGGTACAGGGCATAGCCCTTCTCGGTGATGGTGAAGGAGATCATCTGCAGGCCGGGATCGGTGAAGATCTCCTTGAAGCGTGCCATCATGGCAGCGTCAGAAGAATCAGCGCGCAGGCCCTCGGCAACAGAACCGATGATCTCGCGGCTGGTGGAGCCATCCGGGTTCAGGGTGACCATCATGGTCAGATTGTCGAACGGGGTGTAGATCTTATCAATGATGTCATAGTCAAAGGTATCGGCTGCAATGATGCCGCGGTCCTGCAGACCTTCGTTCAGCAGGCGCTGCTGGAGAGCTGCGATAAAGCCGCGGAAGATGTTGCCTGCGCCAAAGTGGACCCAAACCGGATGCTCCTTGGTTTTGGCAGTCATAGCGTCATGGTCAAAAGCGGGCAGCTTAACGCCCAGGGCTTCCCATTCAGCCTTCTGGTTCTTGATGGATGCAGCGTTCATTTTCATGGCGAAACACTCCTTCAGATTTTGTTTTGTGATATCTTCGGTGGCCTTGCTTTGCAGCACGGCCGGTGTTGTTCATTCAAACCGTGGATAAGTATAACCCTTATTTTTTGCAAATCAAATTGGCGTAATTGCTTGAAAGATTGCAAAAATTGCGGTACTATGAAAGTAGAAAGAGAGATGACAGGATTATGGCAGAAAACAGCTTTCAACCCTTTACACGGCGGCAGACCATGATCCGCCGGGATTTTGAAATTTACCGCTACCGCTACATGGATGAAGTGGAGCTGCACCACCATGATTTTTATGAAATCTACATGCTTTTGCGCGGCAGTGTATCTTATACGGTCGAAAACCGCATCTTCCACATGCGCGCGGGGGATCTGATGCTGATCAGCCCGCTGGAGCTGCACCAAGCGCGGGTTGACAGCAATGATGAACCTTACGAGCGCATTGTGCTGTGGGTGGACCGCGGGTATCTGGAATCCCTTTCCAGCCCGCACACCAGCCTGACCCGCTGCTTTGACACCACGGTGCCCGGCCATACCAATCTGCTGCGCCTGCCCGGCCCCCGCAGCGCCGAGATGCGCCGTGAGCTGGACAAGCTGCGCAGCCTGCACATGCAGGAAAGTTATGGCAGCGACCTGCTGGCCGTTTGCAGCCTGGTGGAGCTGATGGTTGCCATCAATCAGAGCGCGGCGGACCGCAGCATGCAGAGCGCGCTTTCGGCCGATATGGCATCTGACCGGGTGGTGGACGGGGTATTGAGCTACATCAACGAGCACTACAACGAAGCCCTGACGCTGGATGCGCTGGCAGAGCGCTTTTTTATCAGCAAGTACCATTTGCTGCGCAAGTTTGAAGCGCAGGTGGGCACCACGGTGCACCGGTACATCCTGCAAAAGCGGCTGCTGAACGCCAAGCAACTTTTGGCCGGCGGGCTTGCCCCCAGTGAAGTCTGCACCTACTGCGGGTTTGGGGATTACGCCAACTTTTACCGCGCGTTCCGCGCGGAATACGGCACCACGCCCCGGCAGTATGTACAGAGTTTGCGTGGGTAAAGTTCAAAAAACTGTCGTTATTGGTATTATAGCATACCCTGCCAATGGCTACAATAGGCGATTTTGCGAAAATTTTGGCAGGCAGTGCAGCAGCCGTGCTGCACCGCTGCACGCAAGGTCAAGTTTTCACTTTCCTTTTGCGGCAAAATAGCGTACAATGGGGGCAGCTGTTTTTGGGGGTATCAGGTACGCCTTAACAGCTAAGTCGGGAGGTGGGCAGATGAACCAGCCAGACCCACAGCGCCGCATTGCGGGCGGGGTCGAATATGAATTGACGCGCCGCCGGGTGCGCAACCTGAACATACGGGTCCGCACGGATGGCAGTGTAGCCGTCAGCGCGCCGCGCCGGGTACCCTTGAGCAGTGTGGACGCTTTTGTGGCGGCGCATGCCGGATGGGTTGCCGCGGCGCAGGGCCGGATGGCGGTCCACATGGCAAACCGTGCCGCCGAACCGCCGCTGCCGAGCAAAGCCATCGCCCTGCACCAGATGCAGGCACTATGTGCGCAGTATTACCCGCTGTTTGCCGCCACCTGCCCGCGCGGAGAAATGCCCCGCATTGCGGTGCGGGATATGAGCACCCGATGGGGAAGCTGCTCCCTAAAAACAGGAACGCTGTGTTTTGCCCTGCGGCTGTGTGTGATGCCGCTGCCCGCGCAGGAGTATGTGGTGGTACACGAGTTTTGCCACTTTGCCCACCCCAACCACAGCCCGGCTTTCTGGGCCGCCGTGGCCAGGGTGATGCCGGACTATAAGGCACGGCAGGCGCTGCTGAAAGGGAGATAGTACCATTATTTGGTTTCCATTCCCCATATATTGGCTGCCGTGATTGAAGAGTTCTATCGAACAGGTTCTAATTATTGAGTGCTTCTACTCTTTACCCGCAGCATTTATCACACATCCCACCTGATATTTTTTGAGCGGCGCGAACGCGCCGCGGTCCACCATCATTATTCTTTTTTCTTTATTCTTTATTAACTCTTATTCTCTATTCTTTTTTAATTCAAATTTAATATCGAGGAGGCGATCTGCACTTTGTCAGATTCCAAACGCTACTCCACGCTGGTGAACAACACCATCCTGTTTGCCATTTCTAACTTTGGCTCCAAGATCATCAGCCTGATCATTCAGCCATACCTGAGTTACGCGCTGGCCAGCCCGGATGTGATGGGTGTGACCAGCCTGATGCAGTCGGTGGCCAACCTGCTGATTCCGGTGGTCAGCCTGGGCGTCAGCTTTGCGGTGATCCGGTTTGGCCTGGACCGCAAGGTGGATAAATCCAGCGTGTTCATGAACGGCCTTGCCACCATCCTGCTGGGCTTTGCCTTAATGGCGGTCTGCTGGCCGCTGGTGCGGCTGATCCCCAATGCGGCGGATTATCTGGTTCTGATTTACGCCTGTGTATTGATGAGCTGCCTGCGCACGCTCTGCACCCAGTTCATCCGTTCCCGCATGCTGAACCGTCTGGTTGCGGTGGATGGCGTTTTGACTTCCGCCACGCTGCTTGGGTTCTACTATCTGTTCCTGGATGTGCTGGATCTGGGCGCGAACGGCTACCTGCTTGCCATGGCCTGTTCGGATGCGCTTTCGGCAATCTTTGTTTTTATTGCCGGGCACTGCCACCAGTATTTCAGTTTCAAAAAGTTCAACAAAGCCCTTTGGAAGGACATGCTGCGTTATTGCATCCCCATGATCCCGGCTTCCATCAGCTTTTGGATCATCAACGCATCAGACCTGTTCTATGTACAGGGCATGTGTGACGGCATTGACGGCAAAAGCAGCACCTGGTGGGTGGGCCTGCTGAAAGCCGGGTATTATCTGCCGCAGATCATTACCATTGTGGGGCAGATTTTTTATGAGGCATGGCAGCTTTCGGCTGTGACGGAGGAATCCGAGCGTTCGGCGTTCTTCAGCAAGGTGTTCCGGGTATATGCGGCGGTCATGTTCTGCTGTGTGGCGGGCGTCATCTGGCTGTGCCAGCCCATGATGCACGTTTTCCGCGAGGATTACTTCCTTGGCTGGCAGTTTGTGCCGTTCCTGACACTGGCTTCCATGTGCACCTGCCTGAACAACTTCCTAAACAGCGTGTATGTGGTATACAAACGGTCCACCAGCTCGTTTTACACCATGCTGGTGGGTGCCGTGGTCAACCTGGTGCTGAACTTTTTGTTCATCCGCTGGTTTGGGCCGTGGGGCGTTACGATGGCAAGTTTCATCTCCCTGCTGATTGTTTTCCTGCTGCGTGCTTACTCCACCCACGGGCTGCTGGAGATCGACTTCCACCCCGCCTGGATGCTGCTGAACCTGGGGCTGATCTTTGTGGAGATTGCCATGCTGTTCAAGCTGGAGCACTGGGTGCTGCCGGTCACGGTGCTGACCTTTGCCATCTGCCTGCTGAACTTCCGCGAGGTGTTTGCCATGGTGGAAAAGCTGCTGGGCATGGTTCTGCACCGCCGCAAAAAATCAAATTAAGTTTTTAACAAGTTTTGTTTTTCTTGTTGAAAGATTGCCCGTGCGTTGTGCACGGGCTTTTTTCTTTTCCGTTTTGTGGGCGGTTCTATTATATCGTGCCGCACTATGATATAATACGGGTGATGATTATTTTGGGGCTTTGGCCCGTGGCAGCCTAAAACGGCACCGTTATATTTTTAGGTAGGCAGGCGTACGATGTGCGCCCCCACGGTCTCTACAGGGGAAAAATAGCATTTTTGATTTACAAAATCATTATATTTTGATAAAAGCAGGAGGGAAACCAACTATGCCGCAGATCACGATCGGCAAAGGGCTTGCTTTTTATGAGGAAGCGCAGGCCCTGCCCGGTGTAAAACGGGTTGCCGGAATGGTAAAGCAGGATATTGAACTGGTGACGGGCGTTTCGCCCGCCGGAATCACCTCCGGGCAGGGGAGCGGCTGTGCCGTGCTGTACGGTACCATCGGGCACAGCCCCATGCTGGATGCGCTGGAAGCGCAAGGCAAGATTGCTCTGAATGCCATCCGGGGCAAATGGGAATGCTACAGCTTCCAGGTCATTGAGACCCCCCTGGCGGGCATTGGCGCCGCGCTGGTGATTGCGGGGAGCGACAAGCGCGGCACCATTTACGGGCTGTTCCATCTTTCGGAGCTGATCGGCTTTGTGTACTGGAACGATGAAGACAACAAGCTTCCCATCCGGATGTACATCACCCCGGCCAACCGGCCGCGGATGATCGTATCCCGCGTGGAAGATACCGAGTACGTCACCGGCTTTTGGTGGAATGGCCGCAAGCCGCAGGTATGGCAGGACTTTTTGCGGCCGGATGTCAGCCAGGTTGCGTTTGACGTTGCCTGCGGCAGCAAGTGCCCCATCAGCTGGCACATTGAGACCGACTGCCCCTGGATGCAGTTCAGCTGCACCGGCGGCACCGTGGCCGAAAACCAGCGCGTGACCCTGACGATTGACCGCAGCCAGATCACCGGAAAAACGACTGGACAGTTCGCTGTGGTGAATGAGCATATCCAGGAGGGGACCGGTGCGGCCAACATCATTGTGGAAGTGGACAATACGCCGGTCAGTTACCCCAAAGGAACTTTTGTGGAAGCCAACGGTTGCATTGCCATGGAAGCACAGCACTACACTGCCAAGCGGAATGTTCCCGGCGGCGGCTTTGCGCTGCTCAAGCCGTATGGCCGCCTGGGCACCGCGCTGAAAGTGTTCCCGGTGACCGCCAATTTTGAAAACAGCGAAGAGCGCCCCTATCTGGAATATACGTTTGCTGCGGCAAAGGACGGAAACTATCATGTACAGTTCCATATGTCCGCCACCACGCCGGTCACCTTTGAGCCGAAGCAGTATATCGGTTATTCGTTCAATGGCGGAGCGGTACAGGTTGTAAACACCGTGCACGAGGAGAACCGACCGTTCTTTGGCAGCGAACAGTGGTATGCCGAGGGCTTTGCCAATGTAAAGCTGACCGAGGCCGTCGTCCTGTGCCATGCGGGGGTCAACACACTGCGCTTTTATGCGGTCAGCCCGGCCATCATTCTGGAAAAGATCGTGCTTTGGCCGGACGGTACCACCCTGCCGGAATCCTACCTTGGCCCGCGGGAGAGTTACCGCTGCTGACGCAGCCAGGGCCAGCATAAAGTCAACAACAGATAAGTTCGAGGTATTGATATGAGTTCTACTATTTGCGCCCTTGCCACCCCACCGGGGGCAGGCGGCATTGCGGTCGTTCGGGTATCCGGACCGGAAGCGTATGCGGTGGTGGGGGAGATCTTCACCCCGCGCAACCCGGCAAAGCGGGTTGCGGAAGCCAAAGGCTACACCGCCATGCTGGGGCATTACCATCTGCGGGGTGAGGAGATGGATGAGACCATCGCCCTGTTTTTCCGCGCGCCGCACAGCTACACTGGTGAGGATGTGATCGAGCTTTCAGTCCACGGCGGCAACGCCATGGCCCAGGGCCTGCTGGAAGCGCTGTACCTGGCCGGTGCTGCGCCCGCCGGCCCCGGCGAGTTTACCCGCCGCGCACTGGAAAACGGCCGCATGAGCCTGACCCAGGCCGAAGCCGTGATGGAGATCATCTCCGCCGAAGGGCGGCAGGGGGCAGCGCTGGCAAAGTCCGCTTTGGACGGCGCGCTGGCACGGCGCATTGCGGGCATCCAGGCCGCTTTGCAAACGCTGGCTGCCCACCTGACCGCCTGGATCGACTACCCGGAGGAGGATGTGCCGGAGGTATCGCAGGCAGAGCTGATCGCCACACTGAGCGAGCAGAAGGACACGCTGGACCAGCTGATTGCCGGGTACGGGGCCGGGGCGGTTTTGCGCCGCGGGGTGGACTGTGTGCTGCTGGGCCGCCCCAATGTGGGCAAAAGCACCCTGCTGAACCTGCTGGCCGGGTTTGACCGCGCCATTGTGACCCCCATTGCGGGCACCACCCGCGATGTGCTGGAGCAGGCCGTGATGCTGGGGGATACCGGCATCCGGCTGAACCTGTTTGACACCGCCGGTGTGCGGGATGTGGGGGAGCACGGCGATGCTGTGGAAGCCGAGGGCATCCGCCGCAGCTGGAAAAAGCTGGAGGAAGCCGGGCTGGTGCTGGCCGTGTTCGACCTGGCCGCCCCGCTGAATGAGGAAGACCTGGAAATTGCACGCCGCTGCCAGGGCCGCCCTGCGCTGGCCATCCTGAACAAGCAGGATCTGGCCGGGCAAGGGGAAGCATTCACTGCCGCACAGCAGCAGTTAGCGCCTTACTTCAAGGCCATCATTCCGCTGACCGCGCGGGACGCCGCCAGCCTGCAGCCTTTGTGTCAGGCGGTCGCCCAACTGCTGGGCACCGCCAACCTGGACCCCAACGCTGCCGCGCTGTGCAGCGCCCGCCAGCTGAGCGCCGCCAAGGAAGCCCGCGATGCCCTGGCCGAAGCCCTGAACAGCCAGGAGGACGGCTTTGGGCTGGATGCTGCCGGGGTGTGCATCAGCGATGCGCAGCGTGCCCTTGCCCGCTTGACCGGTGAGGACGCCACCGAAGCTACCATTGACGAAGTGTTTTCTACCTTCTGTGTGGGCAAATAACCCACCTGTTCTTCTGCGTTTCAAGAGCGCCTGTTTACCCGCTATTTTCTGCGGGGGCAGGCGCTCTTTTATTGTGTTCCGGGCGCGGCTGTGATACAATGAAGTGACGAAAATTTCTTCCATCAAAGAGTTTTGATTTGAGGCATAGAGATTATGGATTTTTTGGGAAATTATGATGTGGTCGTGGTGGGTGCCGGACACGCCGGAATTGAAGCCGCCCATGCGGCAGCCATGCTTGGCGCCAAGACGGCGATCTTTACGTTGACATTGGATTTTATCGGCAACATGCCCTGCAACCCGTCCATTGGCGGCACAGCCAAGGGGCATCTGGTGCGGGAGATCGATGCGCTGGGCGGTCTGATGGGCATTGCGGCGGACGCCACCTTTTTGCAGAGCCGGATGCTGAACCGCGGCAAAGGCCCCGCGGTACACAGCCTGCGCGTGCAGACTGACCGCAAGCGCTACCACATGTGGATGAAGCACGCGCTGGAGCTGACCCCCAACCTTGAGATTCACCAGGCAGAGATCGTGCGGCTGGATGTGCAGAACGGCCATGTGTGCGGGGTGGTAACGGCGCTGGGCGGCTATTACAGCTGCAAGTGCGTGGTGATTGCCACCGGCACAGCGCTGGGCGGGCGCATTTTTGTGGGCGAAGCCCACTATGACGGCGGCCCGGACGGCACCCATGCGGCCACCGCGCTGACCAAGGATCTGACGGCCCACGGTGTGCCGCTGCGCCGCTTCAAGACCGGCACCCCGGCCCGCGTACACCGCCGCAGCATTGACTTCAGCAAATTGGACTGCCAGCCCGGCGACCCGGACGAACTGCTGCAGCCGTTCAGCTTTATGACCCACAAGCCGATGCACAACAAGGTGGACTGCTACATTGCTTACACCAACCCGGAGACCCACAAGGTCATCCTGGACAATCTGAGCCGCTCGCCGCTGTACGGCGGGGACATTCAGGGTGTCGGCCCGCGGTACTGCCCTTCGATTGAAGATAAGGTGGTGCGCTTTAAAGGCAAGGAACGCCACCCGGTGTTTGTGGAGCCCTGCGGCGAGGACACCGAGGAGATGTACCTGCAGGGGATGAGTTCCTCTTTGCCGGAAGCCGTGCAGAATGCCATGTACCGCACCATCAAGGGGTTTGAGAACCTGGAGATCATGCGCCCGGCTTATGCCATCGAGTATGACTGTGTGGACCCCACCAGCATGCTGCCCACGCTGGAAAGCAAAGTGATCGGCGGCATGTACGGGGCAGGGCAGTTCAACGGAACTTCCGGCTATGAGGAAGCCGCCGCGCAGGGCCTGCTGGCCGGCCTGAACGCCGCCCGCCAGGCCCTGGGCAAGAGCGAGCTGGTGCTGGCACGGCATACTTCCTATCTTGGCACGCTGGTGGATGACCTAGTAACCAAGGGCGTGATGGACCCCTACCGCATGATGACCAGCCGCAGCGAGTACCGCCTGAGCCTGCGGCAGGATAACGCCGATGAGCGCCTGACCCCCATTGGCCGGGAATACGGGCTTGTGGACGACACCCGCTGGGCGGCGTTCACCCACGACATGGAAGTGAAAAAGGCCGAGCTGCACCGGCTGGAAACCACCAAGGTTCCGCTGGCGGAGCTGCGCACCGTTGCCCCGCCGGAAGTGCTGGAAACGCTGGGTGAATCCGGCGGCACGGCGGCGGAGCTGCTCAAGCGGCCCGGCGTACACTATGAGCTGCTGGCCAAGGTGATTGGCCGCGGGCAGGATGTGAGTGCTGCCATGGCCTTGCGCATTGAAACCGAGATCCGCTATGCCGGTTATATTGCCCGTGAGCAGCGCGCTATCCACGAGGTACAGCGCCACGAAAATGTGGTGATCCCCGATGACTTTGATTACGCCCCGCTGGAAACCGTGACGCTGGAAGCCCGCGAAAAGCTGGCGAAGATTCGCCCCCGCACGCTGGCACAGGCCGGACGCATTCCTGGTGTAAGCCCCAGCGACCTGGCCCAGCTGAGCATTGCCCTGATGAAAGCAGGGAAGGCTGCGGCAGAATAAGGGGCGGGATACTCATTTTTAATTAAAAAAGAATAGAGAATAATGAATAATTGTTGTGTGATGCCCACGGCATCACATTTTAATTAAGTCAGCTGTTCCGGAAAAAATCATGGTCGCTCCATCGCAGCCAACCTATTTTATTTGCGCCGCTGCGGGCGGCGCACCGACATTGTT
>ENA-OUQG01001857-OUQG01001857.1-human-gut-metagenome-genome-assembly--contig:-NODE-1857-length-10800-cov-19.826524_pt1 | contig 10800 bp, 10 predicted proteins | sample MGYA00237943_ERZ548823 | MGnify/ENA primary metagenome ERZ548823 (study PRJEB26490, sample SAMN05194731) | human gut metagenome | biome: terrestrial biome; feature: human-associated habitat... | reverse complement strand
CGGGGTTGCGGCCCTCAGAGAGCAGGCACATCTCGGTCGTCAGCACCGTGCCCTCTCCGTCGACGTGGATAGAGCCGCCCTCGAGCACGAAGCCCTCTGTGCGGTAGCTGTCCACATCCGCGATCTCGCAGATCTTGCGCGCGATCTGGTCGTCCTTGTCCCAGGGGAAATACAGCCCGTCGACGAGCCCGCCCCAGGCGTTGAACTCCCAGTCCACCGCGCGAAGACCGCCCTTGTCGTTCACAAGGAACGTCGGCCCGCAGTCGCGCACCCACGCGTCGTCGCTCTCGAGCTCCACGACGCGGATATTTTCGGGGAGCTTTGCGCGCGCGTTCTGATACTGGCGCACGGATGCGCCGACCGTGACCTTTTCAAATTTTGCGATGGCCTTGGCAACATCCGCAAAGGCCTTCTGCGCGGGCTTGCCGCCGTCGCGCCAGTTGTCGTTGCGCTCGGGCCAGAGCATCCACACGCCCTGCTGGGGCTCAAATTCGGCGGGCATGCGATACCCGTCCTGCTTCGGCGTTGTGCCGATGATTCGTTTTGCCATAGCTTTGTCTCCTTATGATGAAACCATACTTAGCTGCGCGCGTTTTTCCCGCGCAGCGCGATCAGCACCTCGCCGATCGCCACGCTGAGGATCGACCCGATCGTAATGGGCAGAAAGCTCGCAAGCGTCTCTGCGTCAAACGAGAGCGGGACCGCAGTGAAAATGATCGAAATGACGATGAGCACCATCGGCACGTAGGCGATCCATTTGAGCGCCGTGTCAGACCCCGGCACGCGGAACGGGCGCGACGTCTTCGCATCCTCGCGCCGCAGCTTCAAAAACGCCGGAAACACGGGAAGATAGCTCAAAAGCAGCATCACGAGATTCAGCGCGAAAAAGCTCCAGAAGAGTGACGAGTCCGGCGACGCCATCTCGATGAGCACGCCCAAAACACACACGCACGAGGCAACAATGCCCGACGTGACCGCCGCGCCGACGGGCATGTCGTTCTTTGCCCAGCGCTTGGCGAACACCCGCGGCATGTCGTTGTGGTCCGCCGCCAGCGCCGCCGTCGAATTGACGCCCATCGACCACGAGATCATGTTGCCGAACAGCGTCACGAGGAACAAAAGCGCCACCACGCCCACGAGCACGCCGCCGCTGCCGCCCAGAATGAGCGACACCGCGTCGATAAGCCCCGAATCCACGCTGATCTCACGCACATCCACTGCCGCGCCGATGCCGAACGCCGAGAAGAGGTAGATGGCCGCGATGACGATGCCGCCGGTCACGATGGACTGCGGGATCTGCTTTTTCGGGTCGCTCATATTGTTTGCGTACGTGCACACGACCTCAAAGCCGAGGAAGTTGAAGATGATGACGGAGATATACGAGAGGCTGTTTAAGTCGAACGACGGCAGAAACGTCCGCGCCGACATGTCGTTGACAAAGCCGTAACGGCTGATATACCACACGCCGAGCCCGCCGACCAGCAGCGCCAGCACGATCTTGATGACAGCGCTCACGTTCAGGATAATGATGCTGTCGCACACGGGATAGCACGCGATGAGCGTGACGATCCAGATGAACAGCAGCTCGACCACGAGCGAGCCGAACGTCCCGAGGCTCCGCCCCGTGATGAACGTGATGAGCTCGGGGCACATCACCGCGAGCGACGCCATCCACAGTGGAAAATTGATCCAGTAGTACCACGAGGCACGCGCCGCCCACTTGCCGTCCGGATACGCCGCGTGGATCCAGTCATAGAGCCCGCCGTCTCCCGCGTAGGCTGTGCCGAGCTCGGCGGCGATGAGGCCGTAGGGCAGCAGAAACGCCAATATCATAAAGATCCACCAGAAATACTGGCTGTTGCCGATCGACGCGACCGGCGCCGCCGCCTCGGCGACAAACACCACGCAGATGACCGACAAAATGACGTCTGCGAGCCGGAATTGATTCTTCTCCATGGCTTATCTCAGCTCTTTTCCGCTTTCGAAACGCCGCAGTAGGCCTCGACGCAGCCGAGCTTGTCGCAGAGCACTTTGTCAAGCTCCTCCTTCGCCGCCGCGATCTGAAGACCGCTCGGCTCCTTGCGGCAGCGTGTAAAGTAGACAAGAAGGCCGCGCATGGCCGTCAGGCGGTTGCCTGCCTCCTCCCAGCAGAGGGAGGCGTCGCTGTCGGCGACCTCGTCGGTCACGTCCTCGCCGCGCGTCGCGGGCAGGCAGTGCATGAATTTGCAGCCGAGGTTCCCCAGCTGCATCAGCTCGCGGTTGACCTGATAGTCGTGGAAGACGCGCACGCGCTCTTCCTTCGGCATCTCGTTTTCGTAGAGACCGTACCACACATCGGTATAGATGAAGTCCGCGCCGCGTACGCTCTCGCGGTCATCGGTGACAAGGTAGCTGCCGCCGGAGAGCGCGCAGTTCTTCTTCATGATCTCCTTGTGCTGCTCATTCAGCTGGTGGCCCTGGGGGCCGTACTGGACAAAGTGCATGCCGAGCTTCGTCGTGATAAAGCCGAGCGACGCGCACACCTGCGTCGCGTCGCCCACGAACACGACCTTGCAGTCCTCTAACTTTTTCCCCTGCGGAAGGTTCTCCACGATCGTGCAGAGGTCGCCGATCTCCTGCGTGGGGTGGTTGTAGTCCGACATGCCGTTGATGACGGGGATGGTGCAGCTTTTTGCGAGTTCTTCGATCGTCTTGTGCTCGATGACGCGCGCCATCACGACATCGACAAGCTTTGAGAGTACCTTGCCCGTGTCGCCGATGGTCTCATGCCCGCCGAGCTGGATCATACCGGGGCCTAAATACTGCGCGTGCCCGCCCATCTGGCTCATCGCGGTCTCAAACGAGACGCGCGTGCGCGTAGAGGACTGCTGGAAGATCATGCCGAGCGTCATGTTGCGCATCAGGGGCGGATAGTAGCCCGCCTTAATGGCCTTTTTGATGGCGAGCGACAAGTCGATGATGTCGAGCAGTTCCTGCTTTGTGAATTCATTGGTGTCGATAAAGTCTTTTTTCATACGATTCCTCCGACATTTCAAGTTGCTTTTTGCCGCGGAGGCAGACGCCGCGGCGAATGCTGCGCTTAGTGTCTGCACTTTTTTCCAGTTCATGCGGAAAAAAACTGTGCAACATGACACAAATCACGCCGCATTCCGTCGCCGCTGTGTATTTTACATAGATTTTACAATTCTCCTCTGGCAGTTTTGACATTTGGCGCGTAAACTATTACTTGGTTATAAATAGAGTCTCAAAAAAGAAAAAGGAAAGATAGAAAATATGGATATTTTCAATGTGCTCACGATGATCGGCGGGCTGTGCCTGTTCCTCTTCGGCATGAACCTGATGGGCCAGGCGCTCGAGCGCCGCGCGGGCGGCAAGCTCCGCTCCCTTCTCGACAAGATGACCGGCAGCGTATTCGCCGGATTTTTAACGGGCCTTGGCATCACGGCCATCATCCAGAGCTCGTCCGCCACCACGGTCATGGTGGTCGGCTTTGTCAACTCGGGCCTGATGACGCTGCGTCAGGCCATCAACGTCATCATGGGCGCCAACGTCGGCACGACCGTCACGGCCTGGCTTTTGAGCCTTGGCGGCATCGACTCCGGCAACTTCTGGATCAAGCTCTTAAAGCCCTCATCCTTCACTCCCGTCCTTGCGCTCATCGGCATCATCTACTACATGTTCTGCAAGGATAACAAGAAAAAGGACACCGGCATGATCCTGCTCGGCTTTGCCACGCTCATGTTCGGCATGGAGACGATGAGCGGCGCGGTCGCGGGCCTCAAGGACGTCCCCGCGTTCACGAATCTCTTTGTTGCCTTTCAGAATCCCCTCCTCGGCGTGCTCGCCGGCGCGCTGCTCACGGCCATCATCCAGTCGAGCTCCGCGTCCGTCGGTATTTTGCAGGCGCTCGCCGTCACGGGCTCGGTGAGCTATGCCGCGGCCATTCCCATCATCATGGGCCAGAACATCGGCACGACCGTCACGGCCATGCTGTCGTCCATCGGCACGAACAAAAACGCCCGCCGCGCCGCGGTCGTTCACCTTCTCTTCAATGTCATCGGCGTTGTCGTGCTGCTGACGGTCTTCTGCATTGTGCGCGCGGCTTTTGTGCCCGCGCTGCTGGATGAATCCGCCACCATGGCGGGCATCGCCGTCACACACTCGGTCTTCAACGTCCTCTGCACCGCCATGCTCCTGCCCGCGGGCGGCCTTCTTGAAAAGCTCGCCTGCCGCATCGTCCCCGACGATCCCCAGACGCAGGGTGAAAAGACGACCGAGCTCGACGAGCGTCTTCTCCCCACCCCGTCCCTCGCCCTTCGCCAGAGCCGCGCCGTCGCCCGCGAAATGGCGGACTGCGCCGTGCGCGCGCTGAACAACGCTCTCACCGCCCTTGACCACAACACGCCTGAGCTCGCCCAGAGCATCCGCGACGATGAGGAGCTTTGCGACCACTATGAAGATATCCTCGGCACCTACCTCGTCAAGCTCAGCACGCAGAAAATGGGCCGCGACGAGAGCGAGGAGGCGACCGAGTTACTCAAGACCATCGGCGACTTTGAGCGCATTTCTGACCACGCGGTCAACATTCTCTCCTCCGCTGAGGAGATGGAGCAAAAGGGCCTCACGTTCTCCGGCAGCGCCCTCAACGAGCTCGCCATTCTCACCTCCGCCATCCGCGAGATCCTTTCGCTCTCGCTCAAGTCCTTCTCCTCGCAGGACGTCGCGCTCGCCCAACAGGTCGAGCCGCTCGAGCAGGTCATCGACACGCTCAAAGAGCAGATGCGCACGCGCCACATCCTGCGCATGCAGCAGGGCCATTGCAGCATTGAGGCTGGCTTTGTCCTCTCCGATCTTCTGACCGACCTTGAGCGCACATCCGACCACTGCTCCAACATCGCCGGCTGCGTCATCGACGCCCGTGCGCATAACCTCAACCTGCACGAAACGCTGCGCCAGGCCAAGACTGCCGACGGCAGCTTCCAGCAGACGTACGAATCCTACGTGGAAAAGTACCAGCTTCCTGTTCCGTCGTCAAACGTGTAAAAAGCGGGGCGCTTGCGAGCGCCCCATTTTTGCTATTTTCTTGCTTGTAAAGCGCCCGTTTCCCTGCTATACTACGGTCATTAGGTTATTTCCGCGCAAACTGTCAATTTTGCGCGGTAGGAAAGGATGATACCATGGACCCGATTTATGAGATCGAATTGCAGGACTGCCCCTACTGCCGCGGCACCGGTACGGTGGAGGATGAGCAGGGCTGGTGCGTTTATGTCACCTGTGTCGACTGCGGCGCGCAGACCGCGCACGCAAGCTACGAGTCCCCCGAGGAACGTCTGGCCGCCGCGCAGCAGGTCGCGCACCTGTGGAACGTCGGCAAGGTTCTGAACCCCGGCGTCGGCGACTGATTCGACTGGAACTGCATAAAAAGGACGGAAGAAAAGCATCTTCCGTCCTTTTTGCGCTCAACCGCCGTTTGAGCGCGCGAAACTCCCCCTCCATTGCGCGTTTTCCTGCAATCGGCTATACTGAACTCATCAAGGACGTCCGCACTTTATAGAAACGGAGTTTTGCCTTTATGAACATCGACATCGGCAGCAAGATCAAAACGCTGCGCCTCTCCAAAAGCATGACGCAGGAGCAGCTTGCAAAAGCCCTCCACGTGAGCGCGCAGGCCGTGAGCAAGTGGGAAAACGGCAGCTCGCTTCCCGATATTCAGCTTTTGCCCGCGCTGTCCGTCACGCTGGGAACGAGCATCGACTCGCTCTTCTCCCTCACGGACGAGAGCCGCTTTGCCCGCATCGACAATATGCTCTGGGACAAGCGCTTTCTCACACAGCAGGAATTTGACGAAGAGGAGCACTTTTTGCAGGAAAAGTGCCGCGAGGAGGAAACGCGCCCGCGCGCGACGCTGCTGCTCGCAGAGCTTTACTGCAAGCGCGCACGGGAATACAATGACCTCGCCTCTCCCCTCGCGCGTCAGGCGCTCGCACTGAATCTCGACTGCAAGGAGGCGCACAACGCCATCTTCGACGCCGAGCACGGCGCGTACCTCGACTGGAACGCGACGAACCACTACCGCACGATCGCCTTCTATCAGGAGTTTCTCGCCGCGCATCCGGAGAACCACAGCGCGCACCTGTGGCTTCTGGACCTTCTCATCGCCGACCGCCGCTGCGCGGAGGCGCGCGAGGTCTTGGACAAAATGCACCGCCTGAAGCCGACCTACAACGACGACTTTTACCTCGGCTGTATCCTTTTGCAGGAGGGGCACACCAACGACGCGCTCGCGCAGTGGGAGGACATGTGCGCAAAGTATCCCGACACGTGGGAGGTCTACGTTATGCGCGCGAGCGAGCTCGCCAAGCTCGCTCACTACGACGAGGCCATCGCGGACTATGAAAAGGCGATGGCGCTCATGCCGCCCCCGCGCTTTGTCGACCCTGCCGAGGCCATCGCGCAGATCTGCGAAATTCGCGGTGACTATGAAACGGCGATCACCTACTACGAAAAGGTCATCGCCATCGAAAAGGCCGACTGGCACGAAACGCAGGGCGAAGCCATCGACGCCCCGCAGCGAAGCATCGCAAGGCTGCGCGAAAAGCTGGCAAGCCGCTGATATCGGGGCGAAAAGGCGCTTGTCAAAATCTTTTGACAAGCAATTTTTCCTCATGTAAAGCAGCTTTGCTCGACAAACTTTCCCGTTTTGGCTACCCTTGGGGCAGATCGAACGAAACGCACAGGAGGCACTTATGGAACTCGGTAATCAGATCAAGGCACATCGCGCCGCGCTCTCGCTTTCGCAGGAGGAGCTGGCGGAAAAGGTCTACGTCACGCGCCAGACCGTTTCCAACTGGGAAACCGGCAAGAGCTACCCCGATATCCACAGCCTGCTCCTGCTCAGCGCCCTCTTCGATGTTTCGCTCGACCAACTCATCAAAGGAGATTTGGAAACCATGAAACAGGAAGTCAATGCCGCCGATGTCAAAGCCATGAACCGCGACGCCATCATCTACACTGTTCTGCTCGCCGCCACGATCATTCTGCCCGTGCCTCTAATCAAGTGGTTCGGCCTGTACGGCCTCATTCCGGAGCTTTTGCTCTGGGGCAACGCGATGTACTTTGCCCTCCGCCTCGAGCGCATCAAAAAAGCAAATAACGTCCAGTCCTACAGGGAGATCTTGGCCTTCAGCGAAGGGAAGCGGCTCGACGAGATCGAGCAGAAGGTCGAAGCGGGCAAGCGGCCCTATCAGAAAGTTCTGCTCGCCCTGCTCACCGCCGGGATCACACTGCTTGTCGGCATGGTGCTCAGCTGGCTGCTGCTGTAAGCAAACATCACAAAACCCGCCCCGACGCAAAAGCGTCAGGGCGGGTTTTCCATTTTCAGAAGCAGGTTTCACATATTGAAGCGTCTGCGCGCTTCCTCGCGCAGCGACGGGACGCGGCGCACGATGCGCAGCGGGATGATGAGCCCGATGCAGATGACAAGCACGACGAGCGACCAGCTCGGCTGCCACACCTCAAGAAAATACCGGTCAAGGCAGTATTCGACGCCCATCGCCATCAGGCCCACCGCGCCGATGCACATGGCGATGGAAGAAAGGCGCGAGCGCCTGCCGTCGCGCAGCAGAAAGCTCAGCAGGAATACGACGACGCACGCCCAGCCGAGCATCGGCAGCACGAGCCCGCGGAACCAGCGCTCCCCGTGCAGCGCAACGGAGATGATCCACACGTAAATGCCGATGGCGGCGACGTCCGCCGTCAGTCGGAAGAAGATTGGGATGCCGCGCACGAGCATCGGCAGTGCGAACCAGATCCACAGCATCACTGCCGCGCCCGCGACGTAGAGCGCCCAAGGGTGCTCCGTCGGCAAAATGAGATTCAGCAGCCCGCAGCAGAGCGACACGGACGCGAGCATCGCCGTTAGCAGTGCGGCGGCGGCTCTGCGCGATGCTCTCGGCACCTCGGCCGGCTTGGTCGGGAAATAGCGCGGCTCGGTCTCATCCGGCTTCCACGCCGGCGTGCCGCAGAGCGGGCAGCGCTCTGCGCCCTCGTCCAGCTCCACGCCGCATTTGACACAATATGACATCAAATTCCTTCTTTCGATCTGCTATTCATCGGTTGCTCTCTACGCGCACGGGGATTCCCGCGCGCACGAGGAAGCGGAAAAAGTCGCGCTCGGTGTCCGTCTCCGCCTGCGTGCCGGCAAAGGTGATCTCCATCGTGTCGCCATAGCTGATGGACGCGCAGTGGCAGCGCGGCACCGTCGCCTGTCCCAGAATGACCTCCGCCCCGCGGATATGCTCAGCCATTTCGGGCGGCACGGTGAACGCGCCTGGGTTCGTATATGTGCAGGAATAGGGCCTCACGCCGTGCAGGCGGTAATTGAGCGCCATGACGGGATTTTTGAAAACGACCGGAATGAGCCGCAGGAAAAAGTTTTCCGTAAAGCGAACGTTGCCCGTGAACGCCGCCTGCAATTCCTGCCGGTTGATGTGCAGCTTCATAAAATGCCGCACTTGCGAGACGATCTCGGGGAACGTGTAGTCGCCGAGCGCGGGGTCGATATACGGGCGGACGGTGGTAATGAAGTTTCGCAGCGTCTCGCTCGGGAACCAGCCGCGCAGATTGATGGGGATGGCCAGCGCCACGGGGCGCAGGCGGTAGGGCTTTTCGCGCTTCTGCTTTTCCAAAATGACGTAAATGAGCACAGCGGAGAGGTATTCGGTGATCGACGCGCCGTACTTTTTCGACTCCTCGCGCAGCTTCGAGAGCGGCACGAAGCCCATCGTCACATGGAACGTGTAAAACGGCTCGCTTGTGCCGGTATTCTGATACGCCGTCGGCTGGCGGTGGAGGCCCAGTGCGTGGTGTCCTGCGTAGCGGGCATAGGCGTCCTCCATCTCCTCCTCGCGCGGCGGCTCGTTCAAATCAAGCACACCGTTCCCCGCAGGGATATCAACGCCGGTCTGGCGCAGGTATTCGGCCAGCAGCGTGCGGAAGAAGACGATGGCTCCGCCGCCGTCGGAAAGCGCGTGGAAGACCTCGATCGAAATGCGGTTGCGGTAATAGTAAAAGCGCACGAGCCAGCCGTTGTCTTCCTTGAAGCGCACGGGCTGGCAGGGGTCGGACACGTCCTCTTTCAAAAACGGCCCCGGCGCGCTGTTGTGCTCCAAATAGTACCAGAACGCACCCTTACGGATGCGCACGGCAAAGGTCGGGAAGCGCGGCATGCAGCGGTCGATGGCGCGCTGAAGCGCCGCGGGGTCGACGTCCTTTTCCATCAGAGCGGAAAAGCGGTAGATGGCTGAATACTCCTCCTTTTGCAGCGCGGAGTAGAGCGTGCCCGCGGAATCGAGCTTATACCATTTGCTGTTGGGCTTGGCCATCCGATGTTCCCTCTTTCCCTCTGCGCGGTCTTGAGAGGTTCATTGTAGCACAAAGCGGGGCGCGCTACAAGAAAGATGCGGCTTTTCCTTGGCATTTTTACGAAATTATGATATCATGCTCCCAAAGAATTTTGTTTTTCAGGAGGAGCTATGGAACCCAAACTCCGCATCATCCGCAAAAAGAAGAGCGAGGCCGAGAACGCGCATCTCGACCCGCTGATGCGTGCGCTCAAGGCGCTGCACAGCGCCGGTGCGCCAGAAAGCATGACCGCCGAAGAGCTTGAGCGTCAGCGCCGCAGTCAGGAGGTCCTCGGCAAGCTGACTGCGCCGATGACGGGCATGGATTACGAGGAATTTGCCCTCTCGGGCATGAGCGCGGCGTGGACGCGGCTCAAGGCCCCCCACGGCAGCCGCCATGCGATTTTATACTGCCACGGCGGCGGCTACACGAGCGGCAACCTCGGCTATTCGCGCGTACTGTCGTCCAAGCTCGCGCATGCGACGGGCTACGATGTGCTGAGCTTTGAATACCGCCTCGCGCCCGAGTTTCCCTATCCCGCCGCCGTCGAGGACGCGCTGCGCGCGTGGGACTATCTGATGCTCCAAGGCTACGGCGCGCGCGATATCGTCCTCGCGGGCGACAGCGCGGGCGGCAACCTCGCCCTTGTGCTCTGCAACCGCCTCAAGACGGCGGGCCGCAAGCTCCCCGGCACGCTCATCCTGATGTCCCCGTGGACCGACATGACGATGTCCGGCCAGTCCTATACAGAGCGTGCGGAGATCGACCCGATGCTCACGCCCGAGTACATCGAAGCCGTGCGCCTCGCCTACGCCGCAGGAAGAGACTACCGTTCGAGCGACCTGTCCCCACTTTTTGCCGACTTCACCGGCTTCCCGCCGACGCTCATCCAGGTCGGCGACCACGAGATCCTGTATTCGGATTCAGAACAACTCTATCAGGCGATGAAGCGCGCAAACGTTCCCTGCCGCCTGCAGGTCAGCGAGGGGATGTGGCATGTGTTTCAGATGTTTCCCATTAGAAAGGCTTCTGTTGCAATAGAAAATATCGCACGGTTCTTACTGGAGCAGTAAGCAGCTGATTTTTCCCTGCGCCGTGCAGGGGAGCGGTTAAGGGGGATATTCTCTTTCCTCGGAAAGAGAATATTCCCCTTTGACCCCCAAGAGAAAGGGACTTGATTGGCAGTCTCGGGCTTGAACAGTCTTTATGCCTTCGGAATGGGAATGCCTACGCGGCGTTGCCGCGTTAGCGTTGCTATACGATTTGCCTCTGCTTCTATTATCCGCTGTTGCGCAGCCGTTGGCGGCTTTGCCGCCTTACGGATGCGGTACACCCCTTGCGGGTGCCGCTCTGCCCATCTTGTAGAAGTGCGCAGTAATCTCCGTCTACCGAGGCACT
>ENA-OUQG01001852-OUQG01001852.1-human-gut-metagenome-genome-assembly--contig:-NODE-1852-length-10814-cov-3.149270_pt1 | contig 10814 bp, 10 predicted proteins | sample MGYA00237943_ERZ548823 | MGnify/ENA primary metagenome ERZ548823 (study PRJEB26490, sample SAMN05194731) | human gut metagenome | biome: terrestrial biome; feature: human-associated habitat; material... | reverse complement strand
TAGGAGTCCGTCTCGTGGGCTCGGAGATGTGTATAAGAGACAGCGTTAGGATTCCGCCGCTTGGCCCGTCGCCTCGCCCCGGTTCAGCATCGCCCTCAGTTTCTCGAAGCTTTCCTCGCTCAGGCAGTGCTCCATGTGGCAGCCCTCTTGCGACGCGACCTCAGCCGAAACACCCGCATCCTCCAGCAGCCCCACGAAAAAGCAGTGACGCTCCCACATTTGGCGAGCGACCTCCAGACCACGCTCCGTCAGATGAACGTCGCGCTTGCCCATTTCGACATAGCCGTTGCTTTCCAGCGTCGCCATGGCCTTGGAAACGCTCGCCTTGGTTACGCCGAGGTACTCCGCAACGTCGATCGAGCGCACGATGCCCTGGCGTTCCGACAGAACGTAGATCGATTCGAGATAGTCTTCTCCGGATTCACGTAGGGCCATGGGCCGCCTTTCGCGATGATTGCTAGTTAGCCTTTGGATACTTTCCACGGCTTACTTTACCGCAAAAGTTGCCCATGTCTTACTACTTTGCCTAAAAGTTAGCCGTGTTTCACAAAACGAGCGGGACGAAAACAAAATGGGAACACGCCCCGCAAGGAGTGTCCCCAAGTGCCGAGCCGCAACTATAGCAGTCCAAAGTACTTCGCGGCGTTGTAGATCCCATCGTCGTCCACGGCGGTCGTTACGTAGGTCGCTGCGGCCTTCACGGTCTCCTGCGCGTTGCCCATGGCCACACTTGTGCCCACGGCCGAGAACATCGACAGGTCGTTCTCGCCGTCGCCAAAGGCAATCGCCTCGCTCGCGTCGATGCCCAGGCGCTCCAGCGTCGCCGCCACGCCCAGGTCCTTGCCGCCGTTAGCGGGAATAATGTCGCAGAACAGATCGCACCAGCGCGTGGTGAGCGAATGCGACACGGCATCGGTCACGATATGCTCGTCGGCCGGGTCCACAAAGGCGCAAAACTGGTAGACCGGCGCGTCAAAGGCGTGCTCAAACGGCTCCTCGTGGTAGACGATTCCAGCGTTGCTGCCAGCCGTCACCACGCGCTCGGACAGGCGGTTCACAAACGAGTTCTCGCCCTGCATGCACAGCGAGTCGTAGCGCCCCTGCGCCACCTGGTCCACAATCACCGCAACGTCGTCCGGGTCAATCGGACAGCTGCGATAAACCTCCTCGGCATCAAAGCAGTGCTGGCCCGAAAGCGTAATGTACGCATCCCAGCCCAGGTCGAACAGCCAATCGGGCATCTGGTAGGTCGGACGGCCCGTGGCGATCACACACGCAATCCCCTGCTCGTGAAAGCTGTCGAGCACCTGCTGCGCCGACGCCGGAATCCGGTGGGTCTTAAAGCTCAGCAGCGTACCGTCGATATCGAAAAACGCGGCTTTGATCATTCTCGCCTACTCCTCGCCCTCGAGCTTTTCGCTCGCCTCGAGCCACGCCATCTCCAGCTCGTCCATGGCGGCGTGGGCCTCGTCGATCTTTGCCTGCTGCTCGCCGAGCGCCGTGTAGTTGGTGGGATCGACCTGGGCCATGGCGGCCTCGGCCTCCTCCACGCGGGCGCGCTGCGTCTCCATCTTGCGCTCGAGCGAGCTCACCTCGCGGCGGAGCTTCTGACGCTCGGCGTTGGAAAGGCCGTTGGGCTGACCGCTCGACTTGGGCTTGTCGGCAGCAGCCGCCGCACCGGTGTCGAACGTGCCGGTCTTGGCACTCGGCGCACCCACGGGCTCGCCCTCGGCGGTAGCGTTGCACAGGCGCAGGTACTGGTCCACGCCGCCGGGCATATGCGTCAGATGGCCATCGAGCAGTGCCCACTGTTGGTCGGTCACGCGCTCCATCAAAAAGCGATCGTGTGTCACCAGGATCAGCGTGCCGGGCCAGCCGTCCAGCAGGTCCTCGACAATCGCGAGCATGTCGGTATCCAGGTCGTTGCCCGGCTCGTCCAGGATGAGCACGTTGGGCTCGTCCAGAATCGTCAGCAACAGCGACAGGCGACGGCGCTGGCCGCCCGAAAGATCGCCGATGCGGCTCCAGAGCTGCTGCGTCGTAAAGCCCAGACGTTCGCAGAGCTTCTCGGGCGAAGTCTCCTTGCCGTCGATGACGTAGTACTTCTTATAGTTGCCGAGCACCTCGCGGATCGTGTCACCCATGTAGGGTTCGAGCTCCTCGAGCTGCTGCGACAGCACGCCAAAGCGCACTGTCTGGCCAATCTTCACGCGGCCGCGCGTGGGTTCAATCTTGCCCTGGATCACGTCGAGCAGCGTCGACTTACCGGCGCCGTTCTCGCCCAAAAGGCCATAGCGGTCGCCCGCACCAATGAGCCAGGTCACATCGGTGAGCACCTGCTTGGGCGCGCCGTCGGTATCGGCATAGCCGGCATCCACGTCGACCACATCGATAACCTGCTTGCCCAAGCGGCTCACGGCCAGGCGCTTGAGCTCCAGCTCGTCACGCACGGGCGGCACGTCGGCGATCAGCTCACGAGCGGCATCCACGCGAAACTTGGGCTTGGTGGAACGAGCCTGGGCACCGCGGCTCAGCCACGCGAGCTCCTTGCGCGCCATGTTGCGGCGGCGCTCCTCGGTGACGGCGGCCATGCGGTCGCGCTCCACGCGCTGCAGGATATATGCGGAGTAGCCGCCCTCGAAGGGATCGACCTGGCCGTCGTGGACCTCCCACATGCCGGTGCAGACCTCGTCCAAGAACCAGCGATCGTGGGTCACGAGCAACAGAGCGCCCTGGCCTTTGGACCAGCGGTTCTTCAAATGTTCGGCAAGCCAGTGGATAGTGACCACGTCGAGATGGTTGGTGGGCTCGTCAAGCAGTAACACGTCAGCATCGGCGATCAGCACACGGGCAAGGTCAACGCGGCGGCGCTGGCCGCCGGAAAGCGTGCCAACTTCGGCATTCCAGTCCAAGTCGCCGATCATGCCGTCGATGATGTCGCGAATGCGAGCATCGGATGCCCATTCGTATTCGGGTGTATCGCCCACCACATTCCATCCAATGGACTTTGCGTCGTCCAATTCATCTGCCTGGCGAAGAGAGGCAAAGCGAACACCACCTGTTCGCAGCACGCGGCCATCATCGGGTTCAACCGTTCCGTCGAATAAACCTAAAAGAGACGATTTGCCGTCACCGTTACGACCAACAACGCCCACGCAATCGCCATCGTCAACGCCAAGGGAAAGCGATTCAAAGATCACCTTCGTGGGATATTCCAAATGCACATTTTCACAGCCAAACAGAAAGGCCATTGCCTGTTGCTCCTTTGTTCGCGCCTCACCTTTTTCGGAAAGCCATCATATGAGTATATCTGCATTTCCGCTTCATCCGCCGCCCTCAGGCCAGCATTAGCACATATCTTCAAGAGCACAGCACGATTCGCTTCGCAACTTCCTCGAGGCGCCATTGACGCCGCGATTCACCGCAAAAACCGTGCATCCTCCGTACCGTAAATTTTCCGGCTCATGATTTTGCTATAGTCTCAATTATGGATTTAAAGAAAGAAAAGACAGGCATTGTTCTCATAAATACGGGCTCCCCCGACTCCCCTGATCCGCAGGACATTCGCCCGTACCTGATCGAATTTCTTTCCGACCGAAACATCATCAAGGTTCCGCCAGCTATCTGGCAACCCATCTTGCGTCTTTTCATCGCCCGAACCAGGCCGAAGAAAACAGCTCCGCGCTACCAGCAGATATGGACCCCCAACGGTTCGCCGCTTGCAGTTGAATCGCGCGCTCAGTGCGATGCATTAAACAAGCGCCTTGCCAAAGCGGGCATCAACGCTCTGTGCGAAGTTGGCATGCGCTATGGCAACCCTTCAATAAACCATGCTCTGCAAAGGCTCGAAGCGGCTGGATGCAGCAAAATTGTTGCACTGCCTCTGTTTCCTCAAACCGCCTTCAGCACCGTTAAAACTTGCAAGGAAGCCATACAGGATCAGGTTGGCAAACATCCCAACCTATCGCTCGAGGCAATTGTCGAAGGCTACAACGACAACCCTTTATACACACAGGCACTCGCTGCATCCATACGCGATGTTTGGGAGTATCGTCCAGGCAGCAAGCTTCTTCTCTCGTTCCACTCTATCCCCCTTGCAGACATCGAAGCGGGCGATACCTATGTGGAACAAATCAAAGCCAGCGTACATCAGGCAATGGAGCTGCTTGGAATACCCCAATCCGACTGGGCTATTGCCTACCATTCGCGCTTCGAGGATTCGCGTGCGTGGGTTACGCCCCACCCCAAAACCCAACTGGCCCAATGGGCTGCCGAGGGAGTTTCGCGGATAGCCCTTGTAACGCCTGGCTTTGCTTCCGACTGCTTGGAATCGCTCTATGATATCAAGTCGGTAGCGTGCGATTTCTTCTGCACTCTGTGCAGCCAAAATGACATTACCGCAGACGTTACCTATATTCCCTGTTTGAACCACCGCGAAGACCACATTGACCTGCTATTCAATGTTGTGAAAAAAGCAATAGAATCGATTGATACGGCGGAAAAGCCAACGAACCTGGCTTAACGCCGAGCGAGACCATTAGATAAACCGGCCCGCGTAATCGAATGCCCCCATAAGCCAAAACCTCACCATCAACAAAAATAGGCTGGATGTGCTTTTGCGCATCCAGCCTATTTGAAAGTAACCGCTAGCCCCATTAAGGGCCTTACGACGCAAAGGGAAGGCCCGCTCCCAGAGCGGGCCTTCTGTCCTTATTTATTTGATTACCAATACGGGCATCGGTGCTTCACGCAGAACAGCGTAGGAAACCGAACCGAGAACACCGCGAATTGCGCCAAGGCCACGAGAGCCCATTACGATAAGGTCGGCGTTAACCTTTTCAGCATAGCCGAGGATGTCAGCGGCCGGCGTATAGCCAGGAATTACCTCGATAGTTGCCTTATCGCCCAAGGAATCGAGCGAATCGCCAATGCCTTCCTTAACCTTTTCGGTTTCTTCATCAATGGTCTTGTTGTAAAGGGCCATGATGTCTTCAACGGAAAGCAGGTACTGCTGAGGATCGAACGAAGCACTGTTGAAGTTCGCGGGAAGCTGAGCGTTGGGATGCGTGGTTACAAATACCACATGAAGCTTTGCGGCTTCTTCGCCGCCAACGATTTCAGCAGCCTTCTTCACGGCAGCAAGAGCCTGGTCGGATCCATCATATGCAACGACAACGTTTTCGAAAACCATCGTTACCCCTCCTTGAAGTGTTGCAGCAAGCCCCTCGCACGCCTACGGTGCATGCCTGCTTCTGATGGTTCAAGAATAACACGTTCACATGTTCTCGAACAGTATTCAATAGAACTAAATAGCCAGTTCAAAGCAAATGAATTGCAATAATTAATAATCATTTACGATTCCATAAGCTATACGTTTGGCTATTTTGAACACCCCAACGACAACACCCGACATCCTTCACGCACAAAAAGGCCTCCCGCTTCTTTCGGCATGAAACGGGAGGCCTTTCATGGACTTTCATCGCACAGTTTTGGAAGCACACACCGCAGAACAGGACACCGAAGCGTGTGCCGAAAACGCCAGACAAAGACGGTTACTTCAAAAAGCAGCCCTTTGACTCCAGAGGCTCGATGTTAAGCTTCATATTTGGATCTACGGTAATAGAAAGCAAATAGGTTTTGATAGCTTCATCAACTTCGTATTCAATGTCGATATCGCCATCAAACACGCACCAGTAGAACAGCAAGCCCGTCGACGCGGCGGCAATGCGAAGCATGGCTTCGTCAAGATCGACATCGTCACGCACAATACCCAACTCAATAGCTTCTGCAAGATAATTGCGAACCGAAACAATGATGAAATCGTCTTCAGCATCGCGATGCATGAAGTCGAAGAAGGGATTGTGATTGGAAGCATATAGGCCAGAAACGAATTCAAGACCCATATCCTTGCAGTACTCAACATAAGCACGATACAAAAGAAGGACGCGCTCAACTGGGCCATATTCGCCACTACCCTCAAGAGCCTTTTCGCGATAAGGTGCGAAAGCGTACTTCAAGTAATAGGAGATAAGATCCTCCTTGCCGCTGAACAGGTTGTAGAAACTACCTGTTGAAAGCCCGGCCTCATCGCAAATGTTGCGAACGGTAAGCTGCTTCATGCCATCGCGGTTCACGAGCTTGATAGCGGCTTTCAAAAGCTTTTCGCGCGTCACCTGAGCCCTTGTTTCATGAACAGACACATACTGGTTCCGCCTTATCATGAGCAATCCCCTTCCAGTTTTCCGCAGTCTTCCACACCATACACGATTACGTTATATTGCACGAATCGCTCCAGCAAATGAACATGTTCTAACAAGGTTATACCATGCGATGAGAATCCAATCGTCGCAAACACGATACCTTCTGCAAACCTGCCACCAGTAAAAGCAAACGGGGGCACAAGGCCCCCGCATCCATCTTGCTATGCACGGCTCACACGCGCGCCTTGCGGTGTGTCTTCAACCACAAAGCCCAATTCGCCCAATCGGTCGCGTACCGCATCGGCAAGGGCGAAGTTCTTTTCCTTTCGAGCTTCGGCACGACGCGCCAGCAGAGCCTCGATAGCCCCTTCGGCATCGCACCCCGTAAACCCAGCGAGCTCAACAGCTAAAGCCACAACCTCGCTCGAAGAATCGCACGCCTCGTCTTCGCAAGCATTGAGATCGACGCCGAGGACACTGAGCAGGTCGCACACTGCATCAGCACCAGCAAGCACCGCTGCAGCATCTTCACTGCTTACCGCAGCATCAGCGAGGATCGTGTTCGCTTCGCGCACAAACGAGCAGATAGCGCCCAGGGCACCTGCCGTATTGAAATCATCGTCCATTGCCTCAATAAACGAATCGCACATATCGTCGATCGCTTTTTGATAAGCAACAAGGTCAACCGTAGTTTCGCCTTCGGCATTGGCGCACAACCATGCAGTGTTCTTAACGAAATTGGTGAGGCGGGTAAACATTGCCTCCGATTCGCCTAAACGCTCATCGGAGAAGTCGAGCGGGCTTCGGTAATGCGTTTGCAGCATCAGCATGCGAAGCACACGGGCATCGGTGGTCTTGAGCACATCGCGTAGCAGCAGGAAGTTACCCAGCGACTTGGACATCTTTTCGTGGTTGACCTGAAGCATGCCGCCATGCATCCAGTAGTTGGAGAACGTGCAGCCAAAAGCAGCTTCCGACTGAGCACGCTCGTTTTCGTGATGGGGGAAGATCAGGTCCTGGCCGCCTGCATGCAGGTCGATGGTCTTGCCCAGGTGCTTACGGGCCATGGCGCTGCACTCAATGTGCCAGCCCGGACGGCCCTGGCCCCAGGGGCTGTTCCAGGAAGGCTCGCCCGGCTTGGCGGCCTTCCAGACAGCAAAATCTGCGGGGTCTTCTTTCAGGTCGTCATCCATCTGGCTGCGCAGTTCGCGGTTGCCGCTTTCCAGGTCGTCCAGGTTCAGGTGGCTCAGCTTGCCGTAACCGGGATCAGACTTAACGCGGAAATAGACATCGCCGTTGTGGGCAACGTAAGCATGTCCGGATTCGACCAGGTCCTTGACGATCTTGATGATCTCACCGATATGCTCGGTTGCGCGGGGGCGCACGGTGGGGGCCTTAACGTTCAGGCCCTCGGAATCTTTGATGTACTCGGCCTCGAACTTGCGGGCAACCTCCTGCATGTTGGTGCCGTCCTCCTGGCCTTTTTTAATCAGTTTATCGTCAATATCGGTGATATTGGAGACATACAGCACCTTGTTGCCAAGGTACTCCAGATAGCGGCGCAGCGTGTCAAACACGATCATGGGGCGCGCATTGCCGATATGGATATAGTTATACACCGTAGGACCGCAGACGTAAATGCGATAAACGCCCGGCTCCTGCGGGATAAAATCTTCCTTTTTGCGGGTCATGGTATTAAAAATCTGCATGGACAGGAACTTCCTTTCCCAACTTTGCTGGTACGGCGCGGCTAAACCTGCAAACCGTTCAGATTTATTATAGCCGCCCTGATAAGCGGTTGCAAGGGGGCAGCATCATTTTGCCTGCATAAAGCAGGAACGATTCTGCCACAGGTAGATGCAGCCGGAAAGTGCGGTAACGGCAGCAACGGCCCAGCACAGCACCTGGGTGGTAAAGCTGATAACCCCAACGCCGTCCGCCGGGGCAAGCGCCATGGCAAAGTAATAGAAGATGATGGTAACCATCTGCAGCACGGTTTTGACCTTGCCCCACATGTTTGCGGCAATGACGGTACCGGACTCTGCCGCAATCATGCGCACACCGGCCACAGCAAACTCACGGAACATGATGATGGCCAGCACCACGGGGGAGCAGACACCGTCCACCACCATATAAATAATGGCGGCGGTGGTGAGCATTTTATCAGCCAGCGGGTCCATAAACTTGCCAAAGTCCGTTACCAGGTGGTTCTTGCGGGCCAGGTAGCCATCCAGGAAATCCGTAAAGCTGGCCACAGCAAACAGAATGCCCGCAATCAAGGCATACGTTGCATTGAACTGGGGCGTGCCCATGTGGCTCATGGCAGCAAATACCATAAAGAACGGCACCATGATGACACGCATCATCGTTAATTTGTTAGGCAGATTCATGGTTTATTCCTCCACTTTGCTTTCCGCATAACCATAAAGATCATAAGTATCGGCATCGGTGATGGTAACGTTATAGAACGCGCCGGCTTCCAGCGGGGTATCTGCCGGGGTCATGATGCTGCCATCAATTTCCGGGCAGTCTGCTGCGGAGCGCAGCAGGTACATGCCGGTTTCATCGTCCACGCCATCGCAGATGCACTCATAGGTCTTGCCGACCTTTTCTGCTTCCTTTTCCGCGCTGATCTCGGCCTGCAGCTCCATAATGTGGTCTGCGCGGCGCTGCTTGACTTCCTCGTCAATCTGGTTGTCCATCTTGGCGGCCACGGTGTTTTCCTCGGCGGAGTAGGCAAAGCAGCCGAGGCGGTCAAACCTAACGGTCTTGACGAAGTCACACAGCTCTGCGTACTGCTCCTCGGTCTCGCCGGGGAAGCCCGCGATCAGCGTGGTGCGCAGCGTGATGCCGGGGATGGCCTTGCGCAGGCGGTGGATGGCGTCCTCAATTTCTTTGCGGCCGCCGCGGCGGTTCATGTTTTTCAGCACCTCGTCATCGCAGTGCTGGATGGGCAGATCGAGATACGGCACAACCTTATTGTTGCGCACAAGGGCTGCGATGAATTCATCGGAGATACGCTCCGGGTAGGCGTACAGCACACGGATCCAGCGGATGCCTTCAATGGTGTTCAGCTTATCCAACAGTTCGCAAACTGCGCCGGGTTTGCCCCAGTCCTCGCCGTAAGCGGTGGGGTCCTGCGCCACCAGGATCAGCTCTTTCACGCCCTCCCCGGCCAGCCAGCGAGCTTCGGCAACACAGTCGTCAATGGGGCGGCTGCGCAGCGGGCCGCGGATGAGCGGGATGGCGCAGTAATGGCAGCGGTTGTTGCAGCCTTCGGCAATTTTCAGGTAAGCATAGTGGCGCGGCGTGCTGATAACACGGGCACCGCCCAGCTCCATATCGCATTTGGGGCCATAGCTTTCCACCTGGCCCGCGCCGTTGGCGGTCAAACGCTCCACAATGGCGGGCAGAGCGGCGTTGGAGCCAATGCCCACAACGGCGTCCACTTCCGGCATTTCGCTCACAATCTGGGTTTTATAGCGCTCAGCCAGGCAGCCGGTCACGATCACCTTCAGGTTGGGGTTCTGCTGCTTATACTGGCAGGCCATCAAAATGTTTTCAATGGCTTCCTCTTTAGCGGACTGGATAAAGCCGCAGGTGTTGACAATAATAATGTCCGCCTGTTCAGGGTCCGCAACCGTCTGGTGGCCCGCCTTGATCAGCGCGTGGCAGAATACATCAGCATCGACCTGGTTTTTGGGGCATCCAAGGGAAATAATTGCAATATTCATGTATGGTTGTTCCTGTCTCTCTTTTCAGTATGTTATGTTGGGCTCTGCCGCTTGCTTGGGCAAAATTCAGGCAAAGCTATCCGTTCGGTGCATTGATACCACAATGCCGCAGGAGCATTTTTTGCCCCTGCGGTGTGTACTTTTTTTGTGTTACGCTTCGGTTTCTTCTGTCTCGGCATCTGCCAATGCCTGGCGGATCACGCTGTGGGAGAACCCGCGCCGTGCCAAAGCGGCAGCTACCTGCTGCCATTTGCCCTGTGCCAGCTTTGCGGCATAGTGGCGTTCCACCAGTGCGCGGGCATTGGCCAGCTCCGGGTTTTCCTCCTCGTCCTCCTCGCTTTGGGCAAACAGAGCTTCCACCGCTTCGGCGGCAGTGCCGCGGTCAATACCTTTGGCGTGCAGGTCATCCAGAATTGCACGGCGGCTCTTGCGCTTGCGCAGCAGCTCCGCCGCACGGCGGCGGGCAAAACCGGCGTCATCCAGCAGGTTCAGCTCCTGCATTTTTGCCACGGCGGCGGCAGCGCTGTGGGGGTCAAAGCTGCGGCAGAGCTTTTGATAAAGCTCCCCGGCTGCATGGTCCCGCAGGGCCAGCAGGTCCATGGCTTTATCCACAGCCTTGCGGGTGTCGCTTTTGGTCTGCAGGTCATGGATCTGCCATTCTTCCAGCTCATCCCCGGTATGCAGCCCCGCCATGGCAAAGGTGTCCTCGTCCAGCGAAAAGGCAAACTCGCCGTCAAAGAACAGCGCATAGCGGCCTCTTTTTGTTTCTTTTACCTGTGTCAGCTCCGGCATCGCTTATTCGTCAACCATGATGTCGAGGTCCATCTCGCTGCCGGTGGTCTTGGGTGCATCCGCCATGGGAGCGGCAGGGGCATCTTCA
>ENA-OUQG01001849-OUQG01001849.1-human-gut-metagenome-genome-assembly--contig:-NODE-1849-length-10817-cov-2.694109_pt1 | contig 10817 bp, 9 predicted proteins | sample MGYA00237943_ERZ548823 | MGnify/ENA primary metagenome ERZ548823 (study PRJEB26490, sample SAMN05194731) | human gut metagenome | biome: terrestrial biome; feature: human-associated habitat; material... | reverse complement strand
GGTATCTTGTGGGGCTCGGTGGTGGCCAGTATGAACGTTACGTGGGGAGGCGGCTCCTCCAGCGTTTTCAGCAGGGCGTTAAAGGCGTTGGCGGAAAGCGCGTGCGCCTCGTCGATTATGTATACCTTGTGCTTCAGCTCAAGAGGCATGAACCGCGCCTTTTCGATTATGTCGCGCATATCGTCCACGCCGGTGTTGCTGGCAGCGTCCAGCTCGATTATATCCGCGCACTCCTCGGCGCTTATTTTGCAGGAGCGGCAGCGGCCGCAGGGCTCACCGTCCATGGGCTCCTCGCAGTTCACCGCCCTTGCGAGTATGCGCGCGGCGCTGGTCTTGCCGGTTCCCCTGGTGCCCGCGAAAAGGTAGGCATGGGCGGTCGTGCCGGACTTCACCTGGTTTTTCAGTATTGTGGTTATATGCTCCTGCCCTATCATCTCGGAGAATGTGGCGGGCCGGTATTGCCTGTAAAGGGCGCGGTGGCTCATGCTTGCCTCCAGTTTGATTATTTGTATTTTATATTGTAGCATCGCGCAAAAGGTCAAACAAGGGAATGTTGCTATCCCGAGTCAAATAAAGTATAATATTTCAATATGAACAGGTGAAATCATGGAGGTTATATAAATAAAATGGCAGAACAGGAAAAGAAGACAGTACTCAGCGGCATACAGCCCTCAGGTTCACCAACTCTGGGCAATTATGTTGGTGCGCTCAAAAATTGGAAGCTCTTGCAGACCGATGACAGGCTCTGCTATTACTGCGTCGCCAATCTTCACGCTCTGACCGTTCGTCAGGACCCCACCGACCTTAGAAGGCGCGCCGGCGAGACTGTGGCGCTGCTGCTGGCCTGCGGCATAGATCCCGAAAGATCCGTATTGTTTGTGCAGTCCCACGTTCACGAGCACGCTGAGCTTAACTGGGTGCTGTGCTGCAACACCTATATGGGCGAGCTCTCCCGAATGACGCAGTTCAAGGATAAATCCGCAAAGCACGCGGACAATATAAACGCCGGCCTTTTCACCTACCCGGTGCTGATGGCAGGCGACATACTGCTTTATCAGAGCGACCTTGTGCCTGTCGGCGCGGATCAGAAGCAGCACATCGAGATCGCGCGGGATATAGCCATACGCTTCAACAACGCCTATGGGGAGACCTTTAAGGTCCCGGAGGGCTTCATACCCAAATTCGGCGCCCGCGTTATGAGCCTTCAGGATCCTTCCATGAAGATGAGCAAGTCCGATCCTAACCCCAACGGCTTCGTGGCCATAATGGACGATCCTTCCGTCATAATGAAAAAGTTCAAGCGCGCGGTCACCGACAGCGATACCTTCATCGCGTTCGACCCCGAGAATAAGCCCGGCGTATCCAACCTCCTCTCCATATATACCTCCTTCACGGGGCTTACCATGGACGAAGCGGTAAAGCATTTCGACGGGCTCGGCTACGGCAGCCTCAAGACCGAAGTAGCCGAAGCCGTAATAGCCGGACTCGAACCCGTTCAAAACGAATATAAGAAGATACTTTCGGATAAAGCATACCTTGAGAAAATAATGGCGGATGGCGCGGAAAAGGCTTCCGCTCAGGCACGGAAGACCCTCCGCAAGGTATACAGAAAGGTAGGTCTTGCCTGATGGATATGGATAAACTCAAGAGCAGGCTCATGCTCAGCTATAACATATTCAAAATAGTGCCCCTGCTGGGCATACTTATAGCGCTTTACGTCATGAACAAGAACCTTATCGCCGCATATATAATCGCAATAGTGTGCATAGTCGGCGGCTACGGCCAGGCGCTGATATTCTACCGCTGCCCCTTCTGCGGAGCGCGGCTAATGAAGGTCCGCGGAGGCGTACCACGTCATTGTCCCGAGTGTGAGCGCCAGCTTATAGTCGACGCCGAGCACCCTCTCGAGAACACCGATGCTTCAAAGGAGGAAAACAGCCGGTCTTAGCGCAAGCTTACTGTTTTTTATTGTATATTGGCTTTACCGCGTTCCTTCCCTTTCCCATGATGATAACTGCCGATGCGCCGCTTATGCCCATGAACAGGCTGAGCACCCCGCGCATCGGCATTATTTCTGTGAGCATACCGGCCAATAGCTGCCCCAGCAGGGAGCCCACTGTGGTGAGCATCAGGAAGGTACCGTTGAATCTGCCCTTGCGGTCATCCGGCACATACGACTGGGTAGAGGATATGCGGATATTGTAGGAGGTCACCCCCAGCACCCCCTGCAGGAAGCAGGAGAGCCGCATTAGCGCGAGGGGCAGATAAAGATATGTTCCCTCCAAGGCCGATATGACAACGTATACGAACACCGCTATTTTGAACTTATGCTCTTCCGGCAGATGCAGCCTGTAATGCATCATTCCGCCCAGCACCCGTCCCAGCACCATAAAGCCCCATACCGACATATAGATATACTCGCCGTCAGCGTACCCCGCTTTAAAGTAAGGCAGCGTTATAACGTTAGATGCGCCCGTGGCCATAAAGCAGAATATGAAATACAGGGTTATATACAAAAGGCCCTTTTCCGTCCAGAGGTAGCGCATACCCTCCTTCATATCCTCCATATAGCCGCCGAAGGTGTACTTTGAGCCGCTCTGCCCATTCTTGCCCTCCACGTCGCTTATCTGCGTCTCGAATATGGCGGCGGTGCAAAAGCAGGCGGAATTTATCAGCATCAGCCATACCATTCCCACCGTCTTATATAAAAAGGTGGATACGGGTATCATCACCAGCACCAGCGTTTCGAGCGTGCTCAGCACCGAATAAGCCTTTATATAGTTGCCCTCGGATACCAGCATTGGGTAAAAGCTTTCGAAGGCCACGGTGTAGGCGCTGTGTATCGTTCCGATTATGAACGTTATGGATGCAAATGCCCAGAAGCTGAAAAGCCCGAAGTGCATCAGCCCTGCCAGCAGGGCATATATGGCAGTTGAGGCGAAATCAAGCATATATATGGTCCTGCGCCGGGAAAACCTGTCCATCAACGGCCCGGCAAGCACCGGCGCCGCTATCTGGGGCAGGGTATACAGGAACATATATATGGCGTAATACAGCGGGGACTGGGTATAGTCCAGCACGAAAAGGCTCATGGCAAAGCCGGCCATGCTGTTGCCCAGCATGGATACGACGCTGCCTATGGTTATTATGGTGTAATTCTTTGTCCAGAGCCTGTTCATGGTACAAATGTTATTCGCCGGGATACAGCGGGTACTTATCCGTTATTTCCCTCACCTTTGCGGCGACGCGTTCCACTGCTTCCTCTCCGTTTTTTATTATGTCAGCTATCAACCTGCCCACAATGACAAAATCGTCCTCATCAAGTCCCCTTGTGGTCGCCGCAGGTGTTCCCACCCTTATGCCGCTGGTGACAGCAGGCTTGCGTGTCTCGTTGGGTACGCTGTTCTTGTTTACGGTTATGTTGGCCCTGTCCAGAAGCTGCTCGACTTCCTTGCCCGTAAGCCCGTCCGATCCCAGATCCAGCAGAAGCAGATGGTTGTCCGTACCGCCTGATACCAGCCTTACGCCCTCCGCCTTCAGGCTTCTCTCCAGCGCCTTTGCGTTGTTTATCACCCGCTGCTGATATGCCCTGAACTCGGGCTTTTGCGCTTCCTCAAAGCATACCGCTTTCGCCGCGATAACGTGCATCAGCGGACCGCCCTGGGTGCCGGGGAATATTGCCTTGTCTATGGCGTTGGCAAATTCTTTTTTGCACAGTATCATGCCGCCCCTTGGCCCGCGCAGCGTCTTATGGGTAGTCGTCGTAACAACGTCTGCATACGGCACGGGGTTCATGTGCAGCCCCACCGCCGCAAGGCCCGCGATATGCGCCATATCCACCATAAGGAGGGCGCCCGCCTCATCGGCTATTTCGCGGAATTTCTTATAGTCTATCTCACGCGGGTACGCCGACGCGCCCGCAATGATCAGCTTCGGCCTTATATCGAGCGCCTTTTTGCGCACCTCGTCGTAATCTATGCACTCCGTCTCGGGATCGAGGCCGTAGGAATAGAAGGTATAGTATTGACCGGACATATTGACCGGGCTTCCGTGAGTAAGATGGCCGCCGTGGGAAAGATCCATGCCCAGCACCTTATCACCGGGCTGAAGCAGCGCGAAGTATACCGCGAAGTTGGCGCTGGAGCCGCCGTTGGGCTGTACGTTGGCGTGCTCCGCGCCGAAAAGCTGGCAGGCGCGGTCCCGCGCGATATTCTCCACTACGTCCACATATTCGCAGCCGCCGTAGTAACGCTTATCTGGATACCCTTCGGCATATTTATTTGTAAGATGGCTGCCCATGGCTGCCATCACCGCAGGCGACACAAAATTTTCCGAGGCTATAAGCTCTATATTTCTCCTCTGCCGCAAAAGTTCATTCAGCATCGCTTCTGCAACGTCGGGCGCGGCCTCTCTTATAATGTCAAGCTGTATCATGGCTTCACCCCCTGAAGGTTCCAATTTGTGCATACTAATTGATTATAAATAAAGCGCGGCAATATTGCAATCACCGCGCTTTATTTAATATCGTTTTTTCAAATTACTGCTGCTCGTCTTCGTGACCCACTATCTCGATCATGCGGGGTTTGAACTCACGCATTTTGGAAAACGCGGGGTCAAGGCCCTTGAGTATAAAGTAGGTGCCGCAGCAGAGCAGTACGCCGCCGATTACCGCGAACATATTGCTTATCCTGCTGCCTATAAATACGCCCAGCATAAGCCCTATGAGCGGTATGCCGTAAGCTATGGCGCTGGCCTTGAACATGCTGCCGCTGTGCAGCTCTATAGCCACTATATCGCCTACCCCGGCGTCGCAGGAGTTGTCTATCTCTATATCCGCCTCATTTGAGCCGAAATGAAAGCAGGCGTTGCAGTGGCCGCAGGCGTCGCTGCGCTGGAAGCGTACCACAGCAAGCTTGCCCTTAAGCTCGACCACCTTGCCTGTCTGGCGAAGTTCTTCTCCCGCCATGGCTTACTCCTTATCAGGAACAGTCTCTATATGCAGCTCCTCAAGCTGTGCCTGCTCTACTACGTCGGGGCATCCGGACATGAGGCAGGACGCGGTCTGTACCTTCGGGAAGGCTATGACGTCGCGTATGCTGGAGGCCTTGGTGATGAGCATAGCCAGCCTGTCCAGACCGTATGCAAGGCCGCCGTGAGGAGGAGTGCCGTACTTGAAGGCGCCCATCAGGAAGCCGAAGCGCTCCCAGGCCTCTTCCTTGGTAAAGCCCAGCTTCTCAAACATCTTCTCCTGTACCTCGGGGGAGTGGATACGTATGGAGCCGCCGCCTATCTCGTTGCCGTTGAGCACGATATCGTATGCTTTGGCGCGAACCTTGCCCTGATCGGTATCCAGCAGGTCCAGATCTTCATCCATAGGTGAGGTGAAGGGGTGATGCATGGCGTAGTACCTTCCGTCTTCCTCGCTCCATTCGAACTGGGGGAATTCTATTACCCACAGGAAGTTGAACTTGGTATCGTCCATGAGGCCTAGCCTGCGGCCCAACTCAAGGCGCAGAGCGCCCAGAGCCTGATATACTACCGTATCCTTTGCGTCGGCAACGAAGAACAGTATGTCGCCGGTCTTGGCGTTAGCGCGCTCCAGTATGGCCTTTATCTGGTCCTCGGTGAGGAACTTTGCGAAGGAGCACTGAATTCCCTCGGGCTTCATACTCAGCCACGCGAGGCCCTTTGCCCGGTAGGTCTTTACAAGATCGCCAAACGCGTCTATCTGTTTACGGGTAAAATGCTCCACTCCGCCCTCTACGTTGATGCAGCGCACGGAGCCGCCGCCCTTGACTGCGTCCGCAAATGCGCCGAAGCCGCAGTCCTTCACTATATCGCTTACGTTTACGAATTCAAGGCCAAAACGGGTATCGGGCTTGTCCGAGCCGTAACGGTCCATAGCTTCCTGCCAGGTTATACGAGGCAGCGGAAGCTGGATATCCACATCAAGAGTTTCCTTCATCAGCCGCTTGATGAAGCCCTCCTGAACGTTCATTACGTCGTCCTGCTCCACGAAGGACATCTCAAGGTCGATCTGCGTAAACTCGGGCTGGCGGTCTGCGCGCAGGTCCTCGTCGCGGTAACAGCGGGCTATCTGCATATAGCGGTCAAAGCCGGAAAGCATGAGCAGCTGCTTGAATATCTGGGGGCTCTGGGGCAGAGCATAGAACTTGCCTGGCTGAACGCGGCTGGGTACCAGATAGTCGCGGGCGCCCTCGGGGGTGCTTTTGCAGAGGGTAGGCGTCTCTATCTCTATGAAACCCTGCTCTGCGAAGTACTCGTGGGCTACCTTGGTTATCTTGCTGCGCATAAGCATGTTTGCCTGCATGCAGGGGCGGCGCAGATCCAGATAGCGATACTTAAGGCGGAGCTGCTCGGCGGCATTCACGTTATCGTCGATGTAGAAGGGAGGAGTCTCGGATACGCCCAATATTTTCAACTCCTTGGCAATAAGCTCCAGCTCGCCGGTCTTCATGTTTCTGTTTACCATCTTCTCATCGCGCCTTGCCAGTACGCCCTTTACGGCGATGACATACTCGCTGCGGATGGTTTCAGCCTTTTCAAACACTTCCTTAGGAATCTCGCTCTCGTTAAAGGTCACCTGCATGGTGCCGGTGCGGTCGCGGAGGCCTATGAATATGAGGGAGCCCAGGTTCCGCCATGTTCCGGCCCAGCCCATGAGCACCATTTCCTTGCCTACCTCGTCCACAGTAGGCTCTGCGCAGTAGTGTGTGCGTTTCCAACCCTGAAGCAGTTCTGCCATTGTACTTTTCCTCTCTTATCTTAAAATTTGCTGTACTCTATTCCCAAGGGCGGCTATTGGAACATAGCCCTCGTCCCCTGTTTCCATATCCTTGAGCTTTACCTCGCCCCGTTCAAGCTCCTCGTCGCCTAAGATAGCCACGAATCTGGCGTCTATCTTGTTGGCGTACTTGAACTGTGCCTTGAAGCTCTTGCCTACATGGTCGAATTCGGTCTTTATGCCGCTGCCGCGGAGCTTTGCGGTAAGTGTGAAGCCCACCTTGCGGGCCTCCTCGCCCATCGCCGCCACATATACCTCAACGTTGCGTGGCTGTGGTATTTGCGCTCCCGAAAGCTCTGCTATGAGCAGCAGCCTTTCCATGCCCATGCCGAAGCCTATGCCGGGAAGCTTAGGTCCGCCAAGCTGCTCCAGAAGCCCGTCATAGCGGCCTCCGCCGCATACCGTTCCTGAATATCCCTCACTGTTTGCGATTATCTCGAACACGGTCTTTGTATAATAGTCCAGCCCGCGCACTATGAAGGGATCCACCTTGTACTGTATGCCTACGCTGTCGAGGCAGCCCTTCAGCTCTTCAAAGTGCGCCCTGCACTCGTCGCAGAGACAGTCCAGAATGGTAGGTGCGCCCTCGCATATCCTCTTGCACTTTTCTTCCTTGCAGTCCAATATGCGAAGAGGGTTCTTCTCGAAGCGGCTCTTGCAGGTCTCGCAGAGGCCGTCGTAATTGCTCCTCAGGTATTCCTTTAGCAGCTCGTTGTATTTCGGCCTGCAATTAGGGCAGCCTATGCTGTTTATGTTTACGGAAAGGCCCTTCACACCTATTTTATCGAGAACGGTCATGGCAAGCTCGATGCATTCGGCATCTATGCTTGCCCGGGGTGCGCCGTAGACCTCCACGCCAAACTGATGATGCTCGCGCAATCTTCCCGCCTGAGGCTTATCATAGCGAAACACAGGACAGTAGAGATAATACATCTTGGTAGGCTGGGGGTCGTTGAAGAGGTTGTTTTCTATGAACATGCGGGCCGCGCCGGCAGTACCCTCGGGCTTGAGGGTTATGGACCTGCCGCCCTTGTCGTCAAAGGTGTACATTTCCTTCTGCACTATATCCGTGGTATCGCCCACTCCCCGAAGGAACAGCTCGGTATGCTCAATGACGGGGGTGCGTATCTCGCTGAACCCGAAGTTGTCGCAGGTCTCCCTTGCGATCTTCTCAATATACTGCCACTTATAGCTTTCTCTCGGCGTAACGTCCTTAGTGCCCTTCGGCGCCTGAATTGCCATGATTTCTCCTCGCATTCTATTTTAATAATAAAAAGGTCTCCCGCCCGGCAAAGGGACGGGAGACCCGCGGTACCACCCTAATTGGGCTGATAAAAGCCCCGGCTCAAGGCCATTAACGCAGGCCATACGGGCGGGCTTTTTACCCGCCGGCTCACGGGCGTCTCCGGCGATAGTCTCCGCGGGGCTTTCAGCCAGGGCCCACACTCTCTAAAGAAGGCTTAATTTCGCCGCTCTTCCGGTCAATGCCAATATTCCTGCTAATTATATAATCGCAGGCTAAAAATGTCAAGAAAGTATGCTACTTTGAATACAGTTCCCGCTTCTCGCCGTCAACGGTATGTACCTTTGCTATGTAAGTGTTCACGTCCTTGGGATTGGGTATGCGCTCCACGCGGCATTCCCCATCGAATATGCGCTTGGTCATGGCCCCCGCGCCATGCGCCATTATGGAGGTCGTCTCCTCCATCATGTCGATGTTGTACATGCACACCTTATCAGGCTTAGCATAGCCCACGTTCTCCAGATTGCCGCTCATGTACTTCTGGCGGTACATATAATATGGCGCCATGCCCATGCTCCGGGCGTACTCCATGCCAAGCTGCACCATCTTTTCGACGGTATCCCCGTCCGGCAGCTCATAGCTGCCAAGGCTCTGCTTCAATCGCGACGAGCGCTTTATGGCCAGCGTATGCACAGTAAGGTTATCCGGCTCGAGCTTCCTGATCTCGGATAAAGTATGCTCCATATCAGCCATATCCTCCCCGGGCAGGCCCGCTATAACGTCCATATTTATGCTGTTAAAGCCCACTGCGCGGGCCATATCCAAACAGTCCGCTATATCCTTTGGGGTGTGGCTCCTTCCCACCAGCTCCAGCGTCCTCTGGCACATGGTCTGTGGATTTATGGATATCCTTCCCGCTCCCATGGATTTTATTATCTCAAGCTTTTCTCTGGTTATCGTATCCGGCCTGCCCGCCTCCACGGTAAATTCCCGGCCATAGCCGCCGTACTGCCCGAGCGCATAGCTCAGCACATCCTCAAGCTCGCTCTCTGTAAGCACCGTAGGAGTGCCGCCGCCCATATACATGCTTCTTATCTTAAATCCGCAGTCTCGGGTTATTTCCGCGCCGAGGCGTATATCCTCCTTCAGCGCGGCTATGTAGGCCGCCATGTCCGTCTTGTCGGTGCGGACGCCCGAGGCGAAGGAGCAATAAAGGCACCGCGTCCGGCAGAAGGGTATGCCTATATACACGTCCACGTCCCTGTCGGCAACATCCATGAACAGCCGCTGTATATCCACTATCTCCTTTGCCAGGGCGAGCTTTTCCGGGGTCACGTCGAACTCCTCCGCCATAAAGCGCAGGGCCTCCTTTTCGCCTTTTTCGGCTATAAGCTCGCGGAGCAGCCGCGTGGGGCGTATTCCCGTCAGGCTGCCCCATGGGAGCCTCGCGTCCTTATATACCTTGCCCAGCGCGCGGAACACGGATATCTTCATGCAGCGCTTGCGATAACGCTTCCTGTTCAGCTCGCCGCCGCCCACTTTTGGATGAATATAGGCGTACTCTGCCCGCGCCCCATCCATATCGGCAGTGCAGACAGCGCGCCATGTATCGCCGCTTTCCTCCATCACAGCCGAAATAAAGGGGGCGGCCTCGCCGTTCTCGGCGGGAACCACCTCCTCCATGGGCAGATAAAGCCTTATTACCTCGCCCAGATCGTTCAAAAGCTCCGGGTGGTCAGTATATACCCTTACCATTTTATCTCCTGATCTATCTTACATATGGGTTTGCGGCCCGCTCCTCATCCAGCGTGGTGGCGGGGCCGTGACCCGGATAGGCGATATAGTTGCCTTCCAGAGCAAAAAGCTTATTCTTTATGGAGCTTATTATATCCTCATAGCTTCCGTAGCTGAAGTCCGTCCTGCCTATGCTCCGGCGGAAAAGGGTATCCCCCACGAACACGCATTTCTTTTCCTCCAGCACATAGCTGACGCCGCCCACGGTGTGACCGGGGGTAAACAGCACATTGAACTCCAGCCCCGCTTCCCTTACCGTATCGCCGTCTTTGAGCTTTACGTCGGCATAAAAAGGCTCGATCTTCCTGAAGGTGAGGTTTATGTCCTTATCCCTGAGTCCCGCTTCGTCCAGCTCGCCTATGTACACCTTCATGCCCTGCTTTTGCAGCTCCGGCACGCCCAGCATATGGTCAAAATGGCAGTGGGTGAGCAGTATGGCGTTACACCCAAGGCCGTTTTTCTCAAGGTATGTATTTACCTTTCCCGCGTCCGCCGGATCGATTATAACGCACTCGTCGCTGTTATTAAGCCGCACAAAGTAAGTGTTTACGCAGTACGGGCCGGTTTCTATGCTGCTGACTGTTATATCTCTGTTCATGCTGTTTTCCTCGCTTAAAATGTCCTTCTGCTGTCCAGAAGTATAGTCACCGGGCCATCGTTTATGAGGCTCACCTGCATATCCGCTCCGAACTCGCCGCACTGTACAGGCACGGTTTCCCTCAGCTTGGCTATTGCCGCCTCATACATGGGTATGGCCTTTTCCGGCCTCGCCGCCTTTATGAAGCTGGGGCGCCTGCCCTTGCGGGCATCGCCGAAAAGGGTGAACTGGGATATGAGCAGTATCTCTCCGCCTATGTCCGTTATGCTCAGGTTCATCTTACCCTCGCTGTCCTCAAATACCCTTAGGCCGGTGAGCTTTTCGCATATATAGTCGAGATCGGCCTGCTCGTCGATATCTTCGACCCCCAGCAGCAC
>ENA-OUQG01001848-OUQG01001848.1-human-gut-metagenome-genome-assembly--contig:-NODE-1848-length-10817-cov-5.302267_pt1 | contig 10817 bp, 8 predicted proteins | sample MGYA00237943_ERZ548823 | MGnify/ENA primary metagenome ERZ548823 (study PRJEB26490, sample SAMN05194731) | human gut metagenome | biome: terrestrial biome; feature: human-associated habitat; material... | reverse complement strand
GAATTATCATACATTTCAGGTATAATACAGAGGAGAGTGCATATGTGGATTTTATATGCAATAGGATCGGCTTTTTTTGTGGGAATTACAGCAATTCTTGCAAAATGTGGTTTCATTTGAAACTGCTGTTTGCAAAAAATATGAGAAAAGCCGAAAGAGCACTTGCTTTCAGAATTTCTGGAAGTAAGTGCCCTTTTCTGACTTATTTATTGCTGTGCTACAGTTCCAAGTCTTTTGCGAATCATCGGTCCGATAATCATTGCAATGACCATTTTGCACAGATCCGCAGGAATGAAAGGAATGACACAGACTGCAAGTGCTGCGCCTACCGTATATCCGGCCTGGAGGCAGAACCATGCTGTTCCAAATGCGTAGCAGATTGCAGTTCCAACGATCATTCCAAGGATCTGGATTCCACGGTTGGTGAATTTGTCGATGACAATACCCGCGATGATTGCCATTGGAATAAATCCGATGATGTATCCGCCGGTCGGACCTGCCAGTTTTGCCAGTCCACCTGAGAATCCGGAGAATACCGGAAGCCCTACCAATCCGAGCAACAGGTAGATCAGGTAACTTAAAGTTCCTTTTTTCCAGTCTAACAGATAGAGAGACAGGTAGATCGCAAAGTTAGTAAGTGAAATTGGCACCGGACCAATTGGAACAGATAATGGTGCGAGAATGCAGGTCACAGCTGCCATAAGTGCGGTTACGACCATAGCGTAAGTACTTGTTTTTCGAAATGTCTGTGTATTTGTATTGTCATGTGTCATAGTAAAATTCTCCTTATTATTTAATGATGTGCAAAGACGTTAAACTTATTAAGCGGACTCAATCTCATAAGTGAATCCGGCGTCTTCAATTGCCTGGATTGTATCTTTGATTCCCTGTCCGCCAGCGGTAAGATATCCTGAGGCAAATATGGAATCAACGACGCGGAGCAGATTTTTTTCTTCTCCTTTAAAATAAATCTCACGTCCTGCGGCACAGCGGATATCGGACTGTGGAACTAAAAGTCTTGCAAGACAGAGGACTTTCATACAGTAAGCAGTTGTGAGAGCGGACATATCGGTGTGCTCTAAAGGTGTTCCCGGAATTGGAAGAAGAAAGTTGATTGGAAGTGCCTCCGGTCGGATCTCGCGAAGCTCCAGTAACATATCTACCACGTCTTCTTTGCTTTCGCCCATACCAATAATGCCGCCGCTGCAGATTTCAAAACCAAGCCCTTGAAGCATTTTTATATTAGCAACGCGTTGTTCAAATGTGTGAGTGGAACAGATGTTATGATAATAAGCACGGCTGCTGTTCAAGTTATGGTTGATGCGGTCAAGTCCGGCTTCCTTTAACATCAATGCCTGCTTTTCTGTCAGAAAACCGATAGAACAACACAGGTGTGTTCCCTGTTCTTTCATTTTTCGAATTTTTTCAGCCAATTTTTCAATCTCTGCATCGGTAAATTTCATTCCACTAAGTCCGATACAGTGGCGTGACAAATGATGCTCATTGACAAAATCATTGTCTGCATATAATTTCTCATCTGCGACCCATTTGTACTTATCAATGTCAGCTTTTGAACGGCAGGACTGAGCACAGTAAGCGCAATCCTGAGAACAGTTTCCACTTCTGGCATTAGTAAGAATGTGGATACTTACATGATTTCCTTTGTATTTTCGACGCAGTTTTTCAGCCCGGGCAATCAGCTCATCCAGATTTTCATCCGGCGTGTTGAGTATTTCAATTGCTTCTTCACGTGAAAGCTGTGGATCCGTAGATGTATTTTGATTTGAAATCATTAGAAGTCCTCTCTTTCCTTGAGTAATTCATTTTTCTGAAATTTTATACAAGACATACTTTAGCATGCAAAAAAACAAATGTCAACCATGTGCAACACAAAGGTTGACAAATAATGTTAGTATGAAGCAATCAGCTGGTATTATGAAATCGTGATAATTTCTTCTGCACGATTCAGTGCTGTTGAGATATTCGGGCGGAAGTCCAGAGCCGGAACACTTCGCATACGGATGACAAGACATTTTGTAAAGTCTTTTACAACGATATGTTCAATGGCGTCAGCGGCACCGAAGAACAGTGTTCCGGTAATCTCATATACACGGATCTGCAGCGGCAGCTTTTTCAGATTCTCATTGATGTCTGGTGTATCATCATCCACATAAGTCCAGCTGTCAATGTGAGTTTCTTCACTCATGCGCTTGATAAACAACAGGCAGGCGAGTACCATAACAATTCCAGCTATAACAGCAATCAGAGATCCTGGAATCTTCTTGAAAATGTAAATAAAAGCGGCATATACAGTAGAAGTAATTGTAGAAAAAATGAAGGTTATTGCTGAAAAGTGATAGCCTTTGTTTTATAATGAGGCTATGTTAGATGATAAAAGAAAGTGGGATAAGCTATGACATTGGAAGAATTGAAAGCATTGCCGAAAATAGAACTGCACTGTCACCTGGACGGTTCACTGAGTCGGGAATTTCTGGAAAGCCGTCTTGGAAGAAAAGTAGAGCCTTCTGAAATTCATGTATCTGATGACTGCCAGAGCCTTCAGGAATATCTGGAGAAATTCGATCTTCCGGGACAGTGTCTGCAGGACGAGGAAGGACTGGAGCTGGCAGGGTATGACGTATTAAAAAGTATGAGTCAGGAAAATGTCCGGTACGCGGAAGTGCGGTTTGCCCCGCTTTTATCAGAAAATGAAAACTTAAGCTGCGGTCAGGTGATAGAGGCAGTCATTCGGGGGATGAATCGTGGAAAAAATGAGTTCGATGTGGATTATGGCATTATTACCTGTGCCATGCGCCATCACAGCTATGAGGAGAATCTCCGTATGATCCGGACAGCAAGAGAATACCTTGGAAATGGTGTGTGCGCAGCAGACCTTGCAGGAGCTGAGGCCATCTATCCGATGTCAGAATTCATGGAGTTATTTGGACAAGCAAAAAAGCTTGGAATGCCATTTACCATTCATGCCGGGGAGTGTGGAAACGTGCAGAACATTCTGGATTCCGTAGAGGCAGGAGCACTTCGAATCGGACATGGAATCGCCATGCGAGGTAATTCAGAAGTCCAGAAAATGATCCGGGAAAAAGGAATCGGTGTCGAGATGTGCCCAATCAGCAATCTTCAGACGAAAGCTGTAGAAAGCGAAAGTCAATATCCGCTTCGGGAGTTCCTGGACAACGGGATTAAGGTGACGATCAACACAGACAACCGGATCGTCAGCAACACAACCATGACAAAAGAATTGCAATTTATTCAGGAGCATTATAGAATTACCGATGAAGAGATTCGGTTGATGATGAGAAATGCAGTAGATACAGCATTTATCCATTGAATCCAGACGAGTAAAGGAGACTGACAGATGGTTACATTAAACGATTATTTATATTCCGGGGATACAATCTTTAAAATTATACAAAATTATAGGACAGATTTGAGAAAAGAAGCAAAGCGGACACATAATGAAATCGACCTTGTGCATAGCAATTGTCTCCTTCAAGTACAGGAAATGCTGGAGCACAACGATTTCCTGACTTCCCAGTCACAGAAAATCCGGGAATTTTACAAGTACATGGCAAAAGAATTTCCATTTCTCGCCTTTACATTTCGTGGAAGAATCAAATCTTTGATACGTACAGAAGAAAAATTCAACGGCTACATTGTGGAATACATTTATAATTATTATGAGGAACATGGAACATATCCGGCCGTGGCAGATTTAAAAGAAAAACTGAGCTGTTTTCGGGATATTATCGCATATCGGATTGTAATTGCATTGCCGAAATGTCATCTGAAGCCGGGACAGAATCTCGAAGAGGAAGAGATGAAATATCTTTATCAGATAGCCAATGCGCTGCCGGGATTTCTGGAAGAACGCGGCTTTACAGCCGAGCCGGCAAAAGGAGTCCGGGAGAGTAAATCAGACTTGCTGGACGGCGAAGTAAAGCCATATTACAGAGATTTCATCACCAATCCGACTATGTACGGCTATCAGTCATTACATATCACATTTTATGATAATACGTCCAGAAGCTATATGGAAGTGCAGCTTCGAACAAAGAAAATGGACGACATCGCGGAAATCGGACCGGCGAATCACTTGGGGTATGAGAAGCGTCAGGAGCATGAACGAGCAAGAAGAGATGCAGTTCCAAAAGGGGAATGCATTTACTTCGATGAGGCATACGAGCGCGGAATGAAACTTTTTAATTTAGATTTAAAAGACCTTGATGTTAATATGTTCGCAGCAATGAATAACAGCCTGATTAACGACGGCTGCGGACTGTATCGTGGGCGCCTCATTCTGCCATATGAACATTTGTCCAGATTTCAGAACGATTTGATTGATTAAGGTGGAAGAAAATAGCAATTTTATAGAAAAACTTTTGCAGAGAGACAGTTTCTGACATTTGCAAAACGTATAATGGCATAAGAAATGAGCCGATACGGAGGAGCAATATGGAAGAATACAAGAATGGCAAAATCGAGCGTGTACTTGGAATTTATAACTTATTTGATTTTATTGACACTACTTAGCTATTATACTATAATTGTCCGCGGACAAAATAATGATTTTAAAGAATAGCGAGGACATTATAGATGAAGACGAAGATGACTTTACGGGAGTGGCTCCCGTTAATCGGTATGACGATTTCAGCGTTTTTGGTAAATACTTCGGAATTTATGCCGATTGGGCTTTTGACGGATATTTCTAATGAGTTTCATATGACGGAGGCTCAGGCGGGCGTGATGATTACAGCCTATTCCTGGACTGTGACATTATTGTCGTTGCCGCTGATGTTGTTAGTGTGCAGGATACAGCCGAAGAAATTGCTGCTTGGAACGTTAAGTGTGTTTGCGGTATGTCAGGTGTTGTCGGTAATTTCAAGTGGTTTTACATTTCTTGTATTGTCACGTATTGGTGTGGCGTGTGCACATTCCATTTTCTGGGCGATCGCATCACCGGTTGCAGTTCGGGTTGTGGCGAAAGAGCATCAGTCAAAGGCTCTTAGTGCAATTATTACCGGAACGTCAATTGCCATGGTACTTGGAATGCCGCTTGGCCGAATGATCGGACTTCAGATCGGCTGGCGAATGACATTTTTATGTGTGGCGATAGTTTCATTTCTGGTACTTGGCTATCTGGCATTTGTATTTCCGAAGCTGGAAGGAACAGAATCATTTTCCGTGGGACAGCTTCCGGAGCTTTTCAAAAATGCAAGATTGATGAGCATTTATGTAATTACATTTCTTGTGGCGACCGGATATTATACAAGCTACAGTTATATCGAGTCGTTTTTGCAGAAGGTAGCAGGGCTTCCGAGTAACTGGGTAACTATGGCATTGATGTTATTCGGAGTAGCGGGGCTTGGAGGAAGCTATTTGTTCTCAAGATATTATGATGATCATCGGTATGCTTTTGTTCAGATCGTTATGATTGGTGTTGTGGCAGCTCTGCTGCTCTTATATCCAGCTTCAGTCAATATGTATACCGTGATTTTGGTATGTGCTGGATGGGGACTGGCGATTATGGCATTTCAGGTAAGCTTTCAGGCAGAGTTGATTGGTTGTGTTTCTGCGGCAGCATCATCTGTTGCTATGGCGATTTTCTCAGGAATTTTCAATCTGGGAATTGGCTGCGGAACCTGGTTTGGCGGAACAGTGTATACAAAGATTTCACTGAAAGATATAGGATTTGCAGGTGGAGTGATTGTGGCAGTGGCGACTTTGATCTGCATGGCAAGATTTCGAGTTGGAGATAAAGCAGAAAGCGCATCATAGAATTTGATATGTAGAAAAAGAATCGGGATATTCTATCATGTAGAGTATCCCGATTTTTTTGTTAGCCAATCCCGCCAAGTGCGATTCCAAGAATCAGTACGATAAAGCAGATTGGTACATAGATGTATTTGCAGACAGGAATGAAGTATTTGGTGAATTTCCGTTCCCGGCCTTTATTGACTTGTTCTTCGACGTAGCTTTTCTTACATACCCAAAAGAACATGATTCCGGCGAGTCCCGCGCCCAGTGGACAAATGTATATAGAAAGAATATCCATCCATGTGGAGACGATGCCTTGAATCAGAAGTGAAACGATGATTCCGATTACTGCAATGACACCGCATGCAGGTACGCGGGATAAATGTAGTTTTTCCTGTACCGTTGCAATTGGTGCTTCGTATAAGTTGATCAGTGATGTCATCCCTGCAAGGAATACGGCTGCAAAGAAAATGATTGCAATGATCCGGCCTCCCGGCATGGAACGAATCAGATTCGGCAGGAAGATGAATAATAGTCCCGGTCCTCCCTGATTTAACTGTGCTCCGGTGGTTGCCATAGCTGGAATGATGACCAGGGCTGCAAGGACTGCGGCGATGGTGTCAAAAAGTGCTACTTTTGCGGCAGAAGCGGGTATATTTTCCTTATCTGACAGGTAGGAACCATAAATCAGAGTTCCATTTCCCGCAACAGACAGGGAGAAAAATGCCTGCCCGAGAGCAAATATCCATGTAGATGGGGATGCCAGCATTTCCGGATCCACCCGGAAAATGTAGCGGTATCCGTCAATGGCTCCCGGCTGGAATGCAACGTAAACTGCCAGAATAACAAACAGGCAGAAGAAAAGTGGCATCATGATTTTACCGGCACGTTCGATTCCACCCCCGACACCGAGCATGAGGATTAACATGCAGATAATCAAAGCACCAATCTGCCATCCATTATTTCCAAATGCAGAAGCCATACTGCCAAAAGCATTTCCATATTCTTCTACATTATCTGGGGCGAGAGTCGAACCGGTCAGGGTACCGATTGCATATTTGAAAATCCAGCCCATAACGACGGTATATCCGATTGCCATTGCAAGGGAACCGAGAACTGGAATCATGCCAAGGGCTTCTCCGAGTTTTCGTTTGCCGTTTGCCTCGCAGGCGCAGCCAAATGCGTCGACCGGACCAGATCTGGTAGCACGGCCAAAGCTCATTTCTGCAATGACTCCAGTGAAGCCGATGAGGGCAACAAAAAATATATAAGGAATCAGGAAAGAGCCGCCTCCGTAAAGGGACACTCTGGTTGGAAACATCCAGATATTTCCCATGCCGACGGCGGAGCCGATGCAGGCGAGGATAAAGCCCCAACGACTGCCGAAAGATTCGCGATTGTGTTGATTAGTACTCATTTGATCTCTCCTTTAAATAACAACATGATTTGATTATAAAAGGTTGCAGGGAAAATGTCCACAATTTATAATAGAAAGTAACTATTCAGAACCCCTTGAAATAAGAAAAATTGATGCGTCATGCTTGCATGTAAGTAGCGGCTTTTCTTATTTCAAGGTGACTCGAATAGAGTTACCACCCCACATATGAGCAAAATTAGCTGCGTAGCAGTGGGAAAGCACGAGTATCGTGCGGTTTTGCGAATTTGTGTGGTGGGGTTCTGAACAGTTATAGATGAAAGAGGAGTGTTACCGTCTGAAAAGTGTATGAACGGTAACAGGTGAGTTGGAAATTATGAAATGTAATATATCGAAGAAATGTGGTGGCTGCCAGTTTCAGGGTATTCCTTATAAAGAGCAGCTTAAGAAAAAGCAGAAAAAAGAACAGAGTCTTCTTGGAGCATACGGGAAGGTCTGTCCAATCATCGGAATGGAGAATCCATATTATTACAGGAATAAAGTGCATGCGGTATTTGACCGTGACCGGAAAGGAAATATTATTTCCGGTATTTACGAAGAAGGAACGCATAGAGTAGTTCCGGTGGAGAATTGCCTGATTGAAGACGAGAAGAGTCAGGAGATTATCCGGACGATTCGTGGAATGTTGAAATCATTTAAAATCCGGACATATGATGAGGACACAGGTTATGGACTTCTGCGTCATGTGCTGATCCGCCGAGGCTTTTCTACAGGAGAGATTATGGTCGTCCTTGTCACAGGTTCACCGATTTTTCCGTCGAAAAATAATTTTGTGAAAGCGCTTAGAAAAGCGCATCCGGAGATTACGACCGTTGTGTTAAATGTAAATGACAGACAGACAAGCATGGTTCTGGGAGACCGGGAAAAGCCGATTTTTGGTCCGGGGTTTGTTAAAGACAGATTATGTGGCTGTATGTTTCGGATTTCACCGAAGTCCTTTTATCAGGTCAATCCGGTGCAGACAGAGATTTTATATCAGACTGCCATCGATTATGCCGGTCTGACAGGAAAAGAGACGGTGATTGATGCGTATTGCGGAATTGGAACAATTGGGCTGATTGCTGCGAAGAAAGCCGGTAAGGTGATTGGCGTGGAGCTAAACAAAGATGCAGTAAAAGACGCCAGGATTAATGCAAAAGAGAACAAAATTACGAATGCTGCATTTTATCAGGGAGATGCCGGAAGATTTATGGTTGAGATGGCAGCGAAAGGTGAGAAAGCCGATGTGGTATTTATGGATCCGCCGAGAGCCGGAAGTGATGAGAGATTCTTATCTTCTGTTGTAAAGTTATCTCCGAAGAAAGTCATCTACATTTCCTGCAATCCGGAGACGTTGGCAAGAGATTTGAAATATTTGACAAAGCATCATTATAAGGTGGAAAAGATTCAGCCGGTTGATATGTTCCCGTTCTGCGATCACTGTGAAACTGTGTGTGAATTAGTGCGTAAATAGGCGGTTTCTCGACTGTGTTCAGTGCGATTCAGTGAATTTGCCACCCATTTGCCGCCCACAAAAATAAAATTCAGAATGGCTACAATCAAACTAGCAGTTGTCAATATAAACATAGCTGAATAAGTAGGACAAAGTTTTGACAATCTTTCTGGTTAAACAACTTGTAGTTTTTATTTATATTTGGTAAAATAAATGTGTTTACCAGAACGATAAAGCGCGGATTTTTGAATCGTGCAGGAGGGTTAAAATCATGTCTTCAGATTATATCATGACCATGCAGCAGGCTCAGACGGAGATGGAATTGTATAAAAAGGTCTTTACGGTTGTAAGACTGTTAGATAAGCGGGAGTTCCGGCTGGAAGAGAGCGACAATCCAGGCGGAGACATGGAATTATGCCATTGTTATGATTTCTGGAAGAAGGAAAAACCATGTATGAATTGTATTGCTGCCCGGGCATTCGAGGAGAAGTCAGTGCGGACAAAGCTGGAATACCTGGATTCAGATATTTATCAAGTGACAGCGCGTTATGTGGAGATTGACGGACAGCCATACGTTATGGAGCTGCTCAGGAAGATGGATGAGGAATTCCTGGTTGATTTGGAGAATCGTGACCGTTTAATGGAGAAGTTGAGCGGATATAATGAAAAGTTGTATCAAGATGCGCTGACCGGTGTATATAATCGCCGTTATTACGAGGATCGGATCAAGAAGATGACAGCATCTGTCGGGGTTGCCATGATTGATATGGATGATTTTAAAATCTATAACGATACATATGGACACAATGCCGGTGATCTGGCACTTATCACCACAGTGGAAGCAATTCGTCGTTGTATCCGAAAGAACGATACTCTGATCCGTTATGGAGGGGACGAGTTTCTCCTTGTATTGCAGGGAATCAGCGAGACGATGTTCAGAGAAAAGCTTAAGCAGATCCGGACAGAAATTTATAATGCAAATGTTCCGACATATTCAAGGCTTCAGTTATCAGCAAGTATCGGTGGAGTCATGTCTGCAGGAAGGACTGTCGAGGAGACGGTAATGGAAGCGGATAAGTTTATGTATCTTGCGAAGAATCGAAAGAACACAGTCGTTACAGAGAAAGATTTTGCGAATGAGGAAGGTGAGGATGGAACTGCACTTGAAGCATTAAAAGTTAAGCAGCAGATTTTAATCGTGGATGATTCGGAGATGAACCGGGAAATCCTTACAGAGATGCTTCAGGACGATTTCAGAATTTTGGAAGCTGAGAATGGAGAAGAGGCATTGAAGATGCTTAAGCAGTATGATACGGGCATATCACTGATGTTGCTGGATATTGTGATGCCGGTCATGAATGGCTTCGAGGTCCTTGCGGCTATGGCAAGAGAGCACTGGATGGATGATATCCCGGTCATTATGATTTCCAGTGAAGGATCTGAGGAGTATATACGCCGGGCATATGAGATGGGGATTGCAGATTATATCAGACGTCCATTTGACGCGAAAATCGTATATCAAAGAGTGTTTAATACCATTAAGCTTTATGCAAAACAGAGAAGATTGATTTCTCTTGTTGCTGACCAGATTTATGAGAAAGAGAAGAATAACCGGATGATGGTCGGAATCTTAAGCCAGATTGTGGAATTTCGTAATGGAGAGAGTGGACCTCATGTATTACACATTCAGACTTTGACGAGATTACTTTTGGAGCGTCTCGTCCAAAAGACGGGGCAGTACGGACTGTCATGGTCTGAGCAGTATATGATCTCTATGGCATCTGCGCTTCATGATATTGGTAAGATAGGAATTGATGAGAAGATTCTGAATAAGCCGGGTAAGCTTACAAAAGAAGAATTTGATATTATGAAGACACATACACTGATCGGAGCTACCATGCTTGAGAATCTCAAGATGTATCAAGGAGAGATACTGTTGGAAGTTGCTTATCAGATCTGCCGCTGGCACCATGAACGTTATGATGGAAAAGGATATCCGGATGGGCTTGTGGGAGAGGAAATTCCAATTTCTGCTCAGGTCGTATCACTGGCGGATGCCTATGATGCGTTGATCAGTGACCGTGTGTACAAGAAAGCTTATTCTCATGAACAGGCTGTGAAGATGATTCTGAATGGAGAATGTGGTGCGTTTAATCCGGTTCTTTTGGAATGTCT
>ENA-OUQG01001847-OUQG01001847.1-human-gut-metagenome-genome-assembly--contig:-NODE-1847-length-10823-cov-3.491270_pt1 | contig 10823 bp, 10 predicted proteins | sample MGYA00237943_ERZ548823 | MGnify/ENA primary metagenome ERZ548823 (study PRJEB26490, sample SAMN05194731) | human gut metagenome | biome: terrestrial biome; feature: human-associated habitat; material... | reverse complement strand
ACATCACGCCGCGATGTTTGTTGGAGGGTGTTGATATTTTCTTGAAAAGTGCTGATAGACAGGGGGAAAGCGGACACGATGTCCGCGTCAGCCAAGCCATGTGTGCATGGCTTTTGGCGCACATGGATGGCGCGTGTAGGCGACCCCGTCATGATGAGAACCACTGTATCACTTTTCATTAGAAAATTCACACCCGGAGACGCGACATCAAGGCGTGATGTTCCGTTCGCCGTGGGCGTTCGTGGATTTGCTTAACTAACTCTCAATTCACAGCAGTTCCTTCAGCATCTGATTGACACTGGCGGGATCTGCCTTGCCTTTCATTGCCTTCATGGTCTGACCTACCAGGAAGCCGATGGCTTTTTCTTTGCCGTTATGGTAATCCTCCACAGACTGCGGATTAGCGGCAATGACTTCCTCCACGACTTTACGCAATGCGCCTTCGTCATTGACAGTCTTCAGTCCCTTCTCCTCCACATACTGTTCGGGATCTACATCTTCCTCAAACATCACCTGGAATACTTCTTTTGCTACAGAAGAGTTGATGACTTTGCCGTCTACCAGCGCGATCAGCCCGCTCAGATGCTCCGGTGAGAAACGGATATCCTCCGGCTCCATCTCTTTTTCTTTTAACAGGCGCATAGTCTCCACCATCAGCCAGTTGGACACCTTCTTGGGCTGGCTTCCCAGTGCCACGGAAGCTTCGAAGATATCTGCCAGATGCTTGGAACCGGTGATGATATCGATATCATATTCCGGAATATCGTATTCTTCCTTGTAACGCTTCATCTTCTCGGTGCGGAATTCCGGCTGTTTGCTGCGGATGCTTTCCAGCCACTCATCACTGATATAGACCGGTACCAGATCAGGATCCGGGAAGTAACGATAATCCTGTGCATCCTCCTTGGAACGCATCGCATAGGAATATTCCTTGTTGTCATCCCAGCGTCTCGTCTCCTGAATGACCTCTTTGCCGGCCTCCAGCAGATCGATCTGTCGTTCCCGCTCCCCCTGAATGGCTCTTGCGATGGCCTTGAAGGAGTTCAGATTCTTCATCTCGGTACGGGTTCCAAACTTCTCCGCGCCCACTTCTCTCACGGACAGATTGACATCGGCACGCATAGAGCCTTCCTGAAGCTTACAGTCAGACGCTCCCAGATACTGGATCAGCAGACGTAATTTTTCCAGATAAGCAATGACTTCCTCTGCGCTGCGCATATCCGGCTCCGATACGATCTCGATCAGAGGCACGCCGGAACGGTTGTAGTCCACCAGTGTGCAATCTTCCCAGTCGTCATGCACCAGTTTACCGGCATCCTCCTCCATGTGGATCTCGTGGATACGCACCGGCTTTGTATAGGTGTTGCCGTCCTCTCCTGCCACCTCGATCTCCACCGAGCCATTCCTACAGATGGGTAGATACAGCTGGGAAATCTGATAGTTTTGAGGGTTATCGGGATAGAAATAATTTTTTCTGTCAAATTTACAATACTGTGTGATGGTACAATTCGTCGCAAGGCCTACTGCCACCGCATATTCTACCACCTGTTTATTCAGCACGGGAAGAGATCCCGGCATACCGGTACATACCGGACAGGTGTGGGTATTGGGTCTGCCACCGAACGCTGTGGAACAGCCGCAGAATATTTTCGTCTTCGTGGCAAGCTCTACATGAACTTCCAGACCGATCACTGTTTCATATTGTTTTGCCATAATAAATGCCTTTCCGTATCTGCATTGTTACTTTATATATGTGTATATTTTCCGTTGTTCTACTTCACGCTCTGCTCATAGGTATAGGCTGCACGGATCAGTGTCTTCTCTTTGAAGCAGTCACCGATGAGCTGCATGCCGATAGGCAGGCCCTGGGAATCCGTACCGCAGGGAACGCTGATACCGGGCAATCCCGCCAGGTTGATGGAGATAGTGTAGATGTCTCCTAAATACATCTTGATGGGATCCGCCAGACTGCTGCCCAGCTTCGGTGCCGTGGTGGGTGCCACCGGTCCTAAGATCACATCATATTTTGCAAAAGCTTCGTCAAAAGCTTTTTTGATCAATGCTTTCACACGGAGTGCCTTCAGGTAATAAGCATCATAATAACCGGAGCTTAATACAAAGGATCCCAGCATGATACGACGTTTTACCTCGGGGCCAAAGCCCTGCGAACGGCTTCTCTTGTACATGGTGTGCAGGTCCTCCGCATCCTGTGCACGGTAACCGTATTTTACACCGTCGAAACGCTCCAGGTTGGAGCTGGCCTCTGCAGCCGCGATCGTATAATAAGTGGGGATCGCATAGTCTACCAGACTTAAGTCGAACTCCTCCACTTCTGCACCCTGCGCTTTCAACACTTCCGCTGCTGCCAGTACTGCATCCCTGACCTCGGGATCCAGTCCTTCTCCAAAATAGTCTCTGGGAATACCCATCTTCATTCCTTTCACATCCGCTACCAGCGCAGAGGTAAAATCCGTATCCTCCCGCTTCATGGAAGTGGAGTCTTTGGGATCATGAGAAGTGATCGTCTCCAGCACCGTGGCACAGTCTGTCACATCCTTGGTCAGCGGTCCGATCTGATCCAGAGAGGAACCATAAGCGATCAGTCCGTAACGGGATACCGTTCCGTAAGTAGGTTTCATACCGACCACCCCGCAATAGGATGCGGGCTGTCTGATGGAACCGCCGGTATCGGAGCCCAGTGCCGCAAAACATTCCTGCGCTGCTACTGCCGCCGCGGAACCGCCGGAAGAACCTCCGGGAACATGCTCCGGGTTTCTCGGATTTCTCGTCACACCGTAATAGGAAGTCTCTGTGGTACTTCCCATGGCGAACTCATCCATGTTGGTCTTGCCCAGGATGACTGCACCTGCTTTTTCCAGATTCAGTACTGCTTCCGCACTGAAGGTCGGAATAAAATTCTCTAAAATTTTAGAAGAGCAGGTGGTCAGGGTTCCCTCGGTACACATATTATCTTTGATAGCGAAAGGGACACCGGCCAGGGGGCCTGTCAGTTCTCCCGCTTCGATTTTCTTTTGTACTTCCGCTGCCTGCTGTAATGCTTTGTCCCGTTCTACGGTCACATAGCATTGGTAGGTATCCTCACCGGCTGCGATCTCATCCAGAACGGCCTGCGTCGCTTCCACCGCCGTAGTCTTACCTTCCCGGATCGCCTTCGCCAGCTCTACTGCTGTCAGGGATAAAATATCCATATCCATTCTCCTTTTTTAACACCCTAATCAAAAGTCGAGGCCTTTTGATTCTAATCAAAAGTCCTTGGTACAACAAACATGTTGTCCTTCTCGCCGGGTGCATTGGCCAGGGTCTGTTCACTCTCGTCCCCATTGGTCACCACATCCTCACGGAAGACATTCTGAACCGGGAATACATGGGACATAGGTTCCACACCGGTAGTATCCAGTTCGCCTAGTTTGTCGATATAGTCCAGCATTCTGCCCATATCCTTTTTCGCTGCTTCCTTCTCTTCATCAGAAAGCTCGAGTTTTGCCAGAATGCCTACATATTCTATGGTCTCGTCACTGATCACGTTCGCCATACTAATTTCCATTCCTTTCCTGTTCTTTCCTCACTAATCTCTCACTTTAATGTGTACCTCACGCAGCTGCTGCTCTGTCACTTCGCCGGGAGCCCCGCACATCAGATCCTGTGCATTGCCGTTCATGGGGAAAGCGATCACCTCACGGATGTTATCCTCGTTCCGAAGCAGCATGATCATACGATCCACGCCGGGAGCCATTCCCGCATGAGGGGGTGCTCCGAACTGGAACGCCTGATACAGTGCTCCAAACTTGGTCTTTAATGTCTCTTCGTCATAACCTGCGATGGCGAAAGCTTTTTTCATGATCTCGATGTCATGGTTACGTACTGCGCCGGAGGACAGTTCCACACCGTTGCATACGATGTCGTACTGATAAGCCAGGATCTCCAGCGGATCCATGGTATTCAATGCTTCCAGGCCGCCCTGGGGCATAGAGAACGGATTGTGGGTGAATCCGATCTGCTTCGTCTCGGGATCCAGCTCAAACATCGGGAAATCGTTCACATAGCAGAAACGGTAAGCATCCTTCTCGATCAGATCCAGCTTCTCGCCCAGCTCGGTACGGATATGACCGGCATAGTAGTTCGCCTTATCCTCTTTGTCCGCAATAAAGAAGATGGTATCTCCGGCAGAAAGTCCTGCCATTTCTGCCAGTTCTCCCTTCATCTCTTCGGGGATAAATTTATCGATGGGGCCCTTGTAGCTCATATCCTCTGCCACTTCGAGATAACCAAGTCCACCCATACCAAGAGAAGTCGCAAAGCTTAACAGCTTCTCATGGAAGCCTTTGGACATCTCCGCATGTACTTTGATGGCACGGACGGTTCTGCCGATAAAAGGTTTAAACGTACATCTCTGGAAGAACTCCGTCACATCCATAATTCTCAAAGGATTGCGCAGATCCGGCGTGTCACAGCCGAACGCCAGCATTGCCTGTTTGTAACTGATGATGGGGAACGGTGTCTCGGTGATCCTGCTGCCTTCGGGAGCAAACTTTACAAAGGTATCATGCAATACTTCCTCGCCTACCTTGAAGACATCCTCCTGAGTCACGAAGCTCATCTCGAAATCCAGCTGATAGAACTCTCCGGGAGATCTGTCTGCTCTGGCATCCTCATCACGGAAGCAGGGAGCGATCTGGAAATATTTATCAAAACCGGAAGCCATGAGCAGCTGCTTATACTGCTGGGGTGCCTGGGGCAGCGCATAGAATTTTCCTTTAAATTTTCTGCTGGGAACAATATAGTCTCTGGCGCCCTCGGGAGAAGAGGCACACAGGATCGGGGTCTGGATCTCCAAAAATCCCATGTCTGTCATCTTCTGGCGCAGATAACTGATCACCTTGGAACGAAATACAATGTTGTCCTTTACTTTTGCATTTCTAAGGTCAAGATAACGATATTTTAATCTCACATCTTCCCGGATCTCTTTAGACGTCTGGATCTCGAAAGGAAGCTGTTTATATACTCTTCCCAACACATCGATCTTGTGTGCTTCCAGTTCGATGGTGCCGGAAGGAATCTTCGGGTTGTAGGTCTCTTCGTCTCTGTGCTCCATGAGACCGGTTATGGACAGGCACATTTCCTTGGTGATGCCCTTTAAAAGCTCCGGCTTACGGATGACCACCTGTAATACACCGTACATATCCCGCAGATCGATAAAGGATACGCCGCCGTGGTCACGGATATTCTCCACCCAGCCTGCCACCTGCAAAGTCTGTCCGATCTGCTGTTCACTGATCTCTTTCATTGTTAAATCTCTGTACATATCGCACCTCCTGTTATATAGTGTCCCGAATGTGCGCTCCCTGTACAGCTTATTTTTGAATACAAAAAGCCCCGGGACATGTTAAAACATATCCCGGGACGAATCATCTAATCCGTGGTACCACCCGAATTGACAGGCGCCTTTGCCTATCCACTCTTGTCACTTAACGCGTGCAACGTGTCATCCTAGCTGCATGTGATATTCTGCAGTTCAGATCACCTGCTCCGGAGTGTTCCCTTCGCCAGCTTCCGCAAACAGCGCTCTCAGTCGGTGACGCTGTATTCCTGTCGTTTCCCTTGGCAAGAGTCTCTTTCATAGCATTTACAAATTAGTTTTTCAACTTAGGTTTATAATATGCGCACGAAAGAAATCTGTCAAGAACTTTTTTATTGTAACAGTTCAGCCATGGACATATCCGAGCGTAAAAATCATGCTTGCATGATTTTTCGGACGAATATGTTCATGAGATAAGCGCCGATTTATGAGCAAAGGTAGTCACGTAGTGACGCAAAAGCGTGTTAACGCGACTTTGCGAATGGTGCAGGCTGAACAGGATGTTAGTCACATGCATTCTTGAACTGATTCCAGATCTCCGCATGCAGATCCTCTGCCTCCTGGGAGATATTCTGCACGATCTCGCCCTCCGCAGCATCTTCCGGCAATACGATCATTTTCTTCATATCCTCGGAAATATACTCTTCCGCGGCTTTATTTGTGCAGTAATAGCCGATATATTCAAAGCATTTCGCCGCATTTTCCGGTTGGTTGATATAATCTAAAAATGCATATGCCGCATCTGCATTTGGTGCCTTCGCAGGAACAAACCCTGCCATGATACCGAATCCGAGACCTTCCTTCGGATATACTACCTCCAGGTCCGGTCTGGCCTGCAGTGCTGTGGACACCTGGGAAGTGTACAGAAATGCCGCTGCGACTTCCCCGCTGATCAGATAATCCTGCGTATTATTGTCATTGATCACACGGATATTGGGAGCCAGACTCAGAAGCTTCTCTCCTGCTGCCCGGATCACATCCAGATCCTCTGTGTTAAAGGATTCTCCCATGGTCTTTAGGGTAATTCCATCAATGACACGGTAATTTGCAGTCAGTGCCACATTGTTTTCCAATTCCGGATTCCACAGATCTTCATATCCCGTAATCTTCACATCCGTCAGTCCCGGATCGTATACGATCAGAGGAATGCCCGCTCCGTAGGGCACAGTGTATTCATTCTGCGGATCATAGAACTGTGACATAAACACCGGATTCAGATTATCGTAGCTGCTGATCCTGGATGTATCCAGCTTCTGCACCAGTCCCTCCTGTATCGCAAGTTCGATGATATAATCATCCGCAATGACCAGATCGTAATCACCGCCCTTGGTCTCCTCCAGCTTTGCCAGCATGTCTTCATCATAATCAAAGTTGGAATAATTGATCCGGATACCGGTCTCTTTTTCAAAACCATCTAAAATCTCCTGGGGGAACATGCCGTCCCAGGTATAGAGATTCAGTTCTCCCTTATCTTCTTTCCCGCCTGCTCCACAGCCGGTAAACAGCGTGACCAGCATGGTCGCTGCCAACAGCATTGCCAGCTTTTTCTTCATAATCTCCTCCTTCGATGCAGATTTTCTGCATCCGCTTCTATTTTCCCATGATGATTATGGGAATACGCTCCCGCCAGACACAACAATATCACAAGCAGCATGACTGTTGCAAGTGCGTTGATCTCCGGTGTCACACCGGTCTTCAATTTCGTATAGATCTTCACCGGCAGAGTATTGACCTTCGGTCCGGTGACAAATATGCTGATCACCACATCATCAAAAGACATGGCAAATGCCAGCAGTACCCCTGACAGGATCGCCGGCAGGATCTGCGGAAGTATCACGTCCCGGAATACCTGCCATTTCGACGCTCCCAGGTCCAAGGCCGCTTCTTCCAGGGAATGGTCCATTCCCACCAGCCTCGCCCTTACCATCGTAAAAATATACGGCACGCAAAATGTAGTATGGGCGATCACCAGCGTGACCATACCAAAGGGCAGTCCCATCAGGGAAAATACGGACAAAAATACCATGCCCAGAATGATCTCCGGGATCATGATTGGCAGGGTAGACACATAAGCCACAGCCTCATTCAGTTTTCTCTTCCTGCGGCTCATTCCCAGTGCACCCGAGGTACCGATCAGCACAGCGAAAGTACAACTGAGCACCGCCAGGATCAGGCTGTTAATCAGTGCTTCTCCCAGATCTCTGTCCCGGAATAATTCCCGGTACCACTTCAGGGAAAATCCCTCCCAGACAGAGGTCAGTTTGGAGGCATTAAAAGAATACACCACTGTTAACAGGATCGGAATATAGGTCAGGATCGTGATCACAGCCACATAAATAAAGGGCCATTTTTTCTTCTTCATACTTACAGCATCCCTTCTAACTGCGAGGTTCCGGTAATCTTACGATACAGGCGGATCATCACGGAAGTCAGTACCATCAGTACAGCTGACAGTGCCGCCGCAAAAGGCTGGTTACGCCCCTTGGTGATCTGCTCCTGGATCACACTTCCCACCAGAACGATCTTATTGCCTCCCAGGATATCCGCGATGAAGAACAGACCCATGGACGGGATAAAAGAAAGTACCACTCCGGACAAAAGTCCCGGCAGGGTCAGCCGGAAGCTGACTGTCCAAAACGCTTTCCATGAGGATGCTCCCAGATCCCTGGAGGCTTCCACGAGAGAATGATCCAGTTTCTCCGCACTGGAATACACTGCCAGGATCATAAAAGGCAGCAGAGCATATACCATGCCCACTACGACTGCCGGATAAGTGTAGAGCAGCTTTAGCGGCTGATCCGTCAGATGCAGTCCCATCAAAATCTTATCCAGTACGCCGTTACTGCGGAACACGATGATCCAGCCATACAGGCGGATCAGCCCACTGGTCCAGAACGGAATCATGATAAGCAGCAACATTCTGCGCTTCCATACTGCATTCATCTGTGCCATAAAATACCCATAAGGGTAGCCGATCAGCGCCACGAGCAGTGTAGACGTGAATGCCAGCTTCAGAGATTGCAGAAAAGTATTCAGATACAACGGTTCCAATATGCGTTTGTAATTATCCAGTGTAAATGTAAAATCCACACCCCAGACCTGCGCACGCTGTAAAAAGCTCAGCAGGAACAGATACAGGATCGGCAGCGCCACGAACAGCACAGTGAACACATACATGGGTATGAGCAGTCCTATATTCCCGGCAGCCCGCCTGCCGCTACTTTTTTTCGTCTTCATCATTGTCTATTACCTTCACAGCATTTTTCGCATCCCAGCCGATCTTTACCGTCTGTCCCGGCTGCAGATCATGATCGATCCCATAGCGGCTGGCTGTCAGAAGCTGTCCGTCAGGCAAGCGGAACAGGATCCGCAGTTGTCCGCCGGCAAAGCTTTTTTCCACCACGGACGCCTCATGGACACAGCCCTCTTCCCCATTCATCAGAATGTTCTCCGTACGGATTGCCAGCGTCTCGGATCCCAGATGCAGAATATTTGCATTGCCCACAAAATCCGCCACATAGCTGGTCCTGGGCTGATAGTATACCTCATTCGGAGTCCCCAGCTGTTCCAGTACCCCTTCGTGCATGACACCGATGCGGTCCGACATATTAATGGCTTCTTCCTGATCATGGGTAATATAAATAAACGTGATACCCAGCTGTTTCTGCAGTCGCTTCAGTTCCAGCTGCATCTGCCTGCGCAGTTTCAGATCCAGTGCACCCAGCGGCTCATCTAACAGCAATACTTTCGGTTCGTTGATCACAGCTCTTGCGATGGCAATCCGCTGCCTCTGGCCACCGGACAGCTGATCCGGCATACGTTTTCCGTATTCTTCCAGCTGTACCAGCCGCAGGGCCTGCTTCACCCGCTCTGCGATCTCTGCTTTCGGCACTTTACGGATCTTCAGTCCGTATCCTACATTATCCGCCACATTCATATGCGGAAACAATGCGTAATTTTGGAAAACCGTATTCACGTCCCGCTTATTGGGTTCCCAGTCCGTAATGTCTCTTCCCTCCAGGATCACACCCCCGCGCAGGGGGTGACCTGGCCGGCCAACACGTTCAGCGCGGTGGTCTTGCCGCATCCGGAGGCTCCTAACAGCGTAATAAACTCGCCCTGTGCCACCTCCAGGTCCACTCCCTTTAATACTTCCGTATGATCAAAAGATTTCCGGATCTGCTGCAGTTTCAATATACTTTCGCCCATACTCCGGCTCCTTCCTTATTCCATCTATCTTAATCTATCTAATCTGTGCAGACTGTTCCGCCTGTCCTTATCCGATCCATCCCCAGCATAATCCCAGGAATTCCGCAAGATAATACATGCCCCTCAGCCATACCAGCAACGCCCAGCTGTAATACATCCAGGCATTTTCCTTCTGCCTGTCCACTGCTTTTCCCGCCATAGACAATATCACGCAGAGCAACAGTGCCATTGTTCCAAAGCTTGCTCTGTCCGGATAATGGGGCGACAATATCATTGCTCCCCACGACAGCAGTGCTCCCAGCAAAAGCAGTCCGTTATCTCTTCCTATTTTTTCTTTTAAAATCCCTTTGCATATCACAAGGGCAACCGCCGTAAGCAGCAGCGTAGGAAATAGATATTCCAATGCTCCTCTCGCCTCGCTGTAGCAGCGCAGATAGAGGTTCCACAGTATTCCACGGGTGCTCTCCGCTGTCTCCCCGCTGCGGACAAAATTCCCCGGTGCCACGATCATCAGAATGCTTCCCGCGAGGCAGCTGATATTTCCCAGATACATCCATACCGGAATCTTTTTTTGTTCTCTGCGGCGGAGTAGCATTAGCACCAGGCTTAAGATCCAGACCACCGGCCCCATATTTTCATTGCTCCAGCCAGCGATCAGTCCCAGCGGAAGGATCCAGACTGTGATCCCCCACAGATTCTTCTCCTCATATTTCAGATAGCAGAGCAGAAACGCCAGGATAAATCCTGTCATGTACAGATAATTCGCTGCACCCGCTTCCCAGAACATGCTCATTTTCCAGTTGGCATTCAGTCCAAACAGCATTCCCAGTGCCGCAAAATAATAGGGCATACGAACTCTGCCGGCAGCCTGGCAGATCAGCCACGCCAGTACAAACGTCATTGCCGTGTTCAGAATATCTGCCCAGCTCTCACCGGTTAACAGGATCATCTGCAGCAGCGCGTGAGCCATGCTTCTGCCGCCCCAGTTAAAATAATGCCAGATCTGCGCATGGACAATATCCCCGAGATTGCGGATCGGTGTATCCGCATACAACAACGTGGAATACCATTCATCGTCCATCATAAAATCAATCTCATAATTGACCCGCCATACAATGATCCCTGTCAGCAGGATCAGTGCAAGACTGCTCCATTGTATGATCTTTTTCTGTTTTTCCCGCATGTTTTTCCTGCTCCTTTTATGGCAAAAAGCGGCTGCTTCTCTCTAAGCAGCCGC
>ENA-OUQG01001845-OUQG01001845.1-human-gut-metagenome-genome-assembly--contig:-NODE-1845-length-10827-cov-3.854994_pt1 | contig 10827 bp, 12 predicted proteins | sample MGYA00237943_ERZ548823 | MGnify/ENA primary metagenome ERZ548823 (study PRJEB26490, sample SAMN05194731) | human gut metagenome | biome: terrestrial biome; feature: human-associated habitat; material... | reverse complement strand
GACCGGTGTTTTGGTATTCTGGCAGATATGGATTTTATCATCATATGTACATATGAAAAAGATGGTGAAAATCCATATTTCCAGAAAGATGACATCAAAGTCGGTGGTTATGTATTTGAAGGTGCTGTTGGCATAGCGGCCCGACTGCACTTCCACGTCCGTGATATGCTTTCCGGCTTCTTCGCGCTTGGCTTCGACTACGCCCACGGGCTTACCATCAACAAAAAGGGCATAATCGACCTCACCCGTACTGGTGGGGAACTCACGAACAGCCACACCAAGAGAAGCGGAGAGATTCAGCCGTTTCATGTCTTAAATCACCCAGCCGGATTGATTCAGCTTTTCATCAATCGCAAGACGCGCCTTTTCTTCCGGGGTCATGTTCTTCGTCATCCCTTTCGTCTATATACTCCATAATGTCACCGTAATCGACATTAAGTGTGCTGCATATTTTCCCAAGGACTGTAAGCGTGACTTCTTCATCTCTGCGGAGTTTAGTCATTGTGTTCGGTGCAACGCCGGAGGCTTTCCGCAAATCGGCTTTGCTCATTTTTCTATCGACTAATAGTTTCCATAAACGGTTATACGAAACAGCCATGACGCCCTCCTGCGTATACTTTATTATGATTATACCATTCATTGCCGCACCTCGCAAGAGTGTGCGAAAGTTTAGCAAAGCAATCGGCAAAATAATCTTCAATTTCAGTTTCTTCCATTACTATCCCGACTTTATGACTTCTTGAATGCTATCTGAAAAAGAAAAACCGCTGTGCAGCCGACAGCGGTTCATCGTCATATTCTGTTTTCAGAACAGCCAAGCAAATAATGCTGCTGCAGCGACAATCGAAGCGCTTCCTGCCAGCGATAGCAGCATCGGTGCTGCAAATGGGCATAACAGCAGCGCCACAAGCGCCGAAGCTGCCGCCTGTGCATAGCTGCCATCCAGCAGCGCGAGGAAAGCCGCAAAGCCGCCCAGCCCGGCAAGAACCATACCAATACTACCGCAGATTCCATACAGAAGATTAAGTACAAATCCTGCCGCATACAGTAGCGCAATCATTGGCAACGCAGGTAGGCGTACAATCCACAGTACAACGATGTTGCTTCTTAAACGAGAAAACATAGATACCCCAACCATTCTTTCAGCAGTAGATTAGCTCATTCAGCACAATCTCGGAAGCCACATTCTGCACATTGTTCATCTGCTGCACCCAAAGCAGCTGATTTTCGGCTTTCAGCGCTTCCGTTATGCCTTGCTGCTCGGCAAGCTGCTTTACAAGTTGGGAAAACATAGAATCCGCTTGCTCGTTGATTTCCCCAAGATGTTCGTTCAGCTTATCGGTAGCCAGCAGTTCTGTGTACAGCGTTCTCCGGCATTTTCGGAGATATTTCAGCCGCAACCGTTCCCATTTCAGGTCTGCGTGTTCACTGGTGATGTGCTTTTTCATAGCGTCTGCTCCTTTACTCTTTTCTTGTGATAGGCTTCCAAGGTTACTTTATTGTGGTTCTTTTTCCGGCAAGCATCGGAACAAAACTTTGACCGACTGCTCTCAGGCCAATAGGGATTACCGCATATTGCGCAAATGCGCTGGCGGTAATAATGCTGCCCGCGCTCGGCTTCGCGTTCGGCTTGCTTCTGATCCAGCCGCGATTGGTGGCAGCAGCCCTCTGAACAAAAGGTTTGGTGACTGCTGGCTGGTATAAATATCTTGCCGCATTGGGGGCAAACCTGCTTTTTTACAAGCTCGCCACCGTTTGCCGCGAGCCTTTTAGGCTTTCTCCCTTGCGCGCTGCTTTTGCAACCGTTCCGCCGCTGTCTGTGCTTCCTGTGCCTGTATCTCGGCAACTTCCTCCGGCGTGTAGTCGATGTTGACCTGCCCAACATAGTTGAAGTAAATATCAACCTTTTGGGTTCTTGCTCTGCTAACGCCCTCCGCTTCATAAACCACGATTTTGTCTATGAGTTCATAGAACATTAAGTCGGAGATCTCCGTAGGATTTTTGCACTTACGGATCAGCGCTATAAACTGCTTAATATCCCCGGATTTTTCTCGTTCCTCCGCAAGAGCGCTTTTGATTGCGTCCATTTTGGTTTCGAGGTCTGTCTGCTCGACATCGTACTGCTTCATAAGCTGCCTGTACTGTCTTTCAGATAGCAAGCCCAACATCAGATTTTCATACAGCCCGCGGACAAGGTTAGACAACTCGTCATACCGTTTCTGGCAGCGTTGCAATTCAGATTGCTGATTTTTCGGCTCTGTTTTCAGCCTTTCAATCCACAGCAATTGCAATTCGGCTGCAAAGGCGTTCTCGTCCTGCAAAACGAACCGGGAAAAGCGCTTTACAGAAGATAATACCAAGGCTTCAACATTGTCGGCGCTGATTGAATGTGCCGTGCAGCTATTTACTCTGCTTGCATATCCGCCGCAGCGATAGGAATACTGCACCGAACCGTCCCTTTTACTGTAATGCGTCTGAAGCGTCAGCCGTCTGCCGCAGTCGGCGCAGTACAGATAACCACTCAATCGGTTGGTATGACTGCCCCAAGCCGAAGCCCGCTGCACACGCTTTCTGCGCCTATGCACGCTATCCCATAGCTCCTGCGATATGATAGGCTCATGTGTGTTTTGGAACAAATACTGTTCGTCTTGGGCTGTGCTTTTCCGCTTATGCAGTTTGAAATTCGTGCCTACCGTTTTACGCAAAACCGTGTGTCCAAGATACTCTTGTCTTTCCAATATGCCCCTAACCGTAGACATTCCCCACAGGTTGGGATTGGAATACTTCTGCCCATTGTACTGCTCCGGGTGGTATTCCTTTGCGTAGGCAGATGGAATCAGAATCTTTTCTTCCGTCAGCTTTTCCGCGATTGCTCGCGTACTTTTGCCCTCGTTGGCAAGTAAAAAGATACGCTTTACAACCTCGGCAGCAACAGGATCAACGACAAGCGCTTGCTTATCAGACGGAACACGGTTATACCCGTAGGGAATTGAACCGCTGCAACGCTTGCCGTCCTTCATACGAGCATCAAAAACAGAACGGATTTTGTTGCTTGTATCCTTGGCATACCATTCATTCATAATGTTCAAGAATGGGGCAAAGTCGTTGTCGGAAGCCTTGTTGCTGTCGATGCTGTTGTTGATTGCGAGGAAGTGGACTTTTTTCTGCGGGAATAGGATTTCCGTATAAAAGCCGACCTGCAAATAGTTTCGTCCTAAGCGGCTCATGTCCTTGACGATAAGGGTTTCCACATTGCCAGCTTCGATTTCACTTATCATTGCTTGGAAGCCGGGTCGATTGAAGTTCACCCCGGAATAGCCATCATCGGTGAAGTGGCGAATGTTTGTATATCCGTTTTTCTGAGCGTAATCTTCCAAGTATTTCTTCTGATTGGTGATGGAATTTGACTCTCCCGACAGGTCATCATCGCGCGATAATCGTTCATACAGCGCTGTTATTTTTGAATACCTTGCTATTATCTCCACCACCTTTCTACCGTTGGGCTTTTACTTTTGGTCGTTTAGATTTATCGTCCTATTAGAGTGTACCCCTCGGGAACGGATTGTAACCATTCCGCTGGGGATATGGGAGCTTCTGATGGCGCTGCGACAGCAGCAGGTGCTGCATAGCGGTGTTCCGGATAGAGAACAGCCGATTTTTACAGACCCCGATGGTCATGTGCCGCACCCGGATTCTTTTACACGGCATCTGCGCAAGCTATATAAAAAGTGTGGGCTATCATGACCGCAGATGGAACTATCCTTGCAAGAAAGTTTATTAATTTTGCAAGTGACAAAGACCATCTGTATCATGTGCTCAATCGCATTAAGAAGTTTCAAAGACTGCACGGTTCTCGCGAGGCACATAATTTTTGGGCGTATGCCAAACGCATCAATGATGAGTTGTCCAAAAAGATTGCCTCTGCCATTGTAGATTTTGCGGTTCTCTATTCTGCTGATGTGATTGTTTTCGAGCACTTGGATTTCAAGGGCAAGAAGGCATCTTTCAAAAAGCAGAAAATTCAGATGTGGCGAAAAAACGGCATTCAGCACATTGCGGAGCATAAAGCGCACCGCTGCGGCATCCGTATTTCGCATATCTGTGCTTGGGGAACCAGCAAGTTGGCGTTCGACGGCAGCGGTAAAGTGACCCGTGCGCAAAATAACCATTCCCTTGCCACTTTTGAAAGCGGCAAACAATACAATGCGGACTTGAATGCGTGCTATAACATTGGTGCCCGGTATTTCATCCGCGAGGTAACAAAACCCATGTCAAAGAAGGCATGGTCTCAGTGTAAGGCTAAAGTCCCTGACACTGAGCGTAGAACCCAATGCACATTGTACTCCCTTAAACAGTTGCATTCACTGTTGAATCCGCCTGTGGCGACTCAACAGCCCGGGCCCATCTGTTGGGATTACACTGTGTTGCGAGAACTTTGCGGGAGACTAACCCCTATGTGGCGACCAATGCCGTCAGGCATTGTTAGCTAAGTTCGGGTCGTACCTCTACCTTCGGGTAACGCAGAGATTTACCGTGGGGCTACAACCCACGGAGAAGCCCCATCTATAGCTGAAAGGCTTAGGTGGGGAGGTTCACTCAAGTGAGATTCCTTTTTTATGCGCCGCAATGCACAACTAAAAATCGCCCTCGACCTGTCCATGGGTCGAGAGCGATTTAACTGTCAGGAAAACTGTAAGGTCGCAGGGCGGGGAGTTATGCCCAGGGGTCAGCTACCTGCGGAATACGGATGCCGGTCAAAAGCTGCTGCTCCCACAAAAACCACTGCCCTGTGGATGGTTTGTTGCGCAGCTTTAGCGGGCGCGGGCTGTCAGCGCCGCTGCAAGCCACATATAAGGTCAGGTACCCGTCGACAAACTGCGTCCGGCTGTAAGTGTTTTCCGAAACGGTGACTCGGTACGGCTGCACAGGTGTGTAGTTGTTTTCCGGTGTGGAACCGACAAGGTAGGAACGCATCAGGTATTCCTTGCCGCGAAAACGGTCGCGGATAAACTGTTTGTCGATGCCGTTCAAGGGGCGCGGGCCGCGCAGGAAATCCAGCATTTTCTCGGTCTCGGCAGGGTTTTCCGGGTACAGCGCCAGCGCCGCCACTGTCAGAGCGGCCACTTCCTCCGGCACAGTCAGCGCAGCCTGGGGCATAGCCTTCAGCTCGTCCAAGGTCTTGGGAAGGCTGTTCAACGTGATTTCACTCATCTGGGTACCTCCTGTTCATCATGGTTTTCGGGCTATATATTTTTGCCTGTCACGCCTCGCGTGTCAGGCAAACGACTGCCTCCACATGAAACATAGGTGTAGCGTATGCTTGTCGGTGTTTTCCCAATTAGCAAGATTACTACGGGAACTGCTCACTGCACCGATAGCAGCTGTAATGGTTGCACGGCGCAAGTACGAAGGATACTTATGGAACTTTTTATCGAATTCCGGATATTTGAATTCACGGTTTTTATTGCCGTGAACCAGCTTTTCGATATAGCGCTGCTGTTCCAAAGCTCCGGTAGTTATGCTTCTTACAGCATCCCAATTGTCGTTGACAATACCAATCAGGTAGGAGAGTGCTTCCTGATATATACGAACCGTATCATCAAGGCTGACACTGCATCTGACAGTTCTTACTTGATAGCTGGAAGTAATTTGCAAAGCGCCCACCTCCTTTACAACGACATTTTATTATGTTGTTATTATAGCACAAATACAATTAGTTGCAAAGGTTGTTATTTGGTGTCCGAAATTTCGGTTTTCTGTGCTAAAGGGACCGGTTGCTGATGTACTTAAAGACATATTGGTTTCTATATGTGAAACATATCACTATAAAATCAAAGCACTAGAGGTCATGCCCGACCATATACACATTTCCCTTTCGGCACCGCAGAAAGTAGCCCCCTGCGATATCGCGAGAACACTAAAAAGCTGTTCAGCTATCAAATTGTTTGCAGCGTATCCGGAACTAAAGTCCTTTTATGCGAGATGCAGTGTCCTATGGAGCCGTGGATATTACATAGCTTCGGTTGGACATATTAGTGCCGAAACGGTGAAAAGATATATAGAAGAACAAAAAGACTAGGTGGTGAAAACATGGCGGCTCGCAAAAAGCATATTAGAACATCTTATGAGGATAAACGCAAAGAACATCGTGCTGTAGCAAGTCGTCATGTATTAGTTCTGGAAGCGCAAATCAATGAAAATGATAAGCGTAAGTTGTTTCATGTTGCGGATGATTTAAGGATTTACGGAAATCATCTTCCAATATAGCACAAAAGCGTTTATATCAACTATTTCGTACGAAAGCATACCGAGTGGCTTTGGCGCAGTATCATAACGCAAAGTCTATGCTTTCCTCTTTGGATAAGGGCACCGCAAAATATAATGAGGTCAAAAAAAGACCAAAAACGCCGCTGATGTGCTTGAGAACCTTCAAGGCAAATATAAACTAACATTTGAAGATTTGCGCCATGATATGGCGGAAATCTCAAGAGGCAGCAAAATAAACTCTATATTTTTGCTATCTGAAACCGAAAACATTTGGGCGGCCGTCCAATCCGTTTTGTATCGAAACGGAAAGCATCTCAACTACGCAAAGCGCGGAGAGCTTCCTCTGATTCGAGCCAAACAAATTGAACGCGGAATCACGCTTTCGTTTGTTAACGGCTCTGCGCGATGCAAAATTGGCGGCATCGAAGCCTTTACATTGATAACAAAAAAGAATGATTCGTTCGCAAAGAACGAATTAGCTTGCATTGAAGCATTTGTTTCCGACCCCAGTGTTGAGAAAAAGGCCGTTACTGTTTACTCGAAAACAGGAATTCCACAAAACACATATAGACCTTGTTTTGTTGCTCTCAAATGTGTAACAATTCGCGGCAGACTAAGAGTTTACGCTCATATCACCGTTGAAGGAGACCCGATTCCAAAATATACAAAATCAGGTGATTTGAAGCATCCATGCGGTAAAGGGCTTGTTGGTGTAGACCTCGGTCCTCAAAGTGTTGCAGCTGTATCGGATACTTCTGTGATTCTGGAAAACCTTGCCGAACGAAACAGCAAATCAACCAAACGGCACGAACGCAAGGAACGACTGCTTTTATCGGAAGATTATCACCTGCATACCCTGCGGCATTTCTACGCAACCTATCTGCTGCAGGAAGGCACCAGCAAACAGGTGGCGGCATCCCTGCTGGGTCATGCGGATACGGCATTTTTGGAGCGCACCTACTGCCATCCGCAGGACGTGGCGAAACAGCAGGCCGCAAACTTGATGCAAGATTTGCTGAACAGCCAAAATCCGTGCTATGTTGCATTTATGAAAAATAGGAATAGAAAACCTAAGAAAGCAGGTTAAATAACAGGCGGCACCGTCAGAGATGGCGGTGCCGTTTTGTCAGTAATAGGTAGATTTTAGGGCAAAAGATTGTTGGGTGTGGTGATAGCTTTCTGTCGCAGTTGTCGGTATGCTTTGTAGTACCGCAGGTCAATAAAATAACACTAAGGAGCGTGCAAAATATGGCATCCATCAGAAAGCGCGGCAGCAACAGTTACTTGATTGTAGTCTCTCGTGGGTATGATTATGAGGGCAACCGACTGAAATCTGTACAGAAAACGGTCAAGCCACCCAAGGAGTACACACCCAAACAGGCAGAGAAATGGGTAAAGGAACAGGCAATTCTATTTGAACGCGAGGTTCAGCACACCCCAGAGCCTATTAATCGAAGCATTACACTGGCAAAGTACATTGAGCATTGGGCGGCTGATGTTGGACCGAAGAAACTGGCGGACTCTACATACCAACGAGATTTGCAGGATGTTCGGCGCATACTGCCGGCGCTGGGCAACTATAAACTGACCGATTTGCGTAAAGAGGTTATCCGTGATTTTTACGAAGAAATGCGGCACAGCCCGCGTTTGGACGGCAGAGGAAATCTATCCGAGAAGTCGGTCGAAGGCTTACACAACACGCTGTGCGGCATCCTGTCGGCGGCTGTGGACGAGGGATACCTTACTCACAATCCCGCATGGAGATGTTACAAACCGAAAGGACAAAAGAAAGAGCGCCCGGTGGCTGACGAGGAAACCGTAAAAAAGTTGATTACAGCTTTCGAGGGTCAGAGCATGAAATACGAAACCTATTTCAAGCTGGTACTGGCAACTGGTTTGCGGCGCGGGGAAGCCTGTGGATTAAAGTGGAGTGACATCAACTGGCGCAAACGGACGATTCATGTACAGCGCGGGGTGGTGAAATTGAGCCACCAAGAATCAATCACGAAAGACCCCAAGACCAGCAGCGGTGATCGTATGGTCTACTTGAGCAAAGAAATGTGCCAGCTACTCAAGGCGTGGCGGAAAGAATGCGAGTGGGATAGGGCGCAAACCGCGAACGAAACCGTATCTGAAGATGACTACCTGTTCCGTCAGCCGAACGGAAAGCCTATGTGCCCTAGCACATTCACATACAGATTCAAGCTGATTTTGAAAGCAAACAACTTGCCGCTGGATTTGAGCGTGCATAGCTTGCGCCACACAAACGCCAGCTTGCTGATTTCACAGGGCGTGGATGTACGAACGGTTGCCAGCCTGCTTGGTCATGCACAGGCAAGCACAACGCTGGATATTTACGCCCATGCATTTGACAAGAACAAACGCAAGGCACAAGAGAAACTCGAAAAGGCGATTGGATTATGATGAGAAAAATCAAGCTGACACGCGCAAACAAAAGTATCTTGCTGAAAGCACTTGCACCTTATTACTACCGTGAAAAAGCGCTTGGACATAGCACAGAAAAACCGGGGCGACTGATACTGAAAATCAATTCTCTCCCAGCCGATAAAAAGGCTACTTTTTCCACAGAAGAAATTCGCCTTATGTGTACCACTGTAAATCAACTGAGAAATGAACGGCTGGCAAAAGGACAGTACACCGATGCGGCAGAAGATATGCTACTAAAATTATTCTAAATCTGAATAAAAAAGCACATTGCAATGCACTTTTTGGCGCGCCCGAAGGGATTCGCCGAGCCGTGCCCTAGAAACGCCCAACTGGGGCGTTTCTGCCCCGCGGGACGCAAAGCGCGGGACACGGGCTGTTCGAATCCCCCTCTTTTACTGCCCCATAAAATCCGCGCATAACAAAAAGAGCAGCACCCCATAAGGTGCTGCTCTTGGTGCGACCGGGAGGATTCGAACCTCTGGCCTTCCGGGTCGGAGAACTACGACACGGCAGTATAGACTGGCGTTGAAACGTGAATTTTGTCGATCCTACCCAACTACACCCAAAACAAGAAAAAGCCTGTTGTTGGTTGTCACAACAGGCTTTTCCAGCATTGCGCAGGGCTACTGCACAGTAGTGGTCAAATGGTGGTCAAAAAGCAAGTACGGAAAATATAGAAATTGAAATATTAGGAATTAATCGCTTGCGGATTTTTACCATGTGGTTTTTTACTGGTTGGTCGATAGGTTCGTTCACTCCAAATTCACATTGCGCGCGGTTTGCATAGGTTAAAAAATTTCCTCTACCTGACGTTGCTCCTTTTCGTGAGTATAACATATACAAGTTGCGCAAGGAAGGATTATGCCCGGCTTTTCGCTGAAGGACAATTGATCGGGCTTTCTTTCCCATGCGATAGTAGTACTTTGAAATAGTCTTGCCCCTGATATGAATGTGTGTACCATCAAAGGTAAAGCCAAGAAAATTAATGTATCGATTTTGACCATTCGAGTAAAAATCACTTACAGCAGCGTTATTTTGGCACGGTTTTATATCCCTGAAATTTGTGCAGCAGCCTGTTGCACAAATTCGGATTTGTTAGACAACCATCTCATCAAACAGAACTATCAAAAAATCATCCACGCCGCCTGCAGCCTGAATTGTGGCAATCATTAAATCATCCGGGTCAACACGGGTAAAATCAATGACATATCCCGCATGGTGGGCAAGCTGCGAAAGAAAAACACGCTGGGTTCTGCCGTTGCCCTCTCGGAATGGGTGAAACTCATTCGTTCGTTCATAAAAGTCTACTATGGCAGAAATGAAGTGCGCTCTGTCTAAGCCTACAAGAAAATTCTGCTTTTTTAATCTGGCAAAGATGGCTTTCGCTGTGCTTTCAATTTGCGCAGCGGGGCAAAACTGTGTGCCTTTCTTTGAAATATCCACCGTTCGCGGCTTGCCCGCCCATTCGTATAAATCTTCAAACAAAAAGCGATGAATCGCACAGTAATGCGCAAAATCGAAACTTCCGGCTAAAGGTTTTTCTTCCCATAAAGCAGCCTTGGCCGGAACGATCGTACCTTCCACGGCATCCAAGTCGGACTGATTTTGAATGCCAAGTATATTTATTAACACCACAGTGCCCGGATAGCACCCATCCTGCAAAGAATCCACTGCATAGTTTGCCATAGCATTTTACCCTCGCTGCGCCCTGCGCCGTGCCAGAATTTCAGCAGCCAAGGTGCGGGCATCTACTTTGCCGTCCATCAGGCGGCGGCAGTCGGCACGGGTCTGTTCGGTGACTTCATACCCCTCGATGCGCGAAGAAGCCAAAGCATTTTCCAATGCCTGTTCACGAGTAATTGGTGCCATATACAAAACCGCCTTTCGCTTTTTCATCAATTATATACGATAAGGCAACCAAATGCAATTTTTCTTGCAAAACTTCTTACCGCTTATTCCATAACCACCTGCATCAGCTTATCGTAGCTGTCCACCACATCGTAGACGACGCTGTCGTTGCTGATGGCGGCAAAGTGGGCTTTGGCGCATTGGATCTTTATCCCTGATACCTTATTCTTTCTACCAGCGTTTCCTTTTTCAGATTACTGCTTA
>ENA-OUQG01001843-OUQG01001843.1-human-gut-metagenome-genome-assembly--contig:-NODE-1843-length-10848-cov-3.135180_pt1 | contig 10848 bp, 13 predicted proteins | sample MGYA00237943_ERZ548823 | MGnify/ENA primary metagenome ERZ548823 (study PRJEB26490, sample SAMN05194731) | human gut metagenome | biome: terrestrial biome; feature: human-associated habitat; material... | reverse complement strand
TCCCCAACTTCATCGAGCTGGAAGTTACCGAGACTGAGCCTGGCTTCAAGGGCAACACCGCCACCAACACCCTGAAGCCCGCTAAGGTTGAGACTGGTGCCGAGATCCGCGTGCCCCTGTTCATCAACGAGGGCGACAAGATCCGCATCGATACCCGCACCGGCGAGTATATGGAGCGCGTGAACTGATTAGGTTCTCTTTGCCGGGCATGGCCGTACCGCCGCGCCCGGCATTTTTTAACATTAGGGAGGATTTTGACTATGGCTATGGATCTGAATGCAAAGGCCGCCTACATCCGCGGCCTGATGACCGGCATGGAGTTTGACCCCGCCAGCAAGAACGGCAAGGTCATTGCCGCCATGATGGACCTGCTGGAGGAGATGGCCGCCCAGGTCACCGAGCACGACAACGCCCTGGATCAGGTGTACGACGAGCTGGAGACCCTCGACCAGGATCTGGACGACGTCGTCAGCGACATCTACGCCGATGATGACGAGGATGACGAGGAGGACGCCGAGGACGACAGCACCATGTACGAGGTGACCTGCCCGAACTGCGGCCAGATCTCCACGCTGGACGAGGAGACCCTGATGGACCCCGAGGGCGATCTGGTCTGCCCGCACTGCGGCGCGACCTTCGACATCGAGCTTGAAGGCACCGAGGACGACTCTGCCGAGGAGACCGACAAGCAGGACCACTAAGCAGTAAATCTCCGTTCTGTAGGGGCGGATGCCCGTCATCCGCCCGCCCCGTTTTGACATCAAGTGCAAAAGCCCCGCAGCCGTTTGGCTGCGGGGCTTTGTGTTTTGTGCGGGGCAGGGGAGACGCTTACTTCTTCCGCAGCGCGCCCTGCAGCATGATGTCGCCGAAGGACAGCGCGTTGTACAGGCCGACTTTGTTGGCCTGGCGGGCAATGCGCTCGGGCAGGGGCTTGCTCTCGTCAGTGGAAAGCAGCACGATGTGGACCTTGTCGGCCACGTCGACGCCGTTTTCCTTCTTGGTCGAGAGCACCTGCAGGTAGACAACGAACGGGTCCTTCATCGAGCCGTAGTAAATATCGTTGCCGCAGCGTACCAGCGGGCGGCCCTTATAGGTCAGTTTCGGGGTATAAGCCATATCTGAAACCTTCTTTCTCTTTAGTCAATACTTTATTATAGCATAGTTTTGGGGGGAATACAAATTTTAATTTTGCGCACCCCCAAATCCTTCCCCCAAGGGGGGAAGGTGGCCCATAGGGCCGGATGAGGGGTAGCCTTGCCGCAATTGCCCATGAACGGCCTGCCATGGCGCACTCGTCCCTCATCAGTCAGCGGTCGGGGCCGCTGACAGCTTCCCCCAAGGGGGAAGCCTTTTTCATAGGTCCAGCTTATCCCGCTCCGCCTTTTCCTCGTTCAGGGCGACCTGCTCGGTCAGGATACGGACCTTGCTGTCGAGCTGGCTCAATTTGATGGACATAAAGAACTGCTTGGCCAGCAGCAAAAAGATGATGACAACATAGACAAAGTTGATGGGACTCATGAAGCCCAGCAGGTTTGCGGCCCAATAGGCGATGCCGGGGAAGATGGCCAGGATCAGCAGCGCCGCACTGAACATCAGCCAGAAGATCGTATCCTCGATCTGGACCTTTGCGTGCCGCACGCGCCGCAGGATGTACCCCGCCGTGATGAAGCTGCCCAGGATCAGGCAGACACGAATCAGCGTTTGATCGAACATTTCACAGGCTCCTTTCGGGGTAGGGCGTCTCGGTGTCGCGCTTGCGGAACCACTGGATCAACAGAATCGAGATGGACATTTTGACCATATACTGCACGCTGCGCCAGAAGGTCAGGTAGCTCTGGCCCGCCAGACGTTCGCCCATTTCGACCTGCACCTCCTTGACCGTCGCGCCGTTTTTGATCAGGTAGCTGATCGTGTCGGGCTCGGGGCCGTAGTTCAGGTTCTGGGCAAACTCCTCGACCATGGCGCGGTTGAACATCCGCATGCCGCTGGTGGGGTCGCAGATGGCGCGGCCCGTCGTCAGCCGAATGGACCAGCTGATGATATAGCTGCCCGCCATGCGCAGGGTCTTGGGCTTTTTGACCGTCAAAAAGCGGCTGCCGATGACGATATCGTTGCCGTCCTCCAGCGCTGCCAGCATTTCGGCGATGTATTCGGGCTTGTGCTGGCCGTCGGCGTCCATCTGCATGGCGCAGTCGTAGCCGTGCTCGGCGGCGTAGCGCAGCCCGGTCTGAAACGCCCCCGCCAACCCCAGGTTGACGGGCAGGTCAATGAGGTTGAACCCGTTTTGGCGGCAGAGCGCGGCGGTCTTGTCGCGGCTGCCGTCGTTGACCACCACATAGTCGTATTGGGGGTAGTTATCTATCAGATCCCTGACCACCGGCACGATGCTGGCCTCCTCATTATGGGCGGGGATAACAATCAGTAGCTTTTGCATAGATGCTCCTTAGTTTACGATGCTGCGCAGTTTTTCATACACAGCCTGCCAGGTAAAGCGTCCCAGCAGCGTTTGCTTGGCCCGTTGGCTGCGCGCCTTGGCCGCCGTCGGGTCGGCGGCGGTCTTTTGCAGGGCGGCGGCAATTTCCGCCGCGTCGGCGCTTTGCAGAAACAGGGCGTGCTCTGCGTCGGGCAACAGCTCCCCCGTGCCCGCCGTGTGCGTGCAGATGATGGGGCAGCCGCAGGCGGCGGCCTCCAGCAGCGTGGTGGGGAACCCCTCGGCGTACAGGGTGGGCAGGCAGTAGCAGTCGGCCTGGCTGAGCAGCTGCACGATCTGCGCGTGCGGCAGCGCACCGGGGGCAACCACGCGCCCGCCGCTTTGCTGTGCCAGCGGCAGTGCGCCTTTTTCGGGGATAAGCCGCCCCACAAAGGCCGCCAGCTTGGTGCCGACGGGCACGGTCTTGCGCCAGTCTGCGCGGTTTTCGTCCGCCGCCGCCTGTGCCAGTTCGTCGGGATCCACGGCGTTGGGCAGCGTGCCCGCCGCCTGTATGCCGAAGGTTTGCAGCCAGCGGCAGGTGTCGGCGGACACACCGTAAAAATCAAACCCGCAGCGGGCAATGCAGCGGCAGGCAAAATGCTCGTACCACTGCCCCAACAGGCCGGGCAGCCCGCCGTGCATCATATATCCTGTTGAGTGGTCCAGCACCAGCGCGGGGATGCCCCGCCGCCGGCACTGCCGCGCCGCCCAGATGCTTTGGGTGTACATCCGCGTCTGGATCACGGCAAAGTCGATTTTTTGCGCCCACAAATCGGCGGCATCGGCCCACGGCTTCAGCACGGGGAACCGCCCGTTCATCACGGGAAAGGACGGCAGACGGTAAATTTCAATGCCGTATTCGTCGGTTTCCCGCGCGGGCAGCCCCGGCAGCGCCGCCGTAACGACCAACGCCCGATGCCCCGCCGCGGTGAACCGCCGCGCCAGATTCCAGGTATAGCGCTCGACTCCGCCGGGTGTGGGCAGGTACTGCGCCGAAAAAAAGCAGATGGTCATAGTTCGCGCATCTCCCGCAGTTTCAGCGGCGGAAAATGGGTGTGCCCCCAGTACGGCTGCCAGTCCGCCAACGCGGGGTCAGCGGTATGGACCTCAAAGGCAAACTCCGTCACCGGCTTGTCAAGGCAGACAGGGTGGGTCAGCGTAGCCTCGTAGATATCCAAATAGAAGAAATACTGCCCCTCTCCCAGCAGGGAGGGGTCAAATTCAAACGTCGAGGTGTACCGCTTGCCCGATTCCACCGCGCCCAGCTCGATCGGCTGGGTGATGCCCACCGAGGAGCCGTCGCGGCTGCGAATTTCCAGCTTCGCGCGGACGCCCGTAAAGGACTGGTTGACCTTGTAGCACACCTGTATGCGCACCGGCTCATTGTCGGCAAAAACGCTGGACTCCTTGCCCAAAAAGCGCAGACTTTCCAGACGCAGGCGCTGCCCTGCCCCTGTGTTCATACGGCCGACGTCGCGCAGGTCATAGTGTACCACGTTGACGTCGGTGGTATCCATGTAGATGGCAATGGCCTTTTCAACGTCGCCGTCAAAGATGATGCGCCCCTGGTCCAGCACAATGCAGCGGGTGCAGAGCTGGCGGATGGTGCTCATGTTATGGCTGACGTACAGCACGGTGCGGCCGTCCTCGTTGGCGACGTTGCTCATCTTGCCCAGGCATTTCTGCTGGAATTTCATATCACCGACGGCCAGCACCTCGTCCATGACCAGAATTTCGCTGTCCAGATGCGCGGCCACGGCGAAAGCCAATTTGACAAACATACCGCTGGAATAGCGCTTGACCGGCGTGTCGATGAAGTCCCGCACCTCGGAAAACTCGATGATCTCATCCATTTTGGCGTCGATCTCAGCGCGGGTCATGCCGAGGATCGCGCCGTTCAGATAGACATTCTCACGGCCGGTCATCTCGGGGTGGAAGCCGGTGCCGACCTCCAGCATTGAGGCCACACGGCCGTACAGGTCAATGTCGCCCTCCGTGGGCGCAGTGACATGGGTCAGCAGCTTGAGCAGCGTGGACTTGCCCGCGCCGTTGGAGCCGATGATGCCCACGGCCTCGCCTTTGTTGACTGTAAAGCTGACGCCGTTCAGCGCCATAAAGGTCGTGCCGATCAGGCGCTGGTCGGTGCCAATGAGGGTGTTCGGGTCCTCCTTGCCGCGCTTGCGGGCCCACCAGCTTTGCAGGTCGCCGCGCAGCGTGCCGCCGCCGATCTGCCCCAAGCGGTACTGCTTTTTCACGTTCTCGACGCGAATCATCAACGAATTTTCACGCATACTCGCGCCCCCTTACACCGTATCGACGAAGGTCTTTTCGACCTTGCTGAAAAGCGACAGTCCCAGCGCCAGCAGCGCAACGGTCCAGATCAGCGACGACGCCCACATGACGCCCGTGACCTGCCCGGTGCCGAAGAAGATATAGCGGAAGCTCTCCATCGGTGCAGTCATGGGGTTGATGACCATGACGGCGCGCAGGACGGGGTGGGTGATCATCGACAGCGGGTAGACGACGGGCGAGCCGTACATCCACAGCTGGACGCCGAAGGTCACAACGACCATCAGATCGCGGTAGCGGGTCGTCAGGCTGGACACGATGATGCCGCAGCCAAGGCCCAGCAGTCCGACCTGCAGCACCAGCGGCACGCACAGCAGCAGCATACCCCAGTGCGGGCTGACTTCGCCTTTGGCAAGGTAGACAAGCAGCAGGATGAAAAACAGTGCAAACTGCACAAGAAAGTTGATAAGGCCGGAGATCACCGTCGAAATCGGCATCGCCAGCCGCGGGAAATACACCTTGCTGAAGATGTTGGAGTTCGTCGTGAACGTGCCCGACACCTTGTTGATGCAGGACGAGAAGAAGCCCCACAGTGCCGTGCCGGCCAGATAGAACAGAATCTGCGGCACGCCGTCGGTGGACAGCTGGGCAATCGTGCCGAACATGACGCAGTACATGGCCGTGGACATGAGCGGGTTAATTAAGATCCACGCCGGGCCCAGCACCGTCTGCTTGTACATGACGTTGAAATCGCGCTTGACAAAGAGCCAGATCAGGTCCTTGTAGCGCCACAGTTCGCGCAGGTCAACACGGCTCCAGCCCTGGGCCGGGCCGTAGTGGACATGGTAGTTTTGCAGTTGCGTTTTTTCCATGCGTGGAACTCCTTAGGTTTTGTGTTTCAAAAAGGCTTGGTAGGCGGGCAGACCGATGCGCAGCAGCACGGCGCGCAGACGCATCGAGCGCTGCCCCGTGGCCGCGGCCAGCGCAGTGTAGCTGTCGGCACAGGCGCGGCAGGCGGCGCGATAGCGGGCCTGTTGGGCGGGTGTGGACAGGTCAAAGCACTGCTTTTCGGCAAGGTTCTGTATGGCGTCGTTCAGCAGTCCCTCGGCCCGCAGGGCATCGCCCTTTTGGGTAAAGTAGGCGCACCAGTCCAGCAGGTACTCAGGCCGATCCAGATAGGTGCGGCTCGACCCCTGCGCCATGATGCTGCCGCTGCGCTGCACGTAGCGGTAGCCGGGCGCGGCCAGGCAGGCAATGGTTTTGCACTGTGCCAGCAGGTGGGGCAGCAGGAACTGATCCTCATACCGTTTGCCCGGGGCATAGCGCAGGTGTTGGAACAGGCTGCGGCGGTAGAGCTTATTCCACGCCACAACGTAGTAAATCCTTGTTTCCGCCAGGGCAAAGCAGCGCTGCCAGACGCCGTCCTCGTCGAGGATCTCATCCGTAAAGCCGCTGAAATCCGGCTGCGGCAGCGGGCGGTTCTCTTCATCGACGTAGGTCAGGTTGAAGATGACCAGATCGGCGTCCTGCTGCCGTTGGGCGTCCACCGCGCGGCGGACGGCGTCGGGTTCTAATAAGTCGTCGCTGTCAACGAACAGCAAAAACTCGCCCTTGGCGGCGTCGATGCCGGAGTTGCGCGCGGCGGACAGACCGCCGTTCTCCCGGTGGATGACCTTGATGCGCGGGTCCTTTTCTGCCCAGGCATCGCAGAGCGCCGGGCAGCGGTCTGGGCTGCCGTCGTCGACGAGGAGTATCTCCAAGTCCGCATAACTCTGCCGCACAACGCTCTCCACACAGGCGTCGAGATAGCGCTCGACCTTATAGACCGGGATAATAACGGTGACGGTGGGCATGAGGGGGCTCCTTTTGTTGGCGGTTTTGTTGGGGAGGGGTTCGGGCGGCGGGGAGTCACCCCACTGCGTGGGGCGCCTTTTTGCGCGGGCTTTGCTCGCGAGAAAGCCTCCTCGCTTTGCGGGGAGGTGGCCGAGCGCAGCGATGGCCGGAGGGGCTCTGCCCGTCACCCCCGCGCTCTCACATACATGGCAAACACGCCCAGCCCCGCCTTTAGCGCGGCGGCCCGCAGTTTCATCGACGCGCTCCCCTTTTGGGCGGCCAGCGCATTGTACACGCGGCAAAGTTCATGTTTTGTCTCGGCAAATTCCGCGCGGTGGCCGGGCTTGGTCAAATCGTAGGCGCGCTTGTTGTCGTGTAAAAACAGCGCAGCATCGGTCAGCGCACCCTCGGCGCGGTCATACCAGCCGTTGCGCAAAAAGTATTCGGCGCGGTGGATGTCGCCTTTCGTCATGGCCAGGCGCACCTCATGGCGCGCACCGTCGGTGATGCTGCCCGCGTGGCGCAGCACATAATAACCCGTAAAGGCCATGCAGTAAACAGCGCTGCAATGTGCAATTAAATCCGGCAGCACGTAGTAATCCTCGTGCAGCAGGCCCACGGGGTAGCGCACGCCGTCAAAAAGCCTTGCGGCGTAGAGGCGGTGGGCCGTGCCGGTGAACTGGTTGATCCACGGCGTATGGAAGGCGTCCCAGAACGCATCTACGTCCAGCAGCGTGTCCTTCGTGAACTGCTCGTCGGCGGGCAGCGGGTGCCGTGCGCCGTCCTCGGTCACGGGGCAGCCGTTGCAGATCACCAGCTCTGCGCCGGTGGTCTCCGCGCCCGCCAACAGCTTTTCCACAAGGTCGGGCGCTATCGTGTCGTCGCTGTCCACCATCGTCAGCCAGGGGGCCGCGGCGGCCTGCACCCCGGCGTTGCGCGCGCCGGACGGGCCGGGCCCGGTCTTAGCCGGGTGCAAAGCGCGGATGCGCGGGTCTTTTTTTGCCCAGGCATCGCACATTTCCGGGCAGCGGTCCGGGCTTTCGTCGTCGATGAGCAGCAGCTCAAAGTCCGGGAACGTCTGCGCAAGGATGCTCTCGACGCAGGCGTCGAGCGTTTTTTCCGCCTTGTAGACGGGTACGAGGATACTGACTTTCGGCATGGTGTCTCCTTAGTCGTCGACGCCGGGCAGGTGAATGAGGCTGCCCATGTACTCGTTGGCGCTCTCGGGGTGCCAGCGGGAGATACCGCTCTCGGTGGTGAAGGTCATCTCGCCGAACTTGATGCTGCCGTCATTGAGCGAGTACAGGTCGACGCGCACGGCAGTGTAGCCTTGGCTCAGCGTGCGGGCAATGTCCAGCATTTTTTCAAGGTTCGCCGGGCGGGGCAGATCGGCGTCCAGTTCCAGCGGCACATTGATGTTGAAGGGCAGCTGGTTCCAGTCGGTATCCAGAAAGAACATCCGTTCCTCCTTGTCGGTATAGCGCTCCTCAATATGCAAAATAATTTTCGGCTCGCCGTTGAAGCAGAAAATTTTGTAATCGTAGAGGTCGCCGCCGTCGTTTTCGATGAACTTTTCAGCGATGATGCGCGGCTTTATGTGGATGTACTGCACATCCAACCCGCCCATCAGGTAGCAGTAGTTCAGCTTAAGCCAGCCCTCGATCTTCCGCTTGGCGTCCGCCTTATCGAACTTGGATTTATCCTGCACTGCGATGTTCCAGCCCGCAGCAGCGGGATAAGGTATTCCTCGCCGATCTTCTCCTTGACCCACTCGCGCACGGCATACTTGTCAACGAGGGGATAGACATCCTCGAACCCACCGTACAGCTTGAGCCACTGGGTCTTCTCGCTGAAGGATTTGGGGTGTTCGAGGTCGAGCGGTGTGTGAGTGTAGTTTGTCTCCAGGAACCATTTTTTCAGCGCCTCGGGGTAGTCCTTTTTTTGCAGGCAGGCCCAGTAGGCGTAGTCCTTATTCGCGATCTTATGATATTTTGCGTAGGTATACAGATATTTGGCGCTGATGGCCGGGCCGTTGTGGGCAAGGTACGCCAGCGCCTTTTTCGCATGGCGGGGCAGCCAGGTCACGGCGCGGCCAATCTTGTACGACGACGAGCCGTAGACGGCCTCCAGCTCATGCTGTAAAATGCGGGCCCGTTCTTCGGCGGTCAGTTCGTTCATTTCTTCCATGATTCAGCACTCCCCTTTTTCGGTTTTGATACGTGCCTCTTCCAGCAGGGCCCGCACCTTGGGCTTCCAGATATAGTGGCGGCAGACCTTCGTGATAAAGAACCACACAGGGTTTTCCACCTCGCACCACAGGCGGGACAGCGCACTTTCGTTATTGTAGTTGACGATGCGGCGCAGACGGTCGGCGTGGTAGGTGTGCAGGTTTTCCATGTAGGTCTGGGCGTCCTGCGTCAGACGCGGGTCCTTGCGCGCTTTATACAGGTCTTCGTACTCGCGCAGAAAGCGCACCAGCCCCGCCGCGTCGAATTTGCGGGTGATGCAGCGCTGCTCGTACAAAATCAGCGCTGTGAGGATGTCGTTCTGGTAAGGGCTGCGGCGGTGGTAGGTGCTGCCCTCGATCTGGCGGTAGTTGAACATGCAGTCGGGCAGATAGTAGATGTCGCCGTAGGGCAAAAACTGGAAGGTCAGCGGGTTATCGATGATGGGGATGCCGCTCTTGTACGGGTCGATGCCCTGCAGGCCGATGTTGCGCAGCAGCAGCGCGTTCGTGTGGATGTACAAAAAGCTCCAGTATTCCTCGGCGGTCAGGCTGCACTCCCGGATTGGCCGCTCGATGGGGACGGTCTTGCCGGTGCTCTCCCAATAATAGCAGCCGTTGTGACCGCAGCCAATGTATTTGTGCTCGACGTCGGCGTCCAGCACGTCGACCTGCTTTTGCAGCTTGTGGTCGTCGGTGTAGAAGTCGTCGCCGTCCAGATAACTGACGTACTCGCCCTTGGCCTCGTAGAACAGCCGCCCACGGATGGCGTTCATCCGCTTGATGCGCTCGTTGGCCTCATATTTTGCGCCGGGGATGCGATCCATCACAAAAACGCGCACGGTATCGGGATATTTTTCTTCCCAGACGCGCAGCTTTTCGATCGTCCCATCGTCGGAGCCGTCGTCCGCGCAGAGGACTTCGACCGGGAAATTCGTCTTCTGTGCAAGTACGGTCTCCATCGTCTTGTCGACATAGGGCGCCAGATTGTAAAACGAGATCAGCACGCTGACCTTGGGCTGGTTCATGGTGGGTACCTCTTTTTTATCGTGTTATGGCAAATTTTGTAACTGCCGGGCGGCTTCGTGTAGATCGTGCGCTGGCTGCACGCCGTGCGCCTGCCAGTAGACGGCACTGCGGAAGCCTCGATCCAGCACGATCCACGGCAGCCCCAGCAGCTCGGCGCAGCTCTTGTCCACCTCGGTATCGCCCAGCATAACGTCGCCGGGGGCGATGCGGGGGCGCAGCAGCTCCGCCTTGCGGCGGTCAGCGTGCACCGGCGGCACGACCAAAAGCTCCTCCGCTAACGGCAGAATGCCGCAGCGCGCCAGCGTCTGCCGCAGCGCGTCGGCGTTCTGCCGTGCCGAGATCAGCACGACGTCCCGCCCTGCTGCCCGCATGGCCTGCAAAAATGGCAGCGTGTCGGGGTAGACCGTGTCCAGCGCCAGATATTCGGGCTGCTCGATGCCAGTGCGCCAAGCATCGGCCAGCTCGGCGCAGGTTTCCGGCGCAAACCCGGCCAGCATCAGCCACGCCTTTGTGCTGTGGCCGTCGGCTTTGTAGCGCAGGTAATCCGGCGCGGCGGCAGGCCAGAGCAGTCCCCGTGCCGCCAGCAGGTCGCGCAGCAGTTTTTCGTGGCGGGCACTGCTGTCCAGCAGCGTGCCATCCACATCGCAGTACAGCGTCACCGGATCACCACTTCCTGATAGACCCGCAGCACGGCCTTGACCGTGGGGTCGGGCTGCAGCCATGCGTCGGGCACGGGCTGGTCGCAGAGGTTCGCCCAGAACGCCCGCACCAGCTGGAACCCGGCGGCGGAAGCCATCGCCGTGCCCGCACCGATGCGCAGGTTGCAGTCGATGAGGTTCCACCGCCCGCGGTGCTGCATGAACTGCGCGCAGAACGCCGCCGGGCAAGGCAGCAGACCGGTCAGGGTTCGGATGTAGTCCTCGATTTCCGGCACGTCCAGCGGGCGCATCTTCGTGCAGACGCCGGACTTCGTCGCGACGCGCTCCCGGCAGAAGACCCGCAG
>ENA-OUQG01001842-OUQG01001842.1-human-gut-metagenome-genome-assembly--contig:-NODE-1842-length-10850-cov-5.009912_pt1 | contig 10850 bp, 12 predicted proteins | sample MGYA00237943_ERZ548823 | MGnify/ENA primary metagenome ERZ548823 (study PRJEB26490, sample SAMN05194731) | human gut metagenome | biome: terrestrial biome; feature: human-associated habitat; material... | reverse complement strand
GCCTGCTGCGCGGTCTGCGCAACATGCAGCGCCCAATCAGCGCCGGAGAACTCACCGTTCTTGTCGTAACCGACAGCGCGGAGGATCATGGCGAGGACTTCGTAGCCGGTGACCTTGCCGGAGGGCTTGAAGGTACCGTCGGGATAGCCCTTGACCAGCTCAGCGTTGGCGCAGTAGCCGATGTAGCCCTGAGCCCAACCGGCGCCAGCCATGTCGCTGAATCAGCAGAATCAAGGCAAAAACGTTCGATTCAGTGGATATTGCATCCCCTTAGGATTTTCGCCTTTCCTTGTATTCCAGCGCTTTGCGGGCCAGTCGTAGTAGCGGTCCAAAAATTTAAAGTACGGTTTTTCCTGTGATACCAACGGTTTGCAGAATCGCTACCATGGTAGCGCACCCGTTTCACTTAAAAAAAGACGGTGCAGCTGAGCTGCACCGTCTTCGGAAATTTATGATGGAATTTTCGGAATTTTACACGTTAAAGCGGAAGTAGATCATGTCGCCGTCCTTGACGACGTACTCCTTGCCCTCGCTGCGCAGCAATCCCTTTTCCTTCGCCGCTGCAACGCTGCCGCAGCGGATCATGTCGTCGAAATTGATCGTTTCGGCGCGGATGAAACCGCGCTCGATGTCGGAGTGAATTTTGCCCGCGGCCTGCGGGGCCTTGGTGCCGTTTTTGATGGTCCAGGCGCGGCACTCGTCCTCGCCGTAGGTCAGGAACGAGATGAGGCCGAGCAGCGCGTAGGAGCACTTGATCAGACGGTCGAGGCCGGACTCCTGAATGCCGAGCTCCTCGAGGAACATCGCGCGGTCCTCGCCGTCGAGCTCGGCGATGTCCTGCTCGAGCTTGGCGCAGATCGGCAGCACCTGCGCGCCCTCGCGGTCGGCAAGCTCCTTGACCTGCTGGAGATACTGGTTGCCGTCCTGATTCGCAAAGCCGTCCTCGTCCATGTTCGCGGCGTAGATGATGGGCTTGAGGCTCAAAAGATCGGCGGTCGCGATGAGCTCAGCGTCGTCGGACGAAACCTCGAACGTGCGCGCGCTCTTGCCCGCGTCGAGGTGCTTGGCAAGAGCAGAGAAGAGATCGACCTCGTGCAGGAATTTCTTGTCGCCCTTGGCCATCTTCGTCGCCTTTTCGACGCGGCGGTTGACCATCTCAAGGTCTGCCATGATGAGCTCCAGGTCGATGGTCTCAATGTCGCCCAGGGGGTCGACGGGGACGTTCGTGCTCGCGTCGGCCACGACGTGCATGATGTTTTCATCGTCGAAGCAGCGCACAACATGCACGATGGCGTCCGTGCGGCGGATGTTCTCAAGGAACTTGTTGCCGAGACCCGCACCCTGGCTTGCGCCCTTGACGAGGCCCGCGATGTCGACAAATTCGATGACGGCGGGGGTCTTCTTCTTGGGGTGGTACATCTCGGCGAGCTTATCGAGGCGCTCGTCGGGAACGGCCACCATGCCGACGTTCGGCTCAATGGTGCAGAAGGGGTAGTTGGCGCTTTCCGCGCCCGCGTTGGTGATCGCGTTGAAGAGAGTGGACTTGCCGACATTCGGCAGTCCGACGATACCTAATTTCATATATCTCTACATCTCCTTATTTTTCAAGGGTTTTCAGCTTTTCAGAATGACTTTCGCAACAATTCCGCCACATTTTATGCAGCACCGCCCTCAACGCTCTCTGCTGCAAGTCCTTTTTCAAGCTGTACCTGCTCAAAGAGTTTAATTCCATTTTCCATGCTGTCATCAGTCACATGAACATATCTGTCCATTGTTGTCTTTAGACTTGAATGCCCCAAAAGCTTTTGCAGCGTTTTCGGCTGCATACCAGCTTCAATACAGCGTGTGGCGTAGGTATGCCGGAGGCAGTGCATACAGAATCGTTTAATACCTGCCTCGTCACAGAGCTTATAAAGGTGTGTATCATAGGAACTGTTTTTATTCGGCATACCTGTGCGGAAATTGATAAAGATAAGGTCACTCATGTTAAATTGCTTCTTCTGTTTCTTATCTTTTCTTTTGTCCGCATATTCTAAGACAGTGTTTAATGCTGCGGATTGCTTGCGAGTATCTTTTGTAGCATAGATTTCCCGCAGAATTTCATACGCCCTATTTGTCAACGGAATCGTGCGATAGCTTGTCATTGTTTTTGGAGGCCCCGCAACCCAAAACTGCTGGCGTTTATAGCGGAACTCCATTGTTTTTTCAATGCTTAATGTACGCTTATCCCAATCAACATTATCCCATGTCAGCGCAATCATTTCCCCTGTCCGCAACCCTGTTTCGAGCAGAAAAGCATATTGATAGTAGTTGTGTGAGTGCTTTGCCACATCAAGGAATTTTTTCTGTTCCTCCACCGTGAGAAATTTAATCTCATCAACCGCTTTTATGCTTTTGGAGAACTTCACGCCATCCAGTGGGTGTGCTCTGATTTTCCCGTTCAGCTTGGCAGACTTAAACATCACGCCCAGCGTGATATAAGTCTGATAGATCGTAGAACCTGCGTAGTCATCATCCATGCTATTTAAGATTTTTGTGCAGTGCATTGGTTTGACATCTTTCAGCCTCATCTTGCCGATAACTGGCTTAATACTGCGTTCGTATCGTTCAGCATAATTTCTGCGCGTGTTTGCAGCTAAATCTTTGATAAGCTCTGTATGCCAGAATTTATACCAGTCATTCACGGTCATATCATCGTCATACACGCCATCTCCAAACTTGTCCTCGTGCCGCATATCATATAGCCATTTATCAGCCTCAGCAATCGTGTCAAACCGCCGCTGATGCCGTTTGCCGGATTTGTCTACAAACCCAGCAACGAATTTACCATCATCCTTTCTTTGCGAAATTCCTTTCGGAAGTTTTTTGCCCTTAATATATTTAGCCATAAATCAAGGCTCCTCTCTATTTCAATAAAATAGAAAGAACCCCTGCAACACAATTATTGTATCACAAGGGTTCCCGAAGCACAACAATGAACTTGCGATTAAATTACGGTTTTCTGACTGATGTATTCCTCAAATTCCTTGCGCTTCACAAGTTTTTTCGTTCCGATATAAAGGACAAACGGACAGTTGGGAGCACGCAGCATAGCTTCAATCTTATTGATGCCGATGTTGCTATAAGCTGCTGCCTCAAATTTGGTAAGAAGTAATTTCTTATCAAGTGTCAGCGGGGAGGCAGTTTTATCTTTGTCACAGGGTTTGTTCGGCACTTGCCGCAACCCCTTTCAGACAATCGTCCTCAACATAATACGCCTGAAAGAGAACATCGGTGTTCGTCAGGAACATTCCCTGATCTTGCGGCGTAATAGTATCGGCAGCATCCGGCTTGTCCAAAATGATATTGGAAAGAATTTTGTCTGCCCGACCACATACACGATAGCCGATGTTATTCTTTATCTGCCCCTTTAAGATTTCTGCGTCAGGGCGTTGTGTCGACAGGACAAGGTGAATTCCGAATGCCCGCCCTTGCCGTGCAATCGTGGACAGTTTGCTTTCCACTCTGCCAACAAGTTCTTTTTCCTCTTTAGTAAGTCCCGTCTTGTCGAGCACCTCTGCAATCTCGTCACAGGCAACTATCAACCGTGGCAAAGATGTAGCTGCTTTTGTGTTGTAGTCTCCAATATTCGATGTTTGGGACGAAACAAGTAGACTACGCCGCCGCTCCATTTCGTCAAGTATCTGTGTTAGCTGACTGTCGAGCTCGCTTTGTTCTGTGATAATATTGCAGTATTGATGCCATACAGTCGGATAGTCCACACCGCCCTTAAAATCTGCGAGAAAAATAATAGCACCTTTTTTAATACTTTCCATGAGTATTAGCTTTAGCAGTTTGCTTTTCCCCGAACCGCTGCTGCCGCCGATTAAAAGGTGCGGTGTTAAACTGATGTCAATACGCTCTATGCCGAAATACCCCTCTCCCAAGATCAGCTCAAAGTCTTTGTCACTCAAATAGCAGTCTTGCCATGGAAGTATTTTGCTGTTGCTGAGAGGCAAGGAAAGAGCTTTTATGACGGTATGGCGCATATCCCGTCCCATTTCAAAAGAAAGAATTTTTATGTTCAGCACCGTTTCAAGCAGCAATTTGTTCTCTTCATACTTAGCCAGAGGAATTTGTGTAGAAAAAAACTCTAATGCAATGCCTTTTCCTGATGATCTGCGTGACAGCAGCATAGGACTTGCTCCTGTTTCGTCAGCAAATCCGGCTGCTGCAAGTTCTTTCTCTGTACGAGTTGCCCTATACGGCATACCGATAAGCGATGCTATCACGCACGTACCTATAACTGCCATTTCTACCGCAAAAAACATAAGGAGAATACTGAAAAGGCTCGAAGTAAAAGGATGCCCCATATTTTGTAAGGCGTTGTTTCCTATGCGTGTAGCTGCACCAAGGACAAGCAGCCAAAGCACAGGGAGCAGGAACAACGCCTTCTGCTGGGTCATTCGCTCGAACCCCATTTTTATTCGTTCTCTGCTTTTCAAGCATTATCACCGCCTTTTTTCATTGAAGTATTGATATGTTTCTTATAAGTTTGCTTGATGTACCTTGTCTTAAAATCCCGCTCTACATCTTGAATTTCAAGCGCATATTCACTGACCTTTGAATAACCATCGGAGGAAAGTCTTTGCAATGCCTCACCGTAGGGTAATGTTTTCACGGTTGGTTTTTTAATACCTTTCGAGTATCGGTATAACCTCATTCCCGCTGGTATCAGCTTCAGCCGCGCACCCTTAATAATTCGCTTGCTTTTTCCCTCTGCGTCCACTTCCTTGACTTGACCTCCCGCAAGCTCTACGGAAAAATCCACATCGTCAGCAGGCAAATCTGTCAAATAAGCTGTTAGGTATTTTCCAATATCGTCAATATTCTCATTTACTGCTTTTACAGACACGAAGCCCAACCCCCATATTTTGGCAAGAACAGCGTTTTCTATGTAAGGAGCTTTCTTTGTAAAAACAAATATGCAATGCAGATGAAAAGCGCCTCGACCTTGCGCCTCAACACTGACAATGTATTCATAGCTGTACCCTATCTGTTCCATGTGGCGCTTAAAACGTTTGTTGAAGTTGAGAAAATCGCGATATAGACGTTCCGAAGCGCTCATATTTTCTTTGTAGGTCAGGGTAATGAAACGGCAGCACTCAACATTCTCCGGTGAAATATTTGCATTTATTAAGTCCGACAGTCCCCGCATGCTTTTTTCCAAATTTCTTATGTTCTCCGTCCGATTTGCCGCATGGTTTGTAAATTGCTTTACTTCCCCGGTTGACAGTAGAACATATTCCTCCTTTGAAATCGGCATGATGGTTGCCCCTGCGCTATGCCGCTCAGAAATTGAAATTTCCCGTTTATTGCCGAGATACTTCACACTGACGCTTTGACGGGAATCAATATACTCAGGCACATCAATCCTCCGCTTGATGGTTTTCATGGAATAAAATCACCTGAGTATCAAGTTAAAGGGGGGATGCGCCCTTGAGGGGCGCATCCCCCCTTGCTTGGGTTACTTTCCGACCACCTCAACATTCTCTGCGGTAACAGAAAGCTGGTTTCTGTACTCACCGTAAACCATGGCTTCAGCGTTTACGAGCTTCACCTCGGTATTTAAAGGGAAGCCCAGCCCCATCTTGGGAACTTTAACGGTCAGCTTCTCGTAAATATTGCTAATGACCTCGCCCTCGGCAACGCCATAGTCGGTCTTGTCCGCAGCAATTACAACCTCCACCTTTGAACCAAGAGGCTTCTGCGTGTCATAATCTTTCCATTCGCTGATGCCGGTTACGAGTAAACGCTTACCAGCTAAGAAGCCTTCCATATCGAAATAGGTAAAGCGGTTCAACTTTTTTAAAGCCATATTATAACCTCCGTTTTTTGATTAGATTGACAATTCGATGCATCTCTTGTCTGGCAGTATGATACAATACTAATATATCGTTTCGCCATACACCTCAAGTACGGAATTATGGCATATAGCCTTCCTAAATCCATATTTTAGAATAGGAAAACGAGAAAATCACAACAATTCAGTATATAGGCAGTCATACATAATACGTAATAAAAAAGTCAGAATCAGCTTATGCTGATTCTGACTTAGATGTATCTAATTATTACTTTCCGGCCTTCTCGCATGAGCCCCAAGCCAATATTTTTCTTCAACGCCTAAGCACTCTAAAATATCATTGCATTCATCCACCGATTTTCCACGACAATTTGTTAAAATAAATTGATAGGCATAATCCCTTTCGTTGCTAAGCGTAAATCCACTGCCCAAGCTTTCCAGCAATCGCGCTGTAATTTGAAAATCAAGATTATATCCGACAGCAATCGAAATCAAGGTGCTTCTCTGCGGTGGGTCCTTTTTATTTACATAGTTTCTGATCCTCGAGAACATATTATGGCTTAATCCGGTCTTTCGAGCAAAAGTTCCCTCGGTTTCGCCATCCAGTATTTCGTTGATAAGTTCATTAAATGACTTAATATGGTTATTGTATCGCTTGAAATCAGTATTGAACCTCCCTTTTACCTTTTCCCATTCTTGGATAGCATAACAGTTAGGACATTTAACGCTATTCATTTTATTTCTCTCCAATTCAGTATTTTGCAGTATATTTGTGATGCGGCTGTTCGCCAAAGGGCAGCAGCCCCTATACTCGCGCAGCTCCTTTATACACTTAAACTCGTCAAATCATTTACAATAGATATGACCGCATGGCAGAAAGAGCAGCCGCAAAATTTTCTGATTTTGCGGCTGCCTTTCTTATGCCCCCTGATAAATACTACACAGGGCGCGGCGAGTTAAGCAGTAGCAGCAATTAGCTAAAAGAGGGGTTAATTTTCGATTCGTGCGACGTGAATCGAATTACCGGCGCAGATAAAGGCTTCGGGGTAACGAAAAAGGCCGTAATACTTATGTGCAAGGTTGTCAGGCAGGCTCCGATAACCTTCATCATCCGGTGCGAATGCGACAAAGAAGTCACCGGCAATGATGTCCATGATCTCATTGCGCTCTTCATCGGCATAGATGGCGCGGTTTAATCTTAGCCCGATGCTTTTTCCCTCATCGTTGCAGACGAGCGCAACGTCATCTTCAAACGGCATGATTGCTTCGGTATGTCCACCTACAATTTGTCGCATTGCTTCGGGGCTGTTTTCCATGTCGACAAAGCGAGCTTCTTCGCCAGCTTTCACGAGTAATACGTGTAGAGTTTGCTCTTTTTGACTTTTCATATGAACTCCTTTTTGCCTTATAGGCTATAAAATTTTGTATTTATGACCGGTCATAGACACATTATAGAACATCTAAAATAGCACGTACAGAAGACCAAAAAGAAGGGTCTTCAATTTTTCTTCAACTTTTTTCCGAACTGTGCTATACTATATTTGAGGTGATTTTATGAACAATAAAGAAAGTCCCGAGGCCCAGAGAGAACATTTAAAAGCGGTTTTAGCGTATCTAAAAACGCAGGGATTCAACCAAAAAGAAATTGCTGAAAACTGTGGCTCCGACCCGTGTGCCATTTCTCATCTTAAAAGCGGGACTCTCATACATATACCTGAGGATTTTCTCGCTGCGCTTCGTGAGAACTATCACATTAACCCTGAGTATATTCGTGGCACATCCGATATTATGCATGATATTCAAGGGACAATGCTCGAATATTTTGAGAAAGTTGTGACAGATTGGGACAGCGTAGCAAAAGGCCAAAATCAATATCTGCATCTGAGAATGGACAATAATTTTTATAAGTTTCTTTTAGATGTCAGTGAGGCTACACTTACTGAAGCCGAGCAATCGCTTGCTACTAAAATCAAAATCGAAGAACTGAAAAAACTGCATAGTGGCACATCCGATATTAAAGAATATGTACTGATTCCGCGCAATAACTTTGTTGAATACCTGATGGATGAACAAAATACAGAAAAACAGCTTAGTGAGATTCTGGATCCGTCAAAAATGCTCGACTACCTTGACGAATAAAGCGAAGGCCGCATTGGAGCTTGCTCTAATGCGGCCTTCGCTTTTATAAATGCTTCATATTTCTGAACAGAAGTCAAAAAACAGGACACCGATTTTCGATGCCCTGTTTGCATTACAAAGAATTTTTATTTTTCAAAGGATAGCAGTCCCTTTACCCGCACAGCTTCTTTAATACTCTTGGCTTGCGAAAGCATCAGATACATTTCATCTGCCGAAGCATCGGCAAATACAACTTCAACCTCTTTCATCATTTCCGGCTTAGCTGTTGCCGGAATCGAATCCAACAGTAATTCGTCCATAGACGAATTGAGCGCATTTGCAATCTTTACCAATGCCGGGAGCGATACCTTTGCCGCCCCTGTCTCAATTCCTGAGCAATGCTGCGGACTGATTTCCGCCAGCTCCGCCAATCGCTCCTGCGTCATGCCCCGTTTTTTTCGTATGGTGCGGATTCGCTGCCCGACCAATTTGTAATTTAATTCGGTTTTCACGGAAACCTCCAAACAAGAGATTTTCCTTATTGTAAGTGAAAATTTTCTGTGATATAATCATCCGCAAGAGATAACATCTACTGTTTAGATGTTTTGGGAAATATTCATGTAAATAGAAGATGGGAGAGTGTGAAATGTATAATAACGTATCTGGTTGTTACTACCATCCGAACAAGCTTTCGGTCGCCGTATGCTCAGAATGTGGTCATGGACTTTGTAGGGACTGCATTGTAAAGGGACGCTCCGGAAAAACACTTTGCATCGACTGTGCCAACAGGGAACTAAAGCAAGACCATAAGGAATATCAGAGACTTCTTCGCGAAAATGGTGGGAGGTTCAGAACGGGGAGGGAATTCCTTCTCCCCGGAATTATCGGTATTGTGCTTTGCGTTGCAGTAACATTCTTGATGATTTCTGATGGTCATTTTTTCTCTTCATCTGACAATCCAGTGGGTTCAATTCCTGCAATACTTTTCTCTGAATATAATATTTTTGCTGTCCCGTTTTGTGTACGTGGACTTATGGATAGATTTGCACCACGCTATACTACAAGTCCCCCCATATTACGACCTATAATCTACTTAACAGTTCCACTATTTGCATCTTGGCTGTTTCTCTCATTCTACTTAGTCCGTTTTTTTACTATTCCAAAGCAAAAATAAAAATTTTACCTATCTGTAATTTTAAAAATTACATCAACCGAGGGAAGGACGTATAATGAAAAGCACAAAGGTAATCAGTTTGATAGTTTTCTCCATGATTTTAGTATTATCAAGCGGCTGCACAAATGCACCCCCTGCCAAAAATGAAATTCCCGCTGATAGTCAAATTGGTATTGCAGCAGATCAGGAGAATGCGCCAAGAGAAACAACAGAGGCAGGAATCAAGGAGCCGGAGCTTAGTCATACCTATGTGACACGTTTCGGAGAAATAAATGCAGTCACATATCCCGCTTTTTCCTTTAATTATCCTGACGGCTGGAGTGTTACAAAAGAAGATGTTACTGCAATTTCAGAATGGGTAACATTGTCTAATGAGCGGGGCGTGTCCATTGATTTTATCAATCTTCACCAAAAGAATATCGGCGGAGGCAGTGCGGTTCTCTATTCAGAACTTGAAGTTTCAAAGATTGCTGATTCTGATTTTGTCCCCGGCTATGTTCAGGCGGAAGACTATTCTGGCCTTGGTAAATTCATGGTCGCTGAGTTAAAAGAAGTAGGTGCAATGGATGCAACAAGCGATTCAGATTTTGTTTCCGTTGAAAATGGGACTGTCAGCTATGCAGTATTGCCCGAAAGCAGCGCAGGAGAGCAAATCGTGAACAGCGCGTATTATATGGACTTGGCTTTTTTATATCCTACGAATGTTATGTTTGTGGCATCTGCCCCAGACGGACAGTTTTCGCAACAGGAGGAAACGGAAGTCATCGCCATTCTATCAAGCTTTAGAGTTGAATGATATCTATGCAAGTTTGCAAAAGGAGAATATATGTATAAAAATCTTGAAATGTATCTTGTATCCGGCAATTCTTTGGAATCGTTGGTTACATACGATTTCAAAAATGAAAGCCCTTGGCCGGATGTAAATAATGAGACAAATCCACTCAAAAAGTTTCAGCTCTATAAAGCAAAAGTAAAGCCAAAATTTGACTGCGATAGTTCTGATGGAACGTGTTCTTTGACATCTGACATATATAACAGACTATGGGGCTGGACATACGAAAACCGCTTTCATTTGCCTAAACCGCTGTCCGGCTGTTTTCAAGAACAATGGGAACGAATGGGCAGCGATACGATGAATTCTTTTTCTACGATTTATTGTACCGCAAAATCTGTTTATTCCAACACACCCCATTTACTTGAACAGAACAACCTTTTAGCAAGATTCGCTTCTTTAACACATACCATTGGCAACTTTACATTGGTGCCATTCAAACTCTCGCTGCAAAGGGACAACCGTTCTTTTAATCAATACAGAGGTTTTCAAGGGAATGATGACAACCCTTATTTCGTATATGACTTTTTCGATTTGTCTTTGAAGCTGATTCAAGAAAATACAGGTGCACAGGTTTTTAAGGACTATATTGACACATTTTTTCTGAATGACTATGTAGATAAGGACTATCGGATTATTCCGCTATTCAAGCGGCATCAAGTGTTTTTGAAGGAGAGATATCTTTCAGTCAAAGATCCAGCCGCATTTCTGCCACAAAACGAAACAGAGTTAAATGAATATTTGAGCAATGTAAATCGACTAATTCAAATGCGAAGCAGAAGAATTGTTGATGCGTTGAAAAAGCAAGTTCCAAATACCGAAGATGATAGTCCCCCAACTATGAACCAAATGCAGGAAAAAGCTAAGGGAAAAGCCAAAAAGCG
>ENA-OUQG01001838-OUQG01001838.1-human-gut-metagenome-genome-assembly--contig:-NODE-1838-length-10863-cov-16.025074_pt1 | contig 10863 bp, 10 predicted proteins | sample MGYA00237943_ERZ548823 | MGnify/ENA primary metagenome ERZ548823 (study PRJEB26490, sample SAMN05194731) | human gut metagenome | biome: terrestrial biome; feature: human-associated habitat... | reverse complement strand
GCGTCTACCGCATCCACCAGTTCGAGAAGCAGGAGATGATCGTGGTCTGCAAGCCGGAGGAGTCCAAGGCGTGGTACGAGAAGATGTGGCGTTACAGCGTGGAGCTGTTCCGCTCGCTGGACATCCCCGTGCGGCAGCTGGAATGCTGCTCCGGCGATCTGGCGGACTTGAAGTGCAAGTCCTGCGACATTGAGGCGTGGTCCCCCCGCCAGCAGAAGTATTTCGAGGTGTGCTCCTGCTCCAACTTAGGCGACGCGCAGGCGCGGCGTCTGAAGATCCGCGTCCGCGGCGAGGACGGGAAGATGTACCTTCCCCACACCCTGAACAACACCGTGGTGGCTCCTCCCCGTATGCTCATCGCCCTGCTGGAGAACAACCTGCAGGCGGACGGCTCCGTGCTGGTGCCCAAGGCGTTGCAGCCCTATATGGGCGGCAAGGAGCGTCTTGTGCCGCTCCACTGATTGCGATTAGTAATATTCCCTGCATAGTATACCCTTAGTATAGGAGCGCAGACAAATGAAGAAGTTTTTCAACGAGTTTAAGGAATTTGCCGTCCGCGGCAACGTGATGGACATGGCGATCGGCGTGGTCATCGGCACCGCCTTCGGCAAGATCACCACCTCCTTGGTGAACGACGTGTGCATGCCCCTGATCGGTCTGCTGGTCGGCGGCATTGATCTGGGTCAACTGAACATCGTGCTGAAGCCGGAGGTGGTGGACGAGACGGGCGCGGTCGTCACCGCCGCGGTGACGCTGGGTCTCGGCGCGTTCCTGTCCACCGCCATTGATTTCATTCTCATGGCGTTCGTCATTTTCCTCATGGTCAAGGCGATCAACCGGCTTCACAAGCTGGGCAAAAAGGACGAGGAAGAGGAGCCGGAGGAGGAGCCCGCGCCCACCAGTGAGGAACTGCTCACCGAGATCCGCGACCTGCTGAAAGAGCAGCAAAAATGAGGGACATTCTAAAGCGTGGGCTTTCGCAGCTGGGACTGTCCGACGACGCCATACCGCAGCTGGAGACCTACGCCTCCCTGCTGCTGGAGAAAAACAAGGTGATGAACCTGACCGCCATCACCGAGCCGCAGGATGTCGCCACGCTGCACCTGCTGGACTGCGCCGCGCTGCTGGGGCACATCGCGCCGGAGGGCAAGCGCGTCATCGACGTGGGCACCGGCGCAGGCTTCCCCGGCATGGTGCTGGCGATCCTCGCACCCACGGCGCACTTCACGCTGCTGGACAGTCTGGGCAAGCGGGTGGACTTCCTACAGGAAGTCTGCCGCGCACTGCACCTGCAAAACGTCACCTGCGTCCATGCACGGGCGGAGGAATTTGCCGGCGCACACCGGGAAAGCTACGATGTGGCGGTGTCCCGCGCCGTGGCGCAGCTGAACGTCCTCTGCGAGCTGACGCTGCCGCTGGTGAAGGTGGGCGGAATCTTCGCCGCCATGAAATCCGTCTCCTCCGACGAGGAGATCCGCGCCGCCCGCAGCGCAGCGGCGCAGCTGGGCGGGCACATCGCCGCCTCCACGGACTACACCGTGCCGGAGACGGACGTGGTGCACCGCATCGTGGACATTCAAAAGGTGCGCCCCACCCCCCCGCAATTCCCGCGGGCATTCGCCCGCATCAAAAAGGCACCGCTGGTCTGAGCGGTGCGGAGAGGAGAACCTATGGGCAAGATCATCGCCGCGGTGTCCGGCAAGGGCGGCACCGGCAAGACCACCTTCACCGCCAACACCGCTCTGGCTCTGGCGCACATGGGGCAGCGGGTGCTGTGCATGGACTGCGACATTACGCTGCGGAATCTGGATCTGGCTCTCGGTCTGAGCGACAGGGCACTGATGGATTTCTCCGACGTGCTGGCAGGCCGCTGCGCCCTGCAGGACGCCGCCGTCACCCATGACCGATACCCCACCCTCTCCCTGCTGACGGCTCCCATGGCGGATCGCCCGCTGGAGCTGTCCCTGCAAAAGCTCCAGGCACTGGCGCGGGAGATCCGGGCGACCTACGACTGGTGCCTTATCGACGCGCCCGCCGGTCTGGGACAGGGCTTCCAGATGGCGGCGTGCATGGCGGATCAGGTGGTGGTCATCACCACCACGGACGTCTCCGCCCTGCGGGACGCCCAGCGCACCACCGCCGAGCTGTCCGCCTTCCCCAACGGGACGGTGCATCTGGTGGTGGGACGCGTCTCGAAAAAGGTGCTGCGCCAGCTGCACAGCACCATTGACGACGCCATCGACGCGGCGGGGCTCCCCCTGCTGGGCGTGGTGCCGGAGGACGCGGACGTCCCCTACTGTCTGAACCAAGGGCTGGTGCTGCGGGAGCGAAACTACTACGCCGCCCACGCCTACGAAAACATCGCCAAACGCATCATGGGACAGAAAACGCCCCTGATGAAGATATAACACGGAAAGGAGCCTTCTATGAACATTGCATTGATGGCACATGACAACCGCAAGGAGTTGATGGTACAGTTCTGCACCGCCTATTGCGGCATCCTCGCCAAGCACACCCTCTGCGCCACCGCCCGCACCGGCCAGCAGATCGCTGACGCCACCGGGCTGACCATACACCGTTTCCTCTCCTTCGACCACGGCGGCGGCCAGCAGATCGCGGCGCGCATCGCCTATAACGAGATCGACATGGTGCTGTGCTTCGGCGACCCCAACCAGAAGGTGCCCGACGCCGACATCTCCTATATCTCCCGCCTCTGCGACCAGAACAACGTGCCCTTCGCCGGCAATCTGGCGACGGCGGAAATGCTGGTGCTGGGTCTGAATCGCGGCGATCTGGACTGGCGCGACATTGTGAACCCTAAGAACAAGCCCTTTACGGCTTGACAAGGGGCGAAAAATCGCATACAATAAAGGCTAACCGTGCAGACGTCGCAGGAGTAGCCTGTGCACCGCCGCTGCAAGAGAGACGCGCCATAGGCTGAAAGCGCGTTGCGGCAAGGAGCAGGTCAAGACAGCGAACGAGCGGGGATGGAAACATCCACGGCGCGCTCCCCGTAACAGGAGCAGAAAGGGTCGCAAGACCGAATTTGGGTGGCACCACGAAGTGTTGTAACGCTCTCGTCCCAATGCAGGGGACGGGAGCGTTTTTTCCGTCCGGAACGCCCCCAAGGAAAAGGAGAACGCCATGCAAGCTATTCTGGATTTCATCAACAACCACTTCTACGACATTTTCCTGCCGCTGATCATACTGGGCTTCCTGCGCGTCGCCATGTGCCTCGCCCAGCTGAAAAGAACCGCCACCATCCGCAGGAAAAAGGGCGTGTACCACTCCGTGCGGGGCAACTACACGGAGCTCGGCGCGTGGATCGGCATTCTGCTGGGTCTGTGGCTGTGCATCCTGCTGCCCCGCCTGTGGTATCTCGGTCTGGTGCTGGCGGTGGCTCTGGGCGTCCTCGGCGGAAAGCTGGGCACCCGTAAGGGCGCGGAGCTGGACAGCATCTACCGCGAGGTGGCGTTGGAGCTGAAGCGCGAGGCGGAGGCGGAGGCAGCACGGGAAACCGCCTCCCGCACGCTGGAGAGCGGTGGGGAGAAGCTGCCGGAGCCCTGCGAAATAGACGGCACAAACGAAACTACCGAAAATAAAGGAGAGATTGAAAATGGCTGAGATGACGCCCCGCACACTGTCGGGCTTTATGGAGCTGCTGCCCCGTCCCCAGCAGCAGATGGAGCGGATGATGGACATTCTGCGCCGCACCTATTCCCTCTACGGCTTCACGCCGCTGGACACGCCGGTGATCGAGGCGGCGGAGGTGCTCCTCGCCAAAGGCGGCGGCGAGACGGAGAAGCAGATCTACCGCTTCAACAAGGGCGACGCCGACCTTGCCCTCCGCTTCGATCTGACGGTGCCGCTGGCAAAGTACGTGGCTCTGCACTACAACGACCTCAGCTTCCCCTTCCGCCGCTACCAGATCGGCAAGGTCTACCGGGGCGAACGCGCCCAGCGGGGACGCTTCCGGGAATTTTACCAGGCGGATATTGACGTCATCGGCGACGGCAAGCTGGACATCACCAACGAGGCGGAAATGCCCGCCATCATCTACCGCGCCTTCAGCGAGCTGGGCTTGCAGCGTTTCTGTATCCGCGTCAACAACCGGAAGATCCTCAACGGCTTTTACGCCATGCTGGGTCTGACGGAGCAGTCCGGCGACATCATGCGTACCGTGGACAAGCTGGACAAGATCGGTACCGAGAAGGTGCGGACGCTGCTGGTGGACGAGTGCGGCGTGTCCGCCGACAGCGCCGGCGAGATCCTGAAATTCATCGCCATCACCGGCGGCAATGAGCAGGTACTGGCCGCGCTGGAATCCTACCGTGGCCGCAACGAGGTGTTTGACGAGGGTCTTGACCAGCTGAACACCGTGGTGAAATACCTGTCCGCCTTCGGCGTTCCGGCGGAGAACTTCGCCGTGGATCTGACCATCGCCCGGGGACTGGACTACTACACCGGCACGGTGTATGAGACGACGCTGCTGGATCACCCGGAGATCGGCTCCGTCTGCTCCGGCGGCCGGTACGACAATCTGGCGGAGTACTACACCGACCGGCAGCTGCCCGGCGTGGGCATCTCCATCGGCCTGACCCGTCTTTTCTATGTGCTGGGCGAGCAGGGTCTGCTGAACCCCGACCTGCCCACCGCCCCCGCCGACGTGCTGATCCTGCCCATGACCGCCGAGCTCTCCCCTGCCGTGACGCTGGCCACCCGCCTCCGCGCCGCCGGCGTCCGCACCCAACTCTACACCGAGCAGAAAAAATTCAAGGCCAAGATGAGCTATGCCGACAAGCTGGGTGTACCCTATGTGGTGTTCCTCGGCGACGATGAGATCGCCGGAAACGTGGTGGCGTGCAAGGACATGACCTCCGGCGAGCAGACCACCCTGCCCTTTGCAGAGACGCTGGCGCTGATCCAGACGGGTCTTGCCAAGCGGAACGAGGGCGCTGTGATCCTGGAAAAGTAAAAACAGGGCGTAATATTCCCGCTTAATTATACGATACTTTATCATATCAGGAGGACAAAACAATGATGCAGATGCGTACACATACCTGTAACGAGCTGCGGCTGGAGCACGTGGGCCAGTCCGTAAAGCTGGTGGGCTGGATGGAGAATGTCCGCGCCGTAGGCCAGAACTTTGCCTTCGTGGTGCTGCGCGACTTCTACGGCACCACCCAGATCGTGGTGGAGACCGAGGAGATGATGGCCGTCATCCACGACCTGAACAAGGAGTCCACCATCAGCGTGGAGGGCGTGGTGCGGGAGCGCGCCAGCAAGAACCCCAAGCAGGCCACCGGCGATATCGAGGTGGTTCCCAGCAAGATCGAGGTGCTGGGCCGCTGCCGCTACAACTCCCTGCCCTTTGAGATCAACCGCAGCCGCGAGGCCGACGAGCAGCAGCGCCTGAAGTACCGCTACCTCGACCTGCGCAACCCCGCCGTGAAGCAGAACATCATCCTGCGCTGTCAGGTGGTGGCTGCCCTCCGTGCCGCCATGACCGACCACGGCTTCTTGGAGATCACCACCCCCATCCTCACCGCCTCCTCCCCCGAGGGCGCCCGGGACTATCTGGTACCCGCCCGCAAGCATCCCGGCAAGTTCTACGCCCTGCCCCAGGCGCCCCAGCAGTTCAAGCAGCTGCTGATGACCTCCGGCTTCGACCGCTACTTCCAGATCGCCCCCTGCTTCCGGGATGAGGACGCCCGCGGCGACCGCTCCCCCGGTGAGTTCTACCAGCTGGATATGGAGATGGCCTTCGCCACCCAGGACGACGTTTTCGCCGTGCTGGAGGATGTGCTGCCTCCCATCTTCGCCAAATACGGCACCTACAACGTGGCCTCCGCCGCGCCCTTCCGCCGTATCGCCTACAACGACGCCATGGAGACCTACGGCTCCGACAAGCCCGACCTGCGTATCGACCTGACCCTCACCGACATCTCCGACGAGGTGAAGGGCTGCGGCTTCGAGCAGATCGACGGCAAGGTGGTCAAGGCAATCGCCGTCAGCGACTGCACCCTGACCCGCAAGGCCATCGACCAGCTCTGCACCGACGTGGAGGTGCAGTCCGGCAGCAAGCCCTACTGGTTCAAGGTGGATGAGAACGGCCAGCTGGCCGGCGGCATCGCCAAGTTCCTGGGCGACTGCCATGAGGCGCTCACCGCCAAGCTGGGTCTCAAGCCCAATATGCTGGTGGGCGTGGCCGCCGGCGACAAGGGCGCGGCCATCAAGACCGCCGGCGTTCTGCGCGGCAAGCTGGGCGCCGCCTGCGAGGGTCACATGGACAAGGAGCGCTATGAGTTCTGCTGGATCGTGGACTTCCCCATGTACGAGATCGGCGACGAATCCGGCGAGCTGGAGTTCTGCCACAATCCGTTCTCCATGCCCAGCGGCGGGCTGGAGGTGCTGCTGAGGGCCGAGCGGGGCGAGATCGACCCCCTGACCATCACCGCCGACCAGTACGATCTGGTGTGCAACGGCGTGGAGCTGTCCAGCGGCGCTGTCCGTAACCACGACCCCGAGATCATGGTCAAGGCCTTCGAGCTGGTGCGTCTGGGCGAGGAGGACGTGAAGAAGAAGTTCCCCGCCATGTACAACGCCTTCTGCTACGGCGCGCCTCCCCACGCCGGTATCGCCCCGGGCGTGGACCGCATGGTCATGCTGCTGGCCGGCGAAAGCTCCATCCGCGAGATCATCCCCTTCCCCATGAACAAGAACGCGCAGGACGTGATGATGAGCGCGCCCTCCGTCGTGGAGCAGAAGCAGCTGGATGAGCTGCACATCGCCATCGTGGGCGACGTGGAAAAGGACGACTGATGGACACCGTCAAGCTCTACTACGAAAACGCCTATACGCAGGACTTCACCGCCGTGGTGCAGTCCTGCGAGGCCGTGAAAAACGGCTTTGCCGTCACCCTCGACCGCACCGCCTTCTACCCCGAGGGCGGCGGTCAGCCCGCTGACCACGGCACGCTGGGCGAGGCCCGCGTGCTGGATGTACACGAGAAGGATGGCGTCGTCACCCACCTGTGCGACCGGGCGCTGTCCGTAGGCGCGGAGGTGGGCGGCCACATCGACTGGGCGCGGCGCTTCGACCATATGCAGCAGCACTCCGGCGAGCATATCATCTCCGGCCTGCTGTGCAGCACGTTCCACTGCGACAACGTGGGCTTCCACATGGGCGCGGACGTGGTCACCATCGACTACAACGCCCCCATCACATGGGAGCAAGCGCTGGAGGTGGAGCGGCGCGCCAACGCCTACATCTGGGCGGATCATCCCATCCGCATCTGGTATCCCTCGGCGGAGGAGCTGGCCGCCCTGCCCTACCGCAGCAAAAAGGAGCTGACCGGTGCGGTGCGGATCACGGAGTTCCCCGGCGCGGATCGGTGCGCCTGCTGCGGCACCCATGTGTCCAGCAGCGGACAGGTGGGGCTTTTGAAGCTGCTGAGCTGCCAGAAGTTCCGGGACGGCGTGCGGCTGGAGCTGCTGTGCGGCCAGCGGGCGCTGGATTGCCTCGCCGCCGGCTGGGAGCAAGCCCGCCAGATCGGGCAGGCGCTGTCTGTCAAGCCCCAGAGCGCCTTTGCCGCCGTCAGCCGCTTGCAGGAGGAGCTGCTCTCCCTCAAGGAGAAGGCCGCCCGGCTGGAGGAGGCTGACTTCGCCCACGTCGCGGCGCAGTACCGGGGCGCTGGCAGTGTCCTGCACATCGCGGAGCCGCTGGACGGTGACGGTGCGCGGCGGCTGTGCGACGCCATCGCCAAGGCCGCCGGCGGACGCTGCGCCGTGTTTGCCGGACAGGACGGCGACTACCGGTACGCCGTTATCGAGAGCGGCGGCGACCTGCGCCAGTTCATCAAGGACATGAACACCGCCCTCCACGGGCGGGGCGGCGGACGGGACGGCTTTGCCCAAGGCAGCGCCGCCTGCACGGCCGAGGAGGTACGCACCTTCTTCCAAGCGCGGTAATTCCTTCTCCATACGAAATATTTTCCCCGCTTTTCACAAATTTTCACCCCCGGATATGTGCGTTTCACACATATTCGGGGGTTTCTTTTTTTGCCGGGACATGATAAAATATTGAGTTGTATTCAAGTTATCAATAAAGGAGTCCGTATGGAAAACGAAAACAAGCTGGGCGTCATGCCCATTACGAAGCTGATCTGGAATATGTCCCTGCCCATCATCGCGTCCATGCTGGTGCAGGCGCTGTACAACATTGTGGACAGCGTGTTCGTCAGCCGTGTCAGCGAGCAGGCGCTCACCGCCGTTTCGCTGGCCTTCCCCGCCCAGAACCTGATGATCGGTCTGGCCACCGGCACCGCCGTAGGCGTCAACGCCCTGATGGGCCGGGCACTGGGTGCCGGACAGCGTGAACGCGCCGACAAGGTCGCCAACCACGGCATACTGCTGGCGCTGGTGGGCTTCGTCATCTCCGCCCTTTTGGGCGCCACCTGCTCCGACCTGTTCTTCCGTTCCCAGACGCAGATCGAGAACATCATCCGCATGGGCAACGACTACCTGCGGGTGGTGACCATCGGCTCGCTGGGTATGTTCTGCCAGATCATGTACGAACGGCTGCTCCAGGGCACGGGGCGGTCTATCCTCAGTATGTACACCCAGGGTCTGGGCGCCATCATCAACATCATTCTGGACCCCATTTTCATCTTTACCCTGAACATGGGCGTTACCGGCGCTGCCGTGGCCACCATCATCGGCCAGTTCTGCGGCTGCGCCCTGGCCATATACTTCAACCACAAGAAGAATACCGACATCACCCTGTCCATCAAGGGCTTCCGCCCGGACTTCCGGCTCATCGGCGAGATCTATGCCATCGGCCTGCCCAGCGTCATTATGATCGCCATCGGTTCGGTGATGACGTTCCTGATGAACAAGATACTCATCACCTACCACGCCGCCCACGAGACGGCGGCCACCGCCTTCGGCGCGTACTTCAAGCTGAATTCCTTTATCTTCATGCCCGTCTTCGGTATGAACAACGGCGTGGTGCCCATCGTCGCCTATAACTACGGCGCCCGGAACCGCAAGCGCATGGTGGAGACCATCAAGCGCGGCGCGCTGTACGCCTCCATCATCATGGTCTTCGGCACCGTCCTCTTCTGGGTCACCCCCGGCCCTCTGCTGAAGATATTTGACGCCACCGACACCATGCTCTCCGTGGGCATACCCGCCCTGCGGATCATCTCCATCAGCTTCTGCATGGCCGGCGCGTGCATCGCCTTGGGTGCCTCCTTCCAGGCGCTGGGCAGATCCCTGTACTCCATGATCACCTCCATCGTCCGCCAGCTGGTGTTCCTGATCCCCATCGCCTACGTGCTGGCCCGGTACGGCGCCTCCGTGGGCAACAGCGACCTGGTGTGGTGGAGCTACCCCATCGCGGAGGTATTCTCCCTGACGCTGACGCTGTTCTTCTTCCGCCATCTGTACAAGACCGTCATCGCCCAGCTGCCCGAGGGCCGCGAATAAGAAAAGCGGAACTAAACCCCGCCGCGCTCCGTCTTAGTGGATAGAGGGCGGGCCCATCGCCCTCCCCGCCCCCGGGCGGTGTATATACACAAACAAATAGAGACAGAAAAGGAGGCACGACCCCCATGAAGAAGTTTTTGGCATTTATCCTGGCCCTGGCCTGCGCCCTGTCGCTGATGGCCTGCGGCAAAAAGAACAACGACGACAAGCCCGACCCCGATCCCGCGCCGGATCCCCAGCCCGCCGTCACCACCGCCGAGTTCACCCACGGCTATGTGGACATGGCGCTGGACCTGCCTGAGGGCTGGAGCTGGGAGCAGGTGTCCGACAACGGCAGCGACAAGACCGAGGGCATCCGCTTCTACAAGACCGATGACCCCACTGTCAGCTACACGCTGCTGTGCTGGACGGGAGGCTACGGTATCTGCGGCACCGGCGTCACCAGTGAGGAGATCACCCTTGCCAACGGCATGAAGGTCTGGCAGCACACGGAGGAGAACACGGAAAAGGGCACCATGGTCATGGCGGACATCTTTTTTGAGGACGCGCCGGGCAGCTATGTGGCTTCCCCCTCCGAGACCATGACCACCGAGGTGTGGAACGCCAACCGCGATGCGCTGCTGTCCATTCTGGGCACCGCCCAGATCGGCCGCAAGAGCGTCAGCCAGCAGGCCGCCATGGACGCGGCCAAGGCCCAGTACACCGGCGCGTACGATCAGGTGTACGCCACCTATGACGTCACCTCCGGCGCGTGGACAGTGAGCTTCAGCAAGAGCGCCGCCGGCGCAAAGACCGACCGTCTGGTGGTGGATGCCGCCGGAAAGGTCATGGCCGCCGGAAAGTAACCGAAAACAGCCGAAAACCGCCGCAGCTGCGGCGGTTTTTGCTTTGCGTGCTTGACAACCACCCCGAAACGTGCTATTCTTTTCCTGATACAGGCGATGACGGGCGTGGCGGCCCTGAGCCGCGGGAGGAAATGCCCGCCGGAAGCCCCGTTACCGGCAGAAGAGTGTGGAAGTATCCAAATTCAGGTGGAACCACGGACTATGTTTAGTTCGCCCTGAGCCTTACCGGCTCAGGGCGTTTTTTTGTTGCCAAAACACTTCATATAGGAGGAACCTCACCATGAAAAACACCGAAAAAACGATGGACAAGATCGTCGCCCTCTGCAAAAACCGCGGCATCATCTTCGCCGGCAGCGAGATCTACGGCGGCCTGGCCAACACCTGGGACTACGGCCCCCTGGGCGTGGAGCTGAAGAACAACATCAAGAAGGCCTGGTGGAAGAAATTTGTCCAGGAGAACCCCTACAACGTGGGGCAGGACGCCGCCATCCTCATGAACCCCCAGACGTGGGTGGCCAGCGGCCATCTGG
>ENA-OUQG01001837-OUQG01001837.1-human-gut-metagenome-genome-assembly--contig:-NODE-1837-length-10868-cov-3.000647_pt1 | contig 10868 bp, 9 predicted proteins | sample MGYA00237943_ERZ548823 | MGnify/ENA primary metagenome ERZ548823 (study PRJEB26490, sample SAMN05194731) | human gut metagenome | biome: terrestrial biome; feature: human-associated habitat; material... | reverse complement strand
ATGCGGGGAACAGCTCTTGCGGAGGGAATCGGAGAGAAGCTGACCAGACTTCCGGGACTGCCGAAATGCTATGTGTTGGTTGGTAAACCGGGAATCAATGTTTCCACAAAACTTGCCTATGAAAATCTTCATCTGGATCAGATTCAGTCGCACCCGGATATTGATGGAATGATCAGTGACATTGAGAATCAGGATCTTCACAGTCTTACTGCGAAAATGCAAAATGTTTTTGAACCGGGAATCATCAGTCAGTATCCGGTTATTCAGGAGATTAAAGATCTTATGGAAGCGAACGGTGCGCTTAAGGCAATGATGAGCGGAAGCGGACCGACCGTCTTTGGAATATTTGATGACCGCAGTAAACTTCGGGAAGCTACGGAAGCGCTTCGCAACAGTCATCTGGCGAAAACTGTATTTGCAACACAGATATACAATAAAAAGTAAGAAAGGGGAAGTACTTATGATAAATGATTTTTCTGTAGACATGAATGAATATCTGCCATTACGCGATGTTGTATTTAATACACTCCGTAAAGCAATTTTAAAAGGTGAACTGAAGCCAGGAGAACGACTGATGGAAATTGCACTTGCAGAACGTCTTGGTGTCAGCAGGACTCCGGTAAGGGAAGCTATGCGAAAACTGGAACTGGAAGGTCTGGTTGTGATGATTCCCCGAAGAGGTGCACAGGTTGCCAATATCACAGAGAAAGATCTGAATGATGTTCTGGAAGTTCGAATTGCTCTGGAAAATCTTTCTATTGAAAATGCATGTGCACGTATGACAGAGGAACAGCTGGCGGAATTGTGGAAAGCGGCCAAAGACTTCGAAGCAACTATGGCAGAGGGTAATCTGGTCAAGCTTGCAGAGGCCGATGTGGCATTTCACGAAGTGATTTATAAATCTTCTGATAACAGAAGACTGAATCAGGTATTGAATAATCTTCGGGAACAGATTTATCGTTACCGTGTGGAGTATCTGAAGGATGAAGAGACAAGAAATCTTCTCGTCAAAGAACATGAAGAAATTTACGAAGCAATCCGTAATCGTGATGTAAAACAGGCACAGGAGATTTCCTATCAGCATATTGAGAATCAGCGGGAGGCGATCATACGGTCTATCCGTGAAGAGACACAGAACCGACAGGTTCATAAATAAAACGGTCAGCAGTGTCTGCACACATAAAATCTTATAATCTGGTTATTCTAAAAGAGATGCATAAAGTGTATCTCTTTTTTTATTCTCAATTTTATTATAGCAGGTATCTGTCTTCAGGAGGAAATGATGAGAGAAGCAGTAGAAGGACCAGTAAAAGAAACAGAGCAGATCAGGATTTCGTCAAATCTGAGGGATAATGAGATATATATCCGAAAGCAATGCGAAAATTGTGCAGATATTCTGGTACGTCCGATGCGTCTGGGAGAAGATCGTAAAGTGGACTGCCTTATGGTTTATATTGAAGTTACGGTATCGAATATGATGCTGGATGATTCAGCGATTGGAAAAATGATCAATCATTTCTGGAAAATACCGCCGGAAAAAATACAGGAATTTCTCAAAAATAATAGTCTGGGCATTGCAGATGTGCAGAAACTGGAAAATATGGATGAAGTTTTTGGAGCAATCCTGTCTGGAAATGCAGTGTTTTTTATAGATGGTTACAATAAGGCAATGAAAATCTCCAGCAAAGGGTATCCGGATATGGGAGTCTCTGAGGCAGAATCAGAAAAGGTATTGCGTGGTTCCAGGGAAGGTTTCTCAGATTCGGTAAAGACAAATTCTGCACTTGTACGCAAAAGAATCCGTGATACCCGAATGAAAGTAGAAGAATATCAGAGTGGAGTCCGTTCCAATACAACGATTCAGATACTGTATATCGAAGATCTGGTACATGAAGAACTTCTGGAAGAGGTCAAAAACAGGCTGGAGGAATACAAAATAGATGGAATTCTGGACAGTGGAATGCTGGAACAGCTGACTGAGAAACCCTGGTATTCGCCTTTTCCGCAGTATCAGGTGACGGAACGCCCGGATCGGACGGCACTGGAACTTCTCAATGGAAAAATCGCACTTCTGTGTGATAATTCTCCGTCTGCCCTGATCCTGCCAGGTGCATTCAGCAGTTTTATGGAGGGCAGTGAAGACTGGTATCATCATTTTGAGATGGCAACATTTCTCCGAATACTGCGTTATCTGGCATTGCTGACAGCAACATTGCTTCCGGGATTGTATCTGGCAGTGATCCGGTTTCATACACAGATATTGCCAACGAATCTTTTGCTGTCTTTTGCAGATGCAAGGGAGGGAGTACCTTTTTCAAGTGTGACAGAACTGATTTTACTGGAACTCGCTTTTGAACTGATACGGGAAGCCGGAGTCCGGGTACCCGGTGCACTTGGAAATGCAATCGGAATAGTAGGCGGCCTGATCATAGGAGATGCGGCAGTCAGTGCCAATCTGGTAAGTCCTATTGTTGTTATGATCGTAGCACTTACGGCACTTGGATCCATGGTCATACCGGATGAAGAATTTGCAGCTGCTTTTCGCCTGCTGAAATATGGATTTTTGATTCTGGGAGGCTATCTTGGAATATATGGAGTTGTCCTTGGCATCTATCTTACAGTATCACATCTGTCAGGACTGTTGAGCTTTGGAATACCGTATCTGGTGCCTTTTGTGGAAGAACAATCCGTTAGACAGACAGGTAATGGTGTTTTTCGAATACCTTTCAAAGCCAGAAAATACAGGCCGGTCTATGCAAGAAAGGAACAGAGGATCCGTCTGAGAAAGATCTCAGACAGGAAGGGGCGTGAGTCATGAAGTATGCAGAAAACAATCGTATATCACACAGACAGTTGTATCATCAGATCATACTTTCTTTTCTTGCGCCACTTCTGATCTGTATTCCGGGAAATGACGGAGAACAGGGACTGTCTGGAGCAGTGGGCATCATGGCGGCAGTTCTGATCCTTTTGCTGTATGTCTTTTTTCTGATGAGAACTTCTTACTGTTATGCAGATCCTGTAAAAATAATGGGAAAGCTGAAAGGTAGCCTGTTGGGAATCTTTTTTTTAATATATCTGATCATGACAGGAGTTTATATTCTTTCACTTATTGAGCAGATCGTACCGGTGTGGGCAGTATCAGGGATTGCAACCGGATGGCTGATTTTCTGGGCGGTTGTAGTCTGTGCATATGGTGCGGATCATGGGATGCAGCGCAGAGGGCGGATGGCTGGTGTCTCGGGAGGAATTTTTTTATTTGTGATCATACTTATGCTGCTGTTGTGTATCGGGCAGGGGAATGCAGAATATTTGAAAGAAATGCTGCGGGAAAGTCGATTGTGGGGAAAGGAGATCGTTTACAGCACGTATGATGTGGTGTGTGCTTTTTCGGGAATCAGCCTTCTTCCGTTTGTATTGCAGAATGTGGAAAAAAGAGGAAATTCCGGCAAAACTGTAACATCGGCCATTCTAACAGTCAGCGGAATTTTACTGCTTATTCTTTTTATCCTGCCTTCTGTATTGGGGTGGGGACGGATACAGAAAGAACTTTATCCGGTCCTTCCGCTGATGGCAGGAGCAGACCTGCCGGGAAATGTACTTGCCAGGTTTGATGTACTCTGGATTGGTTTTTTATTGTACGGGCTTTTTTTTGCACTGGGAAGCTGTTTCCATTACGGAATCCGTATACTGGATACGGTGCATCTGAGAAGCGGAAAATACTGGCTTCCCATAGTAATTTATGCGTTTTCTTTTGTCAGAATAGATGACAGAGGGATCGCAGATTTCTACAAAATGTATCTGGGAACATTTTTTGTTCCGGGACTGGTGCTGATCCAGATCTGTCTGCTTTTCCGGGGACAGAAAAAGAGAAGAAAAAAAACAGCTTCTGCAGTGGCTGTTTTAATGGTATTTATTCTGAGCTGTACCGGTTGTGCCGGAATAGAACCGGAAAAGAGAATGTATCCGCTGGCTATGGGAGTTGATGTGTCTGAGGGAGAATACATTCTGACCTATGCAATGCCGGATCTTCCCAGAGCGACCGGTCAGGGAAAAGAGGAAGAGGATGGCAATCAGACACTCCAGGTCCGTGGGAAAAGTTTTGAGGGAATAAAAAGTCGTTATGAAAGATCCCAGGAAAAATATCTGGATATCGGACATTTGCAGATACTGATACTGAGTCAGGACCTGACTGAAACCGATATGTGGAAAGATTTTTTTGAATATCTCAGAGAAGAACCGCTGGCAGGAGAAAATATATATGTATTTCAGACGCAGGAACCGGAAAAACTGCTGGGCTGGAAGGAAGGTGGAACATCGGTCGGAGAATATATTACAGGTCTTATGGAAAACCGAATGGACAGAGAACAGAAAAATGGTGTGACTCTGCGGCAGGTCTATTATCAGTGGTATCAGAATGGAACTTTAAAGAAACTTCCGAAAATTACACTTTCCGAAGATCAGATCCAGGTCTGGCTGGAATAATGTGGCGATTTTGGGGAATACTTCTGAAAGAATATTATTTTGCAAAGCAAATAGCAAAAAGAAACAGGAGGTTCCGGGATGAAACAGATATACAAAAAAGAAAACAGAATCCTGCTCTCTATGATAACAGGAATGATAGTCATCAGTCTGCTGTGTGGAATAGAATGGAGGGGATCGCAGAAAAATGTTCTGGCATGGTGGGGCAGTATTTATCCGGAGTTCTGTTTTTCAGAATGGGATCAGTATGGCTGCGATGTCGAAAAATTTCCATCAGAACAGAGGCCAAAGATATCCTTCTGGCTTGCGAAAGCTATTGAGAGGTGGTAAGATATCGATATGTTCGGAAAAGTTCATTTTACTTTTTCGAACATATAAAACAGAACTGGAGAATTACATATGAAGATAGATAGAGATGCACCGATCGGTGTGTTTGATTCCGGAGTAGGTGGCCTGACAGTGGCACGTGAGATCATGCGTAATCTTCCTTCGGAAAAGATTGTTTATTTTGGTGATACAGCCAGAGTTCCATATGGCAGTAAATCCAGAGATACGGTTATTCGCTACTCCAGACAGATCATTCATTTTCTGAAAGAACAGCAGGTGAAAGCAATTGTGATCGCCTGTAACACAGCAAGTGCATTTGCGCTTGATGCGGTACAGCATGAACAGGATATACCGGTTCTTGGTGTGATTGGAGCAGGAGCAAAGGTTGCTGCAGAAGAGACGGTCAATAAAAGAGTTGGTGTGATCGGTACGGTCGGCACAGTTGGCAGTGGAATTCACGAAGCTTATCTGAAGAAACTGGATCCGGAAATTACGGTGATCGGTAAGGCCTGCCCACTGTTTGTACCTCTGGTAGAGGAAGGCTGGCTGCATGATCCGGTGACCGTAGAAGTTGCAAACCGATATCTGCAGGAACTGAAAGATAAAGATGTGGATACACTGATTCTCGGCTGTACGCATTATCCGCTGATCCGATCTACGATCCGGGAAGTTATGGGAGAAAAAGTAAGACTGGTAAATCCGGCGTATGAGACGGCTTTGGAACTGAAAAATCTTCTGCAGAAAACAAATATGCTCAGTACCGGACAGCAGGAAGAGGAATTTCCTTATCGATTTTATGTAAGTGATCTTGCAGATGAGTTTAAGGAATTTGCCAATTCGATTCTTCCGTATGATGTGGAAATGACTAAGAAAATTGATATTGAAAAATATTGATAATTATCAGAATCAGGAGAGATATATGAAAAAAGATGTACTTATACATGTACGCGGACTTCAGATGATGGATCCGGAAGAGGAACAGGAACCAATCGAGATCGTTGTCCCGGGACAGTATTATTATCGAAATGGAAGTCATTATCTTCGTTATGAAGAAATGATGGACGATACGGCAGAACCGACGGTCAACTATATCAAGATGTCGGCGCAGGGTGTGGAAGTCCGCAAGCAAGGGCAGGTAAATGTACATATGGTTTTCGAACAGGGTAAGAAAAATATGACATTTTATTCTACACCGTTTGGAACACTTCAGATGGGGATTGCAGCAACCGGTTTGGAATTGCAGGAAGAAGAGGATAATATCCATCTGAAAGTTGATTATGCACTGGATATGAATGAGGAACATGTGGCTGACTGCTATCTTACGGTTCAGGCACAGTCCAGAGATTCAGAGAATCTTATATTGTAATAAGCATTGATAGAACTAAAGAGAAAAAAAGAAATGCCTGGGAGATGATTCTCTCAGGCATTTTGCATGTGTCCTTATTTGTTGAGTAATCTTTTGAAAAAGCCTTTTTTCTTAGGAGCCGGTGTTTCCAGGGAACCACGGATTCCTTTAACGCCAACGATATATAAACCGCTGACTTCGGCCTTGACTTCTTTTTTGACCGGAATCTGATCAAAAACTTTTTCATCTGCGATCAGAACGGAGATCTTTGGTCCGACTTTTGCTTTAACGATTGGCAGTTTGGAACGGCGCATCAGCTTCGGTGCCTGGTCGATCACCATCTGAGGAAGACCGGATTCTTTTAACGGAAGTCGCTTCTTATCAATAATCAGCATAGAAACGGTTTGCTTAGCAGCTTCAATCTGGGCCTGCTGTTCTTCTTGTTTCTTCTGAGCCTTTTTTCCAAAGAAATAAAGAGCTATCAGAGCAGCGATCAGAACGACCAGGATCACAAGAAGGACGATGGTAAGTGTACTCATAGATACCCTCCTCAATATGTAATTTACAAACTTATGTCATGCGAATTATATTCTAACATCATTTATTACAAAAGGCAAACAAATTAATAAAATTCCATAAAGAACAGGAAAAGTTATAGCAAAGGTACAGAGAAACAGGTATAATAAATTTACGGTTTTTAGAAAAACCTGAAAGATAAATTTATTTGTGGGTACACTAAGAATTACAGAACAAAGAGTCTGGAGAGTTAGTATGGAGAAGAAAAATGACAGGAATAAAAATACCAGTCAGAATAAACTGTATTCAGATGAAATAAAAGAAATGGAACGTTTGTCAGAGGAGCAGGCACTTCGCGAGAGACGTCAGGCAAGAAAACATCGCATAAAAAAGCAGGAACGAAGAAAAAAACTGATCGTATTGGGAAGCATGGCCGTTGTTACCGTAGTGGTAGCAGTGAGTGCAGTCACCGGAATCGTCAGTTTTGTGACCAGAGAAAGCAGGCAAAGTCAGGTTTCATCAAAAAAATCAGCAGAAAAGGACTCATCGGAGCCGACTTTGACAGATACGGTGAAACAGAGTCGTTCAGATCTGGAAGTGGATGAGAGAACCCCGGAGGAAATTCTGGCAGATGCGAAGCTTCTCGCAGTACAATATGATTATGACAAGGCAATCAGCCTGCTTCAGAAATACAGTGGCTATAAAAAGAATACAGAAATGCAGGATGCGGTAAAACAATATGAAGAAATAAAAGCTTCCTGTAAGTCCTGGCCACTGGAAGAAGTTACACATGTTTTTTATCATACACTGATCAAAGATCCATCTAAAGCATTTGATGGAGACTATAAAGAAGCTGATTACAATCAAGTTATGACAACGATCGATGAATTCAACAAGATTACAGAGACTATGTATGAGAAAGGCTATGTCATGGTCAGTATCTATGATATGGCTAAGGCAGATACTGATGGCAATATAACAGAAGGAGAGATCCTTCTCCCGGAAGGGAAGATTCCGTTTGTTCTTTCACAGGACGATGTCTGTTATTATCATTATATGGACGGGGACGGATTTGCAACCAAACTTATCGTAGATGAGGAAGGAAAAATCCGCAATGAATATGTGGAAGATGATGGCAGTATTTCCGTAGGCGATTATGATATGGTTCCTCTGATCGATCGTTTTGTAGAGGAACATCCTGATTTTTCTTATAGAGGTGCTAAAGGAATTGTTGCCCTTACCGGTTACAATGGAATTCTTGGTTATCGCACAGACAGCAGTTATGAAACCCGTCCGGATGATCTGGATGCAGATAAAGTAAAATGGCTGGATGAGCATCCGGATTTTAATCTGAATACAGAGAGAGAAAATGCAGCCAGAGTAGCGCAGGCTATGAAAGATGAAGGCTGGCTGTTTGCAAGCCACACATGGGGACATCAGAATGTAAGTCAGATCAGTCTGGAGAGATTACAGGCAGATACACAGAAGTTTAAAGAGAATGTTGATCCTCTGATAGGCGGAACAGATATTATTATTTTTGCATTTGGAGCAGATCTTACCAGTGTTGAAGATTATTCGGGGGAGAAGTTCGAATATCTTAAGAGCCAGGGCTATAATTATTACTGTAATGTTGATTCAAGCCAGTATTTTGTGCAGATCCGCAGTAATTATTTCCGGCAGGGAAGAAGAAATCTGGACGGATACAGAATGTACTATAATCCGGAACTTCTCTCAGATCTGTTTGATGCACAGTCTGTGTTTGATTCTTCCAGACCGGTGCCGGTTCCAACTATGGGGTGAGTATGATCTCTGTGCATAACTGAAAGGGGACAATATATGAGAAAAAGGATAGCATGTGTAACAGCAGCTATTTTGAGTATTTCGTTAGGAGTAAGCGGATGTGGGCTCATTCCGTTTGAACAGGATATTCCATTTCTGAGTTCCAGAGCTGAAAATGCGGAAACTGAGAAAAAAACAGAACAGCAGACAATTGATGAACAGGATGCTGATACAGAGAAAAGTACAGAAGATACACAGCAGGATGATGGTCTGAATGAGGGAGAGCAGACTGACAACGAAGATACAGAAGAGGCAGATGAGAAACAGGAAAATCCTATGGAGCAGGCAGCACTTATGGCTGTACAGTATGATTATGATGGCGCCATAGAACTGCTTAAGAGTCAGCCGGATTACGAAAGTAATACGGATATGCAGAGTGCAGTTTCGGATTACGAAAATACGAAAGCCACCTGTACAGAATATCCGCTGGAGCAGATCACGCACGTGTTCTTCCATACACTGATCAAAGACACTGCCAGAGCATTTGACGGGGATTCAGACAGTAATGGATATAACCAGTATATGACAACAATTGATGAGTTTAACAAAATCATACAGAGTATGTATGATAAGGGATATGTCATGGTCAGTCCGCACGACATGGCGGTTATCAATGAGGACGGAACTATGTCCAGAGGCAGTATTATGCTGCCACCGGGAAAAATTCCATTTGTGCTTTCTCAGGATGATGTAAGTTACTATCACTATATGGACGGAGATGGTTTCGCATCGAAACTTGTAGTGGATTCCAATGGTGAGGTTAAGAACGAATATATTGAGGATGACGGAAGTGTTTCCACAGGGGATTATGATATGGTTCCGCTGATCGATACTTTTGTAAAAGAACATCCGGATTTTTCCTATCATGGAAGAAAGGGAATCCTTGCAATGACAGGTTATGACGGTGTTCTGGGATATCGTACGGATATTGCATATAAGACCGGAAAAAAACTGCAGGATGATCAGAAAAAATTCCTGGAAGATCATCCGGATTTTAACTATAAGCAGGAAGTGAAAAATGCAAAAAAGGTAGCTAAGGCTATGAAGGCAGAAGGCTGGGAATTTGCAAGCCATACCTGGGGACATCAGAATGTGGGACAGGTCACACTGGAGAAGCTTCAGGCAGATACCGAACGTTTCAAGAAAAATGTAGATCCGCTGATTGGGGGAACGGATGTTATCATTTTTGCTTTTGGAACCGACATTACCAATGACCAGGAGTATTCCGGGGATAAATTCGAATATCTGAAGGGGCAGGGATATAATTATTACTGCAACGTGGATTCCAGCCAGTATTATGTACAGATCCGGGATCGGTACTTCCGTCAGGGAAGACGGAATCTGGATGGATACCGTATGTATTATAACCCGGAACTGTTATCCGATCTTTTTGACGTAAAAGATGTTTTTGATCCGGCAAGACCGACACCGGTACCGCCGATGTAACGGTCATATCCGGAGATACGAGGGGACTTTTAGAAAGGGGCATATATATTATTATGAAGAAAAAAATTGCAGGTGTACTGACAACAGTGCTTGCGGCGTCACTTCTTGTGGGCGGAAACCATCCGGTCACTGTTCAGGTGGACAATATGATCTCCGGGACACAGGATGACGAGGATACACAGTCTGATGAAGCGGAAGCAGAAGCTGCAGAAGCCGAAGAAGAACAGTCCGAAGAAGCCAAAGTAGCAGCGGATCCGGAGGACCAGCCGGCAGCTACCGAGACACCGAAGGAAGAAAAAAAGGCAGAAAAAGAAACACAGAAAAGGGAAGCAGCCGAGAACAGCTCCGACAGTACTTCCTCAGACGAAAAAACACTTCTCAAAAAAGCCAAAAAACTGGCACAGCAGTATGATTATACCGGCGCGATCTCCGTGCTGAAAAACAACTGGAAATTTGCTACCAGTGACAAGATGCAGGAAGCAGCAGCAGCCTACATGAAAAAAAGAGATGCCTGTGTGGAATATCCACTTGAGAATATCACCCATGTATTTTTTCATTCCCTGATTGTGAATACCTCACTGGCCTTTGACGGAGATTCCGATGAGGCCGGATATAATCAGATGATGACCACAGTCAGCGAGTTCAAAAAAATGCTCCAGATCATGTATGATAAGGGTTACGTACTGGTGAGTCCTCATGATATGGCTGTGATCAATGATGACGGAACCATGAGCAGGGGAAAGATCATGCTGCCGAAAGGCAAGATTCCTTTTGTTCTTTCAGAGGATGACGTCAGCTACTATCATTATATGGACGGAGACGGATTTGCCACAAAGCTGGTGATCGATGACAACGGAGATATCAAATGCGAGTATAAGAAGGCAGACGGTACAGTTGTGACCGGAGATTACGA
>ENA-OUQG01001830-OUQG01001830.1-human-gut-metagenome-genome-assembly--contig:-NODE-1830-length-10899-cov-13.047399_pt1 | contig 10899 bp, 10 predicted proteins | sample MGYA00237943_ERZ548823 | MGnify/ENA primary metagenome ERZ548823 (study PRJEB26490, sample SAMN05194731) | human gut metagenome | biome: terrestrial biome; feature: human-associated habitat... | reverse complement strand
ATTGGACACATCCAGCTTGCCTTGAATTGTCAAACCGGAAATTTCAGCGCCGTAAACCTCACTGAAAAATCCGAAAGACGGATACTCTGTCTTTCCATAGTTTTCGGAAAAATCTAAATTGGAGATCGTATGCCCGTTTCCATAAAATTTGCCGCTGAAGTAATGCAGCAGAGTTCCATCGGCGGCAAATACGCTGCCAATTGGTGTCCACGCAATATCTGTTAAATCCAAATCTTCTTCAAGCGATACAACAGCATCTGTTTCATCGTCATATTCGCCATTGTCCACAGCTTTTGCAAATTGCAAAAGATCATCAACCGTTCTAATGGCTGTCTTTCCCGCCGCAAAAGCAGAAATGGGCAGCATCGCCAAACACAGCACCAACGCAAAAAATATACCCACTACGCGCTTCTTCATTGTACACTCCTCCTTTTATTCTCCCATAGCATACAGGCGGCATCATTCCGTGGGTACCCACGGAATGACGGGAGCTCCCGTCGCCGCACATATCAATGCTACTGGCCGTATTATACCTGCTTTTCTGCCAAATGTAAATTCAAAATTTGTGCGCCTTTGGCGGAAAATAAAATGGGAGAGACGGCTCACAGCAGCTTCTCCAATTCGCTCTCGCCGTACACTTTTATGCCGTTTTCCTTCAGCAGCGCCGCCGTGACGCCGTCGCCGTCCGTCAGCGTTCCGGTGAACGTTCCGTCATAGATGCGCCCGCAGCCGCAGGAGGGGCTTCGCTCCTTCAGCACGGCGGCGGTACAGCTGTACAGCCGCGCCAGACGCAGCGTCTCCTCCGCGCCCCGGTGGTATTCCGCCGTCACGTCCCGGCCATCGCTCATCACCACCCGATCGCCCCGCCGCTCGGAGGGCTTTCGGGGCGTGGGCAGACCGCCCAACTGCTCCGGACACACCGGCACCACAAGCCCGCACCGGGCCAGCTCCTGCGCCAGCGGGTTGGGCTTGCTCTGCCCGTCGTAGCGACAGGCACAGCCCAGCAGGCACGCGCTGACCAGGATCATACCGCCAGCTCCTTTCCGTTCAGAGCGGCATACACCAGCGTATCGCCCACGTATTGCAGCTTCATGGAGAAAAACGGCGTGTCCGGCTCGTGGATCAGCGCCAGAAACAGCTTGTCCCCCTCCCATTGGGGCAGCGCCGCCAGCGCATCCTTGTGCAGCCATTCCAGCACACCTTCATCGCATTCCCGCAGCGTCCCTGTCCAGCCGGTGGCTGTAAACAGGTGCATATATTCCCCCTCCCAGATATCCGACACAAAGGTGATGACGCCCCGGTACCGATAGTCGGTCAAGGTCAGGCCCGTCTCCTCCAGCGTCTCGCGGCAAACGCACTCCTCCGGGCTCTCGCCCTCCTCGCACTTGCCGCCCACGCCGATCCACTTGTCGTGGTTCAGGTCGTTCTGCTTCTTCACCCGATGCAGCATCAGGTATTCGCCCCGTTCGTTTTCGATATAGCACAGCGTGGTGTTTTTCATCTTTGCACCTCCGATTTACAAATCACTGCCAATAGTATATACTATTCGTATCATCAACACAACTGTTACCTGTCAGGAGAGTATATAGTATGACAACTATAAAACCAGGCCGCTACCGCCACTTTAAGGGTAATGAATATGAGGTCATCGGCACCGCCCGCCACTCTGAAACACTGGAGGAACTGGTGGTCTACCGTGCCCTGTATGATAATGGCGGTCTGTGGGTGCGCCCCGCCGCCATGTGGTCCGAGATCGTGGACCGCGACGGCTACCACGGCCCGCGTTTCATCCCGGAGGACGGCCAATGATCGACTATACTGTGATACGCTCCCGCCGCCGCACCCTGGCGCTGGAGGTCACGCGACAGGGTGCAGCCCTGGTCCGGGCACCTCTGCGGGCCACCGATGCGGACATCGCCCGCTTTGTGGACAGTCACCGCGGCTGGCTGGAAAAACATCTGGCAGCACGGCAGGCCTATCTATCCGCCCACCCGGAGCCGTCTGCGGCACAAGCGGACGCATGGCGGCAGCAGGCAAAAGAGACACTGCCGCCCCTGGTGGCCCACTGGGCCCAGCGCATGGGCGTGCAGCCCGCCGGTATCACCATCACCGCCGCCCGCACCCGCTTCGGCAGCTGCTCCGGCAAAAACCGTCTCAGCTTCTCCCTCTACCTGATGGCCTATCCCGAGACCGCCATTGAATACGTGGTGGTCCATGAGCTGGCGCACATTCGCCATCACGACCACTCCCCCGCCTTCTACCGCGAGGTGGAAGCCTATCTGCCCGACTGGAGGGCGCGCCGCGCCCTCCTTCGCCGGTAATTCCGCCATTTTGCGCCGTACATTCGATACTTCGCCGCCGCCCGTTCAATCGGGCGGTGGTTTTCTTGTGATTTTCACAAGAAAACCACCGTCTTTTCTGTGCGTTTCGGCAAAAATACAGCGAAGCAATTGACAATTGCGGCAAACACTGATAGGATAACTATGTTGAACGGAAACGTTACCGGTAATGTTTTCGCTTTTCTCTGACGATTTTCGTTCCTTTCGATCTGGTATAGTAGGAGGCACACCCAGGTATGACGATCAAGGATATAGCCAAACAGTGCAGCGTCAGCGTCAGTACCGTCTCCCGTGTGCTGAATGACCGGCCGGATGTCAGTGAGGATGTCCGGCGTAAGGTGCTTTCCGCTATCAAGAATAGCAACTACATTCCCAACAACAGTGCCCGCGATCTGGTTCGCACCAAGTCCGACGCTGTGGGTCTGGTAGTCCGCGGTGTGTCCAATCCGTTCTACACCGACATTATCCGCGCCATTGAACGCACCATCACCGATGCCGGTTTTACAATGGTCATGCAGCAGATCGGTACTTGCGACGACGAGGTCAAATGCGGTGCGGTCATGGAGCGCGAAAAGCGCCTGCAGGGCATCGTGTTCCTGGGCGGTCGGTTTGATTACACCCCCGCTGATCTGGCGATGCTGAACGTTCCCTTTGTGTGCTGTTCCTACTCCAACCGCTATGGCACGCTGATCGAGGGCGAGTATTCCTCTGTATCCATCGCCGACGGTGACACCGCACAGCAGGCGGTGGAGGAGTTGTACCGCCACGGGCACCGGCGCATCGCCGCGCTGATCTCCCGTCCCAACGATCAGTCCATCAGCCAACTGCGCTATGAGGGCTATGTGCAGGCGCTGGAGAGTCACGGCATCCCTGTGGACCCGGAACTGGTGATCTCCACCGGCGGATTCAGCGCGAAGGACGCCTACAGAGCCGTGCAGGAAAAAATGGCCGAAAACGTTGATTTTACAGCACTTTTCGCCATCGCGGACTCTATGGCCATTGGTGCCATGCGGGCTTTGATGGACGCCGGCAGGCGTATCCCCGAGGACTGTTCCGTTATAGCGATAGATGGGTTAGAATTGTCTGCCTATATTGAGCCGCCGCTTACTACCCTGTGCCAGCCTATGGAGGAAATGGGCCGCCGCAGCGCCGAGATTTTGCTGGACATGGTGCGGCACAAGGGCTCCCACGCCTGTGAGCTGCTGCCCACCACCCTGCGCCAGGGCCGCAGCGTGGCCGCGCCCAGGTGATACTTTTGTATATCTTTGTGATCTATTTTGTGTATCCTAAGGATCTGTTTCCTGCATCCCAATAATTTGTTTTTTGTACCCTAATAATCTGTTTTTTACATCCTTGTGATGTGAAAATAAAAACAAAAAAGGAGTAATTACCATGAAGAAGTTTCTTGCAATGCTTCTTGCTCTCGTGATGGCCCTGTCTCTGGTGGCCTGCGGTGAGAAGAAGGACGACACCAAGACCGAGGGCGGCGACACTGCCACCGGCAGCGTGTACTACCTGAACTTTAAGCCTGAGTCCGACGACGCGTGGAAGGCTCTGGCCGCCACCTACACCGAGAAGACCGGCGTGCCCGTCAAGATCCTCACTGCCGCCTCCGGCGAGTATGAGTCCACCCTGGTGTCCGAGATGGACAAGGAAGACGCGCCCACCCTGTTCCAGTGCAACGAGGGCGGCGTGGCTACCTGGGGTGAGTTCTGCTATGACCTGAGCAGCAGCGACGTGTACAACCAGCTGACCTCCAAGGATTATGCCCTGAAGAACGCCGACGGTGAGGTCATCTCCATCGGCTACTGCCTGGAGACCTACGGTATCATCGTGAACAAGGCGCTGCTGAAGGAAGCCGGCTATGAGGTCACCGACATCACCAACTTCGAGTCCCTGAAGAAGATCGCTGACGACATCCACAGCCGCGCTGCCGAGCTGGGCTTCGACGCCTTCACCTCCGCCGGTCTGGACGGCACCTCCTCTTGGCGTTTCTCCGGCCATCTGGCCAATATGCCTCTGTTCTATGAGTTCCGCGATGAAGGCGTGACCAGCAAGCCCGCCACCATCAAGGGTACTTATCTGGACAACTACAAGGCTATCTGGGACCTGTACACCACTGACTCCGCCACCACCGGCGCCGCCCTGCTGTCCGCCACCGGCGACCAGGCTGAGGCCGAGTTCGGCGAGGGCAAGGCTGTGTTCTATCAGAACGGCACCTGGGAGTACAGCAACCTGACTGGCGAGAAGTTCGGCATGAACGCTGACGACCTGACCATGATCCCCATCTACTGCGGTATTGAGGGCGAGGAGAAGGCCGGCCTGTGCACCGGTACCGAGAACTACTGGTCCGTCAACAAGAACGCCTCCGAGGAGGACATCAAGGCCACTCTGGACTTCCTGAACTGGGTCGTTACCTCCGAGGAAGGCACTGCCATGATGGCTGAGCAGTTCGGCGCCTGCCCGTTCCAGGCCTCCAAGGCTCCCTCCAATCCGTTCAGCGCTCTGGCCAACGAGTATGTTGCCAATGGCTGCTATCCTGTCACCTGGGCCTTCAACTACACCCCCGCTGTCAATGACTGGCGTGCCGCTGTGGTCGACGCTCTGGGCAAGTATACCGCCGACGGCGGCAGCTGGGACGATGTGAAGACCGCCTTCGTGGAAGGCTGGGCTACCCAGTACAACAACGATATCGCCAACGGCTAAGCTACGGTTTCAACCACATACGCACAGGGGGCGGGCTTTTCGCCCGCCCCCTCTTTCTTACTCTGTGACGGCGTGCGCTGTCCTTCGAACGCACTTCGGAGGAGAGCTTTCGCTGTGACAAAACTACGGAGAACAGGAGTGGTCTAATGAAACGATTTCAAGCGAAACGGGACGCGGCTGCGCTGAACAGCCGACTGGTCCGACGGCCAATTCAGCGCATGGTGTGGCTGTTTCTGCTGCCCACCTTTGCCGCCTTCTGCATCGGGTTCATCTACCCGTTCCTGAAGGGCGCGTTCCTGTCCTTCTGCAAATTCAAGCTGACCAGCAAGTGGACATGGGTAGGCTTTGACAACTATCTGAAGGCCTTTGCCGACAGCAGCTTCCGCCATGCCTTCTTGTTCACGGCGCTGTTTGCCTTTGTGTCGGTGCTGTTCATCAACGCGCTGGCCTTCGCGGTGGCCTATGCGCTGACGCGGGGCATCAAGGGCTCCAATCTGTTCCGGACGGTGTTCTTCATGCCGAACCTGATCGGCGGCATCGTGCTGGGCTACATCTGGTCCATGATCTTCGACGGCTTTCTGGTCGCTTACGGCCAGTCCGTGGTACTGAACAGCCACTTCGGTTTCTGGGGGTTGATCATCCTGCTGTGCTGGCAGCAGGTGGGCTATATGATGATCATCTACATCGCCGGATTGCAGTCCGTGCCGGAGGATATGCTGGAGGCGGCCCGCATCGACGGCGCCACCAACTGGCAGACCCTGTGGAAGGTCACTATCCCCAACATGATGAGCTCCTTCACCATCTGCATTTTCCTGACGCTGACCAACGGCTTCAAGCTGTTTGACCAGAACCTGGCCCTGACCGGCGGCCGCCCCTTCCTGCAGCAGGCGGACGGCAGCGTTATCAAGACCACGGAAATGCTGGCCCTGAACATCTACAACTCCTTCTACGCCGGCAGCGGCAACAACCGCGGCGTGGCCCAGGCCAAAGCCGTGCTGTTCTTCATATTGGTGGCGGCTATCGGACTGATCCAACTCCGGGCTACCCGTAAAAAGGAGGTGCAGCAGTAATGCAGACGAGCCTTGCCAAAAAGCATGACCGCAGCAAAATGGTGTTGACCATAGCGTTCACGGTGATCTGCATCGTGTATGTGCTGCCCATCGTCATCGTTCTGATCAACTCTTTCAAGACCAATGCCGCTGTCAATACCGATACGTTCGCCCTGCCCAATGAGGACACCTTCGTGGGCTGGCAGAACTATATCAAGGGCATGACCTTCGGCAACTATCCGTTTATCAAGGCGGTGTTCTACAGTCTGTTCATCACCCTGGTCTCCTCGGCGCTGATCCTGATCTGCACCTCTATGGCCGCGTGGTATGTGGCCCGTGTGGGCAGTCTGTTCAGCAAGATCGTGTACTACCTGTGCGTGTTCTCCATGGTGGTGCCGTTCCAGATGGTGATGTTCACCCTGTCCCGCACCGCCGAGCAGGTCAAGCTTCCCTACTTTAGCTTCACCTCTATGGCTTTTGCCAAGATCGGATTAAACACGCCGTGGACAATACCTATCGTGTACCTGGGCTTCGGCGCGGGACTGGCGGTGTTCATGTTCTCCGGGTTTGTCAAGACGATTCCGCTGGAGATCGAGGAGGCTGCCGCCATTGACGGCTGTGGGCCTGTGCGTACCTTCTTCCTGGTGGTGCTGCCCATGCTGAAGCCCACGTTTATCTCCGTGGGCGTGCTGGAGATCATGTGGGTGTGGAACGACTTTCTGCTGCCGTACCTGGTGCTGGATCTGAACAAATACCGCACCATCCCCATCGTCATCCAGTATCTGAAGGGCAGCTACGGACAGGTGGATATGGGCGCCACCATGGCGCTGATCCTGCTGAGCATCGTCCCGGTCATCATCTTCTATCTCTGCTGCCAGAAGCACATCATCAAGGGTGTGGCGGCAGGCGCCGTCAAGGGCTAAACTTACAACACGCCGGGGGCGGGCTGATCGCCCGCCCCCGTATATTTTGGCCGGGACCGTCCGGCTGAAAGTCAAATCCTATCCAAGAGAGAAGTTGAGTTATGAAACGAAGCAGCGGTATTTTAATGGCGGTATCCTCCCTGCCCTCCCCCTACGGGATCGGCACCCTGGGCAAGGCGGCCTATGATTTCGCCGATTTCCTGAAAGACGCCGGCCAGTCCTACTGGCAAATGCTCCCCCTGGGCCCCACCAGCTATGGCGACTCCCCCTACCAGAGCTTTTCCGCCTACGCCGGCAACCCCTATTTTATCGACCCGGATATGCTGGCGGCTGACGGACTGCTGACGGACGCCGAGTGCGCCGCCCCCGACTGGGGCAGCGACCCGCGCCATGTGGACTACGGAAAGATCTACGAGAGCCGCTTTACCCTGCTGCACAAGGCCTACAAACGGGGCTGGGAGCGGGACGCGGAGGCCGTAGCGGCCTTCGCGCAGGACAATGCGCGGTGGCTGCCGGACTACGCCCTGTACATGGCCTGCAAGCGGCACTTCGGCATGAAGGCATGGACGGAGTGGCCCGACGACGACCTTCGCCTGCGTAAGAACGAGGCCGTGCTGGACAAGTACCGCACACTTCTGCGGGAGGACGTGCAGTTCTTCACCTATCTGCAATTTCTGTTTTTCAGGCAGTGGACCGCTCTGCGCGACTACGTCCACCAGCAGGGCATCCGCATCATCGGCGATCTGCCCATCTATGTGGCCATGGACTCCGCCGACGTCTGGGCTGAGCCGCAGTTCTTCCAGCTGGACGACGATCTGGTGCCCAAGGCTGTGGCCGGCGTCCCGCCGGATTACTTTACCGCCGACGGCCAGCTGTGGGGCAACCCCCTCTACGACTGGGACGCCATGCGTGACGACGGCTTCGGCTGGTGGATCCGCCGGATCGACGGCGCCGGCAAGCTGTATGATGTGATCCGCATCGACCACTTCCGCGGCTTTGCCAACTACTGGGCCGTGCCCTACGGTCAGCCCACCGCCAAAAACGGCCGCTGGATCGCCGGTCCCGGCATGGACCTGATCGAACGGCTCAACGGCTGGTTCCCGCAGCTGGAGTTCATCGCCGAGGATCTGGGCTACCCCACCCCGGAGGTGGCGCAGCTGCTCCGCGAGTCCGGCTGGCCCGGTATGAAGGTGCTGGAATTCGCCTTTGACTCCCGGGATTCCAGCGGGTATCTGCCCCACGCCTATACGCCGCACTGCATCTGCTATACCGGCACCCACGACAACAGCCCCCTGGCACTGTGGCGGCAGGAGGCCGCGCCGGAGGATGTGGCCCACGCGGTGGAATACCTGGCGCTGACTGAGCAGGAGGGCTTCCACTGGGGTATTATCCGCGGCGGTATGTCCAGCGTGGCGGAGCTGTTCGTGGCGCAGATGCAGGACTATCTGGGCCTGGGCGAGGGAAACCGCATGAACATCCCCGGCACCCAGGGCGGCAACTGGACCTGGCGGCTGCTGCCCGGCGAGCTGAGCGATGCGCTCTCTGTCAGGATCGACCGCATGACCGCGCTCTACGGCCGCAAGGCATAAGCGAACACCCCCGGCAGTGCCGGGGGTGTTTTTTTTGCCGTGAGCACCGCTTCCGCAACGCCAAAACCCCCATCTGCCATGTGACAGATGGGGGGTTCGATGCCGCCGAGGTAGGGGTTAGACCTCCGCGACCCGTACTGCAATATGGGCCCTGCCGGGCAGGGCAAATAAAAAACCGGCTGCAATGTATGCACCTTTGAAGTGCATCCCACTTGCAGCCGGTCGATCATGCGGTCAAATGCCGTTTAGACACCGTAGCTTTGCGTCTCGGCCTTTCAGCCGATTTGCCAATAGAACATTATTATATTTTCAGTATATCACTTTCGTTCCGTTTCGTCAAGTCTTTTTCGCAAAAATCCGTGTTTTCTACGCGTCCGTGTCCAGCTCGCCGATTGCCGCGCACGCCTCACGGTATGCCGCGGCCGTCTCCGGATACAGCGCCGACGCGCGCTGCATATCGCTGCCGCGCAGGGCCTCCGTCAGGGCTGAGGCTGCCTGCCCCAGCTGCACCAGCCCCAGGTTGGCTGCCAGGCCCTTCAGCGTGTGCGCCGCCCGGAACGCCCGTTGGACGTCTCCGGCACTCATGGCCGCCTGCAGCATGGCGAAGGTATCGTCTCCGGCGAACATCCGCAGGAAACGCTCCACCGCGGACGCGCTGCCCAGCCGGCGCACGGCGTCCGCCATGTCGCCGCCCATCTCTTGATAAAGCTTCTCTAAATTCATTATTTCTTCCTCTCCAGCCACTCGGCGATCGTTCGTATCATCTGCCCAGCCTCCAACGGCTTGGGGATATGCGCGTCCATGCCCGCTGCCAGGCAGGCCGCCACGTCCTCGTCAAACAGGTTGGCGGTCATGGCGATGATCGGCAGCTGCGCGTCCGGCCTGTCCATCCCGCGGATGGCGCGGGTGGCGGAAAGGCCGTCCAGCTCCGGCATCATCACGTCCATCAGCACCGCGTCGTAGGTGCCGGGCGCCGACGCGGCGAACATCTCCACCGCCTCCTTGCCGTCGGCGGCCTGGTCCACCACGGCGCCGGCCTCCTGCAGCAGGTAGACCGCGATCTCCCGGTTCAGCTCGTTGTCCTCCGCCACCAGCAAGCGCCGTCCGGCGATGGAGGCCGCCGCGTCGGGAAGCGCGGCTTCCGGTTCGGCCTCACTGGGCATCATGGGCAGCACCACGCGGAAGCGCGTTCCCTGTCCGAGTGCACTGTCCACCTGAATGGTACCGCCTCTTTCGTCCACCAGCTTTTTCACCACGGCCAAACCCAGGCCCACGCCGCCGGAAAGGCTGCCCCTATCGCTGTTTTCCTGGGCAAATGCCTCGAACATATGGCGCTGGAACGTCTCGCTCATACCTGCGCCGTTATCCTCGCATATAAATTCCAGCCGGCACACGCCGTCCGCATAACGGGACTCGCGGAAGCTGCAGCGCACCCATCCGCCGGGGTGATTGTATTTGATGGCGTTGCCGATGATGTTCTGGCAGATCTGCCGCAGATACAGCGGGTCGCCTGTGAATTGTTCATGCTCCAGCGTCAGGTCCATCACCATCAGTGCAACGCCTGTGCTCTCCGCCTGGGCGCGCGAAATATCCAGCATCTCGTGCAGCTCGCTTGTCAAACAATAGGGGGTCTTTCCCAGCGCCTCCTGCTTCGGGCGATTCAGCGTCAGCACGTCGTTTACCAACGCCAGCAGATAGCGTGCCGCGGTCTGCGCCTTCTCCCGGCAGGACTGCACCAGCGTCACATTCTCCGGGTTCCGCCCGATGATCTCCAGCATACCCATGATGATGTTGATAGGTGTGCGTATGTCGTGGCTCATGCTGCGAAGGAAGTGCGTCTTGGCCTGGTCCGCCGCGCTGGCGCGGCGCACCTCCTCCTCCAGACGGTGCTGGTAGTCCATCTCGCGACGCTTGCGCTCCTGCGTGGTGCGGAGCACCAGCAGCGTCGCCAAGACCGCCGCCAGCGCGTACACGCCGAAGGCGGAGATCACCATGTTCTTGCCCAGGATGAACACGTATTCATTGGGGAGGAACACATACAGGCTGTACTGCTGGTATCGCTCCCGTGCACCGAAGAACGTGCCGTCCGTGCGGAGCTGGGTCAGCTTGCTGCCCGGGGAGGGGGAAGACTCCAGCGCACGGATGAGGGGCACCTCGTCCACCGGCAGGTTCCACTGCTCCGCCGCGCTGCTGCCCACCACGCGCTCGCCGTCGGTGATGTAGGTGTAGACCCTGTCATTGAGCAGCGTCTCGTAGCCCGCCAGCAGGCTCTCGATGGACGCACGGTAGGAGG
>ENA-OUQG01001829-OUQG01001829.1-human-gut-metagenome-genome-assembly--contig:-NODE-1829-length-10906-cov-3.690259_pt1 | contig 10906 bp, 8 predicted proteins | sample MGYA00237943_ERZ548823 | MGnify/ENA primary metagenome ERZ548823 (study PRJEB26490, sample SAMN05194731) | human gut metagenome | biome: terrestrial biome; feature: human-associated habitat; material... | reverse complement strand
AGGCGCTCACGATAGAAGAGTTCTGAAAGATTATCTTCTTCAAACACACGAAGGAGATTAAGCATGTCATAGGCTAAATCCATATGAACTACCTCCTCTCGAGCAACCCACCGGACTTCTCCCTCTTCCGTTGAACGAAGATCCCCTTCAAAATCCGAGGTTCTATAGAGGAAAACCAAGTACCGTTCGTCATCTGTCGTGTACCAGTGCTTCATACCGACCAATTTAGGACTTTTGATGGTCAAACCAGTTTCTTCCTTTACCTCACGGATAACTGATTCTACTAGACCTTCATGTGCTTCGATATGGCCACCGGGTAGGGCTGCTCCCGACCAAGAATAACGTTTTGGATCGCGGATTTGCATGACAATATTTCCACGGCCATCTTCAATGAGACACATGTTGGTCAAAATAGTTGCTTGTGAACGTGACATATATTTCCTTTCTTACTTATATTTCCTAAGTAATGAACCTAGCCTTAATCCATACTCTTCAGCTCTAGAACCATATCACGAATTTGGGCTGCCAATTCAAAATCAAGCAGCTCTGCCGCTTCGTGCATTTGCTTTTGAAGTTTCTTGATGGCTTCTTGGCGTTCTTTCTTGTTCATGGCACTGTAGTTCACAGTATCCTCTGCCACTTCTGCTTCATTGGTCTTGGTAATCGAAATAAGGTCACGAATTTCCTTCTTAATCGTTTGCGGAGTGATACCGTGCTCCTTATTATAGGCCATTTGGATTTCACGACGACGAGCAGTTTCATCCATAGCTTTCTGCATAGACTCCGTAATCTTATCCGCATACATGATAACGTGCCCATCACTATTTCGGGCAGCACGTCCAATCGTTTGGATAAGTCCACGTTCATTACGAAGGAAACCTTCCTTATCAGCATCCAAAATAGCAACCAGACTAACTTCAGGAACGTCAATACCCTCACGAAGAAGGTTAATCCCAATAAGAACATCAAAGACACCCAAACGCAAGTCACGGATAATCTCAGTACGCTCCAAAGTCTTAATATCAGAGTGCATGTATTTGACCTTGACTCCCATTTCCTTGAGGTAATCGGTCAAGTCTTCAGCCATCTTCTTAGTCAAAGTTGTTACAAAGACACGCTCTCCTTTTTCAGTACGGGCATTGATTTCACCAAGGAGGTCATCCATTTGACCCATAGTTGGACGAACTTCGACTTCTGGATCAAGAAGTCCTGTCGGACGGATGATTTGCTCAACGACAGTCTCAGTCTGCTCCATCTCATAGTCGCCTGGTGTCGCTGACACATAGACAATCTGATGCACATGACTTTCGAATTCTTCACGACGAAGGGGACGGTTATCAAGAGCCGATGGTAAACGGAAGCCGTAATCGACAAGCATCTTCTTACGGGCTTGGTCTCCGTTATACATTCCTTTAATCTGTCCCATGGTCATGTGACTTTCATCAATCATGATGAGGAAATCTTCTGGGAAGAAATCAAGTAGAGTAAACGGTGGCTCACCTTCTTTACGACCATCCATGTGACGTGAGTAGTTTTCGATACCATTGGTGTAACCCATCTCACGAAGCATTTCGACATCGTATTCTGTCCGTTGACGAATACGTTGAGCCTCGATGAGTTTACCCTCGGCTTCAAATTGATTAACCTGAACCTCCATCTCTTCCATAATATTCTTGATAGCTTCTTCCATATGCTCTTCATTGGTCATAAAGTGAGTAGCCGGAAAAAGAACAAGGTGCTCAACTTCACCGAGATTACGTCCTGTCAAACTTTCAATTTCACAGATACGGTCAATCTCATCACCGAAAAATTCCACTCGAAAAGCATTTTCATCACGGCTGGCAGGGAAAATTTCAACCACATCGCCACGTACACGGAATTTTCCGCGTTGAAAATCAATATCGTTACGCTCAAACTGGATATCAACCAAGTCATTGAGCAACTTGTCCCGAGAAATTTCTTGACCAGGACGCAGGCTAACAGCTGAATCCGCATATTCTTTTGGCGAACCCAAACCGTAAATACAAGACACGGAAGCCACAACAATTACATCATTGCGTTCCAATAGGGCTGATGTCGCTGAGTGACGGAGTTTATCAATTTCATCATTAATAGAGCTATCTTTTTCAATATAGGTATCTGATGAAGGCACATAAGCCTCTGGCTGGTAATAATCATAATAGGAAACAAAATACTCTACAGCATTGTCTGGGAAAAACTCCTTGAACTCACCATAGAGCTGGCCTGCCAAGGTCTTATTGTGGGCGATAACCAGAGTTGGCTTATTAACACGTTGAATGACTTGACTCATGGTATAGGTCTTACCTGTCCCTGTCGCACCCTTTAAAATTTGAGCCTTCTCCCCACCTTTGATATTATCAACCAAGGTTTCGATAGCCTGGGGCTGATCTCCTGAGGGTTCGTATTTAGAAACCAAATGAAATTGGTTGTCTTCTTTTCTATCTATCATGGTTTTTCCTTTCATTTATGCAATCATTTATCTCTTGATCGGAGAAAATCTCCCCACTTGTAAGTGGAATCTCAATCATTCGCATCTTTGCGACATAGGTACGTTTCTTCCGTGATTGATGACCAAGTTTTTGTCATAGGTAATGGCTATCTCACCATTTTTGAAGAAGATAAGCAAGACCTGATATCTCTTTTTATCATCAACTTCAGCATCAAGTTAAAGACATGCTCGATGCATTTCAAAGAATATCTCACCGTCGAAGAGCGTTCAATATCCTCCATCTGCGTTGACCAAGCCCTCTTGACAAACTCAATCTCTGATAAGGGAATTTCAAAGGTTTTGCGTCCAAATACTTGGCCGTAGTAGGTCAAAGAATTGTCATCAAGTTCCAACAGTTTTCCATGACCTTTGAGATTTACAATACCATCTATGAGAAGAACAATGGATAATAAGAGCCAAAATAAAACAATGAGACCAAGGAACTGCTTGACTAGATCTTCACGAAGGGAACCTCTAATAAGCTCAGGAAAAAGGATCCATAGAGACAAGACGGAAAATATAAGGCTAACCACTATTTTCAATTTCAATATGAGCCCATCAAGCTTTACTATTATCTCGTCCCCTTTTTCAAATCTTTCTTCTATTTTAACATAGAAGTAAAAAGACCGAGTCTTTAGAACTCAGCCTTAAGAATTTTCTTTTTTCAATTGTAGTCGAAGAATAACAATACCAATCAGGAGAACGATACAGGTGATAATATTACCTTCTAGACCAAAGGGCTCCACCTGATAACCAATCCGGTACACCTGACTTGGTAGGGAAGCGCAATAGGCTATCACCTGCATTCTGTCCACTGACTGCCACGCCAACTAGATTTCCTTGCGTAAAGTTCCAAGCACCATGAAGGGATGCCACTCCCCAGATATTATCTGTCTTGAGCATGTAAAGAGCCATGAGGACTCCTACTAGAATAATACTGATAAGAGACAAGGCAGTGACACCTTGATTTCCTAGGTGTAGTATTGAAAAGAGAGATCTTGAAATAGCAATTCCCCAGGAAAGGTTCAATTTACTAGTCACCGTCTGAAGTAGCCAACCACGTGTCACCAATTCCTCAGTCCCGACCTGGATAAACTAGAAAGGAATCAAAGATAAGAGATATATAAAGATTCTTTGAGAAAAGTCCACTTTTACAAACTCTAAGCCACCAAGTAAAGAAGTCCCAAGGAAACTCGCTAACAAGAGTAGAGTCCCAAAGCCCCACCCCTTAAGTAAGTTCAAGCAAATATTCCCCTTAAAAAATCCGAGTGTACGAATGGGACGTTTTTCAACAACTTTAACTCAGATAAAGATAACTAAGGCAGTAAAGACAAAGGTTCCCAGCTGAAAATACAAGCTTGAAAACAGTTTAGTGGAAATCGTATTTATATTCCGAAACTGAATGTTGCCATTAAATATCAAGAATGAAAGAATAACAGTCATGGGAACTCCCACAACAATCCCTGCTAGAAATCCACCTATAAGGACATATCCAGAGGCAATAAAACAGGAAAGCATAATCATCAGCCAACTAGGGACTTTATCATATCGGCTGGTGTATTTCTCAAGCATACTTTTCTTCATTTTCAGCTCCTGTAACCAATCTTCCCTGTATTAGGGTACAGTGTAACGAATTGACACAACTTGTCAACTTCTTCTAAAACAACTCTCATAATTAACAATTATTGTTATATTTTATAACATGACGCTTCTCAGAGTTTGATAACAAGGGCTTTTTTTGATAGAATAGAAAGGTATTTTATAAAGGAGAACTTTTTATAATGAAGAAAAAACTTCTGACACTCTTTTTGAGTGTCATGTCAGCTCTCTTTGTTTTCGGAGCTAAGGCATCTGCTAGCACGATTTCAGTAGTTTCAGATACAGCCTATGCCCCATTTGAATTCAAAGACTCTGATCAGACCTACAAGGGTATCGATGTTGATATTATCAACGAAGTTGCCAAACGTAAGAATTGGGATGTTAACCAAACTTATCCTGGTTTTGATGCAGCCGTTAACGCAGTTCAGTCAGGACAAGCAGACGCCCTCATGGCAGGTACAACTGTAACCGATGCACGTAAGAAGGTCTTCACTTTTTCAGACACTTATTACGACACATCAATTGTTATTTACACTCGTAGCAACGACAAAGTCAGCGACTACAAACAATTGAAAGGTAAAACAGTTGGTGTTAAAAATGGTACCGCCGCTCAAACCTGGCTTGATAAAAACGCTAGCAAGTATGGTTTCACTGTTAAAACTTTTGACACTAGTGACTTGATGAACAACAGTTTGGACTCTGGTTCAGTTTATGCAGCCATGGACGACACACCAGTTGTTCAATATGCTATTGGTCAAGGTAAAGACTATGCTATCAACATAAAGCCTGAATCTATCGGTAGCTTCGCTTTCGCTGTAAAAAAAGGTGGAAAGCACGAAAGTCTTATCAAGGATTTCAATGAAGCCCTTAAGGAAATGAAGGAAGACGGCACCTACGATGAAATCATGACCAAATGGTTGGGTGACTCGGCAAAAGCTTCTTCAAAATCTTCATCGTCAAAACCGTCGGAAGCTCTTAACTTGACTGGTGATGCTAATGCAAAAGCTACTCCTACTAAGGAAACTTACACCATCTCAATGGACTCATCGTTTGCACCATTTGAATATCAAAATGGTTCTGGTAAGTATGTTGGTATCGACGTTGACATCATCAATGCCATTGCTAAAAACCAAGGTTTCAATGTTAAATTAACTAACCCTGGTTTCGATGCATCACTTAATGCCGTTCAATCTAGCCAAGCCGATGCGGTATTGGCTGGTATGACCATCACTGATGCCCGTAAACAAATCTTTGATTTCTCAGATCCTTACTACACTTCAAACATTCGTTTAGCTGTGAAAAAAGGCTCTAACATTAAGAAATATGAAGATCTCAAAGGTAAGACTGCTGGTGCCAAAAACGGAACATCTTCTTACTCTTGGTTAGAAGAGAATGCCGACAAATATGGCTTCACGCTTCGTGCATACGATGAAGCTTCTACTATGTATGATAGCTTGAACTCTGGTTCAATCGATTCCCTTATGGATGATGAAGCCGTACTTCTATACGCTATCCAACAAGGACGTAACTTTGAAACACCTATTAAGGGAATCTCTACTGGTAAAGTTGGCTTTGCTGTTAAAAAAGGGGCTAACCCTGAGTTGATTGAAATGTTCAACAATGGTTTAGCTGCTATTGTTAAAGACGGTACTTACGATAAGATTATCAACAAATACCTTGACAATAACAAATCTAAAGAAAAGAGCTCAACCAATGTTCCCGATGAAACTACAATCGTAGGCTTAATTAAAAACAACTATAAACAACTTCTCCAAGGTCTTGGAATTACCCTTGGATTGACCCTTCTTTCATTTGCTATTGCCATGATTATCGGTATTATCTTCGGTATGATGGCAGTTGCACCAAACAAGACCCTTCGTGTGATTTCACAAATCTTTGTTGACGTTGTCCGTGGTATTCCATTGATGATCGTTGCAGCCTTCATCTATTGGGGTATTCCGAACTTGATTGAAAATATCACCGGTCACCAGTCACCAATCAATAACTTCGTGGCTGCGACTATAGCCCTCTCACTTAATGGTGGTGCTTACATTGCTGAAATTGTGCGTGGTGGTATCGAAGCTGTCCCTATTGGTCAGATGGAAGCCAGCCGAAGCTTGGGTGTCCCATACAATACAACAATGCGTAAGGTCATCTTGCCACAGGCTGTTCGTTTGATGTTGCCAAACTTCATCAACCAATTTGTTATCTCATTGAAAGATACGACTATCGTATCAGCTATCGGTTTGGTCGAACTCTTCCAAACTGGTAAAATCATCATTGCTCGTAACTACCAATCATTCCGTATGTATGCGATTTTGGCCATCATTTACTTGGTCATCATCACATGCTTGACGAAATTGGCTAAACGACTAGAAAAGAGACTTAAATAATGGCTGAATTGAAAATCGATGTGCAGGACTTGCACAAATCATACGGCGACAATGAAGTCCTTAAAGGCATTGACGCCAAATTCTACGAGGGGGACGTTGTATGTATCATCGGTCCTTCAGGTTCAGGTAAATCAACCTTCCTTCGTACCCTTAACCTACTTGAACCAATAACTTCTGGTAAAGTAGTCGTTGATGGCTATGAATTATCAAACCCTAAGACAAACCTTGACAAAGCCCGTGAAAATATCGGGATGGTTTTCCAGCATTTCAACCTCTTCCCACACATGACTGTCCTTGAAAATGTGACATTCGCACCAGTTGAACTGGGACGCATGACTAAAGAAGAAGCTGATAAATTAGCTATGGATCTTCTAGACCGTGTCGGACTTTCTGACAAAGCTGATGCTACACCAGATAGCCTATCTGGTGGACAAAAACAACGTGTGGCAATTGCGCGTGGTTTGGCAATGAATCCTGACATCATGCTCTTTGACGAACCTACTTCTGCCCTTGACCCTGAGATGGTCGGAGACGTTCTTAACGTTATGAAAGAATTGGCAGAGCAAGGTATGACCATGATTATCGTTACTCACGAAATGGGATTTGCCAAGGAAGTGGCGACCAATGTTCTGTTTATTGATGACGGACAGATTTTGGAGAGTGCGCCTCCGGCAGAATTTTTCGCAAATCCGAAGAACCCTCGTTTAAAAGAATTTTTATCCAAGGTTTTAGTATAAAAAGACACCCATGAGATTGTCGGAAATGACAGTCTTATGGGTGTTTTTTGCGGATTACGGTAATACAGCGAGGATGGCCTCCTTCGTGGCATTTACATTGCCCTGTATCATTTTTTTTGAGCCGCCGCACTTGGCGGAAAGCTTTTCCCGAAGAATAGCCGCTAACTGCGTGCAGTCGAAGGCTTCGCCGCCTCCGGCAATAAAGGTGTAGCCGGTATCGTCCGAACCGGAGAACAGAGCCGAATAGCCGGGGTAGGAAGCCGTCAGGGTATTGACCGCATTGCGGACAGCCTTTACATCCATGGGCTCCGTAAACAAAACGGCATGGTCCGTTTCGACGTACGACGGCAGGGAGGAGAGGGACTGCAGAAGCAGTTTTTCCTGAAGCGCATTGATACGCTGCTGCTTTTCAAAAGCCTCCTGCTTTAAGCGCTCCACGGCATCTGGGATTTTTTCAAAGGGTACCGAAAGGCTGTTGCTTAAAAGGCGGAGAACGGAAAGGTCTGTACCGTAATCGGAGAGGGCACGCATGCCGCATTTTATGGTAAGGCGCATGCCGCCGCGGTGGGAAACGGCTTCGGTGATTTTGATAAGTCCGATCTGACCGGTGGTGTCCACATGGGGAGCACAGCAGGCACAGAGGTCCACTCCGGGGATTTCCACAATCCGGACGGCCCCTTCAATTTCGATTTTGCTGCGGTAGGAAAGGGAAGATAGTTCCTCGGGAGAAGGGAAGTAGGCCTTTACGGGAAGATTCTCAAATATCACCCGGTTGGCTGCTTTTTCCAATTCGGAAATATCTTCCAAAGAAATGGAACCGTTTACATCTAATGTGGTATAATCATTACTGAGATGGAAGCCTACGTTGTCGTAGCCCCATTTTTTATGCATGAGACCGGACAGAATATGTTCGCCGGTGTGCTGCTGCATATAGTCAAAGCGTTGTTCCCAGTCCACCGTGCCGGACACCTTTTCGCCTACGGGAAGAGGGGACGGCAGGAAATGCGTCAGGGTATTGTCTTTGCCAATGGACACATGCAGTACGGGGAGGGAGCCAAGCGTACCGCTGTCGGAGCCCTGGCCGCCTTCTTCGGGGAAAAAAGCGGTGCGGTCCAAAATAACGGCAAAGCAGTCATTTACGGGCACGCAGGACAGCACTGTGGCTTCAAATTGGGTAATATGGGGATTTATGTCATATATTTTTTCGGTCATTTTACGTGAAAGCTCCTTTTTCTTATAAATGATATGGATTATTATAAAAGAAAAAACCGCTTTTTGGCAATAGAAAATGAGTTGAATCGCAAAATGAATTATGCTATAATAAAACGATTGCGCAAAGATAAATAACAGGAATATCAAGCATGGAGGAATATGCAGAGAGGAGCATGTATGAAGGCATTTTTAATCTTGGAAGACGGAACCGTATTTGAAGGAAATCATATCGGCGCGGATAAGGAAATTATCAGTGAAATCGTATTTAATACTTCAATGGCCGGTTACTTAGAGGTATTGACGGACCCTTCCTACGCGGGACAGGCTGTATGTATGACATACCCTTTGATTGGAAACTACGGTGTGTGCAGAGAGGACTGTGAGTCGTTAAAGCCCTGGCCGGACGGATTTATTGTAAGGGAATTATCCAGAATTCCCAGCAATTTCAGATGCGATGTAAGCATTCAGGAATATCTTGAGGAGAACGGCGTTCCCGGTATCGAAGGCATCGACACCAGAGCCCTGGTTCGGATTTTGAGAGAAAAGGGTACCATGAACGGTATGATTACCACCAATGCCGATTACAAGTTAGAGGAAGTCATTCCGAAGTTAAAAGCTTATACCACGGGCAATGTGGTGGAAAAAGTAACCTGCAGTGAAAAATATACCATGGCGCCTTCTAAGGATCTTGCCGACAACGGCCCCATTTCCGGTTCTGCCGTTTTCGTGAAAGCCGATTATGAAGCAGGAAAGCGCGAGATGCGCCCCTCCATGGTAAAGGAGCTGAACGGAGCCGGCTTAAAGGTAGCGCTGATGGACTTCGGCGCAAAGAGAAACATTCCTCATTCTCTTTGCCAGAGAGGCTGCGAGGTAACCATTTATCCCGCACAGACAAAAGCGGAAGAAATCATTGCGGATGCACCGGACGGCATCATGCTTTCCAACGGACCGGGAGACCCGAAGGAGTGCACCGAAATTATTAAAGAGATTAAAAAGCTCTATGACACGGATATTCCTATTTTTGCTATCTGCTTAGGCCATCAGCTTATGGCGCTTGCCACAGGAGCGGATACTCATAAATTAAAATACGGACACAGAGGCGGCAACCATCCGGTCAAGGACCTTGCCACAGGAAGAGTGTATATTTCTTCCCAGAACCACGGCTATGTGGTAGACACGGACAACTTGGACCCGGAGATCGCGGTTCCCGCTTTCATCAATGTAAACGACGGAACCAACGAAGGTCTTTCCTACACCGGCAAGCGCATCTTCACGGTGCAGTACCATCCGGAAGCATGCCCCGGACCGCAGGACTCCGGCTATCTGTTTGACAGATTTATTGATATGATGAAAGACAAGAAGGAAGGAGGAAACAAAAATGCCTAAGAATCCCAATGTAAAACGTGTTATGGTAATCGGCTCCGGCCCCATTGTCATCGGTCAGGCAGCAGAATTTGACTATGCAGGAACACAGGCCTGCCGTTCCTTAAAGGAAGAGGGAGTGGAGGTTATCTTAGTAAACTCCAACCCCGCAACCATTATGACGGACCGGGATATTGCAGACAAAGTATACATTGAACCTCTTACCTTAAAGGTACTGGAACAGATTATTGAAAAAGAAAAGCCCGACTCCATTCTGCCGACCCTGGGCGGACAGGCAGGCTTAAACCTCGGTATGGAATTAGAGGAATCCGGTTTCCTTGCGTCCCACAATGTAAAGCTTTTGGGCACCACGGCGGCAACCATCCGCAATGCGGAAGGACGTCAGGAATTTAAGGACTTAATGGAGCGTATCGGAGAGCCCTGCGCCGCATCCAAGGTAGTGGAAAACGTAGAGGACGGTGTGGCATTTACCGAACAGATCGGTTACCCGGTTGTGCTTCGTCCCGCATATACATTAGGCGGTTCCGGCGGCGGTATTGCCCACAACCAGACCGAATTAGAGGAAATTCTGGAAAACGGTCTCCGTCTTTCCCGTGTAGGACAGGTTCTGGTGGAAAGATGTATTGCCGGCTGGAAGGAAATCGAATATGAAGTAATGCGTGACAGCGCAGGCAACTGCATCACCGTATGTAACATGGAAAACATTGACCCGGTAGGTGTGCACACCGGCGACAGTATCGTAGTGGCACCCTCCCAGACCTTAAGCGATAAAGAGTACCAGATGCTTCGTAGCTCTGCACTTAACATCATCAATGAGCTGGGCATCACCGGCGGCTGTAACGTACAGTTTGCCCTGCATCCCACCAGCTTTGAATACTGTGTTATCGAAGTAAATCCCCGTGTAAGCCGTTCTTCCGCACTGGCAAGTAAGGCAACCGGTTATCCCATTGCCAAGGTTGCGGCAAAGATCGCACTGGGCTATACACTGGACGAAATCAAGAATGCCATTACCGGCAAGACCTATGCCCTGTCTCTTATACACATCTCCGAGCCCACGAGACGGACTCCTATCT
>ENA-OUQG01001820-OUQG01001820.1-human-gut-metagenome-genome-assembly--contig:-NODE-1820-length-10931-cov-6.243288_pt1 | contig 10931 bp, 7 predicted proteins | sample MGYA00237943_ERZ548823 | MGnify/ENA primary metagenome ERZ548823 (study PRJEB26490, sample SAMN05194731) | human gut metagenome | biome: terrestrial biome; feature: human-associated habitat; material... | reverse complement strand
CATCAGTATTACTTGTGGGCAATTTCTGCCCCATGCAAGGGGAAGAATCCTGCACATCCATTGGGCAGATATTGCCCTCTGGACGGGAAGAAATCTGCACCCTGTCCGGGATTTGCAGAAAGATGCGGTTTGCCTGATTCCAACCCTGACGGATGCGGGTGATCAGTCCGGCATTTTCCAGCTCCCGCAGGGCGGTCTTGACCGTCCGCTCACTCCGGTCAAGATCGTTTGCCATCTGCTTGATCGTATAGATCACATACACATTCCCGTCCTCGGACACCCAGCCGCTTTTTTGGGAAAGCGTAGTGCGGTTGAGCAGAAGCCCATATAGCAGCTTGGCGTTGATGGAATATTCGCCCGCCAGCATGAAGCGCGGCAAGGGAATGAACGGCGGCAATGCGGTGTTCAGTTTGAAATAGATTTTTCATCACATCCTCTCTGGTCTGGTGTGATACGGCTGCTATGGCGGTTTTCTGTCAGGTCCGCGAGGGGAGTACGCAGGTGTGCCACCCTTTTTTGCTCTCTTTGACCGATAATGCGGACAAATAACGACAACCGCCCGGAAGCTCTGCTTGCAATCGTGGACGCAGCGGCGGCAGAGCGTGTTGTACGCCTTGCGTCCCCGGTCATTCAGGAAGAACGACCATTCCAGCTTTTTTGATTTGCTCATGCGCGGCATATCTGTACTCCTTTCCCGAATTACAATTCGTTTCTCTGCTGTACTTTCAGCAGCTCCCATACGTCAGCCATCCGTTCTTTCAGCTCGGCAACGTCGGCATCGTAGAAATGCCCGGTGCTGTTGATGCGGCGGCAAATCTGATTGATGTTCGAGGCGATCCGGCTGACAGCGGCAGCTAACTTCTTTTGCTCGGTGTAATCGACCTTGATGATGTACCCGTCAATCAGCATTTTTCGGGCATACGCGCCGAAATTGTGGGTGCCGAGTTGATTCATCTTGTGGCGAATCAGACTCAACTCCTGCGCATTCAGGCAGATTTCCTTGCGGATGGGTCGTGTGCGGTCTGGCATATTGAAACACTCCTTTCACAATACAACGGACATTTTTTCTCAAAAACTTGGTAGTGACGAAAAGAAAATTTTGAAGACGAGGGCATTGGCGATTCGTTGCCCCTCACTTTACAACGGACATTTTTAAGTCAAAACGCAGGTATCAAAATGAGAAATTTTCAAAAAATATGCGCCCCTGCTTTTGCGAAAGCGGGAGCGCGTTGTATCTGCGGATATGAGATTTGAGAGAGTAGCAAGCACATCCGGTGTCCGTACACACCGGAAAAAGGAGCGGTTCAGCCTTGCGCCCGAACTGCTCCTTTTGTTGTTGGGGAAGCCCCAAACCCTTGATTTTTAAAGTGAAGATACTTCCTGAGATTTTCCGGAAAGCCCTTGCTTTTATTCGCTTTGACGATTATAATTATACTGTGATTTTATAAGCAGACGCAGAACTGAACTGCAACAGGAGTATCGCCCATGAAGTATTTATCTATCGCGCAAACCGCCGAACGCTGGGGTATCTCCACCCGCCGTATTCAGATTTTGTGCGGCGAGGGGCGCGTCCCCGGTGCTATCCGCATTGGCTCGGTCTGGGGGATTCCAGAGGACGCAGAGAAGCCAGCGGACGCGAGAATCAAGAACGGCAAGTATATCAAGAAGCCCGTCGAAAATGAAAAATGAGCCGCAGATTATATCAGCGACTCTAACTCGAAATAATGGGGTCTATTCCATTTCGCGGGTGCGAATGGGCGCACTGACCCCTTGTCACGAATCTACCCAAATTGTCGATTCGACAGATTATAGCAGAGTCCTACAAAGGAGCAACGATTATGAACAAACAACAGCTTGCCAATAAAATCTGGGAATCCGCAAACAAAATGCGATCCAAGATCGAGGCTAACGAATATAAAGACTACATTCTTGGTTTCATCTTCTATAAGTTTCTCTCTGACAAAGAAGTAGATTTTCTAAAAAAGGACGGATATGAAGAAGCTGACCTTCAGGAACATGTACATGAGAACAACGAGGAACTTGTTGATTATTGTCAGCAACACCTTGGCTATTTTATCGCCTATGATAATCTTTTCTCGACATGGCTGGATAAGGGAAATAGCTTTACTGTTGACAATGTGAGAACTGCTCTTTCTGCATTCAATCGCTTGATCAGTGATACGCAGAAAAAGGTGTTCAGCAAAATTTTTAATACACTGGAAACTGGTCTGAGCAAACTTGGTGACAGCACCAGCAATCAAACCAAAGCTATCCGCGACTTGATTCAGCTGATCAAGGATATTCCTACCGATGGCAGGCAGGACTATGACGTTTTAGGCTTTATTTACGAATATTTGATCAGCAACTTTGCTGCAAATGCTGGGAAGAAGGCCGGTGAGTTTTATACGCCTCATGAAGTGTCTCAGCTTATGTCTGAGATTGTCGCAAACCACTTGAAGGATCGTGAGAAAATCGAAATATATGATCCTACGAGCGGTTCTGGCTCTCTTTTGATCACCATAGGCAAGAGTGCTACCAAGTACCTGAAGAATAAAGACGGCATCATGTACTATGCGCAGGAGCTGAAGGAAAACACATACAATCTGACCCGTATGAATCTTGTTATGCGCGGCATCAATCCAGCCAATATCTTCACTCGCTGTGGCGATACATTGGAGCAGGACTGGCCTATGTACGATGATGTCACTCAGACGTATAACCCGTTGTATCTGGATGCTGTGGTTTCCAACCCACCGTATTCACAGCACTGGGATCCGTCTCACAAGGAAACCGATCCCCGCTATCGCTATGGCATGGCACCAAAAGGAAAAGCTGACTATGCCTTCCTACTTCATGACCTGTACCATGTAAAACCAGACGGTATTATGACCATCGTCCTCCCTCATGGTGTTCTGTTCCGTGGTGATGCTGTTGGAGGCGCTGATGGACTGGGTGAAGGCGAGGGACGTATTCGCCGAAATCTGATTGAAAATAACAACATCGAAGCAATTATCGGACTGCCCGCAAATATTTTCTATGGCACGGGTATTCCCACCATCATTATGGTTTTACGGCAAAAACGTGAAGCTTCTGATGTGCTTTTTATCGACGCTTCCAAGGGATTCACCAAAGTTGGTAAGACCAACAAACTAATGGCATCGGACATCAAGAGAATTGTGGACGCTATTGCCGCCCGCCCTGAGAATATTGAAAAGTTTGCCCGACTGGTCTCCAAGGAAGAGATTCGCCGCAATGGATATAACCTGAATATTCCCCGTTATATCGATTCTTCTGAAGCGACAGAAACTTGGAATATTTACGCCACCATGTACGGCGGCATTCCCAACCATGAAATTGATTTTCTGGAACAGTATTGGACTGCGTTCCCTCAGCTGAGAAGTGTTCTGTTTGCCGCCGATGAAACCCCGTATTCAAGATTGGCAGTTGAAAACATCAAAGAAGCTATCGAAGGCAGTGCCGATGTACAAGCGTTCGTTGCAGCACATCAGTCAGCGTTCGCAGATTTTGATACATATCTGGACGGCGAACTGATCGGGAAAATGATGGATATGAATGTCTCCAAGGCTGAGGATACTATTACGCAGAATATCTTTGGCCGTGTTGCACCGCTTCCCCTGATCGACAAGTATCAGGCGTATCAACTGTTGGATGACAAGTGGAATATAATTTCCACCGATCTTGAAATTATCCAGACAGAGGGTTTTGCTGCCACAAAGCAGGTCGACCCGAATATGGTCATCAAAAAGAAAGACGATAAGGAAGAAGAAGTACAGAACGGCTGGGTAGGCCATGTCATTCCCTTTGATTTGGTGCAGACTACACTTCTTCGGGAAGATTATGATGCACTCAAGGCAAAAGAAGCCAGATTGGATGAAATTGCCGCTGAACTGACGGAGATCATAGATTCCATTGATGAGGGTGATCGCGGAGAGTTTCTGAATGATGACAATACTGCATTTGTCCCCAAAGAGTTTGCAGCAAAACTTGCGGAAATCTATGCAGATATCTCTTCCCCGGAACTTACTGCATTGCAGGGGTATGCTGCATTGATAGATGCCAAAGCCGGAAAGGCAGCAAAACTGAAATATATCTTTGAGCATAAGGAAGTGAACTGGGCGTTTGTAGATGGAAATGCCCCGTATACCAAGGGCAAAGTCGCGGCTTATATGAAAACGCTGCGCGAGGCATATTCCTTCCCGGAAGATTCCTTTGAGGCGAAGATGGTCTGTGCTGATAAACTGATGACGGAAGAAAAAGCCGTCAAAAGGGATGTCAAAGAAAAATCCTATGCGCTCCACATGAAAACCAAAGTAACCATTGAAGGGCTGAGCGATGAGCAAGTTCTTGACCTCCTGCGCCTGAAATGGATTGTTCCGCTGTGCGCATCTCTCCGTGCCATGCCGGATGCAATCATTGACACACTGGAAAAGGCGGCACAGGCGTTGGCGGATAAGTATGCCGTGACCTATTTGGAATTGGATGAGCAGATTCAGAAATCCGAGGAATCGCTTTCTTCCATGATCGATGAACTGACAGGTAATGAATACGACATGAAGGGATTGGCAGAGTTCAAAGCTCTGTTGCAGGGTGATGCAAATGAGTAAAACCGAAATCCCTTCCATTCGTTTTCGCGGCTTTGACGACGCTTGGGAACAGCGTAAGCTCGGTGATATTGGTAAAGCTCGCTCTGGAGTAGGATTTCCCGACGCCGAACAAGGAGGGGTAACCGGTATACCGTTCTTCAAAGTTTCCGATATGAACTTAGGCGGCAATGAGAATGAAATGGCTGTTGCTAATAACTATGTTACAGCAGAGCAGATTGCTGTTCACAGGTGGTCGCCTATTACAGAATTGCCAGCTATTTTCTTTGCAAAGGTTGGAGCTGCTGTGATGCTAAATCGCAAACGTTTATGCCGTTTTCCGTTCCTTTTGGACAACAACACAATGGCGTATTCTCTCAGCTCAACGAAGTGGGACGCAGACTTTGCAAAGGCTCTCTTTGGAACAGTTGATTTGACTTCCTTGGTTCAAGTTGGAGCGTTACCGTCCTACAATGCCGGAGATGTTGAATCAATGGAAATATATCTGCCGAGCCTTTTAGAGCAAGGGCAAATTGGCGGTTTTTTCAAACAGCTCGACCGCCTCATCACCCTTCATCAGCGTAAGTTTGAAAAGTTGACGAATGTCAAAAAATCGATGCTTGAAAAAATGTTCCCGCAAAATGGCAGCTGCTATCCCGAAATTCGCTTTAAGGGATTTACTGACCCTTGGGAACAGCGTAAGTTCGGCGAAGTGTTTATGTCATTGCAGAATAATACGCTCTCTCGTGCGGAGCTGAATGATGAGTTTGGTGCAGCACAGAACATACATTATGGAGATGTGCTCATCAAGTACGATGAAATTTTAGACGTTTCAAAAGAGCCACTTTCGTATATTGAAAAGCAGTCGATTGCAGATAAATTCAAGACTTCTTATTTGCAAAATGGAGATGTCATCATAGCTGATACTGCTGAAGATGAAACTGTCGGGAAATGCACAGAAATAGAGGGCTTGACGGATCAGAAAGTTATCTCCGGATTGCACACGATGCCGGTAAGACCGAATAGAAAATTTGCTTCTGGATTTCTTGGATTTTACCTTAACTCGACCGCGTATCACGACCAGTTAAAACCGCTCATGCAGGGTATAAAAGTTACTTCGATTTCCAAGGGCGCTATGCAGGACACGGTTGTCAAATTTCCTTTGGATTTGAAGGAACAGGAACAGATTGGCATATACTTTGGCGGCCTCGACCACCTTATCACCCTTCATCAGCGTGAGTTGGAAAAGCTCCAAAGCATCAAAAAAGCACTGCTTGAAAAAATGTTTGTCTGATACAGGAGGCAAGCTATGGTATTTGAACAGGAAGCCGCCTTTGAAACGGCGCTCATTAATTTACTGACAGAAAAATATGGCTGGGAGCCGGAAATTCTGCGCTATAAAACAGAAGAAGATCTGATCCAAAACTGGAAACAGATCCTCTTTGAAAACAACCGGGATGTGGACCGGCTGAACGATGTTCCGCTGACCGACGGAGAAATGCAGCAGATTCTTGACCAGATTACCCGTCTGCGCACGCCGCTGAAACTCAACGGTTTTATCAATGGTAAAACCGTTGCTGTCAAACGCGACAATCCCGCAGATGAACTGCACTTCGGGAAAGAAGTCAGTCTGAAAATCTATGACCGTCAGGAAATTGCCGCCGGTCAGAGCCGCTATCAGATTGCAGAGCAACCGGTGTTCAAGGCAAAAAGCTCTGTTTTACCCAACCGCCGGGGTGACTTTATGCTGTTGATCAACGGTATGCCGCTGATTCACTGCGAACTGAAGCGCAGCGGTGTGGATGTCAGCCAAGCCTACAACCAGATTGAAAAATATGCATATGAGGGAGTTTTCTCTGGATTGTTTGCTCTTGTGCAGATTTTTATTGCTATGCAGCCGGATGAAACAGTCTATTTTTCAAATCCCGGTCCGGACGGAAAGTTCAACAAAGATTTTTACTTTCACTGGGCAGACGCCAACAATGAGCCGTTGAACAACTGGAAAGACATTGCACAGTATCTGCTTTCCATCCCTATGGCGCACCAGCTGATCGGCTTCTATACCGTTGCCGACGATACCGACGGTATTTTGAAGGTTATGCGCAGCTATCAGTATTATGCGACTTCTCGTATTACCAGCCGCGTTGCTATGGGCCGATGGGCTGATAGGGATCAGATGGGCGGCTACATCTGGCACACCACCGGTTCCGGAAAAACACTGACCAGCTTCAAATCGGCTCAGTTGATTGCAGCTTCCAAGGATGCCGACAAGGTTGTATTCCTGATGGACAGAGTTGAACTTGGCACGCAGTCCCTGCTGGACTATCGCGGGTTTGCCGACGATACAGACTCTGTGCAAGCTACAGAAAACACGGATATTCTCGTAGCAAAACTGCGGAGCGATGATCCCGCAAACACGTTGATTGTCACATCTATTCAGAAAATGAGCCGTGTGGAAGAAGAAAATGGCTTCAATGCTCACGACATCGAACTGATCCAGAACAAGCGGGTTGTATTTATCATTGATGAAGCGCATCGCGATGTATTTGGCGAAATGCTGCGTACTATCAAAGCAACTTTCCCAAACGCCATGTTTTTTGGCTTTACCGGCACGCCGATCCACGATGAAAATCAGAAGAAAATGAGCACTACTTCGGATGTGTTCGGCAATGAGCTGCACAGGTACAGCATTGCGGACGGCATCCGTGATAAGAATGTTCTGGGCTTTGATCCATACATGGTGCCAACATACAAAGATCGTGATCTTCGGAAAGCGGTTGCACTTGAAAGAGCTAAGGCAACTACTGAGGCAGAAGCGTTGGCAGACCCTAAAAAGAAAAAAGTCTATCTGCATTATATGGATCACACAAAAGTGCCGATGGCTGGATATGTTCAGGCAGATGGTAGCTATTTGAAAGGCATTGAAGATTATCTGCCTGTTTCTCAGTACGAACGCGAAGAGCATCAGTGTGCCGTAGTTGATGATATTTTGGAAAACTGGACAACCCTAAGCCACGACAGCAAGTTTCATGCGATTTTTGCTACCAGTAGCATTCCAGAGGCAATCCAGTATTATAAACTGTTTAAAGCAAAGGGCAATCTGAAGATTACCGCTTTGTTTGACCCCAGTATTGATAACAATGGTAATGGGCTTTTTAAAGAAGAGGGCATTGTTGAAATCATCGAAGATTACAATACCAGATACGGTATGAAGTTCCAGATGGCGACATATGCAACCTTCAAAAAGGACATTTCCTATCGTCTGGCGCACAAAGAACAGTACAAAGGAATTGAACATACTTCCGACCAGCAAATTGATCTGCTGATCGTTGTCGATCAGATGCTGACTGGGTTTGACTCCAAATGGATCAACACGCTATATTTGGATAAGATTTTGGTTTACGAAAAGTTGATTCAGGCATTCTCACGTACCAATCGTCTCTATGGTCCGGAGAAGCCCTTTGGCACGATTCGTTATTATCGTAAACCGTATACAATGCAGAGAAACGTTGAAGAAGCGTTCAAGCTGTATTCTGGTGATAGACCTCTTGGCCTATTTGCCGACAAGCTGGAACACAACCTCGAAAAAATGAATGCGTTGTACGATGATATTGGGAGCATCTTCCGTTCTGCTGGAATTGAGAACTTCGAAAAACTTCCGGTTGATCATACGGAGCGCGGACAATTTGCTAAATTATTCAAGCAGCTTAACAGCTATCTCGAGGCTGCTAAGATACAGGGCTTCACTTGGAATAAGCTGTCCTATGAATTTAAGAACGTTGGCAGAAAAGTGATCATAAATCTGCACCTCGATGAAACCACCTACTTGATTCTTGCTTTGCGTTATAAGGAATTATTCTCTGGTGGTAGCGGAGGGACCGGTGTTGAAGATGTGCCGTATGAAATCGACTCCTACCTGACGGAAATCAATACTGGTGTAATTGATGCCAACTATATGAACTCCCGGTTCAAAAAGTACATTAAGGCGTTGCAGGATGGCACAGAAACTGCCGCTGTGCTGGATGAACTTCACAAGTCGTTTGCAACGCTCACACAAGAGGAACAAAAATACGCAAACATCTTCCTCCATGATGTCCAGAACGGTGATGTGGTAGTTGACGAAGGAAGAACGCTCCGTGATTACATTACAGAATATATGACCAGTGCCAAAAATGACCAGATCCACCGTTTTGCTACCGCCATCGGAGTTGATGAAACGATACTGCGTAGCTTTATTCAGTCGAAAATCACGGAAGCCAATATCAATGAGTTTGGTAAATTTGACACATTGAAGGCAACTGTGGATACGGAAAAGGCGAAAACCGTCCTTGAAATGATAGAGGGTAAGCCTATCAAGAAATTCCAGATCAACATGAAGATTGACCAAATGTTGAGAAGATTTATTCTTGAAGGCGGATTTGATATTACATAATAGAGAAAAGGATGCGAAAACACTATGGTGAGCAAAACAAGAAAAGTATCGTTTTATCGTCTATCACTGGAAAAACAAACACTGCTTCCGCGAACGCGCACTGTCCGGGTAACACAATTAAACAACAGCGAAATCGAAGACTGCTTTAGGGAAATATATAACGAAAAAATGCAGGTACTTTCCGATAATCATAAAGCAATTAATATCACGGCTTCAAATGGACACTATGTCATTGAAGCAATATCCTTTGAAGAGCATAGAGCTTTCTTAAAGATCGGTCAGCAAAATCCTTCTAACACTGTTGCTCTGCGAGATCGAACAACATTGGAAACAGAAAATGTACCAATGCGCGAAAGTCAGCTGCTGGAGCTTTATACTTTCTGCCTTATTGATTTTGAGAGCGGAATTGTGAGCTACATTGGAATTAACGGGGCTCCCAAAATTTCAGCTGTCCGCAACCTGTTTGATCAAACGCTTGAACCGGGAGAAAATACTTCTGCCCACCTTGCAGCAATCATGACTGATGATATTCTACAAGTATTAGTTCGGAAGCATATTATCAGCAAGGTATCTGTTACGGTAGCCGTACCTGAAGATCAAATTCTAAGCGACATCGGGCTGGATATTGAAAGTTTTGATGCGATTCGAAATGTACGAACAAAAACTGCGACATACAAATTGGTAGGTCGCCGCAACAAGAACATATTTACTTCTAGTTCAAAACTCGCCGAAATGATCGCCGCAATAAAAATTAAATTTGGTGACAACCTGCAAGGGTTGACTGCAAACGCAAAGGATTATAACGAAAAATCACAGACATATGATTTGCTACAATATAACTTTACAAAAACAGTCGTCCTTGGTAGAGAGGACGAAGGTTTGTTGACACTTGATGATTTCAAAGATGCACTCGTAAATACATACGATTTATATAGGACAGAGCTGTTGAGATATTGTCGAAGTTAACCTGAATTGGTGGTGGAATAAATGACAAAGCTAAAAAACTGGATATGGATAGGTTTAGTATTAGTATTGTCAATTGGAGTATCTATTATATTATTTAAAAGCGCTTTCTTCGATATAAGCAAGTTTGAAAAATTGGCTCCGGATTTTCATTATAATGCAATATCTATGTCCGCGATAATTGGAGGCTTTTTATTTACAGGGATTAGCATTCTGATTTCTGTGATTGACAAAGAGCGCATTGAACGATTATGGAATAACAGCTATTTAGACAATCTCTATCGGTCAGCCTTCGTGGGAATGATTGCAAATATCATCACGATTATTGTTGCGTTTTCATTAGTCTTTTTAGACATTCCCTCAAAAGCGGAAGACATCTTTGTTGAGATCGAAATTGCAGCACTAATAATTGGTGTTGTATTCTTTGCATGGTGTATAAAGTACTTGTTGTTTATAATTTCTAAGCTTAAAACCGAAAAATAAATTTTAGATTGTTGCGAGTCCCTACTGTTCACACAAGAGTTTCAAAATCCGGGTTGACATCTGCTCGGATTTTGATTATACTGTACTTAACCCAAATTGGAGGTTGAACAGCATGAAACAACTGGGTATGCGCCTTCGCGCATTGCGGGAGGGCATTGGCTTATCCCAATCAAAATTCGCCGATGTGATCGGCTCTACACAGTCCAGCATTAACCGCTATGAGAATGGCCAGGCAACGCCGACTGTCGATCTTCTACGCAAGTATGCGGACTACTTTGACGTTTCAATGGACTATATCTTTGCCCGCTGCGATGACCCGCACGGCAAGCTGTATGAGGCAAAACCTCCGGTTGACGCGAACAATCCTGAACTGAGGAAGTTTGTTGAGATGTGCTTCGATCCGGAATCACCGATGAACGAAAAGCTGAAAGAGGCAATGCTGAAAATGCTTG
>ENA-OUQG01001818-OUQG01001818.1-human-gut-metagenome-genome-assembly--contig:-NODE-1818-length-10942-cov-3.776982_pt1 | contig 10942 bp, 7 predicted proteins | sample MGYA00237943_ERZ548823 | MGnify/ENA primary metagenome ERZ548823 (study PRJEB26490, sample SAMN05194731) | human gut metagenome | biome: terrestrial biome; feature: human-associated habitat; material... | reverse complement strand
CCGCTTCTCCGTCTACCCTCACGCCGGCCCACGCGAGCGCGTCGCGCGTCATGGCGACATAGTCGCGGCTCTCGAGCCGCGTGGTCGATACCAGCGTCGAGCCGCCGCCGAGCAGCGGCAGCGCGAAAAGCAGCCCCGTGAAAAACTGACTTGAGACGTTGCCCGCCAGCCGGTACTCCCCCGGCGTCAGCGCACCGCGCACGGTAAGCGCACCGGCGGTCTGTTCATAGGAAATGCCTTTTTCGTCAAAGAGGTCAAAATACGGCTTCTGCGGGCGCTCCATCAGCCGCCCGCGGCCGGTGAATACGCCCCCGCCCGCGACTGCCAGCGCGATGGGAATGAGAAAGCGCAGCGTCGAGCCGCTCTCGCCGCAAAAAAGGTCTGCGTGCGCGGACATTTCCCCGGCAATGGGGTCGATGCGCAGCGTGCCCGCGCCGTCGTCCGTGATGTCCGAGCCGAGGGCATACAGGCAGCGCGCCGTGGCGGCGATGTCGGCCGAGACGCCGTCGCACCGCAGCGCCACGGGCTGCGCGCCGAGGGCGGCGCAGATGAGCAGGCGGTGCGCCTGCGATTTCGAAGCCGGGATGCGCACGCTGCCCGTGCGCGGCCCGGGAGAAACGGTCTGATTCATGCAACGCCTCCGTCCGCGAGCCAGGCGGGGATATCCGCCGCCGGGATCGTCTCGATGCGGCAGCGGCCGATGCACTCCGGCACGATGAGGTGCAGCTTGCCGTCGGCGATCTTTTTATCCGAGCGCGCGGCGTCCGTGAGCGCGTCACGGGTAAACGCCGTCTCCGTCGGCAGGCCGTACTGCCGCAGGAGCGCGAGGATCTGCGCGCAGGTATCGTCCGTGCAGATGCCGCGTTTGGCGGCCGCGCGCGCGATGATGGCCATGCCGATGGCCACGCCGCAGCCGTGCGGCACGGCGTAGTCGCTGCATTTTTCGACCGCGTGGCCGAACGAGTGGCCGAGGTTCAGCAGCTGGCGGCTGCCGCGGTCAAACTCATCGGCCGCAACGAGGTCACGCTTCATGCCGACACACGTTGCGATGACGTGCTCCACCTGTGCGCTGACCGGCTCTGCGCGCAGCGCGTCAAAAAACGGCTCGCTGCGCAGCACGGCGTATTTGATGACCTCGGCGCAGCCGTTGCGGTATTCCTCCGGCGGGAGGGTGCGCAGCGTGTCCGGGTCGCAGAGCACGAGGCTCGGCTGATAGAAGCAGCCGACCTGATTTTTGCCGCTTGCGAGGTTCACGGCCGTCTTGCCGCCGACGGAGGAGTCCACGGCGGCCAGCAGCGTCGTCGGCACCTGCACGAATGGGATGCCGCGCTGATACGTCGCGGCGGCAAAGCCCGCGAGGTCGCCGGTCACGCCGCCGCCGAGCGCGACGATGAGGTCGCTGCGGCTCAGGCGGTGCGCGGCCAGAAAGTCCAGCAGCGCCGCATAGGTGGCGAGCGTCTTGCAGTGCTCGCCGCCGGGATAGGTGAACGTCACGGCGCGAAAGCCCGCGCGCGTGAGCGACGCCGCGAGCCGCCCGGCATACAGGCCCGCCACGGTCTCGCCCGCGACGATGGCCGCCGTGCGGCCCGTGCCGAGCACGCGCGCGATCTGCGCGCCGGCATCGTCGAGCAGGCCCGGCTGCACCAGCACGTCATAATCGCGCGAGGCGGTCACGTGGATGGTCGTCATCGGCCGTCTACCTCCTCCTTGCGCCGGCGGCCCTCATCGAGCAGGCGCGTGAGCGCGGGCAGGTCGTCGCGCGCCATCGCGTCGCGGTACTCGCCGAGGTGCGTCATGAACATTTCCAGCTCATGGAGCAGATTGTCCTTGTTTTCCAGAAAGAGCTCGGCCCACATCTCGGGGCTCAGCCACGCGACACGGGTCATGTCCTTGTAGCTGCCGGCGGAAAAGCCCTTGTGCTGCGACGCCGTGGGGCTCTTGATATATGCGTTCGAGACCACATGCGCCATCTGCGAGGTGAAGGCGATCATCTCGTCGTGCGCCTCCGCCGTCGTGAAGGAAAAGCGCGCAAAGCCCGCGGGCTGGAGCAGCTGCTTGACGTGGTCGAAGAGCAGCACATCGTCAAAGTCCGGCGGCACGATGACCATCGGCGCGCCGTGGTACATGGTCGCCTTCGCGTTCTTGAAGCCGGAATACTGCGTGCCGGCCATCGGGTGGCCGCCGAGGAACGTGACGCCGTGTTCCTTTGCGATCGGGAAGCACGCGGCGCAGATGGTGCGCTTCGTGCCGCCGCAGTCGAGCACGACGGGGTGCGCTCCGATGTGCGGGGCCATGCGGCGAAACCACTCGATGGTCGCCTCCGGGTAGAGCGCGATGAGCACAAGATCGCACGCGGCGATGTTGTCCTCCGTGAGCTCGGCGTCCACTGCGCCGCTCATTATGGCGAAATCGAGCACGCTGCGGCTGCGGTTCCAGGCGAGCACGGTCGCGCCCGCTTCCTGATATGCCTTGGCAAAAGAACCGCCGATTAGGCCCAGGCCAACGATGCCGACCGTCATTTCGCGATCACCTCACGGATGCTGCGCACCTTTTTGGCGAGGTCGTCGTAGACCTCCGGGCGCAGGGACTGCGCGCCGTCGCACAGGGCGTGCATGGGATCGTTGTGCACCTCGATGATGAGGCCGTCCGCGCCGCAGGCCGTTGCGGCGAGCGCCATCGGCTCGACCAGGCGGGCGATGCCGGTCGCATGGCTCGGGTCGACGATGATGGGCAGGTGCGTCAGCTCCTTGAGCATGGGCACGGCCGCTAGGTCGAGCGTGTTGCGGGTGTAATCGTCGAACGTGCGGATGCCGCGCTCGCAGAGGATGACCTGCTCGTTGCCGCCGGCCATGATGTACTCGGCGCTCATGAGCAGCTCCTTGAGCGTGCTGGCCAGGCCGCGCTTGAGCAGGATGGGCTTGCGCAGCTTGCCAAGCTCGCGCAGAAGGTCGAAGTTCTGCATGTTGCGCGCGCCAACCTGAATGATATCCACATCCTCGAACAGCGGCAGATGCTCAACGCCCATGATCTCCGTCACGATCGGCAGGCCGGTGGCCGCGCGCGCCGTTTTGAGCAGCTCGATGCCGGTGGCCTTCAGGCCCTGAAAGTCGTAGGGCGAGGTGCGGGGCTTGAACGCGCCGCCGCGCAGGATGTTCGCGCCGGAGGCCTTGACGGCCTTTGCGACCGCGACGATCTGCTCCTCGGACTCGACGGAGCAGGGGCCGGCGATCATAACGAAGTTGCCGCCGCCGATCTTCACGCCGCCGACCTCGACGACGGTGTCCTCCGGGTGGAACTTGCGGTTGCAGCACTTGAAGGGCTCGCTCACGCGCTTGACGCTGTCGACGATGCCGAGACTCGCGATCAGATCCATGTCCACGTTGGTCGTATCGCCGACGAGACCGAGCACGGTCTGATATTCGCCCTCGGAAATGTGGATGACCAGCCCCTGAGCCTTGAGCCAGTCGATGAGCTGCGTGCGCTTTGCCGTTTCCACGCCATGTTTGAGTACGACGATCATGATGATTACCTCCGATACAATGTTGCAGATTTCTTGGATATCAAAAAGAAAATGCGGCACAGGCTCAACCTGTGCCGCATGAAACAAACCCGATATCCGAGCTCTTTTTTGCATCACAAATCAGCCTTACTATTGCAGCATAGTAAAGTAATAAGCGTATGCAAAATAGAAGCTGCGGTTCATATTCATAGCTCCGATCTTGTAAAAATGATCTCGATGGTTTGAGTATAAAAACTTCGCGGCGAAATGTCAACTGCAAATTTATACAAATCCGCACTTTTTTTGCATCGCATCCTTCATCAGATATGCAAAGGCGGTGAAAAAGCGCGGGCGGCTGCCGCCGCCCGCGCAGAGGAGATTGCTTTGAAAAGAGGATTTACGCGTTGACCACGTGCTCGACGTAGTTCATGAGGATCATGGCGACCTGTGCACGCGAGGCACTGCCCTGCGGATCGAGGATCGTCTGTCCGTCGCGCACGGTGCCGTTGATGAGGCCGGCGGCATTCGCCCAGGAGAGCGCTTCCTCCGCCCAGCCGGACACGCTGGCGGCATCCGGGAACGCCGTGAGGTCGGCGCGCGCACTGACGTCATAGCCCTTGCTGTGCGCGTAGTTATAGAGGATCTCGGCCGTCTGCTCGCGCGTGACGAAGCCGCTGGGATCAAAGCGGCTGCCGCCGATGCCGGAGACCACTCCGTTTTCCGCAGCCCAGGTGACCGCGTCGGTATACCATGCGCCGTCCGGCACATCCACGAACGTGTTGGGTGCCTTCGGCGCGGGCGCACCCGCGAGGCGCCACAGCACGGACACGAGCATGGCGCGCGTCATGGTGGCATTCGGCGCGAAGGTCGTCGGCGTCATGCCGGCGAAGAGGCCGTTGTTGTAGGCATACGCTGCCGCGCCGTAGTACCACGTGCCGGCGACCACGTCTGTGAACGGGAAGCGCGCGATGGCCGTCACGCCGGAGACAACATCAAAGGTATAGGTCTGCTGCTGCGCATCCCACGCACCGCCGACGGCCGAGATGGCGCCGTCCTCGGCAAGGCTCCACGCGGTGAGCGCATCCGCTGCACGCACCGGAATGCTGGCGCGCACGCTGCCGGCGGGGTAGCTTTCCGCCGCGCCGTCAACGATGACGGAGGCATTGGCAAGCGTCGCCGTAGCGGCCTGCGTGCCGAGGGCACGCTGCTGCGCAGCGTTGAGCGACGCTCCCGTGAGCGAGACGGCCACGTCCTTGTGCAGGTCAAGCGCCGCGAGCGCGTCGCTATCCAGCGTAACGGTGCCGGCTGCGAGCTGCACCTGCAGGGCCGCAACACCCGCGCTGCGCGCATTGGCGATCGAGCGGCCGGCCAGGATGACCGTGTCGGCCACGGGATCTGTGGCGTTGACCGTCACGGTCGCGCCGGACTGCGCATTGGTGGCCGCACGGAGCTGGCGGCTGGTGAGGAACACCGTCGCGGTGCTGCCCTGTACGTACGCCTGCGTAACGGCGGCGCTGCTGCCGGTGACCGGCAGGAGACGCACCTGCGCACTGCTGCCCTCGAGCAGGATGGTCTTGTCATTGTCGTCGGGGCAGTTGTTGTCCACGCTCATGGAGACGACGATCTTCACGAGCAGGTCGTTGAGCTGGCTCTTGAGATAGCGGGTGAACAGGCCCTGGAACTTCGTGAAGAGCACGCTGCCGCGGCCGAACGCATCTCTGGCAACGATGTTGAGCACCTGATCGAGCAGCGCGCCGCTCTTGAGCTGGTCGACGCCGGACTGCACCCAAGCGGGATAATTGCCGTCGTCCTCGCCGGCGAGGTTGCACTGATAGATCCAGTTGGCAAAGTCGAGCAGGTCCTTGCCGTCCGCGATCGGGACGGCGGCCACGTCGTCAATGATTTGGTCGATGTTCGCCACGATCTTCGTGACCGGCCAGGTGTCATTCGGCAGATACTTGCCGAAGAAGGACTTGACGAAGTCGCCCGCGACCGTCTTGAGCATATCGGTCGAGAAGCCGAATTCCCGGGCATACTCGGTCAGGTCATCGATCACATGCGCAGTACCCGTGGTGGGATCTGTGTAATGGATGGGGCCGGCATGCGTCTTGTTGCTCACGCTCATGTAGGTGCTCGTCTCACCGCCGACGGTGCTGCGGCGCAGGTCGACAAAGCGGACCGGGCACGGATACGTCAGCGCAGAGCCGGTCTCGATGTCATAAAAGGTGTTGCCGGCCTTCGTGGTCATGGCGGCGATGTCGACCGCGTGCATATGACCGGTGAAGACGACGCTCATGCCGGCATCGGCATACTCCTGCGCGATGCGCTCATAGCCGTTGACGAGGTACATGGGCAGGATGGTGGGCTCGACATCGAAGTGCGGCACCAGACCGTGGTGCTCCAGACCGATGACAAGGTCGCCGCGTGCCTTGGCGGCGGCAGTCTGCTCGATGACCCATTTTTCCAGATCGGCGCTGATGGCGCCGCTCGTCTCATGCTCATCCGTGCCGTTGGAGGTGTTCTCCTTGCTGTAGCGGCAGGTGTCCATGGCGATAATGGTCAGCCCCTCGACCGGTCGCGCAACATAGGACAGGCCGCCGGCCTCATTGCCCGCGGCCGGGGTGAAGGTCGCGATGACGGTCGGATCGGAGTAGACAAAGTCGTAGATACGCTTGAAGTCCTCCGGGTGCGTGCGCGTGGCGGGCACGGCCTTACCGTCGGGGGTGTTGAAGTTCTTGGCATTGTAATTGCGGATGTCATGGTTGCCGTTGATGACATAGATCTTCAGCCCCGGAATATCCTGCTGCAGCTGCTGCAGCTGCTTTGCCAGCGCCGCGTGGCACTCCTGCTCGCCGTCCTTGGTCAGGTCGCCGGACACGAGAAGGATGTCAGGCTTGTCCGCGCGGACTTGCTCAAACTTTTCGTACAGGATTGCGGAGCTCTCCTTGAGCAGCTTGCGGTCGCTGTTGAGCGCATGCTCAAAGTCCTCCGTGCCTGCGATCATATCCGGCGAGAGATAGTGCAGGTCGGACATGACGGCGATCCTCAGGTTCATGTCCTGCGGCTTTTCCGCCGCAAGCGCCGGAACCGTCAGTGTGAAGACAAGGACTACCGCCAGCAGCAGCGACAGCAGTCTGCTTCCATTGTGCATTCTGGTTTTCATTTCTTCCTCCTGTTTTTTAGATTCCTACAACATTGCACGGCCCCCTGCCGCACAACTGTATTCCTTCCTCACCGTGTAAAATCTGCAGCCGCCCTTGTGTAAAAGCAGTTGCAACACGGCATTTTAACTGTATCATGCCGGAGGCCCGATTGCAACCAAAATACAGCAGCAAATGCGAAAAAGCGCGGGCGGCAGCAGGCGGGACCCGATGCGTTTGGAATGGTTCATCTCTTCCTCCTGTAATATTCAAGATTTTGGCTCTTACAAGCTCACGTTTCTGTTTTACACAGCGCGTGTAAAGTCTAAAACCGCAGTCATGTAAAGTTCCCGTGCCGCAAAGCGGTGAAGATTTTACATTCCTGCCTTGACAAGCCGGCGGTTTCGTCCTATCATGAAGTGAACAAACACGGGGAGCCGCTCGGCTGAGAGTAAGCATCCGCTTAGACCCGCATACCTGATTTGGACAATGCCAACGTAGGGATTCATACTGCCGGACCGCAACAGCAGCACTCTTTACGGGCGCCGCTGTTTTTTTCGTGCAGATCACCCGGGAAAGGAGTCATGATTTATGCAACAAGTGCTCAAGACCATGCTGGAAAACGTGCGCGCGAAAACGCCGCTCGTGCACAACATCACCAATTACGTCACCGTCAACGACGTGGCAAACGTTCTGCTGGCGGCCGGCGGCTCGCCGATCATGTCCGACGATGCCGACGATGTCGAGGACATCACGAGCATCTGCGGCGGGCTGAACATCAACATCGGCACGCTCAACAAAAACACCATCCCGTCGATGTTCCTCGCCGGGAAGAAGGCAAACGAGCTGGGCCACATCGTCCTGCTCGACCCCGTGGGCGCGGGCGCGAGCCGCCTGCGCACAGACACGGCCAACCGTCTCATGCAGGAGGTGCGCTTTGACGCCGTGCGCGGCAACATCTCCGAGATCAAGACGCTCTGCACCGGCAGCGGCAGCACCAAGGGCGTGGACGCCGACGCGGTCGACGCCGTGACGGAGGCGAATCTCGACGACGGCGTGCAGCTCGTCAAGACCTTCGCGCAGCGGGCCGGCTGCATCGTCGCCGTGACCGGCGCGATCGACCTCGTGAGCGACGGCGAGCGCTGCTGGTGCATCCGCAACGGCCGCGCGGAGATGAGCCGCATCACCGGCACGGGCTGCCAGCTCTCGGCGCTGATGACGGCGTTCCTGGTCGCCAATCCCGACCACAAGCTCGCCGCCGCGGCGGCCGCCGTGTGCATGATGGGTCTCGCAGGCGAGATCGGCTGGGCCAACATGCAGCCCGGCGACGGCAACAGCACCTACCGCAACCGCATCATCGACGCGATTTTCAACATGACCGGCGACGCGCTGGAGAAGGGAGCCAAGTATGAACTGCGATAACGCATCTCTGCTGCTCTACGCCGTGACCGACCGCTCGTGGCTGCACGGCCAGACGCTCTATGAACAGGCTGAGCAGGCGCTGCAGGGCGGCGCAACGTTTTTGCAGCTGCGCGAGAAGGAACTCGACGAGGCGCATTTTCAAGAGGAGGCCATCGCGCTCAAGGCACTGTGCAAACAGTACGGCGTGCCGTTCGTGCTCGATGACAACGTGGCGCTCGCCGTGGCCACGGACGCCGACGGCGTGCACGTCGGCCAGAGCGACATGGCGGCCGGCAAGGTGCGCGAGCTCATCGGCCCGGACAAGATCCTCGGCGTGTCGGCCCAGACGTTGGAAGAAGCGCTGCTGGCCGAGCGCGAGGGCGCGGACTATCTCGGCGTGGGCGCCGTGTTCCCGACCGGGACAAAGACCGACGCCAACGCCGTGAGCTATGACACCCTGCGCGACATCTGCGCGGCCGTGTCCATCCCGGTCATCGCCATCGGCGGCATCACGAAGGACAATGTCGCCCGGCTTTCCGGCAGCGGCATTGTCGGCGTCGCCGTCGTGAGTGCGATCTTCGCGCAGCCGGACATTCCCGCCGCCACGCGCGCGCTCAAAGCCGCCGTGCGCACGGCGCTGGACCTGTAACTCCCTGCGCGCGGGCGCAGACAAACATACAAACAGCGGCAGATTGGGGGCACCACTTTCCGTCGCTCAACAAAATTGATGCTGAAAAGGAGACAGAATATGAAAACAGCATTAACGATCGCCGGAAGCGATTCCAGCGGAGGCGCCGGTATTCAGGCCGATCTGAAAGCCATGACCATGAATGGCGTATTTGCCATGAGTGCGATCACGGCGCTGACCGCCCAGAACACGACCGGCGTACAGGGTATTTTTGAAGTAAGCCCGGCATTTCTCGGCCAGCAGATCGACAGCGTCTTTACCGACATCCGGCCTGACGCGGTGAAGATCGGCATGGTCGCGTCCTCCGGCCTCATTGAGGTCATCGCCGAGCGGCTGCAGCACTACGCGGCGCAGAACATCGTCGTCGACCCCGTGATGGTCGCCACGAGCGGCGCGCGGCTCATCTCCGAGGACGCCATCGCCACGCTCGAGGCGCGGCTGCTGCCGCTTGCCACCGTGCTCACGCCCAACATTCCGGAGGCGGAGGTGCTCTCGGGCCTGACCATCGCCTCCCCCGACGACATGATCGCCGCCGGAAAAGCCATCAGCGAGCGCTACGGCTGCGCCGTCCTGTGCAAGGGCGGACACCGGCTCAACGACGCCAACGACCTCCTGTACCGCGACGGCGGCTACGAGTGGTTCAACGGCAAGCGCATCGACAACCCCAACACCCACGGCACCGGCTGCACGCTCTCGAGCGCCATCGCGGCCAACCTTGCCAAGGGCTTTGATCTCGACACGGCCGTCCGCCGCGCAAAGGACTATCTCTCCGGCGCGCTGGCCGCCATGCTCGACCTCGGCGCGGGCTCCGGCCCGATGGACCATGCGTTCGACCTGAAGCCGGAATACCGGCAGGAGGCCTGAGCGTGAAAAAGACTTCCAGCTTCCAGAACAGCCTCATCTGGTTCGGCGCGGCCGTGTCCATCGCGGAGATCCTCACGGGCACGTACTTTGCGCCCCTCGGCTTCACCAAGGGTCTGCTTGCCATCCTGCTCGGCCACGTCATCGGCTGCGCGATGTTCTTCTTCGCGGGTCTCATCGGCGGCCGCACCGGCCGCAGCGCCATGGGTACGGTCGAGCTGAGCTTCGGCCGCATCGGCTGCCTGTTTTTCGCCGCGCTCAACGTGCTGCAGCTCGTCGGCTGGACGGCCATCATGATCTATGACGGCGCACTGGCCACGAACACCGTGCTCGGCATCGGCAAGTGGGTGTGGTGTCTCGTCATCGGCGGGCTCATCGTGGGGTGGATCGCCGTAGGCATCAAGAACCTCGGCTGGATCAACAAGATCGCCATGGCGGCGCTGTTCATCCTCTCGATCGTGCTGTGCGTGGTGGTGTTCCGCGGCGGCACGCCCGTCACCGCGCCGGACGATAGCCTGAGCTTCGGCGCAGCGGTCGAGCTGGCCGTGGCCATGCCGCTGTCGTGGCTGCCGCTCATCTCCGACTACACGCGCGAGGCCGAAAAGCCCTTCGCCGCCACGCTCTCGAGCACGCTGACCTACGGCGTCGTGAGCTGCTGGATGTACGTCATCGGCATGGGCGCCGCCATCTTCACCGGCGAGGGCGACATTGCGCTCATCATGGTCAAGGCCGGCCTCGGCGTGGCCGCGCTGCTCATCCTCATCCTCTCGACCGTCACGACGACGTTCCTCGATGCGTACAGCGCCGGCATCTCCGCCGAGTCCCTGTCGAAGAAGATCAACGGCAAGTACGCCGCGCTCATCGTGACCGTCATCGGCACGGTCTGCGCCATCTGCTTCCCGATGGACGACATCACGAACTTCCTGTACCTGATCGGCTCGGTGTTCGCGCCGATGATCGCCATCCAGATCACGGACTTCTTCCTGCTCAAGCGCGGCGGCGTGAGCGGTAAGCTCGATGTGTGCAACGCCGTCGTCTGGGTGCTGGGCTTCGTGCTCTACCGCGTGCTCATGACCGTGGACATCCCGGTCGGCAACACCCTGCCCGACATGGCCGGCACGATGCTCCTGTGCCTGATCGCGCACAAGCTCGTCCCGGACAAGACCAAGGCTGCCTGAAGCCTTTTGCGAAAATTGCCAAGCCGAAAACGCCCGCACACCGTGCGGGCGTTTTTGCGTGTCAAACAGAGTTTTGACACGCTCAAACGAGACCCACTGCGTTGGGCTCTCGTTTGAAAAGATCGCGGCTCGCTGCAGCGCACGCGCCGTGCGCGCACGTTTGCGAGCCGAGCGG
>ENA-OUQG01001815-OUQG01001815.1-human-gut-metagenome-genome-assembly--contig:-NODE-1815-length-10948-cov-3.835032_pt1 | contig 10948 bp, 8 predicted proteins | sample MGYA00237943_ERZ548823 | MGnify/ENA primary metagenome ERZ548823 (study PRJEB26490, sample SAMN05194731) | human gut metagenome | biome: terrestrial biome; feature: human-associated habitat; material... | reverse complement strand
CTCTTCGTCGGCAGCGTCAGATGTGTATAAGAGACAGATGTGGCTCTCCGCTTTCTTCGGTATGTCCACCATCTACGGCGAGGCGGTCCTTGCGCAGGAGTACAAGACCACCGATGAGCGCGGTCACGTGACCGGCGGCCCGATCTACTACATCCGCGCACGTTTTCAGGGCGGTTTCGGCAAGTTTCTCGCCGGTTTCTTCTCGGTTGCCATCATCTTCGCGCTCGGCTTCACCGGCAACATGGTGCAGGCGAACTCGATCAGCGTAGCGTTCAAGACGGCGTTCGGCGCACCGCAGATCGCGGTAGGCGTTGTCTGCGCACTCATCGCGGCGTTCATCTTCCTCGGCGGCGTCGGCCGTATCGCGTCCGTCACCGAGAAGGTCGTCCCGATCATGGCGCTGTTCTACATGGCAGGCTGCCTGGTCATCCTGTGCTTCAACCATGCGGCGATCATCCCGGCGTTCAAGTCCATCTTTGTTGCTGCGTTTGATCCGCAGTCGATCCTCGGCGGCGCAGCCGGCATCACGGTACGCGAGGCGATGCGCTACGGCGTTGCACGCGGCCTGTTCTCCAACGAGGCCGGCATGGGCTCGACCCCGCACGCGCACGCGCTGGCCAACGTCAAAAATCCGCACGAGCAAGGCACGGTCGCAATGATCGGCGTGTTCATCGACACGTTCGTCGTCCTGACCATGACGGCGCTCGTCGTCATCTCCACGCTCTACGCCGGCAACGGCCCGCTGGCCCACGGCGCGGTCGACGGCATCTCCAAGACGAACATGGCGCAGCTCGCGTTCTCGAGCGTGTTCGGTGATACGCTCGGCAATGCGTTCGTGGCCATCTGCCTGCTGTTTTTCGCGTTCTCGACGATCGTCGGCTGGAACCTCTTCGGCCGCATCAATGTCAATTATCTCTTCGGCAAGAAGGCAAACCTTGCCTACTCCATCATCGCTATTATCTTCATCTTCCTCGGTTCCTGCCTGTCCAATGATCTGGTCTGGGAACTGACGGATATGTTCAACCAGCTCATGGTGCTGCCGAACATGATTGCGCTCGTTGCGCTCTCCGGCATCGTGGCCGTGGCCGCACGCAAGTGCAGCGACGAGCACGAACTGCGCAAGTAACATCCCAACAGAAAAACCGCCCTGCACCGATCGGTGCAGGGCGGTTTTTGCATGTTCGCTTATTTGCAGCGGCGCAGCACCTCGAGCGTGTAGCGCCAGACGCGCTGCACGGAGGCAATGTGCATCCGCTCGCGGCAGGTGTGGATCTCCGTCAGATCCGGGCCGAAGGACACGCAGTCGAGCCCCGGCAGCTTCCCGGCAAACAGTCCGCACTCGACGCCGGCGTGGATGGCTTCCACCTTCGGATCGCGGCCGTACTGTTCGCGGAAGACCGCGACCATGCGCTCGCGCAGAGGCGAGTCCTTGCGGTATTCCCACGCGGGGTAGTCGCCCGAGACGGCCACCGTGCCGCCGAGCTGCGCCATCAGGCAGCGCAGACGCGCGACGAGCATCTCCTTTTGCGTGGACACGCCGCTGCGCACGCAGAACGACGCCTGCACGGTGTCCGCGTCCGTCGTCAGGATGCCGAGATTCAGCGACGTCTGCACGAGACCCGGAATGTCCCGGCTCATGGCCTGAATGCCGTTCGGCAGACAGCAGAGCATGCACACGGCGCGCTGCGTGGACGCCTCGTCCATCGGCGGCTGCTGCGCCTGGGCTGCGTCAACGCGCACGGACACATCCGGGTCGGCGGCCGCGTATTCGTGCCGGAGCGCGGCGTCCATGTCCGAGATCGCCGCCTGCGCGGCGGCTGCATCGGCCACGGCGATGACGGCCCGGCTCTCGCGCGGGATGGCGTTATCCTTCAGGCCGCCGGCGACGGAGACGAGCCGCAGCGGCGTGCGCGCGCCGACGGCGTACAGCACGCGGCCCATGAGGAGGTTTGCGTTGCCGCGGCCCTTGTCGATCTCTGCGCCCGAGTGGCCGCCGAGCAGACCGCCGACCGTCACGGTCAGCGCTGTGCCGGAAAACGGCGCGCGCGTGACCGGCAGCGTGCACACGGACACGTTGCCGCCGGCGCAGCTGACGGTGAGCACGCCCTCGTCCTCGGAGTCGAGGTTGAGCATCGTGCGCCCCTTCAGCACGGAGGCGTCCAGTGCGGCCGCGCCGAGCATGCCGGTCTCCTCATCGACGGTGATGACGACCTCGAGCGGGGGATGGGGGATGTCGTCCGCAGCCAGGATCGCCAGCGCCATGGCCACGGCGATGCCGTCGTCCCCGCCGAGCGTTGTGCCGCGTGCGCCGATCGTATCGCCGTCCACGAAGAGGTCGAGCCCCTCGCGGGCCATGTCCTTCGTGCAGTCCGGCGCAGTCTCGCAGACCATGTCCATGTGCCCCTGCAGGATGACCGGGGCGGCGGATTCATACCCCGGCGTGCCGGGTGCGAAGATGATGACATTGTTGTGCGCGTCCTGAATGCAGCGCAGCTGATGTTCGGCTGCGAAGCGAACAAGGTAATCGCTGATGGCTTTCGTGTTGCCGGAGCCGTGTGGGATGGCGCACAGCTGCTCAAAACAGGAAAAGACAGCGCGCGGCTCCAGATGATCGAGAATCGGCATGACAAATCTCCTTTGCTGGTGAAATGGACCCGGCGGACACGCTGCTGTGCCCGCCGGAGATGGTTACGATTCGGCCGGGATCTGCACCCGGGACAGGGAGGCGCGGATGTTGCCGGTGAACAGCAGACTCAGGCGGCGGATCTGCGCCTCGAGATCCTCTTTCATCCCGTTTTCGAGCCATTCGTAGAAAATGTCCGTGATGCCGAAGCGGTAGAGGTCGCACACGAGCTTTTTGTCCGCCTCGCTCACGCGCAAGCCGTGGGCCTGTGCCTCCACATAGCTGCGCATCATTTCCCCGGAAATGCGGTCCACATGCTTTTCCAGCTCCAGACGGTGCGAGGAGGTGTAGATGTGGTACACGGCGCGCTTGTGCTCACGCGCGAAGCGGGAGGCGGTGATCATGCACTCTTCCCAACTGCCGGTCGTCTCAAATTCATCGAGCGCGCGCTCGGTCTCGCGGTGGAGGATGGTGTCCAGCAGCTCATACAGGTCGGAGTAATGATAATAAAACGTCCGGCGCGTGATCTGGCATTCTTCCACGAGCTGCGTTACGGTGATCTTGTCAAACGGCTGCTCGGACAGCAGCTTCAGGAACGCATCCTGGATGGCGGCTTCAGTCAAATGTGCCAAGCGGGATCCCACCTTTCTGGTCGTGCGGCGCGGTCATTGCGCGGCCGGTTGTGTGTCCTGTGCGGGGAGATATTCGATGTGCGCATAGCTGTGCCGCCGGGCGACAGTATCGCACATGAATGTATAGACTTTTTGATGCAGGGCCCGGCGGGCGCTGCGCGGCGGCAGGGATGCGTCCGGGTAGACCGGCTCGCCGACAACGACGGTGATGCACGGCGGCAGAAACCGCAGCAGCTTCCGCTGCCGGTAGACGACCACCACGCCGACGGCGGGCACCTGCTCGCGCACCGGATAGGCAAACGCTGTGTCCGGGAACGGGCGGATACCATTATAATATGGCCAGATGTGCGCCTCCGGGTAGATCATGACGGCCTGGCGGCGCTCGAGCCGCCGGTGGATCGCGGCCAGAAACTGCCGCGTGCCGTCGATCGTGTCGGCCAGCGGGACGGCCCCGAGCATCTGCACGATGTTGCGCACGCCCGGGATCGAGACGGTGTCGGCGGAGGTGATGATGTTCGCGCGCCGCGGAAACGACAGCAGCGTCGGGATGAAGGCGTCCGCCAGCGTGTTCGTGTGGTTGCCGTAGAGGAAGTATCCGCCCGGCAGCGCGCGCAGCGCCTTGCGGTTTTCAATGCGCAGGCCGAACACAAGCTTGCAGTACAAAAACAGAAACGGCGTCATGATCAGCCGGTAGACGACGAACGCGAGCGCCTGCCAGACCGGGCTGGGGTGCTCATAAGGAAAGTCGGCGCCGATCGGCTTCGGCCGGATGTGCCCGTTCGTCGGCGCGAAGTCGTCGTGCAGCGGGTCGTGATAATAGATGGTCTTGCGGCTCATGCCGGCTCACCGCGCAGGGCGACGGCGTCAAAGAGCATCTGCTCCATCTGGCGCATGCAGCTCTGCTGTTCAAACTGCGTGCCGCTCTCGAGATATTTCCGGCTGTAGTCCGCGCGCTCGGCCGGGTGCTCGACCCAGTAGTCGATCTTGGCGGCCATATCCTCGGGGTCCTTATTTTTAAATAGAGATTTCTCGTCGAGCGCGAATGACTTGGCCGCACTCTTCGGGGAGTTGGCGATGACCGGCACCAGCCCGCAGGCGATGGCCTCCAGACAGGCGATGGACTCGATCTCTACCTCGGCGGGGTGACAGTAGAGGTCGGCGCAGCGCAGCAGATTCAGCAGGTCCTGCCGTGAGAAAAACGCGATCTCCATGTCGACGCCGTATTTGTCGGCCAGATGACGGTAATGCTCTTCACGCGGCCCTTCACCGGCGAGGATCAGGTGGATCTGCTCGCGGTGGTCCGAGCGGCCGATGGCCTTGATGAGGATCTCCTGATTCTTTTCGCTCGACAGGCGGCCGGTCGAGACGATGAGGAACTTGCCTTCCAGTCCCGCCGGGCGCTTGGCCGGGCCGGGCGTGAACATGCTGTTGACGCCGTTGGAGATCACGCGGCCGTTCGTCGGGCCGACAACGGCCTCAAACGTGTCGCGGATGAACTGCGTCGGGTAATGGATGATGTCCGAATACTGATACACCATCTGGTAGCAGGCGCGGTAGACGCCGCGGTTGATCGCATCGAGATCCTTGCACAGAAAGTGCGCCGTGACGTTCTCGGCCTGGCAGTGGAAGCTGGAGGTGATGGGCTTGTTGTACGCCTTGGCGATCTTCACCGCCGTGTGCGACAGCTGCAGCACGAACGTCGTGTGCACGACGTCGCAGTCGCGGATCGCGTCCTCGAGCAGGGAACGGTCCAGGCGCGGCAGCGTCACGCCGTTGCGCTCCACGATCGGGTTGAGCAGGTAGAGGTTCAGCTCCGGCACGACGTAAAAGCACTCGTTGCCGGCCTTGTCCTGATCGGCGCAGACCACGCGCACCGTGTGCCCCTGCGCGCGCAGGAAGCGGATGAGGTTCATGCAGGCGATCGTGGTGCCATTGTTTTCTTCGCCCAGAATATCACAGACAATCGTGATCGTCATGTTGTCGTATCATTCCTTGTTTTTTGAATTGGCAGGAGCGTCCCGCCGCATGATGCGACATTACTCATTGTAACCGGAAAAATGAGAGCCGCATGAAAAATAGAGGATAAAGATCCATTCATTCAAGAATTCAAACAAATCTCACAATATCATATCATACTTTCTCACGTGAGAAAACCTCTCATTTTCCTGAAAATGTGACGGATTTTTTGCAAGGATCGCAAAACGGACGCGCGCCCTCTTGAATTACGTTTTCGAATCGTGTATATTATTTATACCCATGTGTTCATATTTTTTGTTTTAGGAGAGCAAATTATGACAGACTATCAGAAGATGTATCAGGAAAAACTGACAACGCCGGATAAGATTGCCCAGCAGGTGCAGTCCGGCTGGCTGCTCGGCATGGATACGGCGACCTCGCAGACGCCGGCCATCATGACCGCAATCGCGGAGCGCATCCGCAACAGCGATATTACGGGCGTGAAGGTGCAGGCCCTGCTCGATGCGTACCCGTTCGAGTTTTATACCGACCCCACGCTGGCCGGCAAGATGACCGGCTACAGCTGGTTTTCCAGCAGCGCGGCGCGCAAGGCGGTCAACGCCGGCTATGCCGATATCATCCCGGCATATTACCGCGATTTCCCGACCCGCATCCGCACGGAGTACGACTATGACGCCGTGTGCGTCGAGGTCGCGCCGATGGACCGCCACGGCTACTTCAGCCTGGCGCTCAACGGCTCGTATATCGACGCCATGCTCGACAAGACCAAGCGGATCTTCCTCGAGGTCAACGACCGTCAGCCCCGCGGCCTGTGCGGCTCGCTGATCCACATTTCGCAGGTCGATGCCATCGTGGAGTACAACCACGACCTGCCGGTCCTGCCGCCGGTCCAGCTCGACGAGGTGAGCAAGACGATCGGCGGCCTCATCGCCGACCTTATCCCGGACGGCGCGTGCCTGCAGCTCGGCATCGGTGCGATCCCGGATGCGACCGGCATGGCGCTCAAGAGCAAGCACGACCTCGGCATCCACACCGAGATGTTCACCGACTCCATGGTCGAGCTCATCGAGTGCGGCGCGGTCAACAACAGCAAAAAGCAGATCCACCGCGGCAAGACCGTCACGACGTTTGCCTTCGGTTCGCAGCGCATTTATGACTATATCGACGATAACCCGGCCGTCGAGATCCTGCCGGTCGAATACGTCAACGATCCGGACGTCATCTGCCAGAACGACAACATGATCTCCATCAACGCCGCGGTCGAGGTTGACCTCTTCGGTCAGGTCTGCGCCGAGTCGGTCGGCACGAAGCACATGTCCGGCTCCGGCGGCCAGATTGACTATGTCCGCGGCGCCTGCCAGTCCCGCGGCGGCAAGAGCTTCATCGCCTTCACGTCCACGGCCAAGGGCGGCACGATCAGCAAGATCAAGTCCATCCTCACCCCGGGCGCCGTCGTTACGACGAGCAAGAACGATGTCGACTACATCGTCACCGAGTACGGCGTGGCGCATCTGCGCGGCCGCAGCCTTGGCGAGCGTGCCCGCCAGCTGATCGCCATCGCGCACCCCGACTTCCGCGACGAGCTGACCTTCGAGGCCAAAAAGCGCGGCATTATGATCTGATCCCGCAGTGCAAAGCCTGCTGTCCGTATCCCACGGACGGCAGGCTTTTTTTGTCCATACGCATTCTGTATCTGGGCGCACACAATGGTGACGTGTGTTTCATCAAGCGCTGGGAAATGTGCAAAAGTGTTACATTTGTACCGCAGTGGGGATTGTGCATTTCTCGCAGCGGCAATATAGTGTAACCATAAAAAGGGGACAGATTTCGATGCTGTCCCAAATCTATTGGAGGGATTTTTCATGAAGAAAACGTGGAGCAGAGTGCTCGCCACCGTTCTGGTTCTGGCGATGGTGCTTTGCATGCCCGGTTTCGCAGCAAGCGTTGCCGATACGACGGACTTCGAGTCCGATCGTGCGACCTCTGCTGACGAACTGACGGACGCGGATCTGCCGGAGCTCCTGTCGGCGAGCGGCAACCACTATCCGATCGTGCTGGTGCACGGCCTGTTCGGTTGGGGCGGCACGGAAGTGCTCGGCCTGAACTACTGGGGCGGCTTCAGCAGCCTGCGCGACATTCTCAACAATGCCGGCTACAAGGTCTACACCCCGTCCATCGGCCCCGTCGCCAGCAACTGGGACCGCGCCTGTGAGCTGTATGCCTACCTCGTCGGCGGCACGGTCGACTACGGCGCATACCACTCCGCCACCAACGGCCATGCGCGCTATGGCCGCACGTTCCCGGGCGTTCTGCCGGAGCTGAAAAACCCAGACAGTGAGCTGAAAGTGCATCTGGTCGGCCACAGCATGGGCGGCGAGACGATCCGTATGCTCGCACAGCTGCTGGAAAACGGCGATGCCGATGAGCGCAACGCCAGCCGCGGCGGTGATATCAGCCCACTGTTCACCGGCGAGTGCCGCCACTGGATCGAGAGCATCACGACGCTCTGCACGCCGCACGACGGCAGCCAGTATGACACGAAGGTCTATCAGAACATCGGCGATCTGGCCCAGTATGCCATGGGCATCATCGGCACGGTCACCGGCTCGAACGTCAACGAGAACAACTTCGGCCTGGACTTCAAGCTCGATCAGTGGGGTCTGGTGCGCCAGCCCAACGAGTCTTACTCCAGCTACTTCAACCGTGTGATCAACAGCAAGATCTGGACGCAGCACACCAACGACCTGAGCGTCTATGACCTTGACGTCGACGGCGCGGCCGTGCTCAACGGCTATGCCAAGGCGCAGGATGATATCTATTACTTCTCCGTCGCCTGCTCGAACACCCATCGTGAACCGCTGACCGGCCACTATCTGCCGAATGCCAGCATGAACCCGATGATGGTCAAGAGCAGCACCTACATGGGCAGACACGTCAACTACGCGGTCGGCCATGTGAACATCACGCCGGACTGGTGGGAGAATGACGGCATCGTCTCCGTCCGCTCCGCGATCCGTCCGCACGAGAATTCCACGGATAAGTACAATGAAAACTACGGCGTCGGCGCTGATGGCAAGATGACCTTCAAGGCCGGCACCAAGATGGGCGTCTGGAACTACATCGAGAAGATCGACAACACCGACCACATCAACATGGTCGGCCAGATGCAGAAGTCCACGCACGCCATGCTGCAGGAAAAGTTCTTCGAGTTGGCCAAGATGCTCAACAGCATCCCGGTGAGCAGCTCGACTGGTGCACATGTCTGCCCGGGCGCTCACTTCACCGATATGCCCGCCTACACCAACTGGGCGCATAAGGGCCTGGATTACTGCATCCAGAACGGCATCCTGAACGGCACGAGCGCGACGACCATCGCGCCGAACGGCACGACCACGCGCGCACAGCTTGTGACGATGCTCTACCGTCAGGCCGGTTCTCCGAAGGCTGCCAAGTCCAGTCCCTTCACCGATGTGACCGACAGCTGGTCTGTCGATGCGGTCAACTGGGCGTTCGAGAAGGGTGTCGTGAACGGCACGAGCCCCACCACGTTCTCCCCGAATGATGCCATTACGCGCCAGGATATGGCGACCATCCTCTATAACTACACCAAGAATGTTCTGGATCTGGACGTGTACGATACCGCTGACCTGACCGGTTATCCGGACTACAGCTCCATTTCCGATTATGCCCGCACGCCGCTGTCCTGGGCGGTCGCACAGGGCCTGATCCTCGGCGTCGGCAATTCCAACGGCGTGGACACCCTTCAGCCGAAGGGTGACGCCCCCCGTGCGCAGACCGCCACGATCATCATGCGCTTCTGCCAGAACGTCCTCTGAGACTTCACTTCAACAACACAAGCCCGATGGGATCTTCCCATCGGGCTTGTCCTGTTTTCGCTTTTCCTAAAAATCAGCGCGCCTTTTCCCAGCCGTCGAGCGGTGCGCGCTGGATGGCGCCGAACACCTTGCTGCGCAGATCGGGGTAGGTCTGGCTCATGGTGCGGATGAACTGCTTGATCTCGTAGCGCTTGCTGCCGCGGTCCTCGGGGCAGGGGTTTTCGACGATCGGCAGCGCCAGCGCCTTCGCCAGATTGGCGATGCGCCCCTCGCCGGCGTAGAGCATCGGACGGATCTGATCCACGCCCGTGCGCGTCATGTGCGTCACCGGCTGAAAGCAGCTGATGCGCCCCTCGTACACGAGCGAGAGCAGGAACGTCTCGACCGCGTCGTCAAAGTGATGGCCGAGCGCGAGCTTCGTGATGCCACGCGCGCTGAGCGCGGTACACAGCGCGCCGCGGCGCATCTTCGCGCACAGGGAGCAGGGATTATCCTCCTTGCGCACGTCGAACACGACCTCTTTGATGTCCGTTTTCAGGCGGGTGTATGGCACGCCGAGCGTATCGCACAGCTCTGCCACCGGCGCGAAGTCCATGCCGTCAAAGCCGAGCTCGACCGTGATGGCCTCGAGTGTGAACGGCTTCGGATAGTACCGGCGCAGCTCATTGAGCGCCATGAGCAGCACGAGCGAATCCTTGCCGCCCGAGACGCCGACGGCGACGGTGTCGCCCGGCGCGATCATGTCATAATCCTCCACGCACCGGCGCACCAGACCGGTGAACGCGTTCAGGTCATTCATAGCGGGACCTCCAAAATGAAAATAGAAACTGTGAATTCGAGCGTAAAACGGAGAAAAACGGAGATTTTGAGAGAAAAGTAATATCTAAATCAAAATTCCGTTGACAGGTACCACCGATTGTGGTATAAAAGATAAGCGCGAATGTGAGACCTATTCTACGTTCGCGCCTGAAAAATGTCAAAATGTTTTTCAACACATTCAAATTGGAGGCACGAATATGTCCACTACTTTGCTGAACAAGGACACCGTCACCCGCAAGTGGTACGTTCTGGATGCAGCCGGCAAGCCGATGGGCAAGACCGCAGCGCTCGCTGCCGATCTGCTGCGCGGCAAGCTCAAGACCGACTACACCCCGCACGTTGACTGCGGCGACTTTGTCATCATCATCAACGCCGAGCAGGCAGTGCTCACCGGCAAGAAGCTCGAGCAGAAGTACTACCGCACGCACTCCGGCTACCCCGGCGGCCTGCATGAGACGCAGTACAAGAAGCTCATGAAGGACAAGCCCGAGCTGGCTATGCGTCTGGCTGTGCGCGGCATGCTGCAGAAGAACACCATCGCCCAGTGGCAGCTCAAGCGCCTGAAGATCTATCGCGGCGCCGAGCATCCCCATGCGGCACAGAAGCCCGAAGTCTGGGATCGCTGAGAAGGAGGAAATAGAACATGGCAACTTATACGAGCAAGAAAGCCTATATGTATGGCACCGGCCGCAGAAAGTCCTCCGTCGCGCGTGTGCACCTGTTCCCCAACGGCACCGGCAGCATCACCGTCAACGGCCGTCCCCTCGATGACTACTTTGGTCTCGAGACCCTGAAGCTCATCGTTCGTCAACCTTTCGCTGCGACCGACACCATGGGCAAGTTTGACGTCGAAGCCACCGTCACCGGCGGCGGCGTGACCGGTCAGGCCGGCGCGATCCGTCACGGTATCGCCCGTGCGCTGCTGCAGGTCGAGGACAGCTACCGTGCGCCCCTGAAGGCTGCCGGCCTGCTGACCCGTGACCCGAGAATGAAAGAGCGTAAGAAGTACGGCCTCAAAGCCGCTCGTCGCGCTCCGCAGTTCAGCAAGCGATAATCTACAG
>ENA-OUQG01001809-OUQG01001809.1-human-gut-metagenome-genome-assembly--contig:-NODE-1809-length-10985-cov-8.727905_pt1 | contig 10985 bp, 11 predicted proteins | sample MGYA00237943_ERZ548823 | MGnify/ENA primary metagenome ERZ548823 (study PRJEB26490, sample SAMN05194731) | human gut metagenome | biome: terrestrial biome; feature: human-associated habitat; material... | reverse complement strand
AAGGCTTCGTGGAGAATGTCCCTTCACCTATCGCCGATTTTGGGCCACTTTTGCAAGGTGTTTTTGAAAAACCTCAGAAATATTTTTTGATTTTTCTGATTGCTGCTGTAATGTTGAGAGAAATAGCCTGATGCGACACGCCTTCGACTTTTCCAATCTCGTCAATCGTCATTCCATCCACGAAATACATCCACATCCTGCGGAACTGAGTGTCCGTCAGGTGCTTCCTGATTTGCGTAACCTTTTGGGTGCTACGGCGGATTTCCGCCACCCGGTCATGCGCCTGCTCCATGCAGACATCCGCAGCGGGAATAGATGCTGCTTCCTCGGAAAGCTCGTCCAGTGCAAGGGTATGATTAGCGTAGACATGATCCTCTTTCTCGGAAGCATGATAGTCTGCATCCGACAGGGACTTCCATTTCAGAAATTCTTCCTCGCTGGCAAAGTCCTCGCGGGTCAGGCGGATGATGGCTTCGTTGGCATCCATGTAAACGATAGCGTTGGGGTCTTTCTTGTTCAGCGCATAGCTGCTCTTTCTGTTAAACATAATATGTCCTCCGTTTCGGTGTTGGGTGAGTGGTGAACCAGACCAACACCGGCGGAGAACGACAGCCGACAGGAAAACGTAAAAAGGCGCTCGAACAGGCATGATGACCTGAACGAGCGCCTTGCGTGCGAGTGAAAACATGAGTAACGAATACTGTACCGGGAGGGGCTAAATCACGGATGAACCAAACCGCATAAAAAGAGAGCTGCAACTCGCTTTCGTGAGTGCAGCTCGTCTGGGGGATAGCCGCGTGCTTTTTGAAGTGGACGGCTAATCGGTGCTTATGCTTTTTTACATGACCGCGAGCGGCCTTAGCAGTATCTCCTGTTCATCCGTGACATCATAAAATTACCTCCAACTCGCTGAATGTGATTTGCGGCTCATTCAATGTGAGCTTCATGTGTATTTAAGTGAATTGAGGCTCACTCTACAATGTAGTAGAGGTGATTTACAATGAACTTTCTTGACCTGTTCGCCCAAAAGCTTCGCGAAAAGCGGGAGCAGAAAAAGATCACGCAGCGCGAATTAGCGGAACGGCTTAATATGTGTACCCGAACTGTCATTGAGATTGAAAAGTGCAAGAGCAATCCGAAATTTGAAACGGTTGCGCTGATCTCAGAAGAAATGGACATCAGTCTGGATGGAATCGTGTTCCACGATAGAGCGCCGCAGACCGTTGCCAAGTGCGTTCTTGATTACTTTGCAGGAAAGGGTGAAGAAGAGTCGCAACGGTACATAGACCTGTGCATGAGCGCAGATAAGCTGAAGTGATGTACAGGGGAAAACAAAAGGGCCGATGATTGTCTTTCATGTAGAGCAGCCAGTGGGCTTATATTTTCCCCACTGGCTGCTCTTGTCCGCACAGTTGGAACGACGGGCATTAGTATCCTATTTTTCCTGTTTGTGTGCATCCCGGATCTTTTCAAAGGTGTCCTGACTGATGGCGTGTTCAATCAGGCAGGCTTCGTATTCGGCGATTTCCGGGTCTACGCCCGCAGTGATCAACTGCATCGTAAAAAACTGGTGCCGCTCGTAGATTCTTTCCGCTATCTCACGTCCCTTATCGGTCATGCGCAGGCAACCGTCTTTGTCTATAACAAGAAATCCGCCCTTGCGTAGCGCACTTGTGGCGTGGCTGATGCTGGCTTTGGAGTAGCCCATGTGCCGCGCAAGGTCAATAGAGCGCACCGCACCGGACTGCCGTTCAAGAATCAGAATGGCCTCCAGATAATCCTCGCCGGATTTACGAATTTCCATCATCGTCTCCCATCTGCCGCAGAACATTTCGGTGATAGCGCAGTTTGCCGCCCTCAATATAGAGGACGCTATCCGCAGCCTCTGCGATTAGCTCCATATCATGTGTAATCAGCAGGATGCAGCGGCCTTCTCCGGCAAGCCGTTTCAGCAGCTCGACCGTCAGGTGCATATTGAAACCGTCCAAACCGCTGGTAGGCTCATCAAACACCAACAGGCTTCTCCCGCTTGCCGCAGTCAGCGCCAGCAACAGACGCTGCTTCTGGCCTCCCGATAACGAAGCGGGATGCCGATCCGTAAAGGCTTCCAGTCCCATCTCCCGCAACCGGGAAAGCGCAGTTTCTTTCATCTCTGCCGTTTCCTTTTTGCCGAGGGAAAACTCGTCCAGCACAGTAGGCGCATAGAGCTGATAATCGGAATCCTGCTGCACAAAAAAGGATTTTTGTGTGAGGCGCTTCCGCTTCAGGATTTCACCATCGAGGGAAACCGCACCCATTGCCCGGTATAAACCTGTGATGATGCGGCAAAGCGTGGATTTGCCTGCGCCGTTGGGTCCGGCGATGGCAAGTATCTTTCCGCTCTGTGCGGCAAAGCTCACTTCCTCCAAAATTTGCTGGCTGTCCAGCATACAGGAGATTGCGGACACCTGCAAGGCGTCGTCCTGATTCTGCCGGTATGCTCCGCCTACGCGAAATGCCGGTGCGTCAAAGGGACGAAGTCCCATCGCCGTCATCTGCTCCGCTGTAAGGGACAGGGCGTCTTTCCGGTCATAGACGGCGGAAATCGCACCATCCTCCATGAAAACAAGCCGGTCAAAGGAATCCCGCACATAATGGAACCGGTGCTCCGAGAGGATTATCGTATGCCCCGCCGTTTTCAGCCGATAGAGCAGCGCGCCGAGGCGCACCATCGCTTCGCTGTCCAGATTTGCGGACGGCTCATCCAGGACGATAACCTTCGGTTCCATTGCACAGACGGAGGCAATGGCGATAAGCTGCTTTTCGCCGCTGGACAGAGGGAATATCCTTCGGTCGATCAGGCGTTCAATGTTCATCTGTTTGCAAACCGTGTTCAGACGCTCCTGCATGACTGGACGCTCCAGTGGGATGTTCTCCATCCCCAGCACAATCTCATCCGTCGTGTTGGTGGCGAAAAACTGGCTGCGAGGGTCCTGAAAGACGCTTCCCACCATCGTCCCCAAACGATGGATGGGCATTTTCAGTGCGTCCTCACCGTCAAGGGAGTAGCCGCCCTCCAGCTTTCCCGGATAAAAGCCGGGGCAAAGCCCGTTGAGAATACGGGTCAGCGTCGTCTTGCCGCAGCCGCTTCTGCCGGACAGGATCACCAACTCGCCCTTTTTTACATGAAGGTCGATACCTCTGAGCTGTCCCTTTGCTTCACTTGAGTTCTCATAGGAAAAGGAGAGGTTTTTCAGTTCAATCAAAAGACGCCCCTCCTTTCCAGCAGAAACACAGCCGCGGGAATCAAAACTGCCATCGCGCAGAGAACAGCATCCTTTCCCGTAAAGCGCACAGGACGGTAGGAAATTGTTTCCCCCGAAAAGCGCACTCCACGCACCGTCATGGAGGCAGAGAGTTCTTCGGCGACTTTTGTCGTGCGCAGGATCAGTGGGATCAGTATGTATTCCACCGTTGAGGGGAGATGGGTAAGCGTGTGAACCACGCCTACCCCGATCTCGCGAAACCGCTGCGAAGCACGGATCGCACGGTACTCGCCGCCAATCGTCGGGAAAAACCGCAGCAGCACGGCAAGCCCGATGCCCACCGCCTTCGGGAGCCGCATTGCCTGTAAGGAGGCAAGCAGAGAACCGGTAGGCTCTTTCGCAAGGCAGATAGCAAAGGATAACGGAACCATTGCCCTGCGTCCTATAACGCCCATATTGGAGAAGGCCAGACCTAAAAAGTAAAACCTGTCGTCAGGCAGAAGCTGCACACCGATCCATGCAAAGCCCGTCAGTACAATGTACGCAAACAGGAATGGAAGGAGATACTGCCCCTTTCGCATGGTGAGTTGCAAGAGCATACTCCATGCGAACAGAAGCAGCCCACCCATGTTGGAGTGGATGAAGATAATCGCTGCCACACCGATCAAAAGGTGTACGAGCCATGTTCTCGGATCGACAGTCGTTCCGGTTTTTGTTTTCGTCAGGCTCATGCGACACCGGCAGGCTTAAAGTGCTTGCCCAGCATTTTGACGCCCAACAGATAACCGCCGACGCAGAGGATTGCCGTCACGCAGAGAGAAATCAGAATGTTTTGCGGAGCGCACCAAAATTCCGCGGTCTGATTGACCGCTGCCGTAGCTGTGGCTTCATCCATGCCCAAATCCATATAAATCTTGACATAGCTTGCGCGGAACAGGAGCAGGTTCAGGGTACTGCCCATTGCGTTCATGCACCACATGAGGACGTGAGGAACGGCGGGGCGCACCTTGCTCTGATAGCCACCTTTGAGCATGATCAGTTCATTGACAATAGCCAGAATGTAGAAATACAGAGCGGCATAGGCACTGCCCATGATCAGCATATAGGTACCGTACAGCGCGGCAATGATAAACTGCGTTCCGATTTTCGGGCACTTGCGGATCATCAGCACATAGACGATGCCGTTGACAAGGCCAATCAGCCCCGGCTCCAGGAAATAGAGAAGCTGCATATTTGCCGCAAAGGGCAGCAAGATGAGGTAGCCGATGCCGATCATCAGGCAGGACAATACGATAACAAGGACGAACTCCTTGAGGTTCAGGAATTTTGATTTCATGTTTTTTCTCCTCCTAAGATTGTTTGAAAGTATAGTTTCCAGCCTGATTTTGCAATTCCCACAGTCGTGAGTAAAGTCCGTCTGTCCCGACAAGCTGGTTATGGGTTCCTTTTTGTGTGATCCTGCCGTTTTCAAGAACAAGGATCTGCTGTGCGCCGCGCACGGTTTTCAGCCGATGGGCGATCATGATTACGGTGCGTTCTTTGGATATTTCATCCAACGCTCTCTGCACCATCGCTTCATTGTCCGCGTCAAGGGATGCGGTAGGCTCGTCCAGAAGCAGGATCGGGACATCTTTCAAAAACGCTCTTGCCAGCGAAATACGCTGCCGCTCGCCCCCGGACAGGGTTGCGCCGCCTTCGCCTACCACCGTATCATAGCCCTCCGGTAAGGCGGAGACGAAGTCGTGGCAGCGTGCTTTTCGGCAGGCGTCGAGCATCTGCTGTTCGGTGATGCACTCATTCCCGAAGCATAGGTTCTCCCGAATCGTACCCCGGAACAGATAGGCGTTCTGCATCACCATAGACACCTGCGAAAGCAGGCTTTCCGGCGCGATGCTGCGAAGCTCTTTTCCGGCAAACCGCACCTGCCCCTGTTGATAGTCCCAGAACCGCGCCATTAGCCGCAGAAGCGTCGATTTACCGCTGCCGGAGGGTCCTACCAGCGCAGTGAGTGCCCCTGCCGGTGTTTCAAAGCTCACGCCATGGATCACGTTGCTATCCGCTGCATAGTGGAAGGAAACGCTGTCAAACGCATAGCTGTCGCCATGGGAGATTTTGTCCTCGCCAGAAGGGTCGGGCATCGTCATCACCTTGTCCAGCCGCTCACCGGAGAGAGCCATGCCCCGCAGCGCTGAAATGCTGCTCACAAGGGTAAGCGCCGGTTCGGTCAGCTTTGTGGCAATCACAAGAAAGCCTGCGAAATCCAATATGGTAAGACTGCCGCCCATCAGCAGATACAGCCCCACTGTCGCCGTCACGGGAACAACGAATTTGACCAACGAAGCGCACAGAGTGGAAAGGCTGCCTGCAACGGCCTCGTCCAGCAGGGATTCCCTGCGCAAATCAGAAAACGCTTTTTTCAGCGCCTCGAAGCCGCTGCCGGTACGGTGGTAGGCTTTGAGATCTTTCATACCGTGCAGGTATTCGTTGAGCTGCGTTGCAGCTCTTGTCTTGGCCTCCATAACGGAGCGGCTATGTTTTTCCTTGACCTTTGCAATTTGCAGCATCAGGATCGTGCAGATGGGCAGCATTGCAAAAATCGCAACCGCCATGCGCCAGTCAAAGAACAACATACAAACAAAGGAAAGCAGCAACAGAAAGCCTACACCGATGGGATAAGGCAGCCAGAAGCACATGGTGTACTCCACATTGGCAAAATCACTTGCAAAGGAGCTAATCAGTTCCCCTGATTCCTTCGAGGAAAAGAAGCCGAGGTTCTGACGGCGCAGTTTTTGAATATATGCAATACGCTTGTCTGCCGTGTCGTGATATGCGCGTCCATAGGTGTTGTAATAGGAGATCAGCTCCACAACATATTGCAGAAGGACATAGGCAATCCCTATCACCGCAATTTTAATCAGCAGCGCAATATCCAGCGTATATGGCGGATAAAACGCCTGCCCCAAGAGATAGATCGCCATGTATGCAAGGATCGCGGGGAGAATGCTGAATGCCTGCGAGAGAAACAGCCACAGCGTCGGAGCAATGATCTGTTTCGGATGGTGGAAGGTAAATTGCCGGATCATCTTAAACATAGGCAGGTCCTCCCTTCATCTGCCAACTTTCGGTTTCGTTCTGAATTGCCCAAAGATGTGCATACAGGCCATTTGCTTTCAGCAGTTCGGTATGTGAGCCGTGCTCCCTGAGTTTCCCGTTCTCCAACACAAAGATGCAGTCCGCATCCTGAATGGAGTAAAGCCGATGAGCAATCATCAGCACGGTTTTCCCTTTCAAAAGCTCCGCCATGCCTTCCCGCAGTGCAAGCTCGTTTTCCGCGTCGGTAAAAGCCATCGCCTCATCCAGCACGACGATGGGCGCGTCTTTTAATATCGCCCTTGCAATGGCGATACGCTGCGCCTCGCCGCCCGACAGCTTATGTCCGCCGTCCCCCAGCTTTGTATCATAGCCTTTTGGCAGGGTGAGAATAAAATCGTGGCATCTTGCCGCTTTTGCTGCTCTCTCCACATCCTCGCGGTGAACCTTGCGGTGCATGGCGATATTGTCATAAACACTCTCCGCAAAGATGTGCGTGTCCTGAAAAACAAAGGCAACGGCATTCATCAAGGCTTCCATTGAATACTCCCGGATGTCATGTCCAGCGATGGTGATAGATCCGCTCTCCACATCCCAAAAGCGGGCGATGAGTTGCCCTGCCGTGGATTTTCCTCCCCCGGATGGTCCTACCAGCGCGGCGAAGCTCCCGGCAGGAATTTTTATTGTCAGATGATCCAGCGCCATGCGGCGCAAAGGGTCGGCAGCGTTCTGATAGGAAAAGCTCACATCCTGAAACACAATTTCAGCTCCACCCTTTGGGGCAGTCTCCGTTCCTTCGGATATGGGCTGCATATTCAGCACCTCGTCAATCTGATCCATGCGTACTGCCAGGTTCCGCAAATCTGCTCCGAACTCCACAAGTTCCATCAAGGGACTGATGCAGGCGGGACCGACTATCAGGAACATCAACAGCTCCATCATAAGCTCATGGTCGCCGGGATGCAGGTACAGCAATGCGCAGCCGGAAACAAGCAGGAACGCCAGCACGGAGATTGTGATGGTTTTATATGCGCCGAAAATCGGCGTGACACGCTTCAGATAGACCTTCCAATGCTCCCTGTTCTTCTCCACCAGCCCTGTCAGGCGGCGGGCTGCCGCTTCAGGTCTGCCGAAGATTTTTTCTTCCTCCATGCCCGCCACATATTCAGAAAACGCTGCGTCCAGCTCGGTGGAGGAACGGTTCAGGTCGCTCCATATCTTCTGACCCTGCTTTCCGCCGAAAGCGGAAAACTGGATGAGAAACGCAAGCACGAGAGCGATAAAGATCGTCAGTGCCAGCGGAATGTTGAGTGAGAACATCAGCACGGCCAAAGCTGCCAGCAACAGCCCCGCGCCGAAAATATTGGAAACATCGTGGGCAATGATATTTTCCATCTTTTCGATATTCTCATTCATCATCTTCTGCGTTGCGCCGGATTGACCGCCTGTGTAAAAGCCGAGGTTTAGCCGTCCCATGTGGTCGAGGAGGCGCATACGCAGGTCATAGAGTGCATTGAATGCGCAGGCATGGCAGGAAAAGCTGCCGATTACAGACAGCACGATGCCCAGCACGATACTTCCTATCGTGACTGCTGCCCACATCCATATCTCGTGGGTCGGAGCAGCCGCACCATCAAGCGATGCCAGCAGAAAAAGCCGGATGATCCGGTAGACCGTATAGAACGGTACGCCGGACAGCAGGACGCTGAGCGCAGAGCAGGTCACGCCGAAGAAATACTTTCCCGGAGGGCAATGCGCCGTTCGGAACACGCGAAGAATGACATTTTTCTTTGCTTCTTGCATAGAACTCCTTTCTCAGCGGCGCAACGCTCAAGAGCAGCCACCGCAAGCAAAATGATTGTTGGTTAGACGAGCTTAACCAGTAATCATTATACGCATGGCCGCTGTATTGTCAACGGCTCGGAAAGTGCCTCAGAAATAAGCTGATGTTATGCGAAATTTGCGGAAATCGTTGAATTACCGGCGGTTTTGTGATATAATCACATCCATGAGTTGCCTGTTGCTAACCGAAATTTGTGCCAAAACAGAAAACAGTGTGCCAAAACAGAAAGAGAGGAGCGGCAAGATGGTTACAATACACAGCATCGAGGAAATGCTGAACTACTATATATCGCTCGGTGGCCTACGAAAGGACGCAGTAAACGGCTTTCGCTATGTGTTTCCGAGGCAGCACTCCAAGGTTCGCTTCTGGGGCGATCTGCACGGCTTTTCCGCAGCGGACGCGGACTTTACCTATCCGAAGGATACAATCATCCGCAGTCAGTTTAGTCAGCGCTATGTAGGAATCGGGCTGAGCGAGCAGGGGACCGTGGAAGCCTACACACAGAGAGATCAGACAATTCACTTCGGCGAGGGCGTCAACTGCTTCGTCTTTGATTCGCCAGTGCCGTTCTTTATGAAAGTTCCCGGAGGGCAGCGGTTACGTTTTCAGGGACTGTATTTTCAGGAGCAGTTTTTCGCGGAGAACAATATCCCTCTCTATGACAGCTTTTGGAGAGATGCAAAGAACACCATACACGGCGCAGACCTTCATGCGCCGGAGTTGGTGTCCATCTACCGCCGCATTGAGCAATGCCGCCTGACAGGGCTTGCCTTTGATACATGGCTGAAGGGTTTTGGGCTGGAGGCGGCCGGGTATCTGATCGACCTTGTGCAGCAGCTATCCGCACAGCCGCCGGTCTATCTCGACGAGAACGAGATTCGTGCGGTAGAAAAGGCAAAGACTATCCTGCAAGCCAGTCTTAAGCACCCGCCTGCGGTCATTGACCTTTGCAGGAAGGTCGGCGTCAACAAGAACAAGCTGCAAAAAGGCTTCCGGTTGACCGAGGGAAAAAGCGTTGCGGAATATGTCCGCACCCTGCGCATGGAGCGGGCCCTTGATCTGTTGGAGGATGATACCCTTTCTATTCAGGATGTGGCGGAGAAGGTTGGCTATAACGGCATCAGCAACTTTTATGCGGTTTTCCGGCAGACCTTCGGGGATACGCCAGCCGCAATACAAAAGCTGCTGGAAACAAAGTGATCCGTTATCTAAAAGGGTATCTCAATGATCAGGAGCACAATTTATACAAAATCCATTTCCACCAACATTATCGTCATCCAGTGGCGTACCACAATCGGGACAATTTCCATATTTTCCATATCTCTCAATCATCTGAGTTATCTGCATATTCTTTTCTAATAATATGTGCAGATTAGGCTTTGGAATATGCAGCATAATAAAAAACGGCACGGAGTTTCCGTGCCGTTTGCGTTAGCTCGCTTTGATTTTTGAAGTAGGCCACAGCATCAATACTTCCGCAGAAATAACTGTGCTGCAGCTTCATATCCGAACCGCGGCACGGTCAAGCCTTTGGCGTTGGTTTTTCCGGGACCGCTGTCAGCAACGAAAAGAAAATCCGTCTTACTTCCGCAGACGAGCTGCGCCGTCCGGACAGGTTTTTGCCATCCGCTCGTGTCCGTCTGCATCTTGCTGATCATGAGGGTGACATCCTGCTACACAAGGCGGCGAAGAAAGCCTTTGACGAGCTGGGCGTCAAAAAACTGCCCTCCGTCAAGAGCTTGCAGGAGGAATATGCCAAGCTGCTTGCCGAAAAAAAGGCGGCGTATGCCGAATACCGGCGTTCGCGCGATGAGATGCGCGAGCTGCTGCTCCACAAGCAGAACGTGGACAGGATGCTGGGCAAGGATGAGCGCAGCGAGGAAAAGAAAAAGGAGCATGATCGGCAATAACGGTCACGCTCCTAAGCGTTTCGCAGAAACGCGCAGCCACACATTTATGTGTGTTCAAAGGGTTTCAGGGGCGCTGCCCCTGACAAGCAGAGGGCAGTTTTCGCGGCGGCGGAAATTGCCCGAAAAGCAAAGTGGGTACCTCTTTGCCCTGCTTGCCACGTTTTCTCCCGTCCTTCGCAGAGATGCTTCTTGTGCTTCCCTGCATAAGTAACTTTTCTCTGAACACTTCGCCGGATGCCTTGTGTTTCTTCGGATATTCGTATATAATGTATCGTGTTGAGTATTATCCATGCGGAGGTGCGGTATGAACGGGATCAAGGGCTATATCTCCATTCGGGAGGCGTCCTACCGTTGGGGCGTGTCAGAGCGGCGGGTCAACCAATATTGCGCCGAGGGGCGGATCCCCGGCGCGTCCCGGTTCGGGCGCTCATGGGCGATCCCGGAAAACGCGGAAAAGCCGTCCGACCCGCGCTTTCAGGGACAGCACCGCGATTCCGGCAGGACAAGCACCTGACGGATACCCCTCTGCATTTTAGCATCCGCAAAAAGGAAGTGAACGCTATGACCTGCGATGAGAGCTTGTACCGCCAATATCTGAGCGGCGATGACGAAGGGCTTAATGCCCTGATGAAAAAATACGGTGACCCCCTGACCCTGTATATTGACGGCTATCTGCACGACGTTCACGAGGCGGAGGAGCTGATGCTGGATGTTTTCGCCTATCTGTTCACGAAAAAACCGAAGATACGGGACGGCGGCTTCAAGGCGTATCTCTATAAGGCCGCGCGCCACATGGCACTGCGCCATAAGAGCAAACGAAAGCCCCTGTTCAGTCTGGACGAGCTGACCGGCGAGCCGGACGGGCGGCTGCTGGCGGAGGAGGTCATCCGGACGGAG
>ENA-OUQG01001805-OUQG01001805.1-human-gut-metagenome-genome-assembly--contig:-NODE-1805-length-11003-cov-2.950950_pt1 | contig 11003 bp, 11 predicted proteins | sample MGYA00237943_ERZ548823 | MGnify/ENA primary metagenome ERZ548823 (study PRJEB26490, sample SAMN05194731) | human gut metagenome | biome: terrestrial biome; feature: human-associated habitat; material... | reverse complement strand
CACTATCCTCTTCGTCGGCAGCGTCAGATGTGTATAAGAGACAGTTCCTCTGGTGCTTGCCGGCAAAAGCTACAACGAAATGAAGGTGCGTCTGGCACCCATCGCCGAAAAGTTAGGAATTACGTCCCTCTTAAAAAAATATCCCTATGAAATATCCGGCGGACAGAAGCAGCGTGTTGCCGTTGCCCGCGCCCTGATTACCGGTCCCAAGCTTATTTTGGCCGACGAACCCACCGGTGCGCTGGACTCCAAGGCAACCGACGAACTGCTGTCTTTGTTTAACGAGGTCAACGCCACCGGTCAGACCATTCTGATGGTTACCCACTCCGTAAAGGCTGCCAGCCATGCGGGCAGAGTTTTGTTTATCAAGGACGGCGAAGTGTTCCACCAGATTTACCGCGGTCAGGACAGCTTCTCCGCCCAGTACCAGAAAATTTCCGATACGCTGACTCTCCTTCAGCAGACAGGCGGTGATCGGGCATGAGAATAGGATTTTATATGAAGCTTGCCGCCAACGGCATGAAAAAAAACGGGAAGTTTTACATTCCCTATCTTTTAACCTGTATCTGCACGATTGCCATGTGCTACATCGTATCGGCGCTGTCCGTGTCCCCAACACTGGCTGCCATGCGCGGCGGCGAAATGCTGATAAGCCTGCTGAAATTAGGCGTATGGGTTATCATTATCTTTTCCGTACTGCTGTTAAGCTACACCAACAGCTTCCTTCGGAAAAAACGGACCCGGGAATTCGGACTTTACAACATCCTCGGCATGGATAAACGGAACATCGGTCTTATTTTATTTTTTGAAACCATAATAATGGCTTTTCTGTCCCTGTTTTTCGGTCTGCTTGCGGGTATTCTCCTCTTAAAGCTTGCGGAGCTGCTTCTTGTGAATATGCTGCATGCCGGCGTCACGTATACGCTGATCGTATCCTGGTCCAGTATCCGCTATACCATTATTCTGTTTCTCCTTATTTTTTTGCTGAACCTGCTGCGCAATCTTTTCCGGATTACCGTGTCAAGACCGGTGGAACTGCTTCACAGCGAGTCCTTCGGGGAGAAACCGCCCCGCGCCAATTTCCTGATGGGACTTTTGGGCATCCTTATTTTAGGCGGCGCCTACTACCTTGCCGTCAGCATTGAAGACCCGATTTCCGCTACGGTCTGGTTTTTCGTAGCTGTCTGCATGGTCATTATCGGAACCTATCTTTTGTTTATTTCCGGTTCCGTGGTCTTTTTGAAGCTGCTTCAGAAAAACAAACGCTACTACTATAAACCCAATCATTTTATTTCCGTTTCTTCCATGACTTTCCGCATGAAACGAAACGGAGCAGGACTGGCTTCCATCTGCATTCTGGCAACCATGGTTCTGGTTATGACTGCTTCTTCCTCCTGCCTGTTTTTCGGCGAAGAGGACAGCTTAAAGGAACGGCATTCCAGGGACTTCAGCATTACGGTGCAGAATCGTCTGTCTTCCGGCACTGTGGCTCCTGAAATCACGGCATCTATTGCTAAAAAGGCGGAGGATGTCATGCTGCTTCACAATGCGCAGGCTTCGGATTTACTCACCTATTCCTACCTGAATGTATCCTGTGTCTTAGATGGCAGCGCTTTGCCTTCCGATTTTGAAGAAGACTACCTGCGGACGCAGAACAACTTTTCCGGTATCTGCCAGCTGTATTTCTTTTCCCTTGACGACTACAACCGAATGATGGATACGGACTACACACTGAATACCTATGAAATGTTTTTATACAAAAAGGGAGGAAGGAATTATGCGTATCAGGAGCTGACACTGCCCGGACAGACAACCTATCACCTGAAGGCTGCCCTGAAGAGCTTTTTTGATGTGGAAGATACCAATTCCTATATCGGCAGCACCTATTTTATCGTTGTCCCCGATCTTGAAGCCGTACGCAGCCTGCTGCCCGAAGATTACTCTGCTTTTCTTTGGTATTACGGATTCCGGACACCCCTTTCCGCAGAGGAACAGGATATCATGATACACGATATGGAGGTGGATTTATCCGGAATATTTACGGAGAATTCCCTGGATGCCATGCTCTTTGTGGAGTCCGTGGAAAATGACAGAACGGACTTTATAGCTGCCTACGGCGGTCTGTTCTTCTTAGGCATTCTGCTTAGTGTGGCATTTATTTTAGCTGCTGTGTTAATTATTTATTTCAAGCAGATTTCCGAAGGCTACGAGGACAAATCCCGCTTCGCCATTATGCAGAAGGTGGGACTTACCGACAGAGAAATTCGGCGCAGCATCAATTCCCAGCTTTTAACGGTTTTCTTCCTGCCGCTTTTATTTGCCGGTCTGCACCTGTGCTTTGCCTTCCCGCTGATTAAAAAAATCCTGTTGTTGTTCGGCTTCTTAAACGACAGGCTGTTTATCCTGACCACTTTAATAAGCTTTGCGGCGTTTGCGGTTTTCTACACCGTTATTTACCGCATGACCTCCAATGCTTATTATGACATCGTAAGAGGATCCAGGGAAAACCGATAGGCGCCGGAAGGGGAAACCGATGCCGCAGGCAGCGCAGACGGACAGGGCAGCGCCAGGAGACAGACCGTTCAGCGGCTGAGAGGCAAACCATTCGTCGGCTGAGAGGCGGCTCGGCTGCGGTCTCGCAAAAATTCAATTTTGATGAATTTTTTATGGCGTTTTCCATGCTTTTCCACTATAATGAAAATGACGGTTGAAAATCAATCATCTGGTTATGCGTTGTCATTTGATGAAAGGTTATCATTTGAGGGAATTTGTCATTTGATGAATGTTAACAAAAATTAGGAAAAGGATTGGAGAATACTATGGAAATCGTATGTTTAGACTTAGAAGGTGTACTGGTACCCGAAATCTGGATTGCTTTTGCGGAAGAAACCGGCATTCCCGAACTGAAAAGAACCACCCGCGACGAGCCGGATTATGACAAGCTGATGAAATACCGCATCGGCATCTTAAAGGAGCACGGACTCGGCTTAAAGGAAATCCAGGACACCATTGCCAAAATTGAGCCCTTGGAAGGCGCAAAGGAATTTTTAGACAGTCTGCGGGAAATGACGCAGGTTATCATTATCAGCGATACCTTCTCCCAGTTTGCGGGCCCTCTTATGAAGAAGCTCGGCTATCCTACCATCTTCTGCAACTCCCTTGTGGTCGCCGACAACGGCGAAATCACCGACTTCAAGATGCGTTGTGAGAAATCCAAATACACCACGGTAAAGGCTCTGCAGTCCATCGGCTACGATACCATTGCCAGCGGTGACAGCCACAACGACCTCGGCATGATTCAGGCCAGCAAGGCAGGCTTCTTATTCAAGTCCACCGACGCCATCAAGGCAGAATATCCTGACATTCCGGCCTATGAAACCTATGATGAGCTGCTTGCCGCTATCAAAGAAGTAATTGGGAAATAAGATGAGGAACCACCCTATATGTGAGGTCTCTTAACCCTCTGAATACACACAGCCGGCGTCCAACTGAAGCAGGATACCGGCTGTTTTCTTTTTCATCTTCCTTAAAGCATTTTGCTTATTTTCTTGAATTTGCTGTTTCCTTTTTCATCTTCTTTAAAGCATTTTTCTTATTTTCCTGAATTTGCTGTTTCCTTTTTCATCTTCTTTAAAGCATTTCGCTTATTTCTTACAATTTGCTGCTTACTTTTTCACCTTTTTTAAAGCAAATTTCTCATATTTTTCTTTCTGCTTCTCATTATCTCTTTTTATTTAAAGCAAATAGTCCCCATTTGCTTTTTTTGCTTCTTACACCTTATCTTTGTTTAAAGCATTTGTTCTATTTTTCAGTATTTGCCTCTTTCTTTTCTATCATCCTTAAAGCATATATCCTGTTCCTTGGAATTTGCTGCTCTTACAAATCCACCTCATTGGGGCAGGATGTATAGTCGTAAATCTGCATCCCCAGTTCTTCCATCTCTGCCATGTTTTTCTGGGTGTCGAACTGTTCACCCTGGATAAGCCACTCCGGTGCATCAAAAAAGGCAGCCTTTGCCTTCGTTTTCTCGTAGAATTCCCGGCACATGGTATGGTTTCCGTGGTGGGATACCTGCACATAGTCCACTTCCAGTTCCGTGTCATAGTTTTGCATCATCTGCTTTCCCAGTGTTTCATCATAGCAGTCTCCCATAAAGAGCATGCTCTTGTCTTCCGACTCCACAGTAAACACCAGTGAACTGTTATTGGGCATATCCTTGGTGGTCTGCGACATTCCCTTCCTGTAACTGTTCAGGAAATGCAGGGACAAATCCGAAAAATGCAGAACATCCCCTTCCTCCACACTTTCCACATTGGAGGCTCTTTCCGTCAATTCCTCATATTCCTGCAAAACCGCAATGTCATCCCATTCCTGATCCACACTGTCATACTCTTCATAATCCACGCCATTATCATATACGGCATCTATTTTAATATCGTTATCCTCGTACAGTTTTACGAAGGCTCCGATGTGATCCGGATGAGGATGCGTCAAAATCCAGGCATCCACCTCACCACCGTTCTCCCGGATGATCTCTTTCACCTGTCCGGCGTTCTGTTCGGTACCGCCGTCAATGATAATCAGTTCTCCCCTGTTACTGCTTAAGGTATAAAAATTTGCCTGCAGTCCCGACTCATCGGCATACTGCGTCACTTTCCATTCGGTATTTTTCGCCTTTCCACAACCTGCTGCCAGTAAAACAGCAATACCCATTGCCCATAAAATATGTCTCTTTTTCATGCTCTTTCCCCTTATACAAAAAATGCCCGGTTACTTCTTTCCCCTACTATACACGGAATATCCGGCATATCCCATACCTTTCCGGCAGAATTAAATCTTTATTAACTTTTTGCCTTGGAATTGATAACTCATTTCCTCAAAAAAGAACTTTTCACCTTGGCCGGCGCTTTTTCACCTGTTTTTTCTTTTTGTGCCTACTCGTTTTTGTCTTGTAGGCTCTTTTTGTTTCTGATAACGCTTTCGTGCCTACTATCCGTATACAGAGAATGCCGGTACGCATCTTTGCATACCGGCACTTCTTTTGTAAGTCAATTATGAACCAGACAATCGTCTGTCTTTTAATGTCTTAGTAATTGTAATCAATTCCCAGACTGTCAAGGAAATCATAGACATCCCTGTAGTTCATGTTGATATAAACTCCCAGTGCGGAATTGGCAATCGTAAGTACCAGGAAGATGGAGCAAAGGATAATACCGGCAATCGCCATTCCCTTGCCGCCCTTTTTCATTCCGACAATACCCAGAATCAGACCTGTTACATTCACCGGAATACCGATAATAGGAATGCAGCAGGCAACAATTCCCACAATACCGAGTACCAGCGAAGCAATGGATAAACCGTTGTTCTGCTTGGTCGGCTGATTGTTGTACGGATAATTGTTGCCGGGATAATTGTAAGGTGCCTGATTGTTATAAGGTGCGTTGTAAGCATTGCCACTGCCGTATGCTCCGGCATTGTAGCCGTTGCTGTAGGCTCCGGTGTTGGCTGCATTTCCGTCCTGATAACCGTTCGCTCCGGTATTGTAGCCGTTGCTGTAGGCTCCGGTGGCTCCGGCATTCTGGTTTCCGTAGCCGTAACCATATCCCTGAGACATGTTATAGGCATTGCCTGCAGGCTGTCCGTTCTGTGGCTCCTGCGGTCTTGTGTTGTCGTAGGTTTCAAATTCTTCGCTCATGTTTTTCTCCCTCTCAAATGCGTACTATGTAATTATCTTTTCTGGGTGCTGCTGCCGGTGCTTAAAAGTTCTTCCGACTATTGCACGAAAATCCATGTTTAAAGAAAATTGTAACACATTCCCTGCTCTACTTCAAGCCGCTTCCCAGTTTTACTTTTCCTTTCTGACCGCAAAATAAAAGGCAAGAAACATCATGGCAATGCCCCAGGACTCTCCGCCGCCCAGTACATGGGAGAAAACGGAATTGCCGGTCACACCCGTTAATACTGCCGCTGCCACCTTACAGATTACATACAGTACCAGAGGTCCGATGACAATAAAAAACTTCGGAACGGGGATTTTTCCCTTTGCTACCATAATAATGAATGCCACACCGGAAATAATATCGGCTGTTGTCTGCCAGATGGTGCCCACCGCAAACGGCACCAGTGCCGACTGTGTAAAATATGTGGCAATACCGTCTGCCGAAGCGCCTGCCAACAGGGCTGCCCTCACGTTCATCAGCGCCATGCAGCAAATGGAATGAATGCCGAAAATACCCACCGACATCATGGTTGTGCCAAAAGAAAATGACTTATACAGTCCTGTTCTGTCGCCGTTCTGCCTGTCGAGTATATAAAAGCATGCTGCGCGGGAAGCCAATAGATAACCCACACAGGCAATAATGCCGATGACAAGCGATGCCTGATAATACCACAGCGGTACATTTACAATGTTGGCACTGATAATACCCGTCTCCCATGTAAGACAGCAGGCAGTCACTGATGCCGCAAAGCAGCATAGCAAAAAATCCGATTAACAGATATGCTTTTCTTTTTGATTTCCGAATATATCCCATAATTTACCTCTTTCTTTTCCCGTGACGAGTATCCGCCACCTCAATATTACACATGTTCAGACTGCTTTCTCATCAAGTTAGCGGTATCTAACCAAATGATAATACGTCCTATCTCCCACGTCAAGAATTTACTTGCTTTCCGCTACCTGTTATATTACTATAAAAATAATGACAAGATCAGCATGGAGAACGGCGAAAGGAGCAGGAGTATTATGAGCTTAAGAGAACAGATCGGATACGGAGAAAATATCATGTGGAGCGGCAAAAAGGCAGTGAAGGTGTCGGTGCTGGAGTCTGTTTTCAACCCCATGCTGCCGTTTGCGTTAATCTGGCTTTTGTTTGACGGAGGCATGATTTTAGCCATGAGCGCCACCGGTTCCTCCGGTCCCGGTTTCATGGGCGCTTTTCTGGGCGTCTTTTTCCTGATACACCTGATGCCGGTATGGATTTATTTAGGAGGCGTGATTACCTCCGCCTTAAAGGCCAAGAATACCGAATATCTGATTACCGATAAAGGCATTTATGTGCAGTCCGGCATTTTTACCAGACGTGTGGATATGAAACCTTTTACCGATTTATCCCACGTATCCATCCGCCAGGGAGTATTTGACCGTATGTGCGGCACCGGCGACATCATCAGCACCTGCGGTCACGGTCACGGAGCCGGCGGCGACATCTGCAACATCACGGATTATGAGCACGTATTCCGCCTGGTAAAACAGCTTCAGGAAGATATTTATTCCGATACCATGTACCCCAACGACATGCGTCCCGCCGAAAACCACGGTTACCGGACACAGTACACCCGGGAACAGGATTGGTAATGGTATTCGCACACAAAAAGCCCGCAGGCATTTTCGCTGTGGGCTTTTTCTTTTTTTGCATTATTTTGCATTTCTTTTTGGCTTTTCTTTTTTGCGTTTATTTTCCTCTTACGATAATCTGTGTCTTCTCCGGGTCTATTTTATCCTTCTCCATAATCAGTTCTTTGATCGCCTCTGCGGAAATCCTGCCGGAGGAAGGGTTCATCACACTGTCAACCTCTCCCGTAATGTCGGCATCCACACTGGAATACTCGAACGCCAGCGTGGTATTGATAAGCTTGCAGTTTTTCATCACCAGATTGTCAATGTAACAAAGTCCCTGAAGGCTTTCAATGGTACAGTTCACAAGTGTCAGGTTCTTCGCATTCCAGCCCAGGTATTCCCCGGAAATAAAGGAGTCGTAAACCGTTACGTTTTCACTGTTCCAGAACGCATCCTTGGAAAGAAGAGTAGAATTGCGGATTTCCATATTTTTTACCCCATCAAAAGAATAATTGCCGTCCAGACGCAAGTTTTCAATCTTCATGTCCGAACAGTTCATGGCAAAATAGTCCCCTTTTGCGGTTACATCCTTCAGTTCCACCTGCTCGCAGCTCCACAGGGTTTCCGCTGCATTGGCAAAATAAACATTGTCAAGCTTGAGTCCCCTGCACCGTCTGAAATTCTTGGGCGCCTGAATTAACGCATTTTCCACGGAAATATCGTTGGTGTACCAGACTCCCGCCCTTGCCATCTCAAACCACTGGCAATCCATTACGGTAATGTGATTGCAATACCAGAGCGGATATTTCCACTTAAACATACTGCCCTCCAGCTCGATGTGGCTGCTCTCCTTTAAGGGCGACTCCCCGTCGTCAAAAATAGTATCTGTAATATGCAGATTTTCTGCGTGGAACAAGGCTCTCTCCCCTGTCAGGAACGCCCTGCTCACCTCTTTTGCATTTTCCATTCCCATCCTTACCTTTCTTTATTTATCCTTCTTCTTTTTGATTTCATAAATCAGATAATCTAAATATTCCAATTTTTTCTGCTCCGCATGCACGCATTCCAGCAGACATTTCCGGTAGCAGTTCAATGCCTGAAGCTGCACGTCCTCGTTTTCCATTTCACCTATTCTGCGTATTTCCGTATCCGGACAGCCCGTGCACTTTAAGTTTTCAATCATATCCTCCGTCAGTTTCATGACAATCCCCTTTCCCGGCATCCGAAAGCCTTCTCTGCATTTCAAATTTTTCCGGCATCCGAAAGCCTTCTCTGCATTTCAAATTTTTCTTGCATCAGGAGGCCTTTTTTCATATCCAATTTCCCTTGCATCCGAAAGTCTTTCTCTGCCCTACCACATGATTGTATCTCTTTCTGTTAAAAATGTAAAATATCTATAATTCATACTCTGTCATGTATTTTTCTCATTGCAAATAGTTTGCTTTTATTTTAAAATGGAATTCCGGAAACACTATCGTAAAGAAAATCATAACCGAAATTTTAAGATTTTACAGACACAGAAAGGCACAGGTATCGTTATGGAACATCGCACCCTACGGTATTTTCTCACTATCGCCCGTGAGGAAAATATGACAAACGCCGCCAACATTCTGCACGTTTCCCAGTCCGCCCTTTCCCGACAGATGGCGGATTTGGAGGCAGAACTCGGCAGGAAACTTTTTATCCGCACCAACCGGAAAACCATGCTGACGGAAGACGGCATGCGGCTCCGACAACGCGCGGAAGAAATCGTTTCCCTGGTGGAAAAAACCGAGATGGAATTTAAGGCGTCCGATGAAACCATTTCCGGACAGATTGCCATCGGTGCCGGCGAAACACGCACTTTTTCCCTGATAGCCCGGGCGATGAAGCAGACCCAGAGCCGGTTCCCCCATATTCATTTTACCGTATACAGCGCCAATGCGGTGGATGTAACCGAACGTCTGGAGCACGGCACGCTGGATTTCGGTCTTTTATTTGAGCCGGTGAACAAAGAACTTTATCAGTATCTTTCCATGCCCTGCGCCGATACGGTGGGACTCCTTGTTTCCAAAAAAAGTCCCCTTGCCGTTAAAGAAACCATAACGGAAGAGGACCTTCTTTCGGTGCCGCTTATTGTGTCAACCCGGTTCAGCCCGGATACGCTGCTTAGTGCCGTTTCTCCGGCTGTTGCGGAAAAACTCACCATACCTGCCACCTATAATTTAATTTATAATGCCACACTCATGGTCGAGCAGGGCATGGGAGCCGCTCTTGCCATTGAACACCTGGTGCATATCACACCGGAAAGCCCCTATGCTTTTCTCCCGCTCACTCCGGTCACCACCATGCGCACAATTTTTGCCTGGAAAAAATATCAAATCCTCACAAAAGCCGAAGAAATTTTTCTTAAAGAACTCTCCTCCGTACTGGAAAAAACAAAATCATGGGAAGCAGAAGATAAAAAATAACCGGAACCAGTACATCCCAGACGGTAATGCTATGGTAGGCAAGGAGGGATATTCCTATTTTTGCCGCTAAGATAAACAAAGTAAGAAAAAAACAGGGTTTTATGAATTTCTTAAACTTAAAAATCCGGTACTGCAGTTCGGATACCGGCAGGTATTTTAAGAGCTCGTTGACGGATTTTGCCGGACCATTCTGTTCACTGTAAATCGTAAAACGGAAGCACAGCATGCTGATGCCGTAAATATAAAGCATGTATACGGCAAGGCAGCTCCAGAACGCATCTCCATCCATCGCCTTCTGCGGAAACACCGCCATGATAAGAGATACTCCAATCAGTAAATATCCGCAGTACTTGTAAAAAATATTGTTGGCAAACCAGGTCTTTTCTTCCTCAAAAAATCTCTCCAGTGTTTCCTGCTGCTTTACATCCACTTTCATACGTCCGCTCCTTTCCGCTCTTCCTTCCCGCTCTTCCTCCCCTGTCGTTCTTCCTCCACTCTCATGTGCCTGCTCTCCTGTCCTTTCATACGCCTTGCCCTGCCGCGTCCTCATAGCCCGCAATGGTATCCAGACTCTCCTGAAAAGCCCCCAGGCGTCCCTGCTCCATAACCGCCACATAATCCGTCTGCTTATGGATTTCCGTCATGTTGTGACTGGTCATAAGCACGCAGCAGTCTTCCTCTGCTAACAGCTTCCTTAAGATGTCAAAGAATTCCAGCCGGAAAACCGGGTCCATGCCGGCAGTTGCCTCGTCCAACAGAAATAATTTGCTGTGATGGGCAATGGCAAATCCCAACTGAAATTTTATCTTTTCTCCCCGGGACATCATGCGGTAGGTCCGGTCCGCCGGTGCCTGCATCTTTTCCATGACGCGCTTAAACAGATCCTTATCAAAGTCATCGTACAGAATACCTAAAATCTCTGCATTCTGATTTCCGGTTCTGTCCTCGAAAAAAATATTGTCCTCGGACACATAGCCGATAATCTGCATCATTTTATCATGGTTTCCCCGCACCGGCTGTCCGTATACGAAAATATCCCCGCTGTAACGGGCATTTTCCTGCAAAATCGTTTGAAACAGCATGGTCTTTCCGGCGCCGTTTTCACCCACGATAGCATAAATATAGCCGCTTTCCAGCTCTGCACTAATATCTGACAATTGAAATTTTTTCCGTTTTCTGCAAACATTTGCAAGTTTTAATGCAAAATCCATAAA
>ENA-OUQG01001790-OUQG01001790.1-human-gut-metagenome-genome-assembly--contig:-NODE-1790-length-11069-cov-3.224442_pt1 | contig 11069 bp, 10 predicted proteins | sample MGYA00237943_ERZ548823 | MGnify/ENA primary metagenome ERZ548823 (study PRJEB26490, sample SAMN05194731) | human gut metagenome | biome: terrestrial biome; feature: human-associated habitat; material... | reverse complement strand
ACTTTAGACATTATTTTTTAAACCTTTCAAATCATTCATAATATTATCGTCAAGATAGTTAATTTCATCATTATTGGTTACCTGGTAATCATCCCATACCTGTGACAATGTCTCAAGCCTGTCCACAACCTTATCGGAATTTTCAATGCATAGTGCAATTATAAGTGCATTAATAAGTGACATCGGTGCCACCATTGAGTCTACAACGGTCGCCAGTTCATTTTTGGCAAAAAGATTACATGACGAATAGAGATTCATCGGTGAATAAATACTATCAGTTATTGAAATAACCCTTGCCTTTCTGTCATTTGCAAATTCCATGGCTTTCAGCGTTCTCATGGAATACCTTGGAAAACTGATTCCGATAACCACATCTTTTTCATTTACATTTATCATCTGTTCAAAAATCTCACTTGAACTGTTGGTCGTTACCTTTACAACCCTGTCCACAACCATCCGAAGATAAAATTCAAAAATATCGGCAAGAGGTGCAGCTGTCCTGATACCCACAACATATACACATCCGGCATTTTTTATGAGGCTGACTGCCGTATCAAACACTTCCGAATTAACATCCTCCAATGAGGACTTAATCTTTTCGCAGTCACTCTGCATTACATAATCGATTATGGCCGAATGGCTTATCTCGGATTTGATATCTATTTTGTTAACTTCTTTAAGCCTGTTCCGAAGGTAAAAAGAAAGTTCCCTCTGGAATGCCGGAAAACCTGCATAACCCAGTGCTGTAGCAAATCTTACTACAGTGGATTCACTTATATCCAGTTTTTTACCGATTTCCGCAGCAGTAAGAAATGCAGCTTCATCGATATTTTCAATTATGTACCTTGCTATTTTTTTATGATTTTTACTTAAATCCGGTATTTTCCCGTTCAAGGCTTCAAGTATATTCTGTCCCATATTTAGTTATTCCTCAACTATTTTATACGCAATATTATTTAGATTATACTATATTTTTATATTTAATTCCACCTTTTAGTGCAAACAAAAAGACATCGTACACAAAAGTGTACAATGTCTTTATTATTTCTTAATTATACCGGATAAGCTCCGTCTTTAGCTGTTGCAGGGTCAATTTTGTGCTGCTGTGCTTCTCTGTACTTAAAGAAGTCGGTTGCAACCTGTGGGAACAATGCATATGAAAGTACATCTTCATCCTGCTGCTTCCACTGCTTCATCTCAGCTTCAAGCTTATCTAATTCAGGCTCTAAAGTATCAGCAAAACGGCATGTAATAGGCTGCTCGCCTGTTAAATCAATAGCCTTCTTCTGTACTTCAGGGTTAAATGGTTTAACTGTCTTACCGTATTTTCCAAGTAAAAGGTCTTTAGATTCCTTTGTGAGGCTCTTATATCTTTCTCCGAGAACTACGTTAAGAACCGCCTGTGTACCTACAATCTGGCTTGATGGTGTTACAAGAGGTGGTTCACCGAAATCCTTACGGACTCTTGGAACTTCTTCAAGAACCGCATCATACTTATCTTCTGCCTTCATTTCCTTTAACTGTGAAACGAGGTTAGAAAGCATGCCGCCCGGTACCTGATAAAGTAATGTCTTGATATTAACGCCCATAACCTTAGGATCAAGTCTTCCTGTCCTAATCCATTCTTCTCTTAATGGTCTGAAGTAGTCAGCTATTTCAGCGAGTAAAGACTGGTCAAGATGTGGGTCATAAGGAGTACCCTCAAATACTTTAGCCATAACTTCTGTAGCCGGCTGGCTTGTTCCCATTGATAATGGAGACATTGCTGTATCGATTATATCACAGCCTGCTTCTACAGCCTTCATGTATGTCATTGAAGCCACACCCGAAGTATAATGTGTATGAAGCTCGATAGGAAGCTTTGTGCCTTCCTTTAATACTTTAACAAGCTTTGTAGCTTCATTTGGAAGAAGTAAGCCTGCCATATCTTTAATACAGATACTGTTAGCACCCATTTCTTCAATTTCTTTTGCCATATTTTTCCAATAATCAAGAGTATACGCATCTCCTAATGTATAGGAAAGTGCAACCTGTGCATGACCGCCCTCTTTATTAGCTGCCTTAACTGCTGTCTCAAGGTTACGGATATCATTTAAACAGTCAAAGATACGGATAATATCAATACCGTTTGCAATTGATTTCTGTACAAAATATTCCACAACGTCATCTGCATATGGACGATATCCAAGGATATTCTGTCCTCTGAAAAGCATTTGAAGTTTAGTATTTTTGAAGCCGTCTTTTAACTTTCTTAAACGATCCCATGGATCTTCTTTAAGGAAACGAAGACAAGCATCAAATGTAGCTCCGCCCCAGCACTCTACTGCGTTATATCCGACCTTATCCATCTTATCGATGATAGGTAACATCTGCTCAGTTGTCATTCTGGTTGCAATGAGTGACTGGTGGGCATCTCTTAAAATTGTCTCGGTTATTTTAACCGGTTTTACTTCATTAATTGTATCTGCCATTTTAATAATTCCTTTCTTCAAGTATTAAGCAACGCCAAAGATAGCCATAAATGTTCCGGCTACAACGGCTGTTCCGATAACACCGGCAACGTTAGGTCCCATAGCATGCATAAGCAGGAAGTTGGTAGGATCGGATTCTGCACCAACCTTCTGGGATACACGGGCTGCCATAGGAACTGCAGACACACCTGCGGAACCGATCAGAGGATTGATCTTGCCGCCGGACATTACGCACATCAGTTTACCGAACAGAACACCTGCAGCGGTACCGAACATGAAGGCGATCAGACCCAGAGCTACGATCTTCAGTGTATCAGCATTCAGGAATGCTTCTGCACTGGTGGTAGCACCTACGGAAGTACCCAGCAGAATAACTACGATGTACATCAGAGCATTGGATGCTGTCTCAGTCAGCTGACGAACAACGCCGGACTCACGGAACAGGTTACCTAACATCAGCATACCTACCAGAGGAGCTGTGGTGGGAAGGATCAGACATACAACGATGGTAACAACGATGGGGAACAGGATCTTCTCCAGCTTGGATACCGGACGAAGCTGACCCATCTTGATCTTTCTCTCCTTCTCAGTGGTGAGAAGCTTCATAATAGGGGGCTGGATAATGGGAACCAGTGACATATAGGAATATGCTGCCACCGCGATAGGTCCCAGGATTGCCGTCTGTCCCAGCTTACCAGCAAGGAAGATGGAGGTAGGACCGTCAGCACCACCGATGATGGAGATGGCTGCAGCTGCCTTGTCGTTGAATCCCAGCCAGATCGCACCGAAGTATGCTGCGAAAATACCGAACTGTGCAGCTGCTCCCAAAAGAAAGCTCTTAGGGTTTGCGATCAGAGGACCGAAGTCTGTCATGGCACCTACGCCCATGAAGATCAGGGACGGAAGGATTGCCAGTTCATCCAGCTTGTAGAAATAATACAGTAAGCCGCCGGCACCGTTTGCTGCATTTTCAGGGTGCAGCATGATATCGGGGTAAATATTTACCAACAGCATACCAAACGCTATCGGGAGTAAGAGCAGCGGCTCAAACTCATGACGGATAGCTAAATAAAGGAAAAAGCATGCAACCAGAATCATGACATAGTTTCCCCAGGTCAGGTTAAAAAACGCTGTCTGATGAATCAGGTTGTTAAGCGTACTAGCTATATATTCCATTTGATGACCTCCTGTTGTTTATAGAGCTGATAAAAAATTAGTTCAGAGTTGCCAGAACTGCACCAGCCTCAACAGTATCACCAACTGCAACGTCAATGCTTGCTACGGTACCGTCTTCGGGAGCTACAACAGGGATTTCCATCTTCATAGCTTCCAGAATGATGACTGCGTCACCCTTCTTAACAGCCTGTCCAACATTTGCCTCTACCTTGAAGATCTTACCGGCTGCACCGGCCTCAACCTTGATGCTGCCTGCTGCGCCGCCTGCCTTGGGAGCTGCTGCAGGAGCCTTGGGTGCTGCCTTGGGTGCTGCGGGAGCCTTTGCTGCTACGGGTGCTCCGGTGGATGCGCCCTCTTCTACTACTACATCATATACGTTTCCATTTACGGTAATGGTATAATTTTTCATTTTAATATCCTCCTACGATTTTAGATTATCTAACTTTGCGGATAGAACGAACTACAAATCCGTCAGTGCTTGCCGCGCCTTCGCTTGCTGCGATCGCAGCTGCGATTACGGCTACCAGCTCAGTGTCATCTGCTTCGGCCTCTTCCTGTGCAGCGATCTGAGTTACTGCATTATCAATACCAGCACTCTTTGTCTTTTCCTTCTTGCCCTTTTTGCTGAATGCAGCCTGGATCCTGGGAATGAAGTTGAACAGGGAAATGATTAGTGAGATCATGATCAGCATTACAAATACAGTTCCCATACCGATCAGCGTATTCAGTGCAGCCTTGGTCATCAGACCACCCATGGATTCTACGGGATTCAATGCTGCGGACTCCATACTCAGGAACATATCATTGCTGAAGATCACTTCTGCCTGTGCGTTCTGGTTTGCTCCGGTCACATCTACATGTACAATGATCTGATCATCATCGATGGTAGCATCTGCATCACCGACAGCAGTGATACCGCCGATGGTTTTCTTCGCGGAATTGAAAGACTCGATAGCAGTCTTGTATGCATAACCGTCAACGGTGATACCTACATTTTCCTGTACCATGTATGCCACTTCATCAGCGGTATACTCGGAAAAGCTCTCCAGAGTAGCTTCGTCTTCAAAGTTCTCAAGAGAAGGGATCACATACTGGGTAGCGATCTGGATCGCAGTATCCATCTTACGCTGCTCATAATCCGTATAAGTCTCCTCACTGCCGCACGCCGTCAAACCAAAGATGCAGGTAATCATACATACTAAGCTTAAAAATTTCTTCATTTTATAATCACCCTTTCTTATACAGTTCCGTGTTTCTTGGCAGGACGGTCTTCACTTTTGGTGAATAACATCTCAAATGCGCCGATCACATATTTTCTGGTATCAGCTGCATTTACGATCTGGTCCACATATCCTCTCTTGGCTGCACTGGTTACATTCAGAGTCAGAGCCTCGTACTCTGCAGCCTTCTCATTGATCACATCAGCGCCCTGACCATCATACATGATCTTGGCAGCAAGCTTGCCGTCCATAGCACCGATCTGTGCATCCGGCCATGCCATGGTGATGTCAGCACCGATTGCCTTGGAGTTCATTACCACATAAGCGGTTCCTAAAGCTTTGCCGATCACAACATTAACCTTGGGAACGGTAGCGTTAGCGAATGCGTAGGTCAGCTTTGCAGCAGCCTTGGCGATGGTCTTCTCGGAAGCTAAAGTTGCCTCATAACCCTTGACATTGGTCAGAGTCAGTACAGGGATACCGAAGGCATCACAGAAGTTCACGAACTCTGCAGCCTTCTCGCAGCCTTCTGCGGTCAGTACAGCGTCTAACTTCTCTGCTACTTTGCCTTCCTCGTCGCAGATCTCGGAACGGTTAGCTACCGCACCTACGGTAACACCATCGAGACGTAAGAAACCGGTTACCATATTTTTAGCATATCCGGACTTTACTTCGAAGAAATTGTTGTCATCTGCCAGAATGGACAGAGCAACGGAAGTGTCGCCGACACAGCCTGCGATCTCAGGGTTCACACGATTCAGATCATCGGTGCAGTCCTCTAAGAAGCTTGCATCATCTTCGTTGTTGGCAGGCAGGAAGCTTACCAGCTCTCTTACCTTCTCCAGAATGGTTGCTTCGTCAGCTACCACATCAACGATACCGCTCTCTTCTGCCTGGAACTTAGCGGAAGAAGAATCACACTTGGTGATCACATTGCCGTCCAAAGCATTGGGAGCATTCACGAACAGCTTGGCGTTCTTCTCTTCCATGAAAGTGAAATCCGTCATGGTAGGGAACAGACCTAAGCCGCCGCCACAGGTTCCGAATACAGCGGTGATCTGAGGGATCACGCCAGAAGCCATGGTCTGCTTTAAGTAAATTTCACCGAATGCAGCCAGTGCATCGGTTGCCTCCTGCAGTCTTAAACCTGCAGACTCGATCAGTCCGATCACAGGTGCTCCGGTCTTCATAGCCAGATCGTAGAGGTTTGTAATTTTCTTGGCATGCATCTCACCGATGGTTCCGTTCAGTACGGAAGCATCCTGGCTATATACATATACAAGATTACCATTGATCACTCCATAGCCGGTAATACAACCGTCAGAAGGAGTTTCATTGGGTTTCAGATTGAAATCCGTAGCTCTTGCGGTTACAAGTCCGCCGATTTCAACGAAACTGTTGTCATCGAGTAAAGCTGCTATTCTTTGACTCGCTTTTGAAGTAGTGCTCATATGTTTCAGCCCTCCGTTGATAATATAATAAAATAAAAATAAAAAACTCTATTAATATAGAAGCACAAATGCCCCCATGATTAACAGTCGTTAGTATAACATAAAATCTGCAACTCGCAAAGAACGAATTGCAGATTTTTACAAAAAATATACATTGTTTTTTATTTTGAACAATATTCCCTTCATTTTTTCATGGGGATCTCACCAAAAAGCGCCAAAGGATCTGCCTGCCGCACCATACGAAGTCTATGGCTTCCACATCCTTTGCTGCGATCAGACGTTCTCTGCGCCATACCCTGCCGTCTACCAGATAGCTGATCTCTCCCACGCACTCTCCTGCCTCCACGGGAGCCGTAAGGTACTGTTCCTTACGATAGAAGATCTCCACATTCTCGTCAGGACCCATTAAGAGTCCCTCCACTCCTTCCGTCTCCGGATCCGGTTCCACAGGCAATATGACCTCCTCTGTCAGTGCATCATTCTGTGCCCGCAGCACCGGAATCGGCATAAGCAGTTGTTCTCTGCCCGAAAACGTTTCTTCTTCAAAGCTTCGATATGTAAAGTTCTCCAATCCATAGGTAAACAATTCCCTGCTGTCGCTCCATTTATAGGTCTTGTGATTCGGCCATCCGCAGGCAAGCAGCGCCACGATCAGACATTTTCCGTCCTGTTTTAGGGCTCCCACATAGCAGTATCCCGCCTTGTTCGTAAATCCGGTCTTGCCCGTAAACGCTCCGTCCATCATCTGCAGAAATGCGTTGTGATTGTGACACTGAAAGGAGCGTCCGTTCTCCGTAAAACTGTAATCCTGCGTCCCTGTGATCTCTAAAAACAGATCCCTCTGTGGGGAAGTTTTCATACAGTACCTGAGAATCTCCGCCAGATCTTTTGCTGTGGTATGGTGTTCCCTCTCTAATGTACTTCCGTCCGACAGTGTCAGAGTCTCCGTGGCATCCAGCCCGTTTGGTGTGATGAACCAAGTATCTTCGCAGCCGATCTCTTCCGCCTTTTCATTCATTGCCTGCGCAAATCTATGTAATGCCGCCTTGCTCTCTTCGCCGGTATGTTCTGAGATCTCCCCCGTCTCTCCCAAAAGTTTTCCGCCGATGTATTCCCCCAGTACCACAGCAGTATCGTTATGGCTTTCCAGCATCAGGGAAAACAATAATTCTCTCACGGTATAGTGTTCTCCGCATTTCACATATAGCTTTACCTTGGGCATGGTGGCTGCATAGGCAGAGACGCTGACGGTTTCATCCACCTTTGCATTTTCCAGCACCAGAATGCAGGTCATGATCTTGGTGGTGCTGGCCATTGCCATGGGAGTCTCTTCATTTTTTCCATATAGTACCCGCCCGGAGTCGGCATCCAGAAGCACCGCCGCCTGTGCATACAGGTGTAAATCCTCCTGCAGCTGCCCGGCTTCCTTTTCCGCTGTTTCATTAAAAAGGTGCGTAGCCTGTTCCCGGATTCCCTCGCTGACATACCCCTGCCGACAGAATCCGCCTATACTTTCCAGACACAGAATTCCGGCGAAAAGGGCACAAAAAAAGCCTCGCATAATCGTTGCTCCCAAAAAGGGTTACTTATTACTATGAGGCCGGTTCTTTGTCCTATTCTCTGTTTATATATTCAAAGTAAGCTGTACTTCCTGTTCCGCCTGCTGCTTAAATTCCTCCACCTGCACCGGATTCAGTTCCGGCAGTTCTTCCAGACTCTTCACGCCAAAGCAGCGTAAAAACTGCTCCGTAGTACCAAACAGCAAGGGTCTTCCGGGAGCATCCAGACGTCCCAGTTCCGTGATCAGATCGTATTCCAACAGCTTATTGATGGCATGATCGCAGCTGACACCTCTGACTCTCTCAATCTCAAGTCTCGTTACCGGCTGCTTATAGGCAATAATGGACAATGTCTCCAGCACGGTATCCGTCAGAGTCATTTTCCTCGGAGTCTTCGCGATCTTGATCAGATATTCGTACATATCCGCCTTAGTGCACAGCTGTACGGAATCGTCGAACTGTGTCAGACCGATACCTCTGTTCTCTTCCTCGTACCGCGCCGCCATGTCTTTTAATATAGACTTTGTCGTCTTCACATCCTCTTCGATCACTTCCGCAAGTCTGCTGATCTCTACGGAATCTCCCATGGTAAAAAGGATGGCCTCTATCACTGCTTCTGCTTTACTGCGTTCCATGCTAAAACCTCACTGTATCCTAAACGTTAGATGTAATCATAATATCATCGAATATATTTTCCTGGCTGATGTTGATCTTGCCGGTCTTCATCAGTTCCAGAATGATCAGAAATGTAACGATCACTTCCATTTTGCTGTTCTGCTTCTCCAAAAGCTTACGGAAGCTGAAGGTCTTATGTTCTCTGGCATAAGCCTCCACGTACAGCATCTTGATGTCCATATCTACCTCATCCTTCTCGATATTGCCATACTGGCTGCGGACGGGGTCGATCTTGTCCTCCTGCTTCTTTACGATGGATCTGAAGATCTCATGAAGCTTGTTCAGATTCATATCGCCGATGAGTTCTTCGTAATCTATGGGCTGTCTGTAAGCTTCCACTTCCTTCGGAAGTCTCTGCTCTCTGTACATGTTCCTGGCAGCATCCACCTGGCGGTCTCTGAGTTCAAAGGACATGTATTTGTACATCTTGTACTGCAAAAGCTGCTCTACCAGTTCCTGACGCGGATCTTCTTCCTCGCCCTCTTCATTGACTTCCTTTGGAAGAAGCATCTTGCATTTGATGTCCAGAAGTGTCGCCGCCATGACCAGAAATTCACTCATGACATTCAGGTCTGCTCTGTCCATCGCCTGGATATATTCCATATACTGGTTGGTGATCTCTACGATCGGAATATCGTAGATGTCTATTTTATTTTTATCGATCAAATGTAAGAGCAGATCCAGAGGTCCCTCAAAAACCTGCAGCTTTACCGGTATTCCTTTTCCCATAGATATCCTTTCCAGTCAAATTGTCGATAACCTTATTTATTATACAGGAAAGCCGGGATGATATCAAGTACGACTAACTCTGCCGGATTCCAGAAGCGGAAATTGATCGTGTGGGTTCCGAGGCCTTTGCTGACCACAATATATTTCCCGTCTTTTTCATAACAGTCCCCGCTGTAGCGTGGAAACAGACGGAACTGCGGACTGATCACACCGCCAAGCAGTGGAAGTCTGGCAATCCCGCCATGTAAATGTCCGGACAGCACCAGGTCTGCTCCCCACTTCCAGTAGGTTTCTGCGTAAAGCGGATGATGTGCCATTAAAATGCAGTACGCGTCCGTCTCTGCACTGCCAATCCGTTCTTCCATCTCGCCAGTCGTAAGCGGACACACCTTCCATCCTTTTTTATAGCATCCAAATGGAAGCTCCATCCCATATAAGCGCAGCTTCATCCCGTTTACCGGGATCTCTTCTGATCCATTCACCAGGACATGAATCCCTGCCTTTTTCAGTTCATTCTCATAATATCCATATTCTTTGCCGTAAATCTCCTGCTGCTCATGCATTCTCTGCTCATGATTGCCATTACAGCACCAGACCGGTGCGATCTGTGGAAGTTTTTTCATCAAATCCGCTGCCGGTGTCCAGTCTCTTCCGGCTTTCCCGACCAGCATATCGCCGCCTGCCAGGATCAGATCCGGCTTTGCTTCCCTGATCGCCAAAAGCAGCTCCTCATTCTCTTTTCCATAGACATGATTATGCAGATCACTTAAGAAAGCAATCCGTACTTTTCCGGCATCTCCCTTTATTTTACTGGTTCTGATCCGGTATCTTGTAATCTTGAAGCAGTGCAGCTCCCGCCATACTTCTGCAAGAACTGCTGCTGCAAAAATCACCAGTATCAATACAATAATCCCTGTTGCCTTCATCTCTTCCCTCTTTCGTTATACCATCATTTCTTCCAGAATTTTAAGGAATGCGCCCCCAAATGTCAACTCCCCGACACCTTCTGTCGCATAAACCGGAACGCTTCCGATGGTTTTCTCATTCAGCCGGTAAATGACTTCTCCGATCTGGTCGCCTTTTTTTACCGGGGCAGTCTGTTTCTGTATCTGTACCTCTTTTTCCACGGCAGACAGATCTGATCCACTGGTATCCACATACCGGAAACCCTCCAGCGTCTCTCCCTTTGCCTTCTCCTGCATTCCATGTTTCACTTCGGCATACACAATTTTTTCCAGTGCCTTTTCATCCTGGTAAATACTGCATTTCCCAAAGCCATAGTTTAACATGGCAATGGCATCCTTTATCCGTGTCTTAGAATCCGGCTCTGCCATCACAACCGCAATCATATTGACCCCGTCTTTTCTTGCCGTTGCAGACAGGCAGAACTTCGCACCGCTTGTGGATCCGGTCTTCAGTCCGGTTGCGTATTCATACTGCCGGATCAGTTTGTTGGTATTACTCAGTCCGAATTCACTGCTGCCCTTTGCCGTAGTGTGGGTAATATTTTCCATCCAGATCGTTGAGTAATCCTCGATCTGTGGATACTTCGTGATCAGCTCCCGTGACATCAGTGCAATGTCTCTCGCTGTCGTCAGATGCCCTTCCGTGTCCAGTCCATTGCAGTTGACAAAATGGGTATCCCCCATGCCCAGTGCCTCTGCCCGCTGGTTCATCAGCTCCACAAAGGCCTCACGGGAGCCGGATACCGTCTCCGCCAGAATGTCCGCCGCCTCGTTGGCGGACACCAGCAGCAGGCAGTACAGCAGCTGTTCCACCGTCAGCACC
>ENA-OUQG01001787-OUQG01001787.1-human-gut-metagenome-genome-assembly--contig:-NODE-1787-length-11087-cov-5.443347_pt1 | contig 11087 bp, 11 predicted proteins | sample MGYA00237943_ERZ548823 | MGnify/ENA primary metagenome ERZ548823 (study PRJEB26490, sample SAMN05194731) | human gut metagenome | biome: terrestrial biome; feature: human-associated habitat; material... | reverse complement strand
ACCCCGTCCCCAACTGGTCCCGTCCCCAAATGGTCTCCCCATCCCTAATTGTCCCCAAATGTCACTTTCACAAACGTTACTTTCCGTTGTATAATAATGTAACGACAATAAGTATAAGAGAGGAAAGAGAAATGAATAAAAAAGAAGTACTGGAAATTAGAAAACAATTTACACCCGCAAACTGTGCGATTACGCGTATTTGCGGATGCTATGTAGACCATGAAAAGACAAAACGTTTAGAATCGAAAGAAGCATTTCTTTCTTTGCCGGAAGAAGAAGCATTTAAGTATTTTGATATTTTTAAGAAAACATTATCAGGGAGTCTGGGGAAGAACCTGTTGAATATGGAATTTCCTTTGGAACAGGAGATGCCGGGAGGAACGCAGGAATTTTTATTGAAATTAAAAAACAGTAAATTAGAAGATGATATGCTTTTGGAAGAGTTTTACGATAAAATAATCGAGAACTATGAGTATGAAGAAAACTATTATATTATTTTGATCCATGCAATGTATGATATTCCGGGAAAAGGAACAGATGAATTAGAAATGTATGATGCATCGGATGAGGTATTTGAATATCTTATATGCAGTATCTGTCCAGTGTCATTATCAAAAGCCGGATTGTGTTATAATGCCGAGGATAACAGGATTGAAGACCGTATACGTGACTGGATCGTAGATAAGCCTGATAAAGGATTTTTGTTCCCTACATTTACAGATCGAAGTACAGATATCCATGGGGTATTGTATTATACAAAGAAATCGCAGGACCTTCAGCCGGAGTTGATCAATCAGGTGCTGGGAGCGAAGATGCCGATGTCGGCGGACTCACAGAAAGAGACATTCCAGATGATCATTGAGGATACGCTCGGCGAAGATGGTGATTATGAAACGGTAAGAAATATTCATGAGACTCTGAATGAAATTATTGAAGAACATAAAGATGAGCCAGAACCAGTATCCTTAGATAAAACAGATGTGAAGAAAATCTTTGAGAATAGTGGTGTACCAGCAGAACAGATGGAGGTATTTGAACAGACATTTGAGGCTGCAGCTGGCGAAAAATCGATACTTATCGCAGAAAATATTGCAGAGACAAGAAAATTCAATATTGAGACACCTGATGTGGTTATAAAAGTAAACCCAGACAGAGCTGATTTGATTGAAACAAGGATAATTGATGGAAGACAATGTATTGTGATTCCTGTTGATGACCATATAGAATTGAATGGGATTAATGTCCGTACAATAAAACGCCCGGGAAGTATTCAGACGGTGAATGGTGAGGACGAATAAAGGAATGAAGAGAGTGTGTAAATAATTCTGTGTAAACTAAATACGTGATATGTATCCTCTTGGATTGATGTTAAAATAAATATTAATTCAGGAGGATATTTTTATGGCAAGAAGAAGAAAAATGACACCAGAAAGAAGAGCGTTTATTAACGGCTTATTGGAACACTATCAACCAACCGATGCTCAAGATGTTCAAGAAATGTTGAAGGATCTTTTGGGAGATACCCTGCAAGGAATGCTAGAAGCAGAAATGGATCAGAAACTTGGCTATTCGAAGTATGATTATCAAAATAAGGAGACAGATGATAGCCGGAACGGTTACAGCCATAAAACGGTTACATCTTCGATGGGCGATATTGATCTTGATATTCCCCGTGATCGCAGAGGTGAATTTGAACCACAGATTGTAAAAAAACATCAAACAGATATTTCTAACATTGAAGATCAAGTTCTGTCCATGTATGCAAAGGGAATGACTACCAGAGACATATCAACACACCTTTCTAATGTCTATGGGGTGGATGCATCTGCAGAGATGATTTCTCACATGACAGATCGCATTCTTCCAATTGCCAAAGAATGGCAGAATCGCCCTTTGGAGAAGAAATATGCCATCGTTTTCATGGATGCCATTCATTTTCATGTACGAGAAGATAATAGAACGGTAAAGAAAGCTGTATATGTAGCTATAGGTATCAGACTTTCTGGTCAAAAAGAAGTTTTAGGTATGTGGATTGGCGGTAATGAAAGTGCAAAATACTGGCTTGGTGTATTGAATGAAATCAAAAATAGAGGTGTGGAAGACATCATGATTGTATCTGTTGATGGACTGACTGGTTTTGTGGATGCAATTCATGCAGTTTTCCCATTAGCGGAAATCCAAAGATGTATTGTACATCAGATTCGTTATTCCACTAAGTTTATTTCCTACAAAGATATCAGAGCCTTCATGAAAGACCTGAAACTGGTTTATAAGGCAGATACAGAGCAGCTTGCATTAGAAGCGTTAGATATGCTGGAAGAAAATTGGGGTGGAAAATATCCATCTTCAATAGCGTCCTGGCGTAATAATTGGCCGCAACTTTCTACATATTTCAAATACCCTGGAGAGATTAGAAAACTAATTTATACCACGAATTCCATAGAGAATTTCAATCGTCAATTAAGAAAAGTGACGAAATCAAAAACCATCTTTCCGACAGATGATTCGCTTTTTAAGATTCTGTATCTTGCCATGACCGACATCACAAAGAAATGGACTGGAAAAACATGGGATTGGGGACAGACTTTGGATCAGCTCTGCATATATTTTGGAGACAGAATCCAACCAGAAGATCTCGAATAGAATAAAAAGCAACTATGAGTAAGGGTCAAAAACGCCCGTTTTCAGCGGGCGTTCTTGACATGTCTGCTTATTCATGCTAAATAGTAAATAAGGCTTAAACAGCAATCATGCCATTCAAGCCTAATTCATTTTTTTAATTTAATGTAAATCATTATGATTTTTTCATTAATCTAAGAGATTTACACAAAATATTTTACACTCTCTTTCTAGTATCTGATGTATCTGCAATCCCTTGATATTCGCTGTTGCAGATGCTCTTTTCTTGACCAATGTATCTGCAACTTGCTTTTCTTCGAACTTGCAGATACTTTTAAGCCTGCCTGTCATGTACAATTGCATCTGCATCTTGCCTTTTCTGGGATTTAAAGATACTCCCTTTGCAAATTTTGCATCTACATCCCACATTTTCGATAACGTGAAGATGCTCCCCAGTAAAATTACGCATCTTCAACTTGCTCTTTCAATGCTTTGCAGATACTCCCTTTACAAATTTTGCATCTTCAATACCCTAAAATTCACTATCGCAGATATCTTTCCTCATATCCTTTGAGTTGCTATTTACTTCACAAGTTGAGCCGATACATTACTTACAAAAAAATTGATATAAGAAATTCGAGCGAATATGGAGTGAGCGTTGGAGACACTTAGAGCGTAAATTTTTGTGTTAATGAATTTGAACGAACGTGTTTGAAGCTGCGTAGCAGCAAGTTTGAGTTCAAATTCATTTGCTTTTAGCAAAAATTTACGCTCTTATGTGTCTCCCGCTCATGGAATCTGAGCAAGAATTCTTATATCAATTTTTTGTAAGGAACGTATTGCCACCTAATGAACTAAATAGCAAACGTAAAACTTTTTGAAAAAAACACATAAAACCTATTGACATAGTAGGTATAGGGGCATATAATTCGTAACATCAACAAAAAAGGAGAGAGAAAACATGAAAAACTTGAAAAAAACATTAGCACTGACATTAGCATTTACATTAGCAGTTGGAGCAACTGCTTGTGGTAGTTCCAAGGATTCAGCTGATTCATCGGATAAAGCATCTTCAGGGAAGGAAGTGTATCGTACACTCGATGAAATCAAAAAATCTGGAGAGATTAACATCGGAGTATTCTCTGACAAAAACCCATTTGGTTATGTAGATGAGAATGGAGAATATCAGGGATATGATATTTATTTTGCAAATAGACTGGGAGAGGATTTAGGAGTTGATGTAAACTTTGTATCCACAGAGGCAGCCAACCGAATTGAATATCTTCAGACGGGTAAGGTTGATGTGATTTTGGCAAACTTTACAGTAACAGATGAGCGTGCAGAAGAAGTTGATTTTGCACTTCCATACATGAACGTATCACTCGGTGTTGTATCAAGAGATGACAACGTAATCGAGAGCCTGGATAACTGGAATGAAGACGACTCAATCATCGTAATTTCCGGAACAACAGCAGAGACATATTTACATGAGAATTATCCGGACATCCCACTTCAGAAGTTTGATTCTTATGCAACAGCAAAAGAAGCATTTGAAAATGGTACATCAGTAGCTTGGGCAAATGATAACACAGAGGTTATTGCATTTGCACTTCAGAATAAAGGCTACACAGTAGGAATTCCAAATCTTGGAAGCGCAGACAGTATCGCACCTGCTGTAACAAAAGGAAATGACACATTATTAGATTGGATCAACGGAGAAATCGAATCATTAGGTGAAGAGAATTTCTTCCATGCAGATTATGAAGCAACATTGAAAGATACTTATGGTACAGACTATGAGGACAGCTTAGTTGTAGAAGGTGGAAAGACAGAGTAATATCTAACATAATATAGTAAAAAACATAGCAGAAAACTGTGCAAATCTGTTCTTGTGCATCAATTTTGAGAATGGTAGAATAAAAAAATGCAAATATCAATGAAAGGAGAACACGATTTCATGAATTGGGAATTTATTATAAAGTACATTCCTTTATATGAAAAGGCTGCAAAATTGACAGTCAAGATAGGAGTAATCGGAATTGTCTTAGCAATTTTAATCGGATTGATATGTGCAATGATTCAATATCACAAAATTCCTGTAGCAAGGCAGATTGTAGCAGTTTATATTGAACTTAGTAGAAATACCCCCTTGTTAGTACAGCTTTTTTTCATATATTATGGATTTCCGAAGATTGGTCTGCAGCTCGATGCAGAAGTCTGTGGAGCAATCGGACTTGCGTTTTTAGGCGGAAGTTATATGGCAGAAACATTTCGCAGTGGACTGGAAACCATAGAACCAATCCAGCGAGAAAGTGCAGTTAGTTTGGGATTAAGCAATCGCCAGACAATGCAATATGTGATTTTACCGCAGGCAATGTCGGTCAGCGTACCGGCTTTTGTGGCAAATGTAATATTTTTGTTGAAGGAGACGAGTGTGTTCAGTGCCATCAGTTTGATGGATTTGATGTTTACAGCCAAAGATTTAATTGGTCTGTATTACAAAACAACAGAGAGTCTGTTTTTGCTCGTCGTCTTCTACCTGATCATTCTGCTTCCAGTGTCAATTCTGGGCAGTCTGTTGGAAAGGAGGCTGCGCCATGCCGGATTTGGGGCTTGATGTATTATTAAAAGGAAACAACATGATTCGTCTGCTGCAAGGTATGTGGGTAGCACTGCAAATCAGTCTCATTTCTATTGTAATCAGCATGCCGCTTGGAATTCTTGTTGGAGCACTGATGACAATGAAAAATAAAATCGTACGTGCGATTTTCAGAATTTATCTTGAGATTATCCGTATTATGCCACAGCTGGTGCTTTTGTTCATCGTATATTTTGGAAGTACGAGAGCATTTGGATGGAGTTTGTCGGGAGAAATTGCTTCAATTATCGTATTTGTACTGTGGGGAACCGCAGAAATGGGAGATTTGGTAAGAGGAGCGCTGATCAGTATTCCAAAGCATCAATACGAGAGTAGTGAGGCACTTGGCCTTACAAAAATCCAGACATATCGCTATATCATTATTCCGCAGACCGTCAGACGACTGGTACCGCTTGCAATCAATCTGATCACACGAATGATCAAGACAACCAGCCTTGTGCTTATGATTGGTGTTGTGGAAATGTTGAAAGTGGCACAGCAGATTATCGAGGCAAACCGTATGACAAGTCCGAATGCAGCATTTGGAGTATTCCTTGTTGTATTCTTGCTTTACTTCATTGCATGCTGGCCAATAAGTATGCTTGCCAGATATCTGGAAAGAAAATGGGGGTGATGTTCATGGCAGAAACATTATTGAATGTAAAAAATCTTACAAAGAAATTTGAAGGCCATACGATATTAGATGGTATGGATTTGGAAATAAAACAAGGTGAAGTAGTAGTCGTAGTTGGTCCAAGTGGATGCGGAAAGAGTACATTGCTTCGCTGTATCAATGCATTGGAGCCAATTCAGGGAGGAGAAATCCGTCTTCAGGGAAATCTGGTTGAGTATGGCAGCAAGAATCTGGCATCGCTTCGTCAGAAGATTGGAATGGTATTCCAGAGCTATGAATTATTTCCTCATTTGACAGTGATGGATAATATTACATTGGCACCGACAAAGGTACAGAAACGTAAAAAAGAAGAAGTAAAAGAAGAGGCAATGCAGCTTCTTGAAAGAGTCGGTTTGGCAGATAAGGCAAATAGTTATCCAAGACAGTTGTCCGGTGGTCAGAAACAGCGTGTGGCAATCGTTCGTGCACTGTGTATGCATCCGGAGATTCTGTTATTCGATGAGGTAACGGCAGCACTTGACCCGGAGATGGTTCGAGAAGTATTAGATGTAATGCTCGACCTTGCAAAGCAGGGAAGAACAATGATCATCGTAACACATGAGATGCAGTTTGCAAAAGCTGTTGCAGACCGCGTGATATTCCTGGATCAGGGCAAGATTGTGGAAGAAGATGCACCAGAAGTATTCTTCGAGAATCCAAAGACAGAAAGAGCAAAACAGTTTTTAAATGTGTTTACATTTGATAGAGCCAGATAGGGACGAGAGCCAGATAGGGACGAGAGCCGGAAACCCCCGTCCCTGTCTGGCTCAACCAAGCCTTACCATTTTTGGCGTATGTTCAAGTGCCGGAATGATACGCTCCATAAGATCGGTTGTTTTGAATTTTAGACTTGATGTATTTACACAAGGATGACATCCAAAATATTCTTTTTTCAAAATATCTTCATCAATCAGAAGTTGTACTTTATGCTCTATATCATTCATCAATCCCATAACACTGACGGAGCCGGGAGTGATGTCTAAATATTGTTCCATAAATTCAGGCTTGGCAAAGGATAATCTGGAACTTCCAATTTGTGCAGATAATTCTTTGGTTTTAAATGGTTTGTTTCCCGGTATAAGAAGTAGATAAAAATCAGTTGCCTGTCGGTTACATAAGAATAGATTCTTACAAATCGAGGTGTTATCTCCGAGTACTTGATCGATTTCTTCACAAGCTTCCATTGTCATAGCTGCTTCATGGTCAACTCTCTGATAAGATATATTGAGGGTATCTAAAAAATCATATACGCGTATTTCTTTTGGCAATCTGCCGGTTAAATCTGTTGGTCTTCCGTCTTGTAATTTCATGTCTGTTTCTCCAAATTAAGAATTAAAATAATGTGTAATATAGGAATATATTAGAACGAGGGTGGAAGAAAATCAAGGTGGAGTTGCTATTTAGTTCATTAAGTTGGATAAGCGTCCCTGAGAAAAATATTGGATATGAATTTCTGTTCAGACTCCGTCAGCGGGAAATACATAAAGGTCAGAATTATTACTAAAAACAGAGCTTAGAAACCAGCAACTCGGGCTGTGCCCTCAAACAGCAAGTTTCTAAGCTCTAACGTAAAATTCTGACCTTCAAGTATTTCCAATCGCTTCCTCCGTATTCACTGAAATTCATATACCATGTTTTCTTGCAGTACGTTATCGCAAAGCCGTGAATCAAATAAAAATCATCCCCTCCTCTGAAACCACAACCTCCATCCTCAGGTCATGCTCCTCTACCGGTATCTCCGACACCATTATTTTTTCTCTGCACAAAATTACTCTTCGTACATCTGTGCGACTAAGATATCGGTCATAGAATCCACCGCCGTATCCGAGTCTGTCACCCTTTTTATTGCATGTGACACATGGTACAAATGCCAAATCGATATTCTGCGGTGGTATCTCTTCGCAGTAGTCTTTCGGCTCCATAATGCCATAGGCACCTTCTTCCAAATCATCCAGGCTTGTAATCGCATAAACTTTCATAATACCTTTTGAAATACACTTTGGAACACCAAGCTGCTTGCCTGATTCTAATATTTCCTGTAACATCGGAGTTGTATTGATTTCATCTTTCGTTCCCACATAGCAAAAGACTACCTCTGCATTCTCATATTCAGGAAGTGATAATGCATGTTTTCTAATCTTCTCATCCGCCGACTTGCAATAAACCATCGAAAGTTCTGAAATTTTCTTTTTTATTTGTTTACGCAATTCTTTTTTCTCTTTTGTCATATCTACATTCATATTATTCTAAATCTTCTTTTCCCATCTCAGCATGAATCGTATCCTCACAATCCGCCATCGCCTGCAAAGTCATCGTCAGAAGTTTTTCAAGTTCCCACCCTAACTGCTGTGCTCCACGTTCTATTACCTCTCTTGAACATCCGGCTGCGAATCCTTTACTCTTATATTTTTTCTTTAATGATTTTAACTCCATATCTTTTGTACTTTTTGATGGACGCATAAGAGCTGCCGCCCAGATTAATCCGGTCAGTTCATCCGCTGCAAACAATACCTTTTCCATTTCATGAGTCGGTTCTACATCGATTGTCTTCCCGCATCCTACCTCGATTCCATATCCATGAGAGCATACTGCATGGATCATATCCTCAGAAATGTTTGCTTCTCGCAAAAGTTCCGGTGCTTTCAGACAATGTTCTTCCGGATATAATTCAATTAGCGATTCCAAAATATCTGATGTTGACATAGTTGCCCTCCTTATCCTCGATATTCACTTTTACGCTTAAATTATATTATATTTAAGCGTAAAAATAAAGTCAGCGTTATCGTATGATTTATAACTGCCGATTTTCATTTGAATTCCATTTTTTGCGTGATAGAATTTTGCCATCTTACCGAACATTTTTCCAATCTTTGCCATCCCTGCAATGGTCTTCGGATCATCATAATCTACTTTCGAGTTATCTGCCGGAGCCTTAAGTTCCGCTGAATAAGGGTATTTATTGTCTGCCATAATCCTCTCTCACTTTCTTCTAAAAATCTTCTGATTACTATCATACAGAGGCAGCCTATGTTCCACAATTCTCTTTGTTGCTATCATGCTATTGTTTTTTGCTTATAGTAGCATTGGAACAATTGTAAGTTTGAAAATGGTTTCTATTGACAGCCATATCGTTCTGTATAATTTGTATAACGGTTCAGAGCCTAGCAGAATTTCATAAAACCTGTGTTGAATGCTTGCATTCGTAAGCTGATTTTTGAAATTCCATTTGGCGGATACACTACACCGAGGAAATGCAAAGCATTTTCAAGGTTGCCACAGCAATCTGGACATGTGTCGTTCTGGTTATGGCGTGGCTTATGGTTGGAGTTACCGGAAAGCTAAAAACAGTTCCCGGCATTCCTGCACGGGAACTTGTGTATATCTGCTTATCCGGACTCGCAACCGGCGGCTCATGGCTTTGTTATTACAAGGCATTGCAGGACAGCTTAGCCAGTGTTGTTGTTCCGATTGATAAACTGAGCATTCTGGTTACGATTGCGTTTTCCTATATTGTGTTTCACGAACGGCTTACGAAAAAGACAGGCATTGGTCTTACTATGATTGTGGCTGGGACATTGACAATGCTGATTTAATGTTGTGCATCCTTCATCATTTCAAAAATGCTAAATGGTGACATTACTTCATCCAGTTTATTCAGCAACTGATCATCAAAATTGTGACGTACCTCACATTCTCGGTCAAATATCATCGTCGGTTCATCAGAAGATGTCACAGGTGACCAGTACGGCAGTCCATCGTGATTCGGGTCTCCTGTTTTTGCAAATTGCATTGCTGCACGGAAAATCTGTTCTTCCAGTCTGTCCGAAACGCCTTCGATATTACTGAGTTCCACCAGATGTGTATTGTGGAAAATGAATGGGATATCTGAACAATGCCATGCCACTTTTCCATCTGTTTTGCCAACTTTTATTTACTGTTTTCTCAAATGCCCATTTTATAAGGCTTTCTACGCTTTCCTCAATTCTGCTCTTCCATTTTACCCAATTTCCCTTTGGGTAGAAACTTTTCATTCCCGTTGAAAGCAAATTTCTCTTATTTTGCTATGTTGGGTACTCTTTTATGCACACTGGGTAGAGTTTTTATTTTTCTGAACTTTCTGTTTTTCACTCACGCTACCAAACTTTGCTATTTCTTCTTCAAATTTTGTTTCCGTCACATGAGTATATATGTCAATCGTTGTACTGTAATGCTGATGTCCCATTAGCATTTGCACTACTTTAGCGTCCATTCCTTTTTCAAAGCACCTGCTACAAAATGTATGTCGGATTGCATGAGGATAAAGGTCTTTAAATTCTATCGGCTCTCTGTTTTCCTTTACCGCTTCTATTGCTTCTTGAAAATTGATTGCTTTTACTACTTTCTTAATTTCTTTTTCTGCTACATTCCGAATAACTGGACTTCCTAAAGAAGTGGTAAACACCAAGTTATCAAATTCTCCACTTGAACGCCAACGATTTCCATAGGCTTTTTTCTGCCTGTTCTGTTTTTCTTTTTGAGATAACAGAATTTCTTCTGTTTCTGCCATAAACGGAATACTTCTGTATGAATTATGTGTTTTAGGCTTTGTTAGTCGCATAGTCTTTACTCCATTTTCATATTGACAGGATAAAGACCTTTGAATGTTAATACATTTCTTATTCCAGTCTATATCTTCCCATTTCAGACCACCGACTTCCCCAATTCGCATACCCGTCAGAAACATAATGTAAAACATCTCTTTATACCAGTTATGCTCTACTTCCTGCAAAAACCTTGTTTGCTCTGCCATTGATAAGAAACGTCTTTCTGCTGTTTTATTTTCCCAAGGTACATTGATTTCAAAACATGGATTGATGTCTATAATACGATTATTCTTTGCAGACTCCAAACACTCCCGAACTCTGCCTAAAGCATCTCGCATACTGGAAGACGCTCTCCCCTGCTTATTCATATCGTTAATGACACGTTGAATATCCAAGTTCCGTATATCTGTCACTTTCATATTCCCTATTGCTTTTCCAAATGTATTATAATATTTGCTACGCATAGGAAACACGCTTGTTTCCTTGATATTAGGAATTTTATAATTTGCAAACCATTCCTCAAACCATTCATTCAGCGTTATTTTCTGACGTTTCATATCAATATTATTTCTTG
>ENA-OUQG01001786-OUQG01001786.1-human-gut-metagenome-genome-assembly--contig:-NODE-1786-length-11087-cov-6.081037_pt1 | contig 11087 bp, 9 predicted proteins | sample MGYA00237943_ERZ548823 | MGnify/ENA primary metagenome ERZ548823 (study PRJEB26490, sample SAMN05194731) | human gut metagenome | biome: terrestrial biome; feature: human-associated habitat; material... | reverse complement strand
GTCTTCGCGCTTGTCGATCGCACCCGTGGGGCATGCGGCCATGCATGCGGGCGACTCGCAATGGTTGCAGCTCGTCGAGTAGCTGTAATTCCCATCTGTATCGACGATAGTTCACTGCGCAACCGTCATTAATAATTCGGAAAGATTTTGGTAAGAAACACTCAATAAAGGCTGCATTGTCATTAATCGGCGCGATTCGTAACCTGCTATTAGGTCGAAAGGCCAAAAAGGCGAGCGCGAGACGCTCGAGGGGGAATTGAAGAAGGGGGAAACAATGAGCTATCTCGATCGCGTGCAGCAAGCAACGCAGATGAGCCGCCGCGGCTTCGTGGCGACGACCGCTGCTGCTACGGCTGCGTTGGCGGCAACGAGCTTGGCGGGATGTTCCACCAACAAGGTCGAAAAGACCGAAGAACCGGCAGTGACGACAGGCTCCGACGGCCGCGATATCATCAACGGCGAATGGAAGGCGGCGGCGTGCTGGCACAACTGCGGCGGCCGCTGCGTTAACAAAGTACTGGTAAAAGATGGCGTCGTTGTTCGCCAAAAAACCGACGACAGCCATGAGGACAGCGCCGATTATCCGCAACAGCGCTCGTGCCTGCGCGGACACGCCCAACGCAAACAGGTTTTCGCGGCAGATCGCCTGAAATACCCTATGAAGCGCAAGAATTGGTCGCCCGACAATCCGAACGGCGATTTACGCGGCATCGACGAGTGGGAGCGCATCAGCTGGGATGAAGCTTACAAATACATCGCCGATGGGTTGCAGAAGGCCAAAGAGCAATACGGCAACCGCTCCATCCTGCTGCTCAAGGGCTGGAATTCAGAGCTCACCCGTACGCTCGGCCTGTTCGGTGGTTTCACTAACTTCTGGGACACCAATTCTTACGGCTCATGGGACAAATGCCCCAACATTATTGGCTTCAATGTAAACAAAACGCCCGACCAAACCATTAACGACCGCTACGATTTGCGCAATTGCGAAACCATCGTGATGATGGCAATGAATCCCGCATGGTCGGCCGCGGGCAGCCAGATGCTCAACTATCTTGAAGCCAAAAAGGCTGGCGCAAAATTCATCTACATCGACCCGATGTATTGCGAAAGCGCCGCAGCGCTCGACGCGGAATGGCTGCCTATTCGCCCCGCAACCGACATGCCCTTCATGTTCGGCTTGGCATATGCGATGCTCGAGCAAGACGACAAGGAAGGCATCATCGATTGGGACTTCCTGAATAAGTGCACAGTCGGTTTCGACGCCGACCACATGCCGGCCGACGCCAAGGATAATAAAAACTTCAAAGACTACGTCATGGGCACCTATGACGGCACGCCGAAAACGCCCGAATGGGCAAGCGAGATTTGCGGCATCGAAGCCGATGCGATTCGCAAGCTTGCCGTTACCATGGGTAAGAAGAACAAGGTCGCCTTCTTGAGCTCCGCGGCGAATGCCCGCGTGAACAACGTGGACAGCCTGCCGCAACTCGTGATGACGATTGGCGCCATGGGCGGCCATATGGGCAAATCGGGCCACATGACTGGCACGACCATGCACTGCACGTCGGGCAATGGCGGCTATGCGTTGGTCACGAACGGCAAAGACGGCCTTCCCAAAATTGAGAACCCCGTTGACGACGCCATCAACGGCAACGAGGTTTGGGATGCGATCCTGAACGGCCACTACAAGTTCACTGGCACGGGCCACTACGATCCCGCCGAGCAGCGCGACATCGACATTCACGTCATTTACAGCAACGGCGGCAACAAGCTGCAGACCAATGTTGGCATGGCGAAGGGCATCGAGGCTTTCCGCAAGGTCGACATGGTAGTAAGCCACGCGCAGTTCTACACGACGTCGGCCCGCTACTCCGACATCGTGCTCCCCATTTCCACGGAATGGGAGCGCGCCCATGGTCTTATCGGCGGCAACCTCGTCCACAAGAGCAATCGCGAAATGGTACAGGCCTACGAGCGCATCATCGACCCGCTGTTCGAGAGCAAATCTGACCAGGATATCGCCTGCGAGCTCGGCGAGAAGCTCGGTTTGAAGAAGGAAGACATCTATCCGTTCGACGCGGAACAGCAGTTCTTCAACGTGCTCACCTCGATGAAGGTCATCGACGCCGACGGCAAAACCGAGAAGAGCGCCGTGAAAGTCACCGACGATGACATCAAGGCGCTCGGCGTTGACGGATCTGCACAAGATGGCGAGCTCGAATACACCGAGCTCATGAAGCGCGGCGTATACCAGGTGGAACGCCACGTGGGCGACAACTACGGCTACATTGCCCTCGAGGATTTCTGCAAAGACCCCGAGAAGAATCCCGTCGACACCCCGTCCGGCAAGCTCGAAATCTACAGCCAATCGTGGGCCGACATGGTCAACGCCATTGGCTGGAGCTCCATTGAGCCGATTCCTACCTATATTCCCGTCGTGAACGGCTACGAAAACAGCTTCGCCGATTGGGATAGCAAGACCCCTGGTGAATATCCGCTGCAGGTGATCAACCCCCACTACCTGCGTCGCGCGCACACCGCATTCGACAACGTATCGTGGCTGCGCGAAGCATGGACCAATCCGGTCTTCATTTCTCGCGAAGATGCAGCAGCAGCTGGCATTGTCGACGGAGACACAGTGCTCCTTACGAGCCCGGTAGGCAAATGCGTGCGCCCCGCAACCGTTACCGCACGTGTGCGCCCGGGCGTTGTCGCCCTGCCCCATGGCGCATGGGTGCAAGTCGATGAAGAAACAGGCATCGACCAGGCTGGCGCGGACAACTACCTCATCGCGCAAACCCCGACAGGCGCTGCGGTATCTGGCTACAACTCCGCCCTTTGCAAGATTGAAAAATACACGGGCGCCGCTTTGGAGGCCGACGCCGACCTGTCCGCTCGCATGCCCCTGAAAGATGGTGAATAATCATGGCAACTGAAGAAACCAAGCGAATGGGCTTCTATTTCGATCAAAATTCTTGCGTTGGCTGCAAGACCTGCCAAGTCGCCTGCAAAGATAAAAACGATCTCGAAGTTGGTACCCTGTTCCGCCACGTGGTCGACTTCGAGGTTGGCGAGTTCCCCTCGGTGAAGTCGTACCATTACGCAGCGACGTGTAACCATTGCGAGAACCCCGCATGCGTCGAGGCTTGCCCGACCGAGGCCATGTACATCGACGAGACCGACGGCACCGTGCAGCACGACGACGAGAAGTGCATCGGCTGCCAATATTGCGTGCAGTCGTGCCCCTACAGCGTGCCTCAGTACCTCGAGGAGCAGAAGATGGTGCACAAGTGCGACGCGTGCTACGTGCTGCGCCAGAACGGTGAGCAACCCGCATGCGTAGCCGCATGCCCCATGCGCGCACTCGAGTTCGGCGTCTACGATGATCTGGTCGCGGCGCATCCCGACGCCGTCGACCAAATTGCGATCCTGCCCGATTCTTCCCAAACGGGCCCGCATACCCTCATCGACGCTCGCCCGGCGGCGCTCGAGAATGATTTCCGCAAGGTAGTCCTGTAAAAGCGCACACCCTCCAACAAGCCGCGCCAGCATCCCTCCCAGCTGGCGCGGCTTTCGCGTATCATGGTTCGAAGGGAAGGAACCGCTATGGAAGCAAATGAAATCGTTGCGAACGCATGCGCAAACCGCGCGTTCATCTATCAATATTTATGGCGTGTGTTTAGCGATGTGCCTGATGAGACGCTCATCGAGACCACGCTCCGCACAGCGCGCGAACAATTCGAACTGTTCTTTGGCGCCGACTCGCCAGAAATGAAAGAGTTCGCGGCACTCTGCGTTGAGCTCCACACAGCATTGGCGCTCGATGCAAAAGCGTCGAGCCTGGCAAACGACTATACGCGCCTGTTCATCGGCCCGGGGAAACTCCCTGCATCGCCCTGGGAATCGGTATATGCATGCGGCGAAGAGCTGGTATTTCAGCAAAGCACGCTCAACGTTCGCGCCGCATACCACGCCGCCGGATTCACCGCGGCGGGCTATCCGCACGTCCCCGATGACCATATTGCAACCGAGCTCGCGTTCATGGCGGCGTTGTGCAGCGAAGCAGAGACACGCGCCTCTTCGGGCGATATGCCTGGCGCAAAGGTCGCGCTCGGCCGTCAGGCGATGTTTCTAGCCGAGCATCTAGGTTGTTGGGTGGGCGAATTTGCCCAACGTCTGACTAGCCACTTGCCGAAAAGTGCCAGCAACTTCTACGTTCACGCCGCGAATCTGGCCGCTGTCTTGTGCAAAGCTGATGCAACCGCAACAGCGGAGCTTTTGGAGGCATGCCCGAAATAGCACGGGCAACAGCTCGCCTTAGGGGGAAGGCGCGATGGGGAAACTGGAATCAAATGTTCGAAAAGTGAAACTGCGCACAAAGTTCGCCGTGCTCATGGTGACGCTGTTCGCCGTCGCCTTGGCGGTAAACGTCGTGTGGACGACAGAAGCCCAGCGTCAACAAACCGAGAATGAACTGCAGGAAAAGGGCTTGGTGCTCTCGCAGCAAATGACCGCCATGTGGGATTTCATGTCGGCGAACCAAGAGAAGCTCGAAACCGCCGCATATGGCAGCACGGGCAGCTATCAGGGCTTGCATTGCGCCGTCGTCGGCCGAAGCATAGGCCGGCTGTTCTCCATCGAGTCGGGCTACACCACGCGCTTCGTGAACTTCAATCCGCGCAATTCCGAAGACGAACCCGACGAATTCGAAGCAGCGGGTCTCGATGCGCTCTATGCCGACCCAACGCTTGCGTACTATGCGAGCATCACGCAATACGATGGGTCGCAGGTATACCGATACATGGCGCCCATGGAAATCAAGAAAAGCTGCCTGGAATGCCATGGCGAACCGGCAGGCGAACTCGACGCTACAGGCCACGCGAAGGAAGGCTGGAGCGTGGGCGACGTGGGCGGAGCCATCTCCATCGTGATTCCCATGGATATCTACATCCAAGCCGAACGCGACAACGTTGCGCACAATATGGAATTCTTCGTCGCAGTACTCGTTGCATGTCTGCTTATCGTATACGCCGCACTATCGTACCTGGTCACGCGACCACTTGCACGCATCCGCGGCGGCGTTGAGAAGATTCAGGCGGGCGAACTCGACGCGAAACTCGAACGGGTCGAATCGTCGCCCGAATTGAATTCGCTGGTCGACGAATTCAATAAAATGACGCGCGAGCTCTCCGACCTCTATGACAGTCTCGAATCCCAAGTCGCCGATCGCACGGCGCAGCTCGCCCAAGCCAACGCCGTGCTCGAGCGACAACGTGCCCAGCTGGAAGAAGCCAACGAACGCTTGGCCCAAGACAACCAGTACAAATCGGACTTCTTATCGATGATGAGCCATGAGCTTCGCACGCCGCTCACCTCGATTTTGGCATTTTCCGAAATACTCAACAGTGAAGGAGCGCCCCGCGATGCGCGCGAAGCCCAGGTGCGCCAGGAGATTGAAACGAATTCGCGCGTACTTCTGCTCATGATTAACGACATCTTGGAAATGAGCCGCGTCGACGCAGGCAAGACTGAGCTTTCATGCGAGCCAGTCGAGCTCGGCGATGTAGTGGGCATGGTGGAATCGGTTATGCGTCCTCTTGCCGAGCACAACGGCATCGACTTCTCGTGCTCCATCGATGCCGACGTGCCGCTCATCGAGGCCGATTTCGAGAAAATTCGCCATGTGGTTGAAAACCTCGTCGGCAATGCGATGAAATTCACGCCCGAAGGCGGAAAGGTGCGCGTAACGGTGAGTTATCATCCCGACTGCGAACAGGCATGGATTTGCGTGTCAGATACGGGAATTGGCGTGGCGAAAGCCGATCAGGATCGCATATTCGAGCGATTCGCGCAGGCTGATTCATCGGTATCCCGCAAATATCGAGGAACGGGCCTGGGCCTGGCTTTGGCGAAAGAATACGTCGAGATGCACGGCGGAGACATAACGCTCGAAAGCGAGCTGGGGCACGGGTCGGCATTTACGGTGCACCTGCCGATTCGCCAAGCGACAAAGGGGGAATAGCGACATGGCCGAACCATATAAAGTAATGCTCATCGATGACGACTGCGGCGTGCATACGCTCATTAAACGCATTTTGGAAGACGCGGGGTATTCGTATTGCGGCGCATACGGCGGCGAAGAAGGGCTGGAATTGCTTTCGACCGAGCACCCCGACCTGTTATTGCTCGACGTAATGATGCCCGGCATGAACGGTTTTGACGTATGCAAGACGATTCGCGAAAAAGGGCGCCGAATCCCCGTCGTTTTCCTTTCTGCAAAAGGCGATATCGTCGATAAGTCGATCGGCTTCAAAGCCGGAGGCGACGATTACGTGGTGAAGCCGTTCTCTTCCGAAGAGCTGTTGTTGCGCATCGAGGCGCATCTGCGTCGCCACAAGACTGATTTAACGTACGCAAAGGCAACGCAGCGTGAAGGGTCGAACAAAACGGGCAACCTTGAGATTTTCTTCAATCGCTATGAGGTGTATTTGCGTGGCAAGAAAGTCGACCTCACTGCAAAGGAATTCGAGATCCTGGCGCTGCTCGCGTCGAACCCCGGACAGGCATTCACGCGCGGCCAAATCTACGAGCACATCTGGGGCCGCGACAGCAGCGTGGACGAAAGCAGCATCACCGTGTTCATGCGCAAGATTCGCGAAAAGATCGAAGACAACCCCTCGCAGCCAAAATACCTGCTCACGGTATGGCGAGTAGGTTACAAGTTCGCAGAACGAGTGTAGACACAGCGACGAGAAGCCAGAGCGTGAATCCCTACCTCCACGGCGAAACACGGCTTTAAGTCTTGAGGCGACAACACCGTTCGCCCCTAAGCGGCATACGCACCAGCAGACGGCTAGGAGCTGGGCCAAAGTGGAATCAAGTTGCCCGGCGACCAAGCCGCCCTGAACTAATCGCGCTCAAGCACGCGCATAAGGTCGCTTCTGCTATGCACATCACATTTCTCGTAAATATGACGCACGTGCGTCTTGACCGTCGAACGCGATATGACGAGCTCATCTTGGATATATTGAGCATCGTGTCCCGTAACCCACAGCTCAAACACCTCGCGCTCTCGAACCGAAAACCCATAACGAGAAGCAACGGAATCAATACGGTCTTCAAGGCTCCGTTTGAGCATGTCTCCAACCCGAGTATCGAAATCTCCACCAGCCTCAGCAGTGGTATCGCTCACGCAAGCCTCCAGGGCTGTTTCTTCCCTAGAAGGCTCGCCATCGGATACTGAGCGCTTCCGCGTGATGCGCCGCAATTCATCTTCCGTGGGACTCGCGAAAAAGAACGTCGTATCGGCATCGCGGAAAAGAAAGCCAGCTGCCACGATAAGCGCGACAACGGCACACACCAAAAAATGCAGAGAGCTCACGCCGAATACGAGCGCGGATCCCTCTCCCAAGGAGATGCCAACATGGACAGCAAGCCTGCCCGCAGAAAACACCGCAAGGGCAGACATGCTGCCCGTTCGAACTGTTTCAGCGAGTAGCACCCACGTCAGCATTTCAAAGAGCATCATGCCGCAACGCACAAGTGCCTCAAGAGGGATGGCCGCAACTTCCTCGCCAACCGCCGCAAGCATAAGTACGGCAGCGAACGCAATGAGTGCGACTCTGTAAAGAACGCCCAGATTCAAGCTCGTTCGCGGAATGAGCAGCGTATACAACAACATAATGGCCGATGCAGCAACAACGGAAACGAAAAGCACACTCGGGCCAGAGAATTCAGCGCTCGCATGCACCGAATACACGCGAAGGCCACCATACACGAACGTCACCACCGCAAGCCCAACCAGGGCTCCAATGGGAACGGACGAATGAGAAGGAGGCTCTTGGGGAATGCCGCCTTCCCAACCGACAGCGCGATTCGAGCCTCTGGAAAAGCACGCGCATGCGCTAAGTCCGGTAGCGAGGGGCAACGCCGTCGCAACAAAAGCGGCGACGGACCACGGCATAAACGATGTAGCGAAATAAATAAGCCCTGCAAACGCGAACGAAAGAGCGGTGCAGATAACCGCATTCTTGGCATCGAGCGACCCATACACAACGCCCCATGCCAGCATGGGGCCGACAACAAACAAGCCCGCCGAAGCCGCCGCGGCCGCATGCATAATCGGCTGCGCGAAAAACGCCTGCATGCATGCTGTCGAAACCGACGCGAGCGCCGACGAAGAAACAACGAGCGCGAAAAGCGCACGATGCGGAAGAGCCTCGATTTTGCCACGCAAAAGGAACGCCGCGAGCAGCGGCAAGATCGCAGCGACAGAAGAAGCAAGGTGAGACGATGTCAAAGCGTCAATCGAAAGATTCTGACCGAGCGAGCCCACGGAATTAAAGGACACGAAAATCCATGCCCAATAGAATCCGAAGCCCATATACGCCACAATATTGCGAAACGCGCGCATTCATTCCTCCCCTGTTTTTTGCTTTTGGCATTGTAGCGCACGCCCAGATTCATTTCGCGAAGCACCGCTCTCAACTGGAAATTACCGAGAAATCGTCCCAGAAGGTTGATGGGGCGTACGGGGTTCAACCCAGAAGAATGACGCAGCCGATACCGCCGGAGCATATCTTTCAACCATCGCATGGCGCAGCGATGCGCCGCAAGCATTCGACGCTACGGCGTCACAAATACAGGAGGAAAAATGAAAGCAATCAATGGCGTTTCTCGCCGCGCGTTCCTTGGCCTTGGCGCCACCGCCGCCGCAGGCGCTGCCGCAATGGGACTTATAGGATGCAGCCCCAAAGCCGACAGCAAATCAAGCACGACAGACTCAGCTTCGGGCAACACGAGCGATTCCACCCCGTCGTTCCTGCAGAAGCCCGAGACTATTCCCGCGAGCGACATCAAGGAAACCGTCGACGTCGATATCGTGATAATCGGCGCGGGCATGTCGGGAATGTCGGCAACGCGTTCCGCAATCGAAAGTGGCGTCGCTGGAGAGAAAATTGCCGTCATCGAAAAGGGTGAATCGTTCCAGGTTCGCTCAAACCAAATCGCCTCGTGCGGCGGACAAATCCAGGAAGCGCTCGGCATCAAAGTAGATAAAGCTGCCGTAACGGGATCGATTATGAAGGAATGCGGCTATCGTCCCAAGATGCCCATCATCAAGCTTTGGGCCGACAACTCCGCCGAAGCTTTGGATTGGTATCTCAGCGCGTCTGAGGGACAGTACAGCACTGGCACCGAAGGCGATCCCTACGATGGCACGTCCATGAGCGTTCGCAAAATGCACTGGCCGCACCCCGCCGATGCAAACATCGAAAACGACTGGTACGACCTCTACGACGTATGCCAGATTTGCCTGCCCACCCATGCGCCCTACATGAAAAACGTTTACGACATTTGCGTTGCTGGCGGCGTGAACTTCATGTTCAGCACTTGGGCGCGCCAGCTGATTCGCGAAGACGGCGGCCGAGTAACGGGGGTCATCGTCGAAGACGCCGACGGAAACTATAAACAAATCAATGCCGCGAAAGCCGTCCTGCTCGCAACTGGCGACTATGCCAGCAATCGTGAAATGCTCGAGTACTACCAGCCATGGGCAACGCGTTACAACAGCATTTTCCCGAACACCGATGCAAAGGGCGAAAAAACGAATACGGGCGACGGCCAGCAAATGGGCATGTGGATTGGCGCGAAAATGGAAGATGGCCCGCACGCCCCCATGGTTCACAACATGTTCGGCCCGCTCGGCTGCGATGCATTCCTTCTCGTCGACATCGAAGGTGACCGCGTTATGAACGAAGACGTGGGCGGAACCTATATCCAGGCGCAAATTGCCCGAGCCCGCGAAAACATGCTGTGGCGCGTTTGGGACTCGAAGTGGCCCGAGCAGATCGGCCACATGGACACCGGTCACGGCAATGTAAACTGGCTTGTGGACAGCGGCTCTGAAGTTCCCAACGGTTCCTATGGCCGCAGCGCCTATATCGCCCTCGACGAATCGAGCGAAGACGGCAACACCGCTAGCTACAATAGCTATTTCGCCGAAGGCACGCCCACTCCGAATAAGCAGGGCGTGAAATGCGACACCTTGGAAGAGCTCGCCGAGAAGATGGGCGTTGACGCCGACAAGTTCGCAGCAACTATTGCTCGATACAACGAACTCGCCCGCAACGGAAAAGACGAGGATTTCGGCAAGCGCGCCGACCGACTCTTCCCGATCGAGGAGGGTCCGTTCTTCGCATTCCCCATTACGAACTGCAACATCCTGGTGACCCTAGGCGGCCTTGAAACCACCGTTGATTTCGAAGTGCTCGACACCGAGGACAAGGTCATCGATGGCTTGTATGCGGTTGGCAATACCCAGGGCGGTCGCTTCCTCGTCGACTACCCCCTGCCTGCGCCTGGCGCGAGCCACGGCTTCGCCCTCACCCACGGCATGCTCGTGGGCCGCATTTTGGCAAAACTGTAACAACTCGCTGCCTAGCAAACCCTCCCCTCCCGCTAGGCAAGAAGAGACCCGCTTCATTTTTGAATTGGGGGCTGTATCAAAAGCCTCTAACAGAAAGCCGGGCATTGCTCGGCTTTCTTTGTTCAGGCAAGGGATGGCTGTGGCCCGTAAGGGTCGCGGCCATCCCTTTTCACTTTGCGTCGCAGCCTGGCGGCTGCTCTTGATCAAGCTGTGGCAATAGCTCTCATGATTGGTTGTTCCGAAGACAAAAAACATGTTTGACCTGCGGAAACTCTTTCATAATGGTATAATTTACCCAGCAGAGAGAAAGGGTTTTCCCATGTCAGAACCGGTATTCAAGCCCTGCATGCAGAACCAGCCGATGCTCTTCCCGCCGGACGTTTCCGACCTCATCCCGGCCAACGCGATGGTCCGCGCGGTGGACTCCATCGTGAACTCGCTGGACCGGAAGACCCTCACCGACCTCTATCCCGGCGGCGGAACCTCCGCCTACGACCCCTCCATGATGCTCAAGGTCGTCATCTACTCGTACGCGAAGGGCATCTACTCCAGCCGCAAGATTGCGCAGGCCACGCGCGAGGACGTCAACCTGCTATGGCTGACCGGCTATTAACGCTAATCTAAAAACAGCCAGTTAGAACAACGCACTCTGCCGATTGCG
>ENA-OUQG01001783-OUQG01001783.1-human-gut-metagenome-genome-assembly--contig:-NODE-1783-length-11093-cov-7.837380_pt1 | contig 11093 bp, 8 predicted proteins | sample MGYA00237943_ERZ548823 | MGnify/ENA primary metagenome ERZ548823 (study PRJEB26490, sample SAMN05194731) | human gut metagenome | biome: terrestrial biome; feature: human-associated habitat; material... | reverse complement strand
GTGTATATCTGCGCGCGGCTATGCGCGCGGGGAAACGGAGGATACGATGGCAGAAGAAAAGAAAAAGATCATGATCCACACGGCGAGCGGCGACCACGTGGTCGACATGAGCGACAAGAAGCCCAAGCCGAAGTTCGGCGTCCTGCCGGTCAGCGACTATGTCGCCGCGGTGGCGGACCCCGATGCGCAGCCGCAGGCCGGCAGCGTGGGCGCGGTCGTGGCGGCGCTGGCGGCGGCGATCGAAGAAAAATACCCCGGGCTGTGCCGACCCATCTTTTTTTGCAGCCGGTCCTACAATTATGCCTGTTCCGACGGGGCGCTGCTGTTAGAATTCGGGACGAACGGGAATACTATGGAGGAAGCGCAGTACACTGCCGAGCTCATCGCGCCGGTCATTGCCGAGGTGATAAGCGGCAGGGCGGAGTGAATTCTTGCCGGGGAGAGCGTTCCTTTTTGCGCATGGATAAAAGGGGGAACGGCGCCGGGAAAATGAAGGAAAGCGGGAGGAAGATAAATGGGACGAAAAAAACGGACTGTGCAAAAACGGTATCTGCGGCGGCGCAAATGGGCGGCGGTACTGGTGGCGCTGGTGCTGCTGGGCGGCGGGGCCGGCCTGTGGCGGGTGGCCGATGTGATGGCGGCAGAGACCCGGTGCGTGCAGGCTTTCGCGGCCATTACCCCGGGGGACGGTGTGGTGGAATTTACGCTGCTGGGGCGGGCGGGACAACTGCCCTACGCCCGGTGGGGCCGGGAGCTGGCAAAGGATTTTACGGCGCTGCCGGGGACGGGGCGGCTGCTGCTGTGGGGCGGCACGGCGCTGTGGGCGCTGTGGGAAGAGGAAATTCGGCCATTTGCGGCAGGTTTGTGGCATTAGTGCTTGCAATTGGCGGCGGTTTTCGGTATAATAGTTTCGTTATGGGCCGGTGTGATGGAATGGCAGACGTGACGGACTCAAAATCCGTTGGTAGCGATACCGTGTGGGTTCGAGTCCCACCACCGGCACCAAAAAGAAAAAGACGCCCCACGGGGTGTCCCAATAAGAAAACATTGTTGGGTTTGAAAGAAACGGTATAGCTTCGGCTATGCCGTTTCTTCATTTTGCCGGATATCGAATACCCTGGACATTTCCAAGATACCGATGCCCTTGTAGTAAATATCGACTTCCTGTTTGCGGTTGGTTTTGCTGTGGGGATCGGTGGCTGCGTGTACGACGATCTTCTCCACAAACTCATGCAGGATATGGGGTGTCAGTTCCGGGATTTCTGTGTACTTTCGGACAATGGACAGAAACCGTTCCACATTGGCACACTTGCTTTCCTCCTCCTGGATTTCTTCCCGGAGGCTGTTTGCTTGGGTCTGCAAGGCTGCCTGCTCTGCTTCATAGTCAGCGGACAGTTTCTTGAACCGTTCGTCTGTCAGTTTGCCCGTGATATTGTCCTCATACAAATGCTTGAAGATTCTATCCAGCTCCGAAATCCGTTTCTCTGCATCGGTCAGGAGCTTCTTCTTTTTGGCAAGGCCCCTGCTTCTCTCCTTCTCGTCCATATCCATGACCATCTTCACAAACTGATCTTCCTGTTCCCTTGCATAGGAAACAACCTTACAGAGATTTTGCAGTATCAGTTCTTCCAGAATGACCGTCCGTATGGAATGGGTGGAGCCGCATATATCCCGGCTTTTCCGATACCCCGCACACAAATAATACTCCTGCTCCCGCCGGAAGCCGGTTGCCCTGCATTGGTACATGATTGAGCCGCAGTCAGCACAGAACATCATGCCGGAAAACATCCCCATCTCTCCCATTTTGGTTGGCCTGCGCCGGGTCTGCCGTGCCAGTCTTACCGCATCGGCAATGGATTCCGTCCAGATCGGTTCGTGGGTATTCTCAAAGATCACCCACTCACTTTCGGGATTCTGAATCTTCTTTTTGCTTTTGTAGGATTTCTTCGTGGTTTTGAAGTTTACTGTGTGCCCCAGATATTCCCGCCAGCGGTCAAGGATATGGGCAACTGTCGAAGCATTCCAGCCATAGGGATCATCCTGCGGTTTTACATTGCAGTTGATACCCTTACTTTCGTAGTAAGCGGCAGGGGTAAGGATCTTCCGCTGCTTCAACAGCCTTGCGATTTGAGAAGGCCCGTATCCGTCCATCACATACAGACCAATATCATAAACCACATTGGCTGCATCGTTGTCCCGTACCCATTGCTTCGGATTGGCAGGGTCTTTCATATACCCGTAAGGTGCATTGGTGGTCAGGTGTTCTCCCGCATTTCCTTTGACCTTCATAACGGCCCGGATCTTCTTACTTGTGTCCTTGGCGTACCACTCGTTGATGATGTTCCGAAACGGGGTAAACTCGTTGTCGCCCTGCTTACTGTCCACTCCATCGTTGACAGCAATAAAGTGAACATCGTGCTCCGGGAACATGATCTCAGTATACATTCCCACTTGCAGGTAGTCACGGCCCAGACGGGACATATCCTTGATAATGACCCGCTTGACAATACCTGCTTCAATGTCCGCAATCATTTCCTGGAACCCAGGGCGGTTAAAGGTGGTGCCGGAGATGCCATCGTCAATATAAAAACGGATATTCTTCCAGCCATGGTCAAGGGCATACTTCTGTAAAATCTTCTTTTGATTGATTATGGAATTACTGTCGCCCTGCAATTCATCGTCACGGGATAAGCGGCAGTAGAGGGCAGTAACGGCCTCTGTGCTCATGACGGCATAAGGAAATTGCAGCACGGCAGCGGTGTTTGACTGATCGTACATAATAACCTCCAATCTTTCAGCCAAACACGGTATGAAGTTCAATTACATTCTACCGTGCTGTTTTGGATTTGTCAGCCTGTTGGAGGATATTTTGTTTCCGGGGATCGTCTCAGTTCGTCTTTGATAAGCCGCTGCACCTTATCCTTGACGGTATCTGTTTGCCGGATCGGGAAAGTAGGAATTGACCGTAAAGGTGGTGTTTCCGATCCGCACCTTGCTTCGCAAGGGCGGGGCATATTTCTTTCGGTTGTCGGTATCATTTTTCATAAAATCAGGGCCTCCCTTCACCTATTACTGGTGCTGGGAGGCCCTGTTTTGGCCATTATTTACGAAAGAAATCACAAGAAATTTCCAATACGAAATTAGGGAGATAAAACGAAAAAGAAACGATTAGCAAGCACAGCAAGTGAGTACCCACTTGCTCTATACTTGCTCGTAGAGCAAGCACAGTAAGTGTAGCCACACTCAAAATTGGCATGCCTCCCAAACCCTAATTTTGATAGTTTATGTTTTTATTATTGCAGATGTTTCTAATATGTGCTATCATAATATACAGAAGGGACTATTTTGAAAATATAAAACTTTTATTTTATATTTTCAAAAATAAGTTTTAATTTAGCAAGGAGTACCCTGATGACTATTTCTGAACAGATAAAAGTTCTATGCGTGCGTTCCAATATTAGTGTAGCGGAATTAGCAAGACGCATGGGAACTACACCCCAAAATTTCAACTCAAAAATGAAACGAGAAAGCTTTACTGTTTCCGATTTAGAGTATTTGGCCGAAACGGTTGGGTGCTCTTTTGAGCGACACTTTGTCCTTCCGGATGGCGAGAAGGTTTGATAGGAGAATAAAAATGAATATGTTACATTTTAAGAATAATCTGCAAAATCGTGATGTGATATCTCTTTTCTCTGGTGCAATGGGTCTTGATATAGGCCTTGCAAAGGCAGGACTTAATATTGCTATTGGGCAGGATTTTGATGCCGCATGTGTTGCAACCATGCGAGCAAACGGTCATAAAGTTTTAAGCGGAGATATCCGTGACATTGATCCGGCGGATTTACTTGAACAAGTGGGATTGGCTCCTGGCGAACCATTCTTGATTTGTGGTGGTCCACCATGTCAACCGTTCTCAACTGCAGGAAAGAGATTAGGCATCAATGATCCCCGAGGAAGCCTTTTTATGGACTTCATTCGAATGATTGATTATATCCGTCCACGATTCTTCATTATGGAAAATGTGAAAGGGATTATGTCTGCTCCTTTGAAACATGTTCCTCTTGCAGAACGAGATAAAAATGATCCAGAGCAGCGACTGGGCACTGTTTTGGATGTTATTCTATCCGAATTCCAAAAACTTGGTTACAAAACCGTGTACGGCGTATTGGATGCTGTAAATTATGGTGTCCCTCAATTCAGAGAACGATTTGTTTTGATTGGAAGTCGTGATAATGAAGATATTTTCATGCCAATTCCAACGCATTTTCAAATGCATCAGGATGCATCCTATCGCTGGCAAACATTGGGAGATACCATACGGGATTTAGAGCATGATTGTGGTGAGTGTGCTGCTTTTGGCGAAGATCGGTTATCTTTTCTAAAACTCGTTCCCGAGGGTGGGAACTGGCGCGACCTCCCCGTCGATTTGAAGCAAATGGCTATGGGAGGTGCTTTTGAATCGGGCGGGGGTAAAGTAGGTTTTTACCGTAGGCTATCTTATAATCAGCCCTCTCCTACATTGGTTACATCACCCGTACAAAAGGCAACTATGATGTGTCATCCCACGCAAAATCGCCCTTTGAGCATACGAGAATATGCTCGAATCCAGCAGTTCCCTGATGATTGGATTTTCATGGGAACAAGTGCAGAGAAATATCGACAAATCGGTAACGCTGTCCCGGTTGGCCTTTCTGAAGCATTAGGCAAAGCTGTCCTATCTGTTGCGGATCAAACTGCTGCAATTCAAACAAAAAGATTCAGAGGAACAGATATCCACCAAAAACTTAAGATTGCGCTTGAAATAGGAGGAAGTTGCTATGTCCATAAATGATTCTTACAACGAAGAAGCTATTGTAGAGGCTATTGCCGTTGCATTGGATAATTTCTACACCAACCTGATTAAGAAAGTGGACAGTTTGAATATTAAAGCTGTAATGAAGCGCAAAAACCCGTATCTTTTCCGAGCCAAAGCCATGAATGGTGCGGCTCAAATAATTGATGCAATCCTTGCTGCTTTCGTATCTTCTTCCGAGGAAACGATTTTTGGTAATGTGTTTTTTGAACCTATTGCCACAGCAGCAGCTCAGGGTCAAAAAGCATTAGCCGAGGGTGTTGACATTATGGTAGAACGCGATAACACCATTTATGCTATTGCGGTAAAATCGGGAACAAGCGTTTTCAATGCTGATAGCCGCAAAAAGCAGGAGCAAAACTTTATGGCCGCAAGCAAATTGGCCCAGCAGGCAAAAAAACGTTTTGTTCCTATTGTTGGATATGGCTATGGCAAGAAGAAGACTTCTAATCGTGGTTTGCCTAAATTCTACATGGAGCTGGCAGGAAAAGATTTCTGGACTGAATTAACAGGTGACGAAGAATTTTATATTAAGCTAATTCGTTATATGGATAAATTACCGGAGAAGTATGTGGAAGATTTTGACGCCTCTTATCAGAAGGCCTCGAATCGCTTGGTTCGGGAATTTACACAACAGTTTTGCTTTGATGATGGAAGTATTGACTGGGAGAAACTTGTTGAGTTTAATTCCGGGAATTAACTTATAGGAGGAAGCGGCTATGCGGGAAGCCCTTAAAAATGCTGTACAAAGTGCTATTCTGTTTGAATGCCAGTTGCCACACCAAGAGAGTGGCTTAGGCAAGTCGTGCCTTTCCTCTCAAAATGACATTTGCTTTAATAACACAGACCCCCAAGAGATTGCAAAAGTTATATATAATGGCATTGTAGAGTTTGCATTAAATGAATACGAAATCAATTATGATGATTTGGAGCGCGAGCAAAGAAGGGCCATTCTTAGCCGAATCCGGTACAATCCTACTGCAGATAACTCTGCTAAATTGAAATATGGCTTTTATGGTGAGGTATTATTGGATTTGATTTTGCGGGTATTTCTCCAAACAAGTGTCGTTGCTGCGCGGGGATATTTTTACTCACCCATTGAAAATAGTGAGGCTAAAGGCTTTGATGCTTTCCATTTGTTGGAGCGCGACGGAAATATCGATCTATGGTTTGGGGAAGCAAAATTCTATTTGCGGTACAAGGATGCAATAACCCCTGTAATGGAGAAGTTGGGAACCTCGTTATCAGATGGTTATTTGAATCGGAATTTGATAGCAATCATAAATGAACGGGATCACCTCTCTGTACATAATACCCAGCTGAATAGCCTGTTGGACTCTTGGTTTGAAAATCCCAGTATCAATTTGGCACAGGAAATGCAGAACCGGGGGATACGGTTAATCTACCCAATATTTATCGCTTATGAAAAAGCTAACAGAGATGCATATCATCAAAGCATTAAAAAGTGTATCGATCATATTGCCGCAGAATATGCACGGATCGGCATTAGCATTCCCGCTACATTCGATTATCGACTTTTCTTCATCTTCTTACCGCTGTCAGAAGTCAAGCAAATCAAGGAGAGTGTGATTCAATGGATAGATTCACAAGAACCGCTGATATAATTAAGGCGTATTACAGTTATAAACAAACAGCGGACTCTGCTACATTTGTCAAAAAAGTGTGCAGTTTCTTTGACTTTATCAAGGACGAAAGTTTGTCTGATGCTGATTTGAATTTGCTCTTATTTTTAGCAAATGAAGCTGGTATTCCTCAATACTATGATCTGCTAAAATCAAAGTTCACGAATGCCGAGATTGGTGATGAAAGTATCAATTCACTTACCATGAGTGCTTTGTTCCATGATGCTAGTCTGATTAGGGGTGATAGTAAACTGCATCGTTATCAAAAACATGTTCTTGATAGCTTTGTGGCCACGCAGCGAAACCGTTATGTTTTAACTGCACCTACATCCTTTGGAAAAACTTTCTTGGTCTACGAGATTATCCAAAAGATGCAATATCAGAATGTACTTTTGATCTTTCCTGCAATAAGCCTATTATCCGAAAACTATGCTCGCCTCTGTAGTTGGGAAGCCTTTAGTGACTATGCCATTCACTCATTAAGTGAAGAAGAATTTGATATTACTCAGAAGAATATATTCATTTTTACTCCCGAGCGTTTTTTGTCCTTTATGGATTCACATCAGCACCTTCACTTCAATTTTGCTTTTATTGATGAAGTCTATAAAATTGATAACAGCTTTGTTATCGATCAGGAAACATCGGGAGAAAATGAGCGTGATACAGCTTATCGTCTGGCATTAGAATTTATTTGCAACCTAACAGACAATATGTTACTGGCAGGTCCGTATATGGCTCTGCCGACAGCAGAAACAGAACTACATAAATCCTTTAATGATTTTGCTCGCGATAATGGTTTTGTTTTCTTGCGATATAATCAATTTGAAATCGTCTCAAAAGAATATACAACAGTTAAAAGCAGACAGCAATACATCATCGACAATATTCCGGTTGAAATCGGTTCAGCGAGTAAAACGCAGAAGATTGCCAATATTATTCTGGCGTTAAGTTCACCCACAGAAAACACTATAATTTATTGTAATCGAAAATCTGACACAGAATCGTATGCCAGACAGTTGTTAAACAACCAAGAACTCATTTCCATATTTCAGGAGAGATGTTCAGCGGTAGATGCACCTGTTTATGAAATATTTTTGGAGCATTTACAGAATACTTTTGGAGACGACTGGATTGTATTGAAAGCATTAAAAGGAAGAATAGGAATTCATCACAGCCTTGTGCCCAAATATATTCAAAAAGAAATCATCAGTTTATTTAACTGTGGTGCATTGATTTGCCTCTTTTCGACCACTACAATTACCGAGGGTGTTAATACATCAGCTAAAAATATAATCATTACCTCGGGTAAAAAAGGTACAAAAAACCTTAGACAATTTGATGCCAAAAATATCGCTGGCCGAGCAGGTCGTTTCCAGCAACATTATTCAGGAAGAGTTATCGACTTAAATAATGGCTTTGAGGATATCGTTAACAGAGAGCCAGAATTGTTGGAACACAAAAATTATGATATCAACGCCCCAAAGACAGATGTTGACTACCAAATTACAAAGGATCAGTATTTGTCTGGGGCGGATCTTCTAGAGAAAGAATCGATATCTTTACGAGTTGAGGCATCAGGAATTCCAACCAATGTTTTTAACAGCTTTAGAGTTGTTGGGCCCAAGGACAAACTGTTGCTTTATGAACGAATAGAGAGTATGCCCTGGTGGACTATTGAAGAAATTAAGCGAGTTTCTACCAAATTGGCACGAACTAACGCCAGAAGTTTGCATTGGAGTGGTTTTCAAACTATTCTTAATCTGATATTCCCTGTTGTGCGGGAAGAAAAGCTTAAGCAACTTATTAGTTTCCGAGTAGGAGATCAACAACAGTATTCTTTAGTAACTGTACTATTAAGCTCATATCTTGAAGGTGGATTTATGTCGATGGTTGATTATTATACTACCCGTCGAAACCCGCCTAAAACCAAAGATGAAGCAATACGAACAGTTGCTGATTTTGTCTATAATGTTTTCAAATACCATTTGGTAAAATATCTTGGCTTATTTGATGTTTTCTTTAGATACCGGGTTTCGGTTCTTGAAAATGTTGATATGGATAGTGTCCCTGGATTGGGCCTGCTGATGCAGAAGCTTGAGTACAATGCACTTTCTCCTACTGCGCGCAAAGTAAGCGACTATGGTGTTCCTTTTAAGCTTATTGATTGCTATGATAGCCAAGCAGAATATGATAAGGAACAGTTTGATGCTTACGAGAAACGAGTTGACGAGCAAGTAAGCAGACTATTCCAATAAGCAAATAGGTACGTATCAAGGACTACTGAAACATATTTTGTGAATTAGCAAATCCACAAAATATAGTAAAGGGTTAAGATAAACGGCTCCGCCGCCCTTGACAATTTCCTGTGTCCTTGCTGTATGGTAGTCAAGAGGGCGCAAGCGGATAAAACGCTTGCGCCCTCAAATGATTATGTTTGTTACCTCTAATGCAGATTTCAAGGGGTGCCCAGATTTAAGGCTCCCTTTGGAACACCATAAATGGACACATTTGGCCCAAAAGTAGGCAGATAATACGATCACACTCCCCGCCCCATAAAAAGGTGAGACAAGGGAAGAACCCCTCGATTTTCAACCGTTATTGCTGCACTTTTTCGATGGATCCCGAAAAAAGCCATAGTGCATAACGGATCGATACATGCCTGTTATATAAAAATACAGTTTTGTTCTTTCATCTTCGCATCCTATCTAATCCTCTATCTGTATTTTCGTTCATAGGAACGGATAAGGATAGGATTGATATATCTATATTTGATTATTTAGTATTTAATATATAAGTATTTAATTGTGCGGGATTTCCCTGTACAGGATTTCCCTGCTTAGGTTACAATGCCTTTTTGAGGCAATTTGAAAAGTGTTGATTTTTTGAATTTTATCCTTCTGTAAGCTACCGAACATAGGAGCATGAGAAAAGATATGCCCCCACCTTAATTCGGGTCACACAGAGCCGCAGAACGCCCGAAACGAACGCAAAACACCACATCTTCTCGGACAGTACAGGAAAAGAGTGCCGATACTTGCGTATCAGCACCCTTTTTTCCTGTCAGTATTTGATTTTGAACTTTCCACACCGCGTTTGTACCTATGAAAACATTGATTTACTGACGATTGCTCATTGTTTTCTTATTAGGTACGCACACAATGAGCGGGCCTTTTGCATAAAAGTGCGGTTTGTTTGGAACGAATGTTACATCTGCACGCGGGTGCCGGTCTTGCCCTCAATGCCATCGGCGGCCTTCTCAAGAAGGGTGATGAGCGCAACGCGGCCGGGCTTGCTTTCGGCAAACGACATGGCGGCCTGAACCTTCGGCAGCATGGAGCCGGGGGCAAACTGCTTTTCGTCGATGTACTTGCGCGCCTCGTCCGGCGTGAGAGTGTCAAGGCCCTTCTGGTCGGGCTTGCCGAAGTTGATGGCGACCTTTTCAACGGCCGTCAGGATGACGAGCATATCCGCGTCGAGGAGCTCGGCGAGCTTGGCGGAGGCAAAGTCCTTATCAATGACGGCGGGCGTGCCGACAAGCTTGCCGTCACGGCGCACGACGGGGATGCCACCGCCTCCGACCGTGATGACGACCGTACCGTTGTCGACGAGCGCCTTGACAGTGTTCTTTTCAATGACGTCGATCGGCTTGGGGGAGGGAACGACCTGACGGTAGCCACGGCCGGCATCCTCGACCATGGTGTAGCCTTTTTCGGCGGCGATGCGGTCGGCGGTCTCCTTGTCGTAGAACGCGCCGACGGGCTTGGTGGGGTGCTGGAAGGCGGGGTCAGCCTCATCGACGAGCACCTGCGTGACGACGGTGGCAACGTCCTTGTCCATCTTGCGGGAGGCAAGCTCGTTGCCGATGGCGTTTTGCAGGTGGTAACCGATGTAGCCCTGGCTCATCGCGCCGCACTCGGGGAAGGGCATGTCGGACTTGATGGCCCCTGCCTCGGCGGCGGTGGCCATGCCGAGGTTGATCATGCCGACCTGTGGGCCGTTGCCGTGGGCGATGATGACCTCGTTGCCCTGCGCGATCAGGTCGACGATGGGCTTTGCGGTCTCGGTGACAAGGGCAAGCTGCTCATAGGGGGTGCTGCCCAGCGCGTTGCCGCCGAGGGCGATGACGATTCTCTTGCTCATGATGACGATTTCTCCTTCGATTTTTTGAAAAACTCTCTTCTCTCATAAAAAGCGGCGACTCCGCTTTTATACAAATGGAAACGGGGGATATGCTCAGAACATCTTACGCTCTTCGCCGCTCTTGTCCATCTCCATCAGGGTGCGGACGGGGTCCTTGACCTGTGCGAGGAACATCATCGCAGCGATGATATAGGGCTTGTAGGAGGCCTGCTTGTAGAGGGGGACGATGTAGCGGTCGAACACGCTGTTGTCGACCTCGCCCTCGGGGCAGGAGAGACCGGTGATGTCGGCGGGCAGGCAGTGGAGATAGAGCGCCTTGCCATCCTTCGTGAGCTCCATCATCTCTTCGGTGCAGGCCCAGTCCTTGTGCTCGGCGTTCTGCGCGAGCAGTTTTTTCTCCAGTTCGTCGATGCCGTCCTTGTCGCCGGCCTGATAGAGCTTCGTGCGCTCCTCCATGG
>ENA-OUQG01001777-OUQG01001777.1-human-gut-metagenome-genome-assembly--contig:-NODE-1777-length-11099-cov-21.963419_pt1 | contig 11099 bp, 8 predicted proteins | sample MGYA00237943_ERZ548823 | MGnify/ENA primary metagenome ERZ548823 (study PRJEB26490, sample SAMN05194731) | human gut metagenome | biome: terrestrial biome; feature: human-associated habitat; material... | reverse complement strand
CGTCCACGATGGAGTACAGGCTGAAAACCATGAGGGATGCCACCGTAGCGGCTACAAAATGCAGGAATTGTGATAACAGACTTCGCTCATTGAGCATTTTGGATGAGATTCCTTTCTTCTTGATTTCCGTTTCGGATATATAATTCTATTCTAACGAAAAAAAGTCGTTCTGTCAAATACTCTTGTCATGAATGGCAAGACAGTTTATAATTATCTTGATTAAAAAATCTGTGGGGGTATTTTTTATGGAAGCCTATGTGATGGACGCTTTTTCCGCCCGCCTGTTCGGCGGCAATCAGGCCGGTGTAGTGCTGCCGGAGCATCCGCTGGACGACGGCGTGATGCAGCAGATCGCCGCCGAATTCAAGCACTCCGAGACCGCCTTTGCCGCCGTGGAGCCGGACGGCAGCGTGACGCTGCGCTACTTCACACCGGCGGGGGAGGTGGAGCTGTGCGGCCACGCCACCATTGCCACCTTTGCCCTGCTGCGGGCACTGGGGCGCATCGGGGACGGCACTGTCACCGCCCACACCAAGGCCGCCCAGCTTGCCATCGAGGTGCAGGGCGACACGGTGTGGATGGACATGGCGCCGCCCCGCTGGATCCGGGAGCTGACGGGGGCGGAGCTGCCAGAGCTGTACGAGGCCTACGGCCTGACAGCGGCGGACTGCCCGGAGAGACTGCTGCCCGCCATCGTCTCCACCGGCCTTGCCGATATCATGATGCCCGTCCGGGATCACGACACCCTGCTGCGCGCCGTCCAGAACGAGGCGGCGGTAACGGCGCTGTCCAAGAAGTATGACGTCACCGGCGTCCATATGTTCTGCCTCGGCGATGACTGCACCGCCTATTGCAGCAACTACGCGCCGCTGTACGACATCCCGGAGGAGTGCGCCACCGGCACCAGCAACGGCGCATTGACCTACTACCTCTACCGCCACGGCATGGTGCAGCCGGAGCGGGAGAACGTATTTTTGCAGGGCGAGCATATGCACCGCCCCTCGGAGATCCGCAGCCGCCTGTATGCATCGGGCGACGCCGTCACCGTGCGGGTGGGCGGCCGCGCTGTCATGAGCATGGCCTGCGACATAAAGCTATAAAACAAACAGTCCACGGCTTTGCCGTGGACTGTTTGCTTTGCGATGACAACCTGAGGTTGCGCTGTTTTACCCCGCAAATATCCGATGCAACCTGAGGTTGCTGGACGCAGGGGGGTATATCCGTTATACTGAACAAAAGGAGAGGTTTTGGTACATTAGCGGATAAAAAGGAGGGTATATGGAACACACGCGCGCGTATTCTGTAAAAGACGTTCTGGCTGCACTGGGGAAGTCCCTGCTGTACCTGCTGTTTTTCATCATGGCGCAGTTTCTGACGGGCGTCGTCTATACCGCCGCCGTCGCCGTCAGGACAGCGCTCGCCCACAGGGAGATGGACATCGCGGAGGCAGCGCAGCTGGCGGCGGAGCGCCTTCGTGCCGGGGCGCCGGCGGTGGCGCTGCTCGCCAATGTGTTCGTTGTGGCGGTACTGCTGCTATGGTTCCGGCTGCGGCACAAGCCGCTGGGGAAGGCGGCAGGCCTGCGCCGCTGCTCCGGCTGGACGGCGGCCTTCAGCGCCTTTGCCGCGCTGGGCCTTTTCGTGGCGATCAATCTGGCGCTGGCTCTGCTGCCGGAGGCATGGCTGATCGCCTATAACGCGGACATGGCGCCTATCGCGTCCACCGGCCTGCTCACGGCGCTCTCCATTGTGGTCGTGGGGCCGCTGGCGGAGGAGCTGGTGTTCCGCGGGATCATCCAGACCCGGCTGCTGCGCGCCATGCCCCCTTGGACGGCGGTGGTGCTGCAGGCCGCGCTTTTTGCCATTATCCACGGCACGCCCATCCAGATCGTCTATGCCCTCCTGCTGGGGCTGGCTCTCGGCTTCCTCCGCAGCCGCACGGGGAGCATCCTGCCCGGCCTCGCCGCCCATGCCGCGTTCAATGCGATGAACGACCCGCTGGGACTGCTGGGCGGTGGGGCGGGAAGCTGGTACGCCCTTGCAGGCATGGCGGCGGTGTGCGCCGCTGGATGCGTGCTGTGCCGCCGCGGGCTTGCGGCGCTGGCGGCATCACCGGAGAGAGAGCAGGGCGGCCCGTCCACCGTGTGACCGGTATCCGCGCCAAATACAAGGCAGCATCCCCCTGCGGGAGGATGCTGCCTTCGTCAATTCTTCACATTTACACATACCGCTGGGAGGTCACATCGAACACACCCCGGGTGGTGATGCGGAGGCTGGGGATCACCGGCAGCGCCATAAAGCTCAGGGTCATGAACGGGTCGATGCCGTCGGACACGCCCAGCGCGTAGGCGGCGGCCTTGGCGGCCTCCAAATCCCGGTTGACGTTGACAAGGCTGTCGTCGGACATGATGCCCGCGATGGCCAGCAGCACGTCGCCCTTTACCTCGCCGCTTTCCACCACGGTGATGCCGCCGTGGTTGCGCACGATATGGTTGGCGGCGAAGGCCATGTCCTCCTCATTGGTACCCACCACGATGATGTTGTGGCTGTCGTGGCTGATGCTGGTGGCCACCGCGCCCTTCTTCAGACCGTAGCCCCGGATATAGCCCAGACCGATATGGTGGGTGTTCTTGTGCCGCTCGATAACGGCGATCTTCAGAATGTCGTAGTCCACATCGATGCGGTCAGTGTAGCCGCCGTCGGTGGTGGTGATCTCCCCGTTGACCATGCCGATGACGGCGTGGGGGCGGCGGTCGATGAAATCCTCCGCACACAGGGACGCCACGTGGAACGTGTCGTGGGCGCGCTTGGCCAGATAGGGGTCGATCTCCGGCGTGGGGAACTCCTTCAGCACGCCGTCGCTGTACATCAGCTCACCCTTCTTGAACACCTTTTCAATGTTGAAATGGGTAAAGTCGTCGATGATCACGAAGTCGCCCAGATAGCCGGGGGCAATGGCGCCCCGGTTATTCAGCAGGAAGTATCGCGCCGCATTGTGGCAGGCGGCCTTGATGGCGGTGATGGGGTCGGCGCCCAGCGCAATGGCCTTCTTGACGATGTAGTCGATATGCCCCTTTTCCAGCAGGTCGTTGGGGTGCTTGTCGTCGGTGCAGAACATACACCGTTCCACATACTTGTCGCACAGCAGGGGGGCCAGCGCCTCCAGATTGCGGGCGGCAGTACCCTCGCGGATCATGATAAACTGTCCCCGCTCCAGCTTGGCGATGGCGTCTGCCAGATCGTGGCACTCATGGTCGGAGTAGACGCCCGCCGCTATGTAGGCGTTGAGGTCATTGCCCTTCAGGTCGGGGGCGTGGCCGTCGATCTTCTTGTGGTGTGCCTGACTGGCCACGATCTTCTCCACCACCTGTGGGTCGCCGTTGATGGCGCCCACAAAGTTCATCATCTCCGCCAGACCCTGTACCCGGGGATGGTCGTAGAAGGAGTCGATGGCGCGGTAGTCCAGATTGGCGCCGGACTCGTCCAGCGGCGTGGCGGGTACGCAGGAGGGCAGCATGAAGCGCACATCCACCGGCAGATCCTCCGTGGCCTGGAGCATATACTCGATGCCGTCGGTACCCATGACGTTGGCGATCTCGTGGGGGTCGGTGATGACCGTGGTGGTGCCGTGGGGCAGCACGGCCTTGGCAAACTCTGTGGGACTGACCAGCGAGCTTTCCAGATGGATGTGGGCGTCCACAAAGCCGGGCAGCACGATCTTGCCGCTGACATCCACCTCCTCGATGCCGTTGTATGCGCCCATGCCCACGATAAGCCCCTCCGCCACGGCGATATCCCCGTGGCACAGCTCGTTGGAGAATACGTTGACGTAGGTGGCGTTTTTCAGCACCAGATCCGCCGGCTCCCGTCCGGCAGCCACGGCGATGACCCGCAGTTTTTTGTTGAGCTTACGGTTGATCTTTCCGGCATAGCTTTCCTTTACAGACATATGCGATAGGCTCCTTTCCCTGCGTTACACTTGATTGCCATTAGTTTTGTTAATTCTAAATATTACCACAGCTTATAAAGATTGTCTACCCTCCCAGCTATAAAAAAAGTGCGGCAGCCCCACAGCTGCCACACTTTTTACTTATGTATGCTCACTTGACGGTGCCGTCGGCGTTGAATACCGGCAGGGGGGCGAGGAACTTGATGTCGTCGCGCTCAGCGGCGTCACCCTCGGCCAGCACAGCCACGCGGCCCACCACGGTGCCGCCTGCCAGCTTCACCAGCTCCTCCATGGCGTGGATGGAGCCGCCGGTGGAGATCACATCGTCCATCAGCAGGATGCGCTTGCCGCGGATCAGGTCGGCGTCATCGCGGCCCAGATACAGCCGCTGGACACCGGCGGTGGTGATGGACTTATCCTCCACATGGATGGGGTCGGGCATATACGCCTTGGGACCCTTCCGGGCGATAAAGTACTTCTTGGCGCCGCTCTGACGGGCCATCTCGTGGATCAGGGGGATGGACTTAGCCTCGGCGGTGAACAGATAGTCGTAGCTGTCCTTCTCCACCAGCGCCAGCATATCGCGGGCGCAGGCGACGGTCAGCTCCGCATCGCCAAAGCAGATGAAAGCGCCGATATACAGGTCATCGGTCACCTTGCAGATGGGCAGCTCCCGCTGCAGACCGGCCACGGTCATAGGATACACAGACATGATTCAAATCTCCTTTTGCGGCGCGGCGCGGAGAGCGAGCCGTCTGCCGTTATAGTGTGGGAGCGCTGCGCAAAACAGCGACAACCTATATTATAAGGTAAAACCGAGAAAAGTCAAGCCGCAGACGGGCAGCGACACGATTTTGTACGAAAAAGCGCCCGCGCGTCAAAGTACGCAACCGACGGAAGATTTGTGAAAAATATGTCGAATTTGCTGCGGTTTGGTGCGTGGTTTATACAGCGGGGTTTCAACAATATGCACAAAAAGCGGGACGGATTTTTTACGGGCGCGAGGGGGGGATTTGTCCGCTGACCTCTTGAGAAAAGGAAAAAGAAGTGTTATCATCGTGGTAGATGAAGGCGCAGGGACACTGCGCCGACATATTTCAAACGGAACAACTATTTGAGGAGGAATTATTTATGAATGCTTATCTGGCCAGCGTTCTGGAGAACGTCAAGACCAAGCATGGCAACGAGCCTGAGTTCGTGCAGACTGTTGAGGAAGTCCTGTCCTCTCTGGAGCCTGTGATCGAGAAGCACCCTGAGTATGAGAAGGTCGATCTGCTGGGCCGCATGGTCGAGCCTGAGCGTATGTTCACTTTCCGCGTGGTGTGGTGCGACGATAATGGCCAGTGGCACACCAACCGCGGCTGGCGCTGCCAGTTCAACGGCGCTATCGGCCCCTACAAGGGCGGCCTGCGCTTCCAGAAGAACGTGTACGAGGGCATCATCAAGTTCCTGGGCTTTGAGCAGACCTTCAAGAACAGCCTGACCGGCCTGCCCATCGGCGGCGCCAAGGGCGGTTCCGACTTCGATCCCGCCGGCAAGTCCGACGCCGAGGTCATGCGTTTCTGCCAGAGCTTCATGACCGCCCTGTATCGCTACATCGGGCCGGACATCGACGTTCCCGCCGGTGACATGGGCGTGGGCGGCCGCGAGATCGGCTACCTGTACGGCCAGTATCGCCGTCTGAAGGGCGTTTGGGAGAACGGCGTTCTCACCGGTAAGGGTCTGAGCTACGGCGGTTCCCTGATCCGTCCCGAGGCCACCGGCTACGGCGCTATGTACTACCTGCAGGAAGTGCTGAAGCACGAGAACGACACCATCGAGGGCAAGCGCATCGCGATCTCCGGCTACGGCAACGTGGGCTGGGGCATCATGAAGAAGGCCTCCCAGCTGGGCGCTAAGGTCACCTATTTCGCCGGCCCCGACGGCTATATCCACGATCCCGATGGCGTTATCACCGACGAGAAGCTGAACTTCATCCTGGAGATGCGCGCCAAGGATCCTATGCACTGCAAGCCCTATGCCGACAAGTTCGGCTGCGAGTTCGTCGCTGGCGAGAAGTGCTGGGGCGTCAAGGATGTTGACGTGTACATGCCCGCCGCTATGCAGAACGACGTCAAGATGGAGTCCGCTGAGAAGATCGCTGCTTCCGGCGTGAAGTACTACATCGAGGTCGCCAATATGCCCACCACCAACGATGCTCTGAACTATCTGCGTGCGCAGAAGGGCATCATCGTGGCTCCCTCCAAGGCTGTTAACGCCGGCGGCGTGGGCGTCTCCGCTCTGGAGATGGCGCAGAACTCCGAGCGTCTGGTCTGGACTGCCGAGGAGGTCGACCATCAGCTGCACAAGATGATGGAGAACATCCACAAGGTGTCCGCCGAGGCTGCTGCCGAGTACGGTCTGGGTTACGATCTGGTGGCTGGCGCCAACATCGCCGGCTTCAAGAAGGTCGCCGAGGCTATGATGGAGCAGGGCTGCTTCTAAGCCGAACACCTCATACAGCACCCCAACGTGCAAACAAAAAGGAACCGCCTCGGCGGTTCCTTTTTTGCGTGTCAGACCCTGTGCTTGCGGCGCTCCTCCCGATGTGGTTGACATTTTTTCCAAAAACCGATTATACTATGCGAAACACGGAATACCCGGCGCAAGCGGGGACGTGTGACTTTTCAACAGAGGGTGGGGATCAAGATACCACACGTTTCGTTTGAACAATTTCTGCGGATGCTGCCGGATCTGGCGGTGCTGGCGGTCATATATCTGCTGGTGCTGCGTCCCCGCTGGCGGGAGGCGGGACGCCGGACACTGGCGGTGCGGTCGGTGTTCTGCCTGTACCTCGTCTGCGTGCTGGGGGTAACGCTGCTGCCGGTGCTGTCCAACCTGCCGGAGCTGGTGGGGGACCGCTATGTACCCATGGAGCTGGAGCCGTTCCGCGACCTGCGGAACGGCTACGGAAACGCGGCACGGCAGCTGGCGCTGAATGTGGTGATGACCGTGCCGCTGGGGTTTCTGTGGCCGCTGGTGCGCGGGAAAAAGGGCGTGTGGCGGGCGGTGCTGGCGGCGTTCTTGCTGAGCGTGTGTATCGAGCTTTTGCAGCCGCTGCTGACCACGAACCGCACGTCGGACATCACCGACGTCATCGCCAACACCGCCGGCGGTCTGGTGGGCTATCTGCTGTTCCTACCCGTTGGCAGACCGCTGCTGCGCCTTTGCCGGGAAAAGAAAGAGCCGTCGGAGGAGGGATGACCCCGCCCGGCGGCTCTGTCGCGTGATTCAGATGGATTCCCCGTGCCATGCGTGGGGGAGGAGTGCGTTGACGGCCTCCGTCAGCTCCTGAAACTGGCGGCAGGTCAGCGCCTGCCCACCGTCGGACAGGGCGCAGGCGGGGCGGTCGTGCACCTCCACCATCAGACCGTCGGCGCCTGCTGCCGCCGCTGCCAGTGCCAGAGGCAGCACCAGCTCGCTGCGGCCCGCCGCATGGCTGGGATCCACCAGTACCGGCAGGTGGGTGGCCTTTTTCAGAACGGGGATGGCGGCGACGTCCAGTGCGGATCGTGCGGCGGACAGACCGCTCTGCACACCGCGCTCACACAGGATCACCTGCTCGTTGCCGCCGGAGAGGATGTACTCCGCCGCCAGCAGGAACTCCTCCACCGTGGCGGACAGACCCCGCTTCAGCATCACCGGGCGGCGCAGCTCGCCCAGCGCCTTCAGCAGCGAGTAGTTCTGCATATTCCGGGCGCCCACCTGCAGGATGTCCACATCCTCCAGCAGCGGGAGCTGGGATATGTCGGTGATCTCCGTGATCACGGGCAGACCGGCGTCACGGCCTGCCTGCACCAGCAGCTCCACGCCGACCTCGCCCAGCCCCTGAAACGTATAGGGGGAGGTGCGGGGCTTAAAGGCGCCGCCCCGCAGCACCTGTGCGCCGGCGGCCTTTACCGACTGGGCCACGGCGGCGATCTGGGGGGCGGATTCCACGGCGCAGGGGCCTGCGATAAAGCAGAAGCCCTCGCCGATCCGGGCGTCGCCCACACTGACCACGGTGTCGGCGGGATGGGCGGCGCGCCCCGCCAGCCGGTAGGGCGGCGTCAGACGGCGCACCTCCTGCACGAAGGGCAGCGCCTGCAAAACATTGGGATCGAGACGCCATGTTTCGCCCACCAGCGGCAGCAGGATGGATTCCGCGCCGGCCACGCAGCCGCCCTTGACGTTTTGCATGGAGAGCTGCGCCAAAAGCTGGCGGATCGCCGCCTCCGGAGTTCCTTTTTTGATGATGATGACCATGTACGCCTCCTGTATTGAACAATGATAGCAAGTCATTATACCGCGTCCTGCCGTTTTTGGCAATCCGGCAGGTCCGCTTATTGACAAAAAATATGGAGTCGTTATACTGAACTTGATAAAAAGGGAAAAATTTTGCGAATCGCATAAGGTGATCCGCCGTAGTATATGGAGGGAAATATGGATAGAAAATTTACGCTGAGCTGCTGCTCAACCGTGGACCTGCCGTACAGCTACATGGAGAGCCGGGATATCCCGGTGCTGTTCTACACCTATGTGGTGGACGGCGTGGAGTACGACGATGATATGGGCCGCGACCCGGAGGCGCTGCCCCGGTTCTACCGCTTCCTTGAGGAGGGCAAGCTGCCCCAGACCAGTCAGATCAATGTGGCGGCGTACATGGACTTTTTTGAGAACCTGCTGCAAAGGGGCGACCTGCTGCACATCGCCTTCACCTCCGGTCAGTCCGGCTCCGTCCACAACGCCCTTCTGGCGGCGGAGGAGCTGCGGCAGAAGTATCCGGACAGAAAGCTCATCGTCATCGACTCGCTGTGCTCCTCCTCCGGCTACGGCCTGCTGGTGGACAGCGCCGCCGATATGCGGGACGCGGGGCACTCCATCGACGAGGTGGCACAGTGGGTGCTGGACAACCGGAACACGGTACACCACCAGTTCTTCTCCAGCGACATGACCCAGTTCCGCCGGACGGGCCGCGTGTCCGGCGCGGCGGCCACAGTGGCCACGGTGCTGAACATCTGCCCCATCATGCGGCTGGACGACACCGGCTCCATCAAGGCGTACAGCAAGGTGCGGGGCAAGAGGAAGGCCGTGGAGACCACGGTGGATACCATGGAGCAGTGCGCCCGGGGCGGGCGGGACTACGACGACAAGTGCTTCGTGTGCCACTCCCGGTGTCCCGAGGACGCCCGGATGCTCATTGACGCCATCGAGGAGCGGTTCCCCAAGCTGAGGGGGAGGGTGCGGCTGTGCGACATCGGCACCATCATCGGCTCCCACGCGGGACCGGGGACTGTGGCGGTGTTCTTCTACGGCAATGAGCGGCCCAAAATGGATTAAATAAACAAACAGGCGGACGTATTGCGTCCGCCTGTTTGTTTTTGCCGCTGTCGCCGTATATTCGACTGCGGCGGGTGGAAAAATGCGTTATTGTAAAACTAGAATAACGTAATTCACCAGTAAGACTTGCAGAAAGACCAAAAATATTGTATAATAACTAAAAAATTTTTAGGACTTTCGACGGTCGGGCCAGCCCGACGCAGAAGGGAGAACGATATGGCCACATTTATCGTGAACGGCAAAACTGTCGTAGTGGAGAAGAATCAGAAGCTCATCCGCTATCTGCGGGACACCCTGCACCTGACGTCCGTGAAGGACGGGTGCAGCGAGGGCGCGTGCGGCACCTGCCATGTGCTGATCGATGGCAAGCCCACCAAAGCCTGCATCCCCCAGACCGATAAGCTGGAGGGCAAGACCATCGTGACGGTGGAGGGGCTCAGCGACTGGGAAAAGCAGGTGTACACCTTCGCCTTTGGTGAGGCGGGGGCGGTGCAGTGCGGCTTCTGCATCCCCGGCATGGTCATCTCCGCCAAGGGGCTGCTGGATGTGAACCCTGACCCCACCCGCGAGGAGGCGGCATTTGCCATCCGCAACAACATCTGCCGCTGCACCGGCTATGTGAAGATCATCGACGGCATTCTGCTGGCGGCCAGGATCTTCCGAGAGGGAAAGCTCCCGGCGGCCTCTGCCGATGACTGGCAGGTGGGCAGCCGCGTTCACCGGCTGGATGTGGAGGAGAAGGTGCTGGGCTACGGCCAGTACCCCGACGACGTGTATGTGGACGGGATGTGCTACGGCGGCGCGGTGCGCAGCCGGTATGCCCGCGCCCGTGTGCTGTCCATCGACACCGCCGAGGCGGAGGCGCTGGAGGGCGTGGTGTGCGTCCTGACCCAGAAGGACATTCCGGGACAGGTCAACGTGGGGCATCTGAAGAAGGACCAGCCTACCCTCATCGGTATCGGGGAGCTCACCCACTATCTGGGCGACGCGGTGGCGCTGGTGTGCGCCCGGGATCAGGAGACGCTGGAGGCCGCCAAGAAACTGGTGAAGGTGGAGTATGAGGAGCTGCCTGCGGTACACAACCCCGCTGAGGCGGCGGCACCAAATGCACCTCTGGTATTCGAGGAGGACGAAAACAACGTACAGGCCTACAAGCACGTCTCCCGCGGGGACGCGGCGGGGGCCATCGCCAAGGCGAAGTATGTGCTGACGGAGAAATTCCACACGCCGTGGACGGAACACGCCTTTCTGGAGCCGGAGTGCTGCGTGGCACTGCCGCTGGACAACGGCGGCGTCCGGCTGCTGACCACCGACCAGAGCGCCCACACCACCATGCACGAGTGCGCGGCCATGCTGGGCGTGGACTACGACCACTGTCAGGTGCAGAATATGCTGGTGGGCGGCGGCTTTGGCGGCAAGGAGGATATGTCCGTACAGCACCACGCGGCGCTGATCGCCTATGTGGCGCGGGTGCCGGTGAAGGTGAAGCTCAGCCGGCAGGAATCCATCCTCGTCCACCCCAAGCGCCACAGCATGGACATGGAGTTCACCATGGGCTGCGACGAAAACGGCATCATTCAGGGCGTGAAGGCCAGCGTGGTGTCCGACACCGGTGCGTTTGCCTCGCTGGGCGGGCCGGTGCTGGAGCGCGCCTGTACCCATGCGGCGGGGCCGTATGCCTACGAGAATTTTGAGATCGAGGGCTGGGCGTACTACACCAACAATCCGCCTGCCGGTGCGTTCCGGGGCTTCGGCGTGACCCAGACCTGCTTCTGCACGGAGACGCTGCTGAACC